>JACDZJ010000310.1_pt1 | contig 16580 bp, 10 predicted proteins | sample 7365721 | NCBI WGS metagenome assembly JACDZJ01 (sample SAMN15143480, study PRJNA637477) | pond metagenome | biome: freshwater wetland ecosystem [ENVO:00000243]; feature: pond [ENVO:00000033]; material: pond water [ENVO:00002228]; isolation source: pond water containing pink berries ... | reverse complement strand
CGTCAAATTCATAAAATATTCTGTATCATCAACTTAGGGGTGCTGAGTAGTTACTGTTTTTTTGATATCAAGATAATAAGAAAAATGTGTTTCAAATATTAAAATAATTCTCTTTGCCCACCAAGCTGCCAATCATAGATCCGTTGCGTTGGATAAAACGATGTTGCACCTTTATAATTAATTGATCGCCATTTTGCTCCTGATAAGGCATTTGTACACCATGAATCACTTTTTGAGCTTGAATTTTTAATACTACAACATCGGGCGCAGCCATGCTTACCGAAAGGATTTCGGGTTTTGAATTTGTAATGACAACGATTTCTGCTTTTATGGTTAGTACAATAAACAAATACGCTACAATCACTTTTAAGTATTTGACAGAAAAATTATTATGGGTCATTTTTATTTTAAAAGTATATTTAGTTAAGAATGATTGTATCAATTAAATCCAATTTTGAAACTGTAATATTTAAACACCCATCTTTTAAAGAGGTTGTTATTGAATTTCCATTCACACTTTTAGCACTTTTATACCCTTTAACTTTGAAGGTAATATTACTAACCGGAATAATCTCACTGGCAGGATCGGGGTATAAACTCTGATTGGTAGTACCATTCAACAAATGAATAATCATTGATTTGGAACTTTGTTGTTTAAAATATGTAATGCTTACAGTTGATGGTGCATCGGCTGTAATCGATACATTATCAGGCGTGGCGGCTTTTGCAAGTATACCAGATAGAAAATCGTAACCCTGTTCAAAATTGGCTTTATCCAAATCTCCTGCAAAATAAATCACTCGTCCACTACCTTGTTTGCGTTGGATGATTAAAGGATGACTTTCTTTGCCTGGATAATAACCATACAGTATGGGATTGCCTGCACTCTTTCGGCTTTCATCAAGTTCCAAAACTGAAGCTACAATTTCAGCATCTGGCGTGGGTACAATTTTCAGTATTCCACCCGAATAAGTCAATAACGAAAGACCGGATGCGTCATCTGCAAAACTCCCCTTTTTATTCCTGAAATACATATTGTGCTCTATTCTGAAATTTTCGGGAATCCAGTTTTCGCCGACTTTTCGATTGGCTATTTTTTCACCCGAAATAGTTTTTATTCCCAAGAAATCTGATATTTCAGTTGTAGGTGCATTTTTTTTCTGAAAACCAGTTTTGTAAGTTGCTACCACTGTGCCTCCATTACTTGCAAAATTCTTGATACATTCAAATTCATTGGCGGTGATTCTGTTAATATTTGCAAGAACTAACACACTAGTTTCTTTCAGACTTTCAGTATTCAAATCATTTCTCGAAATAACTTTAAAAGGAATATGGTTGTATTTCAATGATTTATAATATCCTGAGAAATTACTTCCGGGTATTAAATCGTCCCTATCGTAAAGTAATGCAACCGTTTGAACACGTTCTGCATTTAATAAATAGGGTCTGATTTTTTGCGTGTAAGAATACAGTTCATTTAAAACGGGAATATTATCGGGCGCTTCTTCGAGTGCATTTTGAGTATGAAACTGACAAGTAGCTCCATTAATAATGCTTTCGAAATAATTCAATTGCTGCGTTACTTTTGAACGTGGAGTGTATTCTCTGTCTACATCAATAGCATACCAGGCGGTTGTAAAACAAGGTTTCTTTGATTCGGCCTGCATCACTGAAACCGACATTCCCGACATCCACAATGGAAATACATTGCGGTAACCCCACATCATCTCTACAGTAACCACATCACACACATTGCCTAATTTATTCCAGTCAACCTGATGGGTATTAGGTCTGTTTACTGGTGGACAAGCCATTAAAATGGTTGAAGGAGAAGCTTTTTTTATCTTTTTGTTTACTCGATCAATAAAACCGACTATGGATTGAATATGGAAAGGCGAAATAGCCGTATCATTTCGAAGAGCAGTTTCAGGAACTGCTTTGCCGTATTGCTTTTGGTATTTTTCGCGACAAGCCGCACAGCAACAGTTTTTTGGAGCATAGTAAAGTCCTTCGACATACACACCATCAACTTTGTATTTTCCAACAATTTGCCCCAATTCTTCAGCTACATATTGGGCATATCCGGTATTGAAACACATTTGAGGTACCGAACCCGGACCATAAATTACCTCCCCTTTAGCATCCCTCATCAACCAATCGGGATGTCTTTTACCCAAAGTACTCAATGTATGAGTTCCGAATTGAGCAGCTACAAAATACATTCCTTCGGCATGCAATCGTTTTTCGAGATAGCCAATCATATCAAAATCCCCAATAAGCGTATCTTTTGGTTCTATTGAGCCATTGTAAAGCGGACTGCCACCCCTGTCGATTACAAAATAAACTGTGTTGGCATTGGCTGCCTTTGCTTTTTTTATAATTGTTTCAACGTATTCTTTCCCGTTAATATTCTGATATGGATTTATCCATTCCAAAATTGGACGTGAAAACTGAAACCATTGGTCTGAATGCTCATTGGAATTGTTTTTTGAACTTACAAAAGTGGATAATAATAATCCGGCAGTTAATAATAAATGTTTAAAATTGCTATTTGGAAATGATTTCATAATATTAAATTTAAAATTAATTTACTTCACAAAAAAAGATTTAATTTTCAGGTCTTTATCATCGGATGATTTTCCAACCATAACACTAAACTCACCGGGTTCAAGTATCCATTTCAGTTCCTTGTCGAAAAATTTCAACATTTCCGGTTCAATTTCAAAATTAACTGTCTTTTTTTCACCTGCCTTCAAAAATATACGTTCAAAACCCTTTAATTCTTTGACTGGTCGGGTTACCGAACTTATTTTGTCGCGCAAATAAAGCTGTACTACTTCGTAACCATCACGTAGTCCAGTATTGGTAACATCAATGCTCACCCGCAATTTTTCAGTTTTGGAAATTGATTCGTTGCTTAATTTTAAATTATCGTAGTTAAAACTTGTGTAGCTTAATCCAAAGCCAAACGGATAAAGCGGTGTTTTGGGGCTATCAACAAATTCGTGTGTGTAGTGCGATGGTTTATGGTTATACACATGTAATAAATGCCCTACACTACGTGGAATGGTTACTGGTAGTTTTGCAGAAGGATTTACATCACCATAAATTATTTGAGCAACTGCAAGTCCTCCCATACAACCAGGTTCCCATGCTTCGATTATTGCAGGGATATTATTAGTTATCCACTCGGTAGCCAGCGGACGACCATTGACCAACACTACAATTACAGGTTTACCACTTGCATACACTGCTTCTACTAAAGGCTGTTGCAAACCAAAGAGTCCCAAATCAGAGCGATCTACGTTTTCGCCACAGGTTTTGTTTTTCCAATCCCAACGAAACGAATTTTCGCCAACAACAACTATACATAAATCTGCTTTAGCAGCACGTTCTTTCGCTTCTGGAATAGAATTGGGGTCAATTTTTGCTAAAATCGAATTCATTTCCAAAAAGTCGAAGTTACAGGTTGGATCAACTTGCTTCAGACCTTCTAATACCGTTATCACATTCTCTTCGGGCTGTTTGGTTACCCAGTCTCCATTAACTGTTTGATTATTGGCATTAGGTCCGGTAACAAAAATTGATTTGTATTTTCCTTTTGATATTGGAAGAAAATTGTCTTTGTTTTTCAATAATACAATGGATTTCTGAGCTGCTTCGAGCGATGTTTTCAAATGATTCGGATTAAAAATATCTTTTTTCTGTTCAGGGATAATGACAAAACTATTTTCGAACAGACCCAGTAAGAATTTATTCTCCAGAATTTTTCGAACGCTTTCGTCAATTCGTTTTTCCGAAATACGACCATTTTTTACCAATGCAAGTACCGATTCGTAAAATCCAGGACCATGCATGTGCATATCCAGACCAGCATCCACTGTTTGATACGATGCTTCTTTCATATTTTCGGCAACATTATGCAAAGTACTTAAACGGATAACATCCAACCAATCACTTACATAAAAACCTTTAAATCCATATTCATTCCGGAGAATGTCGGTCATGGTGCGTTTGTCGGCATGACAAGGTATGCCGTTAATTTCGTTATGTGCAGTCATAACCGTAGTTACACCCGCATCAATAGAAGCTTTATAAGGAGGTAAATAGATTTCGCGCAATGTACGTTCCGAAATATCAGTAGGTGCAGAATTTGTGCCATTAACAGCCTCACTACCTGCAATTAAATGTTTGGCACAAGCCAACACATTCATATTGTAACCTTTTGCCGGGTCTTGTAAACCTTTTATCGTTGCAACTCCCATTTTTGACACCAAAAATGGGTCTTCACCAAAAGTTTCACCAACCCTTCCCCAACGTGGGTCACGGGCTACATCCACATTGGGTGTAAATGTCCATTGAGAACCCAATGCCCTCATTTCTGATGCTGTTTCCTGCGACATTTTATAAACTAAATCGGTATCCCAAGAGCTTGCCTGTCCAATTGGAGTAGGATAAACCGTTGGACCAACTAATTGCCCGTTTCCATGTATGGCATCAATACCAATTAACAAAGGTATTTTCAAACGGCTTTTTTGTGCGAAGGATTGTAATTCATTCGCTTCTTCAGCAGATAATACGTGAAGGAATGAGCCAATAATTCCTTTTTCGACCAATGCTGCAATATCAGTAGAGTGTATGCCCGGATAAAATCCGAGGGCATCATTTTTGAGCAAGTCTTCTTTTTTTACACTTTTCTCAGCTTGTCTCATGTGTTCTAATCCAACAAACTGACACATTTGACCTACTTTTTCTTCGATGGTCATACGTTTCATTAAATCATTTACTCGTTCTTCAACAGGTAAAGAGCTATTTTGGTAAGCAGGTTTTTTTTCAGCAGAAAATACTGTTATTGCTGAAAATAAAAATACAATGAGAAGAATTTTTTTTGTCATAAGAATTTTAATGTTAATAAATTTAAATAGTTTTGTTTTCAAGCAAAATTGATTTAGAAACTTCAATAAATCTGTTTCTAATTAGGTATTATTTTTTTACCAAAAACAATCCATCTCTAGCTCCTAAAGTTACTTTTGATCCTACCTCAGTCCCATTATTCGTTTTCAAATCCTGAAGGAGACTGGCTTGTATGTGTTTGAAAACTGTATTAGGGGCAATTTTTGATAAATCAAACTCAAAATTATGATCAGAGGGATTTGCCAATACAATTCCATTTTCGAACACCCGATACATAGCATCAGGATGTGCAAAAACTTTAAAATCGGAAAGCCAAAGTGCTTCTTCGCCTGCCACTTCAAAAGTAAGATTTATTGAATTTCCACTTACTTCCCGAAACGATATGCCGGACTCGAACCAATTGGAATTTGCATAAAAACTTTGATCGGGTTTACCTGAACTTGACTTAAGTTGACAAAGGCGAGGATATAAAGTTGGATAGCCTTTTCTGTCTTCTGTTTTAATTTTGAAAGCAATAAACAAATCACTTCCATTTACAGGAATATTATTGATATTGAATTTTATAGCTTTCTGACCGGAATTCATAATTTTTACTGCATTTTTTTCGATGGAAAAACTCAAACCTTCACCAATGAAATGTCTTAAAAACTCCGGATTAATTTTAGTACCATTTCCATCAAGTAAGTCCTTTTGCGACAAAGTCAAACGAATGGCACGGGTTAATGGTTGACCAAGCCAGTTAATTTTATTCTCAACACCTTTGTCAATCTCGTCCCAAACAGGATAAAGATCACCGGGCTCAGCTTTTGGCAAACAAGTTGGATGAATTGACAAAACAGCATCTGTAAACTGTGCAGCGGCAAAAACGAGTCTGTGGATATTGAACGGAACAGTCATACCATCGGATCGTGACTCGCCCATAACCTTATGATTAATGTAAGTAAAATAAGGTTTAGCCGAATTTTGTTTCACAAAATGATGAAAATTAATACCGAGCGACCATTTGGTAATATCTTTATCGCCCCAGGTAGGCCACCATTCTGATTCAACGCCGTTTTGTACTTTATATAATCGTTCGTGTGAATTAGGCAAATGACCGCCATCGCCCGTAATTATTCTATCGTTTCCAAATGCATTACGAAGTCTTTCATGAAAATTAGAAACGCCTATACCAAATTCGTTAACTTCACTAAAAAAACCATTGTCACCAATTCCATCGCCATTAGTATCAAATTTTCGACCTTTTGATTTAGTAGAAGTAGGTATACCATAACATAAATCAAAATTCAGTCCATCGAAATTTTGTAATACTCCTCCCGGAAGAAAATAATCCGAAAGTTTTATTAGCATAATATCAGCAAAATTTTTCCCGTTTTTATCTTTCGGACACTGTGTTGAATAGTTTATTGTCCAAGATAAAGGTTTCTCACCTTCACGTTCAGGACTTCCCCAATCCCACCAGGCATGAGCTAAAGCCATGGATTTTAATTTCGAAAAAGTTTTTGCTTTTGTACTGTAACAACCCCGAACAACAGTAATTGTGTTTTTTTCAACATTTACCGATTTACATTTTAGCTGCTCGCAATAGTTCCAATCAGGATTTCCGTCAACGGTTAATGCACACATAGCAACATCTTCGTTTACACTGATTTGCTTCGCATTTTGAACAGGTATTTCTGTTTGTTCAATTGAAATATCATCAACAATTTTTGTTCCTTCATAATAAACCCAATGACCATCGTAAAAATCAGTTCTCACATTAGGATCATATTTTCCTGGAGCTTCTGCCACCACACTTCCCTGAATAAACAGGAAAGTAAGCTTCTCAGGATGCTTTTTCTTGAAATACGCAATTTTTGTCCAATTATCACAAGGGCTATTTATACCATTTAATTTCATAAATTCTTTGTCCAATTGCTCATTTGAAAGATTGGTATTTGTAATCAAATCGCGGGTGTGATACCAAAACATGAAGCTTCGTGGATAACCTGCTTTGAATACCTCCAGATTTTCTAATCTTGATTGTGAATACACTGTTTGAAATAAACAGCCGATAATTAATGTGATTGCATTTTTTTTTATTGAGTTCATAAATCGATTTTTTTATAAGCAAAATATTGCAATCTACTTGTTAGTAATTATCGAAGTTTTAAATCCAATACGCACTGCTCGAGCGATATATTTCTCTTTTTCGACTGATTGAATCGGTTTGCTGTATAATTCCCAGTGATCGCCTCCAATTTCCTTGCCACGTTGATATACTATTGATGCGCCACGTGTTGGACAACTCAGAATTAAATTTCCTTTTTTATCATTCGAAAACTGAACCGGAAGAGTTGAAGGTTGCATAAGACCAGGCCACATCGATTCTATCATGTCGACTTCAGGTATTGCACCTTTATCGCCCACTTTTGCCAACCAACCATTCAGTGCTTTTCGCAATTCTTTTAATTTTGATTGAAATTCGGGTTTAGATGCCAGGTTGTGTATTTCAAAAGGGTCGGTAGTTAAATCATATAATTCTTCTATTGGTTTGGTTTTCATCCAAATATATGCCGCATCTCCTGAAAGTTCGTTTTTAGCATTCATTTCATGAAGTGTTTTTGTCATTTCAATTTGCTCACGGTACGAATTTCTATAAATCAATGGTAATTCGGGATAAAAATTTTTGATATATACAAACCTTCCATCGAGTACAGAGCGGCATCTGTCTGTCGATTCATCGAATCTATCAGCTGAGCCAAAATGATACTTACGGGGTGCAGCGTTATATTTTCCCAAAAATGCGCTGGCTTGCATATACATAGGTGGCTTAATACTGGATAAAGATAAAACGGTTGGTCCTAAATCCATTAAAGATACAATGCGATTTTCGATCTTTCCGGCATATTTTTTACCCGGAAAACGCACTATCAGCGGAACATGCAACCCTGAATTACCTACTGCACGTTTCTGTCGCAAAAGTGGACCACCGTGATCGCTCCAAAAGAATATGATTGTTTTTTCCATTAATCCTTCCTTTTCAAGTCGATCTAACATTTCACCTATGTGCTTATCCAACTCTACAATATTAGAATATTTTCGGGCTACATCTGTTCTTACCACTTTCAAATCGGGATAATAAGCAGGAATAACTATTGAATCCGGATTCACAAGCATTGGATCTTTTGCTTTCAACCAAATCTGTGATTCGTGTGATACAATATCGTTAAATACCGAAAAGAAAGGCATCCCTGTCGGACGGTTTATATAATCTGCATCTTTTCCCACCTCATCCCATGCACTAATGGGACAATTAAACTGATAATCGCATTTGTTGTTATTTGTGCAATAATACCCAGCAGCACGCATATATTCCGTGAAACATTTAATATAATCGGGAATTACTGCAGAATACTCGGGTATTATACGTCCAAGCCTATCCTTGGCAAGATAAGTCGATTTTGACTTATAGGTTTCATTTTCGGGACTTCGGTACTGACCATGAGGTCCGTTTCGAAAGTACATTGTACCAATACTTATGGGATACATACCTGTAATTATTGAAGAACGGCTTGCTCCACTTACACCTACAGCAGCATAAGCATTGGTATAGCGAATCCCTTCGTTTGCTAAACGGTCGATATTGGGAGTAGAAATACCTTTAGTGCCATAGCACGATAAAGAAGGATCAATATCTTCGCAGCTCAAAAAAAGAATATTGTATTTTTCGGCTGGTTGATTATTTTCGCCGGCAAAAGCTGGCAAAACAATTGGAATTAAAGCTAGGGATTGTAATAGTTTCATCTATTTATAGTTAGCCCACTAACCCCCGAAGGAGGAAAAGAGAGAGGTTTGTAAATTAATTATCATACCCTTGTGTGTCCTAAATTATTAATTTGGGTCATGGTTGTTTCATCTGTTTATAATTGATTTTTTAAAATAGTTCGCTTATTTGATGACAATAACAAAGTACTTTATCATTGTAAATGTGGACATGAATGAATATGTTTTATAACATATTTTTTTTAATGTCCACATTATCTTGCATTTAAGACTATTTAGTAAAACAAATTTCAAAATTTATCATTATGTTAAAAAAAGAATCAAATTATATTTGGTCTTTAAAGCTTCGATAATCGGCAACATTGTATGACCTTCAAATTTTTTTCCATCAAATATCTCGTAATCCAAAGGATAGCCATCAATACAGACCAATAAACATAAGACTATTTGGGGATTTTGATGTCTCCAGTCTTTTGAAAAGCTTGTCTTCCTTAATTCGTCTACTCGCTCAATCTCAAAATATAAAGTGGTTAAATCGTAGAATAGAATGCTTATTTCAACTGAAAGAATTTGTAAATGCGTGCTGATAAGTAATATGTAATAATTATTGATATGTTTTATGTAATTAATGTCCAGTTAAACAGTCTAATAACGGTAACTAAAATACTTGTTACTACTTAACTAATTTGTTGAACCACTACCTTTTACGTGGAGCGTAAATTGTCCAAATAACGATAAAACTCATGCGCATCAATATCTAAAGAGTGGTATCACAAAAGATATTGGGCGGTTTTCAGTTTGCTTACGGGATAACAAAGATGGAAATGACCAAAATATTAAACAAATCATCTGCAATCTTATTAAACCCGATATCATCAAACACTTTCCCTAACAATAAATCGGAACCTGATACGCTTATCTGGTCAATGTTGTCTAAAAACTGTGAGGTTTGCTCACTTTCATTTGTATAATCAAACTCAAATAAACCGGTATATGAATTTATCCAATTGTTTCTCTCTTGATAAAGGTGTTTTATCTCTAAAATATTGAACTAACTTCCGATTATTTTTTTTACTACTTTTTGCTGCGAGTGACTTTTATCAATAACTTGAACACTTATCACTCCGCTTTTATTCTTCTTCTTTCGCACAAACATGATGGCAAAAATTGGAAAAATATTGCTGGGACACCCAAATTATACAATCTTAGATTGTAAAATATTAATTTACTATCAGTTGAATCACATTAACTTTTATAAAGTTCAAAACAGCAAAACACTAAAATTTTGAATATTATTTGTATATAGACAAGAGGGTTTGGATATGTGGATAAGAAACATACATTATAACTCTATAACGATTATAAATCTAGAAAGCAGATAATATGATGTTAAACATAATTTCTGCTTTTTTAATAATTGGAAAAATTGAAAATCCACTTGATTGCAAGGTGGTTAGTTTTATTAAGATTTACTCTTTTATGAATTTAGAACTTAAAGTTTTGCCATCATCAGTAATAAGTTGAGTGAAATACATCCCATTAGGCAAAAAATTAATATTAACCGCTACTTTACCAATGCCCAATTTAGATTCGTAAACCTTAGTCCCTGAAAGTTGCCTTACAACAAATCTTTTATTCGAATTTTCAATGTTATCGAAATATATAAAACTTCGGGCTGGATTTGGATAAATACCGAAAGAATTTACATCAGGTGTTGCAATTCCCGTATTAAATATATAATTGCGCGAAAAGAGGCCCAAATTTACATCGTACCCTACGCTAAAAACCTGATAATTAAACGTTTCTTTCAAATTAAACCAACCTGAAGTTAAGGTAGAAGCATTTGATTTGAAATGGGTAGCAATTATTCCTGTACTATTGTTTGTTAATTCGAGCAATGCTTGCCCTGGTTTTAAATTCAGAAATCCCCCTAAAGAATATACACCAATGTTGCTTGAATTATTTATCAACAATGGCGTGCTATCTCCCACTTTCTTGTCATCATCAGAGCCAGTAACTGCTGCTTCCGATTTCAAATAAAAAATATCAATATTAGAAGAATTCTTGATTTCGAATTGTACACCACCATGTACCCTTTCCACATTGCAACTATAAAAACGCATGGGTTCTGTTGTCCCCTCTATGAGGATATGACGGTAATTGGGATGAAACGTCAAGTCTCTAAAAGCGTTATATTCTGCTCCCAAAGCATACACTCGTCCTCCGGCTGATCCTGTAAATATAAACATTTTATGATCCACACAATTTAATGAATTGTTTGGACCCCAAGCAAAATCTTGATCAACCATAATATCGCGAATTATTGAATTTCTTCCAGCCTGCCAAGTAATTTTATTCAAATCTCTATGTTCTAAATAGCTATTTTCGAGCTTTACAAAAGAAATGCTGGTTGTGGCCTCTTTATCATCAACGGTAGTAATCATCGTTTTGGGAGCACCTGATGCCCAAGAACTCATTGCTTTGATTGTTGAGTAGACTTTACCAATACCTGTAAGTTGAGTATGTGATTTAAGTTTGAGTGGCTTGTCTATCATAAATGTACCTTTGGGAATGAAAACCTTTTTAAAATTATCAATAGCCCATTGTATCGCCTCTGTATCGTTTTTAATTCCATTACCTAGTGCTGCGCCAGCAGTACCGGTCATTTTTGATGCATCCAGCACATTTACAAAGTCTTCATCATTCATCATTTCAAAAGACACAAAAGTGAGAGGATCCCAGGTATGTTTGCGTATTAACTCAGTAGGATCAGGAGGTGCAGCTGTTTCTAAATTCATAACTCCAAACGATGAAGTTGAAGTGCCATCAATAAGGTTTAAACCTCTATCGTTTTTGGTAAATTTGTACTCTTTTATCCGTTTCCAGTCATTAGCAGCCAATGCTGAATTTCCTTGTCCAGTTGTTATTAAATTTGTGCATTTTTTAATATACACATTTTTCAAATACAAATTATTAGCAATAGCAGCAATATCAATTGCTTGAGCCTGAGCATAAGAATTGGTATATTCAATTATGCCATCTATCATACTCATTCCACCCCTGTCGGTCAGTTTATTAATCAAATTACCTGATCTTTTTACAATATGAAAACCTACAACTACCATTGGAAAAGACATTAAACCTACTTTAAAAACTTCATCCGATTGGTTCGTACAAGTAATTCCAACTAAAGTTGGAAATTTACCATTTCCATATTCGTGATTATTTGGGAAATAAAATGCATGTTTTCCACCTAAAACCTCGATATTGTAGCAACCACCAGCATGTCCAGGACATCCTGAAATTCCTGCAAAACCACCTTTGGAGGCGTCAATCTTTATATCTTCGATGGTTGAGCCTTGTGCACCTGCAAATTGAATTCCTATAGCACCTGGGTATCCATTCAAATTAATTTCAAAATTACGGATTACCATATTGAAGTTAATATCCGATTGTTCCGTATTTGGATCTGGATCGGCAATAGGTCGTGTTGTAATATCTCTATTTTGTGCCCACAACCAAAAAATGGGTTTTGGAGTAACAGAACTTTGATAACCTATTGCCACTGCATCAGCAAGTTTTATAATTGGACGGGGATTGGTTGCGCCCAATAGGTATACCGGCTTGAGTCTGTCCTGCTCGCATTTAGTGCCATCTCCAAACTTAATACATCGCATCACAGCCGAGATTGAATCATCGACCAAATAAGTACCCGAAGGAAAATAGCAAGCTTTTTTCTGTTCCTGGGCATCCCTAATAGCATTGCGAATAATTTGAGTACAAATAGTTTTACCTGTATTATCTGCATTATAAGGATATGTTGTAACATCAATAACTCCTGTGTTAGTTACATCTGTTTCAAAAGCAAAAATATTTGTAAAACTTAGAAGCAGAATAACAACTATATTAAAATGAATTGTTCTACGATTTGATTTCAAGAATGCTGAAAATGTATTCATTGATTTTGTGTAGCTTTTTGAAAATTTCTTATTGTATTACATCAATTCTATTTTACATTTTCTTTGTAAAATGTCAGAATATACTCTTTGAATTTGTTTATAATTTCTTTATTTTCGGGTTTATCTGCTACATTTTCATTTTCCTTTAAATCATTTTTGTGGTCGAATAACATATTAGTTTCTTTCGACTTACCATCCGACCATAAGGAATAGGAATAATCGGGAGTTGTCAACGTACGGGCACCTTTCCATTCGGAGATTGCATAATTTTTCCATGTTTTTTCTTTTCCCTTCATAACATTCACCAAACTTTTTCCCTGAACGGTTTCGGGCGCAGGTATATTGGCAAGTTGACAAATTGTAGGATAAATATCCAGAAATTCAACAAACTCATCCGCTTTACGTGTCTTCATTTGTGGTGCTTTGATAATTAAAGGCACATGCAGGCAATTAAATAAAATATTATGCTTTCCCCAAAAATTATGTTCACCTAAATGCCAACCGTGATCACCGAGAATCACCACAATGGTATTTTTTTCGAGTCCGGTTTCCTTTAAGGCGTCAAGAACACGTCCAACCTGCTCATCTACATAGCTTACACAGGCATAATAAGCACGTCGGGCTTCATAATGAAACTCCTCGGTATTGTAATGTTCAAGTCGTCCATACACAAAAATTTCTTGTGAATTAATAACTTGTTTTGGCGAATTTTTAATTGGGAAGCGATTATCTGCAATTTCTACTTCGGGATACATATCGAAAAAACGTTTTGGGGCATTGAAAGGTAAATGTGGTTTATGAAAACCTACGCCCAAAAAAAACGGTTTTCCTGCAGCTACTAATCTTTTTAAGTCTTTTATCGATTTGGCTGCTACTTTACTATCGAAATAGAGCGAATCGGGCGCAGTAGCACTTTCAAAGTAAGGACCTGCTCCGTTTTTGGGATTTTTAAAATTCACGGATGTTGAATCAATCCAATCAATATCGGCATAATTAATAACGGTAGATGTATCGGGTCGCCATGATGGCTCCGACCACGAAGATGCTTTATCGAATTGATGATGAAATACTTTTCCGTTCGAAATGGTAGTATAGCCATTATTTATGAACAGTTCTGGTAACGAAATTGCGTTTGGTACTTCTTTTTCTGCCCAACTTTCATGATTAATAAAACGTGCAGGAAAGTAAGGACGAATACTAGTTAATAAACTGGCACGCGAAGCACCACTTACAGGTACATTACAAAAAGCATTGTTGAACTGCACACCTTGCGAAGCAAACTTATCAATATTGGGCGATTTTACAGCCGGAAAATCATAAGTACCCAGAACAGGTCGTAAATCATCAATCATGATAAAAAGTACATTAGGCTTCTGTTTTTGAGCAGCAAAAGTAGAACCTGTAAGTAACAATGCAAATGGAATAATTGGCTTCATCAGCATAATAATTAATTAAGAATGAATTGCGACAAAATCAACCATTGTAAAAAAGAAGTTATAATTACAAAGGTTGATAATAATTGAAATATTTATTTATTCTATTCGAAGTTTTTGCGCATAACTTCCTACTTTCACATGATACAAACCTTGTTTGAGTGCATTTGGAGTGAGCGTAGCTGTTGTAGCAAAAACACCTAAAATAGCAGCTTTTATTGTGGTATAATCACCACCCTCAGCAGCTACAGTAACTGATACTTTTTGCTGAGCAAAGCATATCGAAATTGTACTCATGCTCACGATTAGAGACAAAATCACTTTTTTTTGCAAATGTTTTCATTTTTTTTTTAAAACTAAATTGTTTAAAAATAAGAATAAGGAAATAAATTCTTTAAGAAAGTCGATTATTTACAAAAATGTGGACAACAAAAAAACTGTTATACAACAGCTTTTTTGCATTATTACCAACAAAAGAAATTAAAAAGTTGTGTTACTTACAAACAATTTTCTCTCTTATATTTAAATGTTTACCTGAAATTATTAGAATAAAAATTCCACTTTGTTTAAGTTCAATTTTTTTAATCTGTTGCAAAGCATTTGATAGTATATTGTCGGAATAAATATTTTTACCCAATAAATCGGTAACTAAAACCTGTACATCTTCCCCATGATTATCAAATTGGATAAAAACATCTTTCGTTGTTGGATTCGGGTAGATTTTCAATTGCAAACTATTTGAAATTTCAACAGATGCTACCTTATCATGCTGTACATCAATTATTCTAAAAATTCCTGCAGGTACAGAAATGTTCATCTTTTTATCAATAATACTGATATTCTCACCACTTAAAATATCTTTTGCCGAAGTTCCGTTCAAATGCTGGAGTACAATTTCGGCTTCACGGTTGGCAGGGTCGGTATATCCTGGGTCGATAAGTGTAATACGAACATGTTCATCATCGAGCTTAACGACCGTCAATGCCACATTACCTTTCACCAAAACCTGCAATCTGCTTGCGCCTTCTTCTAATTTAGCCTTAACAGCAGCCTGATATCCCGGCACTTTGTTGAATTCCACTCTCATTGTAAAAATGTTGTCCATTAGTAGAAATTTTTTCTCTAATCCATGTTAATTGGGTTTTGTCAATATTATCGGGTACTATCGCCACAAATCCATAAGGGTTCTGAGGTAAAAAATTAAGCATTCGTCTTTCTACTCCACACCCATATTTTGAAAAATCGTAATCGAATAAAGGGGCAGCACCCCAATATGCATCCATCCGATTGAATACCATAGGCGAAGGAACTGAAAAATTATATTCATGTCCGTTTGAACCGGATTCTAAAAACGTGTCACCAGGTGGAACATTCATACCCAAACAGACATCAGAAACAGAAAGTATTTCATCGCGGTCTGGAATAGCAATAACACCTTTACCCAACATTTTGTACAATGGAATAAGTTGATTATTTAAATATTCTGAATATTTTGCCTGATTGAAGCTTATAAAATAATAATTTGCCCCTAAACTTGCCCGCATTACTATTTCTCTGATATAGTGCGACATAACTTGTTGCAACGACCATTCACACATACGATCAAAACAAGCATTGTCGGTTACAGTTCGAGTGCCCCAATTTGTATAACGACCTGTTTTCCATAAACCAACCCTGCCAGCCAAACTTATTTCCTGAGTACGGCAATTTGTTTCCTCCAATGCCGGAATAAGAACATCGCTGAATTGCGGATTAAGTAATACATTTTTCCAAAAATCCAAATAGCAAGTTCCTGTCCAAAATATATTCTTATTCATTACCACAATTTTCTTTTTCGCTGCCAAACATTTTTGAGCTAAGGGCTGAAGTATTTCGGTTACAACCCGTATCATATCTACATCAGTATCCTCCATTTCGGCAAAATAAAAACCCTGAAAGTAAACCGGTGCAATTTTTTAAAATGGTATCTAAAACGGTAGGGCTCATATATACAGCTTTCCCATGACCACCCCAAAGTAAATAGTTGGTCTTAAGTGCTTCCTGCGCTTTTATTGTGGCATTTATTTGTTCGACAGTTTGGTTGTATTCATATCGAGGATCAACATTCTGACACCAAAACTCAACCGCCACTTTTGTTTGAAAATGGGGGCAATGGCTTTTCCAAACTTCATGTTGGTGAAACTAACACCAGGGGGTTGCCATGAAAATATTTGAATATTTCGGGGTGAAGGCTGATAGGAAGGTTTAACAAATCTATTTACTAGAGTTGCGACTGTTGCCAAATTTTGCTCAACACTAGCCAGCAATCCTACAGGTTTTATATTTTGGAATGCGGTTTTCCAGCCCAAATTATTCAGGTTCAAAGCATAAATTCCATCGCCACCCGAAGGGCTGCTACCTAAATAGTAGGTGTTTATTTCGGGATCGAATGCGGCATTTGAAAAATCGTATTTGCTTTAGACTTTATTTCGATTAATATTATATATCGCTGTTATTCAGCGTGATTCTT
>JACDZJ010000309.1_pt1 | contig 16600 bp, 19 predicted proteins | sample 7365721 | NCBI WGS metagenome assembly JACDZJ01 (sample SAMN15143480, study PRJNA637477) | pond metagenome | biome: freshwater wetland ecosystem [ENVO:00000243]; feature: pond [ENVO:00000033]; material: pond water [ENVO:00002228]; isolation source: pond water containing pink berries ... | reverse complement strand
AGCCTTGATGTTGACTCATACCCTAATCCTAGGGGCTAAGTCCGACAGGCTGCTATCTGACCGAGCCGCTGCATGTTCGGCTGGTCAAGGAGATCTCCCAGGGCTATGGCGAGCGGGCGCGGACCCTGGTGCTGGTGAGTCATTCCCTGGAGGTTCCGCCGGATATTCGGCACCTGTGCGTGCGTTTCGATTTGCGCCTGCCGGACCGCAACCGCATCCTCGCGCTGATCCGCGAGGAGGCCCAGACGTGGCGGCAGACCGGTGCACCGGGGGTGCGCGCGGCCCGCGAGGCGGTCGACCAACTCTCGCAGAATCTGCTCGGGGTCACCGAGTCCGATGCGCGCCGACTGCTTCGCCATCCATCTGCGCAACCGCGGGCTCGACCCGGCGCACGTTGATCTGGAACGCCTGGCGCAGGCGAGCGAGGGGTTCACCGGGGCCGGGATCGAGCAGGCCGTGGTCTCCGCGCTCTACGCGCTGGACGTCTCCAGCCGGGTGCCTGATACTCAGGCACTGGTCGATGAACTCGCGCGGACCCAGCCGCTGTCGGTGGTCATGTTCGAGCAGATCGCCGCGCTGCGCGCCTGGGCGCGCGAGCGTACAGTGCCGGCTCACGGACCGGTGCTCGCCGCATCGGACGACGCGTCTTGATGGCGCCGGGATGACGGCCTCGCGGTGCTCTGGTGTAATGGCCCACATGAACCCCCATTTTGTCCGTCGCCGGCTGGCGCTCATCCGCGAATACTAAAGACCCTGCTCCGAGGCTCATCGATGGAATACAAGGATTATTATCAGACTCTGGGGGTGGCCCGGGATGCCTCCCAAGACGAGATCAAGCGCGCGTATCGCAAGCTGGCGCGCAAGTTCCATCCGGACGTGAGCAAGGAGCCTGACGCTGAAGCCCGTTTCAAGGCGGTGAACGAGGCCAACGAGGTCCTCCACGACCCGGAGAAGCGTGCCGCTTATGATGCACTCGGCAAGAACTGGCGTGCCGGTCAGGACTTTCGCCCGCCGCCCGGCGGCGGTGCGCACGACTTTCGCTTCAGCCAGGACGAGGCGGCCGATTTCAGCGATTTCTTTTCGAGCCTCTTCGGGCGTGACTTCAGAGGTGGCCCGGGCGGCGCCGGCACGCCGCGCAAACGGCGGGGACAGGACCAGACGGTGCGGATTCAGATCGAACTCGAAGATGCCTTTCAGGGCGCCACCCGGCAACTCAAGCTGGAGGTTCCGGAAGCGGGGCCGGACGGGCGCATGAGCACCCATGCACGCACGCTCAGCGTCCGTATTCCGGCGGGGGTGACCCAGGGCCAGCAGATCCGTCTGAGCGGTCAAGGCGGTCCGGGCGCCCACGGCGGTCCGGCCGGAGACCTCTATCTGGAGGTCGAAATCAAGCCGCACCGGCATTTCACCCCGGACGGCAAGGACATCGCGTTGCGTCTGCCCATCGCCCCCTGGGAGGCGGCCCTGGGTGCGACGGTGCCGGTGCCGACCCTGGGTGGTCCGGTGAACCTCAAGATCGCGCCGGGGTCTCAGACTGGTCAACGGTTGCGTCTGAAGGGACGCGGCTTGCCCGGTGACCCGCCTGGAGACGAAATGGTGCTCCTGGAGATCGTTGTGCCGCCGGCCGACACGGCCGAGGCGAGGCGGGTCTATGAACACATGGCCGAGCAGTTGCGCTTCAATCCGCGCGCTGAATTGGGGGTCTGAAGACCATGGTAAAAACTGAGATTCGCCTCGAGGGGATTGTCTTGGACGAGGGGATGGCCGTCACCCTGGCCGAGCTGACCCAACTGTGCGGCTCCAGCGCGCGGTCTCTGCAACTGATGGTGACCGAGGGCTTGTTGCGCCCGCGGCAGGGTCAGGCGCCGGCCGAGTGGCGCTTCGATGGTGTGCAAGTGCGGCGGGCGCGGCGCGCCCAGCGCCTGCGCCGTGACCTCGAGCTGAACCTGTCCGGTACCGCCCTGGCGCTGGACCTGCTGGACGAGGTCGAAACCTTGCGGGCGCGCATCCGGGTGCTGGAGCATCAGCTCGGGACCGCGGGGGTCGAAGAGTTCGGTTGAGCAACTCGCCTCCTTCCGGATCAGTGCCCGGCCGGTCGGCAACGCCGAGTACCTCGCCTTTGTCAGCGACGGCGGATACCAGCGCCGGGAGCTGTGGGATGCCGACGGCGGCGCCTGGCTGGAGGCTGCCGCCCCGCGGCCGACGGCCCCGCTGGGTTGGCGGCAGGATGCGCGCGGCTGCTGGTATGAGCAGCACCTCAACGGCCCCGCCGACCTGTTGCCGGACCAGCCGGTGAACGGAATCAACCGGCATGAGGCGCGCCCTTTCCCGAGGCACAGCGCGCGGACGCCGCTTTCAACCGCGGCGACGGCGTGTTGCGCGGGGCCTCACGCCACACGCAGCGCTGCCTGCGTCACGCCAGTTATCGCTCGGCCGCGGTCCCGGGCATCCGTTGGGGATTTGCGGGGACACGGTTAGTTTATCCGCCGGGGAGCGGTTCCTGAAGGCGGCGCGGTTTGCTTTATGGCCTTGATCGTCGTTCCGGTCAGCATGCGTCCCTATTACGTCCGGATACTGATTTCACACGAAGTGTTATTGAGCGATTCTCTTATACATATTTGAAATATATAACTTGTGTTCTCAGAAACCTCAAGAGTCCTTGGTACTACTGGTACCAGGGCCAAACGCTTGTGGCGATCTCCGGCATGGGGCTGGGCATGGCGGTCACGGGGCTCTTCATCGGGCTGACCGCCGGCCTGAGTCTTTTCCCGTTGGTCTTGGCACTGGCATTCGATCACTTACTGATCGTTGTTGTCGTGTTGTACCTGATCCTTCGCTTTTCGTTGCCCGCGTATCTGCCGATCGGGCTGGCCGACTGGTTTATGGTCAAACAACTGGTGTTGATCGCGCTCCCCGGAATCCTGATCACCAGGGTTTGTACACTTGGTGTCGTCACGTTGGCCCGGCGTGACTTTGACTGCGTCGACTAGAAACCACTAATATACTGTGGCTTCACGGTCGCTGGCCCGCGGCTGGGAAGGCCTGGCGCCGGGGTTCGGTCCCGACCGACCCGGCCATTGCCCGCCATCCCCACGGCCCTGACCGGCACCGGGGCGATGGCCCACAGACTCGTTGGAGTAATCGTTAGCGCTTCCGGCCGGGGCGCTGGTCCCGGCCGGAACGCCGCCGGAGTGAATATAAAGCAAAATGAATCAGGCTGAGCCGGGCACGTCCCACGCCCTCGCAAGCGCTGCTCCGGGTGCCGCTGCGTCGGTCATCCCCGCGTTGTTCCAGCGGACCCACATCCTGGTCGGCGATGCGGGTGTTGCGCGGCTGCGCACCGCCCGGGTGTTGGTGGCCGGTTTGGGCGGGGTGGGCGCGTTCGTCGCCGAGGCCCTGGCGCGGGCCGGGGTGGGTGACCTGACGCTGGCCGACTTCGATCGGGTGGCGCCATCCAACCTCAATCGCCAACTGCCGGCGCTGCACTCCTGCCTGGGTGAACTCAAGTCGCAGGTCATGGCCGCGCGCATCCGCGACATCAACCCCGATTGCCGCCTGACCCTGATCGAACGCTTTCTGGAACCTGAAGGGATGCCGGAACTGCTGGGCGCCGGCTATGATCAGGTCGCCGATGCCATCGACAGCCTGGCGAGCAAGGTCGCACTGATCGAGACCGCCATGCGCACCGGCACTCCGATCGTCAGCAGCATGGGCGCCGGTGGGCGTCTGGACCCCACCCGTATCCGGGTCGGCGATCTGATGGATACCAGCGTCTGTCCGTTGGCGCGGGCGGTGCGTTCGCGTCTGCGCAAGGCCGGCATCGCGCGCGGGGTTACCGTCGTCTGGTCCGACGAGACCTATCTGCCGCCGCTGCCGCCCGAGCCGACCGGCCATGGCCGAGCGCGCGCGGTCAATGGGACCATCAGCTATATGCCGGCCCTGTTCGGGCTGATGCTGGCGGGGGTCCTGATCCGGCGCATCCTGGCCGACGGCTGATGCGCGGTCCTTCAGTGCATCCCGGCGTCATGTTTTCGTCTAGAATCACGAGACGGCTGACCCGATGACGGGGATTCAAGGCCGCACCCGACGCCGCTTCCGCCCCTCCACCACGAGGAACCGATTCCGTGCGCTACTCAACGATCTTACTACTGGGCTTTGCTTTCTTTCTGCCGGGCTCACTGACGCTGGCCGGCGGCACCGGTGCGGTGCGCATCTTCACCGTTCCGGGCGATGCGGAGCTGTCGGTCGACGGCGAGCGGAAGGGAAATTCGCCGGCCACTGCCCAAGAGACTTTTCTGATCAATCTGGCGCCCGGCGAGCACCGTATCAGCGCCGCCAAGCAGGGCTTCGACCCGGTGGAGCGCAAGGTCCTGGTCACGGCCGGCACGGAACAGACCATCAAACTCGATCTGGCACCCGAGATCGTCATGGTCGCGATTCCCGGCGGCTGTTTCATGATGGGCAGCCCCGAGACCGAACCCGAGCGGGACCCCGATGAGGGGCCGCAGCACGAGGTTTGCGTCCTGCCGTTCGAGCTTGCCAAGTACGAGACGACCTTTGATGACTGGGATGCCTGTGTCACCGACGGCGCCTGCGTCCGCAAACCGAGCGACGAGGGTTGGGGGCGGGGTAAGCGGCCGGTCATCAATGTCACCTGGAACGATATGCAGGACTTCGTCCGGTGGATCAATCGGATCAGCGGACCGGGCTATCGGCTGCCGTCCGAAGCGGAATGGGAGTACGCCGCGCGCGCCGGCACGACCACACCGTTCAGCACCGGAGAGTGCATCAGCACGGATCAGGCCAACTATGACGGCACCTTCGACTATGCGCGATGCGGTGCGCATACCGGCGTCAATCTGGACAAGACAGTCGAGGTCGGCAGCTATGCACCGAATCCCTGGGGCCTCTACGACATCCACGGCAATGCGAACGAACTGACTCAGGATTGCTGGAACGACGGCTACGAGGGCGCACCCAACGACGGCAGTGCCTGGCTGGAAGGCAATTGCGCGCGCCGGGTCGTGCGCGGCGGTTCCTGGCGCGGCTATGTCGGCGACACCCGTTCCGCCTACCGCTGTCGCTCCGCGCCTGCTTTCGCCCATCGCAGCCTGGGCTTCCGGTTGGCCCGGACGACGATTCCCTGAGCCTGTCAGCTTCCGTAGGGTCCGCTGTGCGGACCAGACCAACGACCTCGCGGCGAGCGCGGCAGCAGTTCCAAATCCGGGCAGCAGCCAGCATGGAGCCGTCGGCGGGGTTGATGGTGGATGCGCTATAGCCTTCGGACGTGATAACCGGACGTCGGGGCGGGTTTCAAACCCGCCCCTACACGAAGGTCTGTCTGGATATCAGGTGCGAACGCTAGACGCTTATCCACCCCAAGAAAGGCGCTGTTGTAGGGTGGACAGGCGTCGCGCAGTCCACCAGCGGCGGCGCAGGATTCGGTGGACTTGCGCTATCGCTTGTCCACCCTACGACCTCCGGCGAGTCCCCATCGCGGCCGGAGGCTGCTCCCACAAGATCAGGATCGCCGGGGGACTTTCACGGTGAAGTCTTGATATACAAAGGCCTTCACGACCCCCGGCAGTCGCTGGTCGCCTCCCGACTCAGCTCGCGCACCAGTCCGCCAACCGTGCCCTCGAAGCGTCCCAGGGGCTTCGATTTGTGCCGCGGGTCCAGAAATTCGACGCTGTAGGTGCGCCGATAACGCTCCATCGTCGTCCGAAAGTGCTGCAGCCCGCTGCAGTTGCTGAAATACCCGTAGTGGGCCTCGTATGTCGCCTTGCATTCGGGATGCTGCTGCGCCTTGCGAAAGGCCTTGTCCTCGCTGGTGAAGGTTTCACCGAAGCACTTGCGCACCGCGACGTTCTGGGTGCAATAGCCGGAATAGGTGCAGGATTGGGTCGTGCTGCCTTGGTATTGGCCCTCGGGGAGATCGGCCCAGGTCCCGGCAATATCCGCGGACAACCCGTGCGTCGCGCCGAAGATTTGCAAGGTGTTGTACGCCAGGGCGCCTTGCGGAAGTTTGATGACGAGCTTGCCGCGACCGGTCTCGATCTCGAGGCGTGATGAGGCGAACGGCAGCTGCCCCTCGACGATCGTGAGCTTCATGCGGCCGGGTTCGATCAAGAGCCCTTGGCCGGCACTGGACAGGTAAAAAGGCCCTTCCTCCGTGGTCGTGATTGCTCCTGGAACCCCCCAGGTGGTTGCGCATCCTTGCAGCAGGAGGAAGACGGCCGGCAGTATCGGGGCCCGCAGGCGGGTCAGGAAAGCGGGCGCCCGGAGACCCGTCGTCTTCATGAATCTGCATCCTTCAGTCGATGGTTGATTGCGCAACGCAGACTGCGTGGTCCGGGGCCATGGTCGCCGTTCCGGCCGATGCGACCATCTTGATCATCGGTCCAGCCGCACGATGACCGAGGGTCGAGTCTTACCGTGAAAGTGCGTAGTCAGGCCATCCTGGCCCGGCGGCGTCGGGGCTGGAACAGTCAGGGCTGGAAGCCCTGACTACGCAGCCTCGCACCGGCGCGTCGCCGGACGGGGCGTCCTCAGTGCCCCGACAGTTTCTGCACGTAGCCGTTCAGGACCAGGGCGGCCAGGACCAGACCGATGATGATCAGCCAACCGGTGACCTTGCGGCCGGTGCGCACGGCTTTCTCGGTCGGCGGCTTGATCAGGTACTTCTCCAGATCGCCGCTGGCCTTGAGGCGTTCATATTCCAGGGCATGTTCGTGCTTGAACTCTTCCAGCGGCACGGCACCGGTCGCCATGACGATGTCCATGGGCCATTTCTCCGGACGGAAGTGGACATTGAAGTAGTGCACCGTGAACAGGAAGACCGCGGCCAGGATCGCCTCCTCGGCATGCACGATGGTGGCGATGTTGAACACCCAGCCCGGCAGGAACGAGGCGGTGACGGTCGGGAACCAGAGCATCAGGCCGCTCAGGCCGATGATCGCCATACCCCAGAAGGGCGCCCAGTAGTCGAACTTCTCCCAATAGGACCAGCGGTCGAATTTGGGCCGCGGGGCGAACCCGAAGAACCATTTGAACATGGCACCGATGTCGCGAAGGTCCTGCAGGTTGGGGATCATGGAGGTCGGTCCGAACCAGCGGAACTGCCGGCCGGCGCGCGCGATGTTCCAGATGACGACGACCAGATGGCCGAAGAAGACGGCGATAAAGGTCAGGGCGGCGGCCCGGTGAATGATGGCCGCGATCTTGGGTCCGCCCAGAACGTTCATGATGTACTGCGCCCAGGGCTGGTCGCCGAAGAGGACCGCGGTGCCGGTCAGCACCAGGGTCATGACGGCAATGGCCAGGATGCCGTGGGCGAGCCGCCAGCCCGTGCCGAAGCGGCGGAAATACACCTGAGGCGGATTCGCCGGGTCCGGCCGATAGCCTTTACCTTCCTTGCGCTCGCGCCACTCGCGATAGATCCACAGCAGCATATGGGTCCAGAAGAACAGGAAGACGCCGATGATCAAGGCATCCATGAAGCGGGCGGCGATCCACATCTCCGGATAGTGCTCGAAATCGTTGGCATCGCCATGGGCATGGAAGCCCAGGAAGCCGATCGGGGCATCCTTATGGCATTGACGGCAGGTCTCCAGCCGGTTGTCGGGGTGGACTTTCGACGCCGGGTCATCGACCTTCATGATGCCGTGGTTACCGTGGCAGTCATAGCATTTGGCGGTGTGGGTGTAGCCCAGACGGATGACCTGGCCGTGGTAGGACGCCTGATAGGTCTTCAACTGCTTTTCATGGCAGCTGCCGCAATTGCCGGTGATGGTAAGCTTGACTTTGGTCTGCTCGGGTGAGTCGATGTTGTGCGGGGTATGGCAGTCGGAACAGACCGCCGCGCCGGCGTTGTGTCCCTCGATCACCGCCTTGCCATGGACCGACTCCGCGTAGGCTTCTTCCTGCTTCTCATGGCAGCGGCCGCACACCTCGGGGTTCTGTTGGCGATGCTCGGCCCGCGCCGTGCTGCCCAGGGTGCCGATCGCATGGGCCTCGTGGCAGTCATAGCAGGTGGCATTGGTGCGCGATTGGTCCAGCAGGCTCGGCCGGGCATGGACCGAATTCATGTAGCCGTCGATCTGCGCCAGGACCACGTCCAGACGCTTGTATTTGGGGTCGTCACTGCCGCGCTGAGCCTCGGCCGTCATCATGTGGCATTGCACGCAGCCGATACTCTTGGGTAGCGGCATCTCGTGGTTGGCTTTCTTGATGCTGTTGTGGCAGCCGACGCAAGGCTGTTTGCCGTGGACGCTGTGCTCGAAGCGCTCGCGGTCGATGAAGATGTTGACCTCGGTGCCGTCCTCGCGCTCGGAGGTTTTCTCATCCTCGTCGTTATGACACTTCATGCAGCGTTCATTCGGGATTTTCGGGAGCTTGAGCAATTCGGTCGAGCTCGGGAGCTTGGCGGCCGGTGACGGCGCCTCGTCCGTCTCGGCGGTCGCGGCGCCGGCAGCACCCGCGATCAGGCCGATCACGAGGATCAGCAGCACCAGGGACCAGGGGCGGGCGGAATGGGGCTTGACATGCATCGATAGCCTCGACAGATACGGTTGTGACGGTGCGGCCCTGGGGTGAGGCTGCCGATCCGGGGCGCGGTGCTGCCTGCGCCTCAAAGCGGAACCACCCCCTCGGGAGTCATCGAGTCTGACGCCCGCGGTTATACCATCGTCCGCGCCGCTTCAACAGGCCATGCGGTCAGGATCGCCTCAGTTAAGCGTTGTGCCGTGCTTTATTCAGCCCAAGGTGTCCCAAGCAAGCGCTGCGGACGGTGGATGAGGCCAGCCTGATCGCGGGCGCACGACTGCGCTACACTTTGCTGCGGTTCCGCCCAGTCCATGCTGTTTGCAACACGGGTTTCCGACGATGAACCTTCGCCCCGCGCTCTTCGACCTGGCGATCCGCTATCGGCTCGATGGCCCGGCGGCCCGGCGTCTGCTGCAACTCGCCGGGCTCGATGCCGAGCCGGCCGGGCTCGACCGGTGGCTGCCGCGGGGGGCGGCAGATCCGGCAGAAGGAGTCGCTGATCGCCGCGGGCCGGCCGGTATTTGTAGCACTGGCGCCGGTGGACCCGCGTTCGCTGCTGCAGGGTGACTTCATGCGTCTGCGGTTCGGCCTCCCGGCCGGGATCGACGAACTTGGTCGACTCGACGGCGACCGACTGAGCCGCGGATCGCGCGGCCGGCGGGCATTGGCTTGGTTGTGATCGTCTCCATAATAATGGGGAGGAAAAGTGATTCCCTCCGCGCGCCCCGCGCGCTGTATGACCAGCACCAGGCACTGCGCTTGTTCGCCTCCATCGACGGCTAACCCGTCCTCTCTCCAGGCTGATCCACTATGTCCGACCTGCAACGCCCCCCCGCCCAGCCGCCGCGTCCTGCGCTGATGCTGCGTCTGCTCGGCAGCGCGCTCCTGGTGTCGAGCGTTTACCTGGTGTCGTGCCAGGCCCTGTTCTTCCCTGTCTGACCTGCCGAGGACCCCGCGGTGACGATGCCCCCCAAGCCGCCCCGAGACGTGCGTCTGAACGAGCTCTTGCCGCTGGTGCGGTCCATGGTTGCCGGCACCAGCGCTTACGCACCCCTGATGAAAATTCCGCACACCGCGCTGCGTGCGCTGGTGCAGGGTGCGCAGGAGACCCAGCCGCGCGTCCAACCGCCGCCGTTGCTGGCGGGCGCCCTGCTGTGGGTGCTGCCGACGCCGCTGCTGTTCGCCGCGATGATCGCCCTGGGGACCGGCCATCTGGACCGCTTCCTGGCCGACGCCGCGGGTTTGGGTCTGTTCATGGCCGGCGCCTGGCTGACGCGGCGCGGCATCCGCGCCGCCTATGTCCGGCAGCAGCCGCGTTTCGCGCGCTTGTGGCGTTGGCCGCTCAAGACCCTGGGTGGGCTGGCGACCGCGCTGGGGGTCGGTGTCACCGCCGCTTTCAGTGTCGGTCAGGGGCCGGCGATCAGCCTCGCCTTCGCGGCGGTCGCCGCCCTGGGTTTCCATCTGACCTATGGCTTCGAGTCGCTGGGGCGGCCGCGCGCCTTCTGGAGCGGCGATGAGCGGTTGCGCAAGGTGGCCGACGCGCTGGCCGAGGCCGAGGGGCGGCTCTTGGATCTGGAGCAGACGGCGGCGGCGATGGCCAATCCGGAGCTGAAGGCGCGCGTCCTGCGGATCAGCGCCCAGGGCCGCGGCATCCTGGAGCAGATCGCGGACCGGCCGACCGATCTCTACCGGGCGCGTAAGTTTCTCAACGTCTATCTGGAGGGTGTCCAGCAGGTGGCCGAGGGCTATGCCCGCACCCATCGCCTGGCCGATTCGCGCGAGCTGGAGCAGAATTTCCGCAACGTGCTGGTCACCGTCGAGCAGGTCTTCGAGGAGCAGCGCCAGAAGCTCTTGCGCACCGACGTGCTGGACCTCGACGTGCAGATCGAAGTGCTCAAGAAGCAGCTTGATCGTGAGGGGATCGCATGACAGCAATCGCCTGAGGCAGTTCACGGGAATAGACTCCCCGACCGCGCGACTGTCGGGGCGACTGTCGGGGCGACTTTAGTCGCCCCTCCACCTCGACAAAACCTTTCCCGGAAATCACCTGAGGTCAGGCGTCTAAGGTTTCCGCCCTGGCTTCGCAGCGGGGCCGCCCAGCGTCTGCGCTTGCGAGCGATTGAACAATCGCCCAAGCCCAGCTGTTTTGCCCCCGCTTGCGGACACATCGCTTTTCACTTGCCAGATCGTTATTCAGGAGTGCCCTCAATGACTGAACAAACCACCCAGTTGGACCCGCGTCCAGACACCCTTGAACGGGCCATCGCCCAGCGTCCGGAGGCTGGTGCGCTGCAGACCACGACCCCGGCCGCCCGTACCGAACTGGCGCCCCAGGTCGCCGCCCTGCTGCGCGAGATCGACCTGACCGACAGCCAGTCCGTCCTGTTCTTCGGCGCCAAAGCCCAGGAGCAATTGACCGAGGTTTCGGATCAGATGCTGGAGGGGGTGCGCGCCAAGGACGTCGGCCCCGCCGGTGCCTCATTGAGCGAGATGGTCACCACCCTCAAAGGCTTCGACGTGGACGCCCTGAACCCCAACCGCAAGCCGGGGTTCTTTGACAAGCTGATGGGCAAGACGCGCCCGATCGCCCGGTTTCTCGAGGAATACGAGATGGTGCGCGACCAGATCGAGGCGATCAGTCGCGACCTGGAACGCCACAAGACCAAGCTCCTGACCGATGTCACCGCGCTCGACCGGCTCTACCAGGCCAACCTCGACTATTTCCGCGCCCTGGAACAGTACATCGATGCCGGTGAGGCCAAGCTGCGCGAACTCGACGACACCGTCATCCCGGCCCAGGCCGCGCAAGTCGCGGCGAGCGACGACATGGTCCAGGCGCAACAACTGCGGGATCTGCGTGCCGCGCGGGACGATCTGGAGCGGCGCGTCCATGATCTGAAACTGACCCGCCAGGTCGCCATGCAGGGACTGCCGAGCATCCGGCTCGTCCAAGAGAACGACAAGGGCCTGATCAACAAAATCAGTTCCACCCTGGTCAACACCGTGCCCCTGTGGCGCCAGCAGTTGGCTCAGGCGGTCACCATCTTCCGCTCCAGTGAAGCGGCCGGCACCATCCGCGCGGCCACCGATCTGACCAACGATCTGCTGCGTGCCAACGCGGAGAACCTGAAAACCGCGAATGCCCAGGCCCGGCGCGAGATCGAGCGCGGCGTCTTCGACATTGATGTCGTGCGCCACGCCAACCAGACGTTGATCGCCACCATCGAGGAGAGCCTGCAGATCGCCGATGCCGGCAAGCGCGCCCGCGCCCAGGCTAGTCAGGAGTTGGAGCGGCTGGAGGCGGATTTGCGCCGGACCCTGAGTGCATCCAGTGCCAAGCCGACCGGGGAGGGGGCGGAAGACCGGGGTCGCAGCCGCGGACCTTGATCATCGTTCCGGGCGGCCGCGGACGGTCCGCACAGCGGACCCTACGGTAACACCGTGACCTGTAGGGTCCGCTGTGCGGACCGACGACCGTGCGGATCGCGCGGTGGCCGGCTTTATGACCAAGGCCCAGCCGCGCGTAGCCTGTAGGGCGCAATAGTGCAGCGTATTGCGCCTCAATCTTTTGTGCCGGGCACCTACGAACGAAGCGAAGACTTGCAAGACCATGATCGATCGGCGGGGCCTTGACCATAGTTGTATCCTGGTCTAGCGTGTAAAGCGCAGCCTCTTCAGGAGCACCCCATGGCCACCATTGCCTTCGACACCCACAAGTTTGTCCGCACCATCAAGGAGTCCGGTCTGCCGGAAAACCAGGCAGAGGCGATTGCCGAGGCTTTCCGGGCGGCGCAGGTCGAGGCCGATCCGGTCACCAAGACTGACCTGCGCGCCCATGACACCGACCTGCGGTACGCTTTGCAGGAGACCGAGCAGCGCCTCAAGGCGCAGATCGACTTGTTGCGCAGCGACCTCACGGGCAAGTTCACCCTGCTGCAATGGATGCTCGGGCTGCTGCTGGCGGGGGTCGCCTCGCTCGTCATTAAGGCGTTCTTCTAGCGTCGTTTGACCGCGACCGTCGCCGAACGACAGTCCTCCCCGCATGGGTAAACCGTCGGCGACGCACATGAAGCTTGGGTCATGATCGCCGCTTTGGCCAAAGCGCTCACCCGGATTTATCCACATCGAGTTAAGTTAACCGTTCCCGGAACTGTGTGTAAGCTTCTTCCTCCGGGTCCACCGACTCCTGAAATGAAGGAAAAAATGCATCTTCACTCTTGGCGTGGCGAATGATGACCTCGGTCCATTCCGAAACCTTACTTTCCAGTTCATACCTGAGTGATTCCCAGTCAAAGACAAGCAAGGCGCCATTGAGTTGATCCGTCGCCCACATGAGGTCTTCGATGCCGGCGTGATATCCATACTCTTGAATGCCGCTAAGGCGAGTAAAGAAAACATCCCACACCGCCTCGGCCTTAATGTCGGAAAGCGACCCTTCAGCATCACTGTTCATGTCGCGATCCGCAAAGTAAACGTCGCTTGAGAGTTCTTGGACGAGTTCAAGCGCAAATCGATAGGAACTCCTCCAGGTTCCACAGTTGTCCATGTATCTACGAAACAAGGACGCCTGCGTTAGCGAACGACGCCCGTCAATCCCGCCGGTCATTGTCTGCAGGAAAATCCAGCTTGGCTTCGTCTTATGATATTGAGCGAGGCTCTGAGTAATGGGATCGAACTGATTTCGTTCCCAGGCAAACTTTTCGCTATACGGGAGCCTGCGCACTGGTTGATTTTCAATAAAATCAACAATTCCGGAGAATCCGGCAAATTCCCCGGCATGCTCGCGAAGACCTTCATCAACTGTGAATATCGGCAGATCTTTGCGATGTAGATACTTGCAGGTATATCGCTCGGGGCGGAACAGAACAGAATCATGCCGCACACAAAAACCTGCGCCCCTGCCAATGAGTAGTGATTGTCCGCAATTGTGGATGCAGTTGCGGCAACTGAAAAGTTCGTCCATGGCTAGTCCTTGGAAAAATACTGCTGAATTGCTTGCCACGCCCAAGTAAGGAGATTCTTGCGGTCGACCCTGCTGATGTCGAAATTCCAGTTCACAAGACATTCCTGGCGCATTCGCGCATAGCGTTGAGCCTGGACAGCCTTTGTCTTCTCTCCTCTGGTAGCTTGCTAGGCTACTTTTCTAAGCTCATCCATGAGATTCTCGTGCCCAATCACAACATGCCCGTCTTCCAAGACCTTTGCGGTAGCAAGGCGATAGAGGGTCGGCCCAAATATGGAAATTTTCGTTGGATCAAGAGAGACACTCGTGAAATTCGTGCGTTTGCCTCGTGCTCGAACAATATGGTCAACAGGAGAACTGTCTTTGGACAAGTCAGGAGGCGTTACCCCATCGGCTTGGTCGCGCCGGAAATAGTCAGGAACTGTCATAACATTTCCAAAGTTTCCCATGCTAGCCAGCTTTGTGCAGTCTAGGTGAACAGCGTTGCGTCTGCCTACTGTGTGGCCAAAGCGGCGCGCGTTCGCACGAACCCGGCCAGCTAACCCCAACCCTGATGGTGCGCGCTCGCTCCTTAAGCCGGTTAGGCATTTTGGCCTTGATCATCGTTCCGGTCAGCGATGCGCATTTGGAGTCCAAGGCTTCAGTCTTGGCTCGCCGATCCAAGCTGAAGCCTTGGACTCAAGTCGGCCGGTGCCTCGGCTGGCCGGAACCATGACCAAGGCTGCGGCGTCTTCGCCGAACGAATAAACACTTTTCGGGTTCACGTGGTCAAGGGGTCACAGCGTGGTCAAGGTGTCAGGTCTTACCCATTGCCTGACACGAGGCAAAAGGCAATATTTGACTCCATCCTCTCGTGTGACCTACTCCCCTGAAACTCTCGTAGTGTCCGGGGGAGGTACGCGAGCTTGGTCGCTTTCTACCTATTGTTACAACCCCACCAGAGTAATACTACATTCGTTTCCAGATACCTGGCCTTCCCTGGTATGCGCTTGAATCAGAATGGGGCGCGTTGCTTGCTTGGTGGTAATGCAGAACTGAACCTCGAACCTGCTATTTACGATAGCGTGACGTTCGCCGTTGTAGGCGGACCACTTTTTGTTGTTATCTTCTGGAACTACAATCCATGCCTTTACGAATCCCTCCCTGACATGAGGAACTGTGCCGGCAACCGTATAAAGTAATCCCTGGCCGCATACCCCAGCTACGCCTGTCCAGTCACTTAGGGAGGTCCACGGGATGCTGTCGCCACACTTGAAGCTCCTAGGGTTTGAGAACATTATGGAAGGATAGTCTGTCGACTGAGCTATTGTCGACATGGAGGCTCTGCCAACCAGCGTCGCCGACGACGGATGCTCAGTTCTAGCACGCGGAGAAGTGACCTTAATCGCGTCGTTATTATTAATTGCGTCTTTCGGTCTAATCGGTTCTTCCGGACTATTTTTCGTTTCGGCGTCTTGGGTCAAACCCGATAAATCCCTGCGAGCGTCTTCTAAGCGCCGTTCATTCAAAGAGCGACGCGCTTCTTCGTGTGCCGGATCACTTCGTTCGTTCAAAGTGGTTTGACGTCTCGTAAGCTCGTCAAGGCTTTTCCTAAGCTTCTCGACCTCATGTTTAGTAAGGCCCTGCAGATCTAGGCGTGAGCGGATTTCGGCAATGGCTTTGCTGTCGCCATAGTTGATTTCCACGTTACCGAGGGTCGCAACTGCCGGGCTTTGCGAGCCTGAAGTGTTTGGTGTTTGGGTAATCGCTTTAGTCGCCCTCTCATTTGGCTCAGTGGGTGCCTGATCCCTTTTCGCCGTCTCGGAAGGCACAGATACTTGCGGGATAGTGTCTACGGTTGATTCCGGGTTGGTTGATTTCTTAGTATAGAGAGATCGGTCGAGAATTCGCACCGGCTGCCCGGGCTCAGTCTGGCCGTGAATAAAAGCTACCAGAGCAATCCCAGCAATTCCCAGAACAATCATAGCAACTGTCAGAACATTCGCAGGAATATGTAAACCGTAGAGAGTTAGTCCATTTGAGGGCTTTTCGTTCATTGTGACTCAGCCTATTTCTTGTGAACCCTAACGAATAAACGTTTGTCGGACTCATCCGATCCTGGTACGGTGTCCACTGCTGGTACAGCCTTCTTTAGAAAGAGGGTATTATATCCCTGAGTTCGGTGTCACCGGCCGGTGCCGGGCAGCACCTCAGCACTTAGGCAACGGTCGGAGCGGCGCAAAGTGAGCATCCGAGGGGCGGGGGCTGACAAGAGGGCACTCGCGGTTTGATTGTAGGCCATTTACTGGCGTGTGGGCGCACTCAGGGCGGCTCTGTCGGGTTGCGCTACGCCGCCCCGCGCAGGGCAAAATCCGCGCGGATCTCCGCAAACGGAACGCACAGCCGGCCGTCCGCGTCGGTCTCGATCAGCCCGGTCTCCAAGAGCGCCTGGCAGTCCGCGTCGACACGTTTTGCATCCCGACCCAAGGCGCGGGCCAGGGCACGCAACTCCAGAGCACCGATCGACTGAAGCCGCTCAATCAGTTCCCAGCGATTGGGTGTCAGCAGCCTAAACAGTGCGCCCGGCGACTCGAAGACAAAGACCTCACCCTGATAGTCCCCGTGATGCCAGGCCGCCAGGAAGCGTCCGCGCAGATCGGCCAAGGCTGCGTCGGTCTCCCGCTGCACGCGAATCACCGCCGTTCTGGTCATGGGCGTCGCCTCCGGACCTCTGCAAGAAAGTCGTCGATCAGCCGCTCGGCGGTGGTGAAGCCATACGGATGCTCGGTTCCGTCAAGGTGGAGATGGTCTCCCTTGCCGCGCTCGTTGTCGAATCCCACCACCCGCTTGCCAGGATAACCATAGTAAAGGCGGTACTTGTAGCTGTGGCCGCAACCCGGCACCGGTTCGGGCACACGCCAGACAACGGCGTCGAGGATCGCCCCGTCGTCGTAGACCTTCCGGTATCGCAATAAACGCTCGGCTGGCATGGGTGCGAGTATCGCAAGCAGGGCACAGGGTCAGCAAGGGGTCTGGCTCACGCGGACTGACCGTCGGGTTAGGGTGTTCAATCTGCCAGATATATCGCAATTCCCTTTCATGCAGTTTCCGTGT
>JACDZJ010000308.1_pt1 | contig 16604 bp, 18 predicted proteins | sample 7365721 | NCBI WGS metagenome assembly JACDZJ01 (sample SAMN15143480, study PRJNA637477) | pond metagenome | biome: freshwater wetland ecosystem [ENVO:00000243]; feature: pond [ENVO:00000033]; material: pond water [ENVO:00002228]; isolation source: pond water containing pink berries ... | reverse complement strand
TGCCGCTCTCAGTTTTAACGGCTCGGGGTTCGTGAAATGAATTTTGCAGGACCGAATATAGCAAAAGTCGGCGCTGGGGGACGGCGCAATAGTCTTACAGCAACGCGCTGGCGCCCATGCCCTCGCGCCGCAGACGCTTGCGCAACTGGGCCAGCGCTTCCATCTGCAACTGGCGCACCCGTTCGCGGGTGACACCCAGATCCTGGGCCAACGTTTCCAGCGTGGCGATTTCCTGCCCGTTGAGCCCGTAGCGCGCCTCGACCACGCGGCGATGGCGGTCGGACAGATGCTCCACCCACGCCGCGATATGCAGATCAATCTCTACGCGTTCAGCGGCCACTTCGGGATCGACGGCGAACTCGTCGGCCAGCGCATCGGCCACCGACAAGTCGGGATCGATGTCGAGCGGCGCATCAAGCGAAGCGGTGCGCTCATTGAGCGCGAGGATGTGGCGGATTTCCTCGACCGGCTTGTGCAACAGGTGCGCCACGCGCTCCAGCGTCGGCCCGCCCCGGCCCGCCTCGCCCGGCTCGACGCCGAGCTTGCGCAGAGCGTGCAGCACGGCATTGAGTTCCTTGACCACATGCACTGGCAGGCGGATGGTGCGCGACTGGTTCATGATGGCGCGCTCGACGGTCTGGCGCACCCACCAGGTCGCGTAGGTGGAAAAGCGGAAGCCGCGTTCCGGGTCGAACTTTTCCAGCGCGTGGATCAGGCCGAGGTTACCTTCCTCGATCAGATCGTCAAGCGGGATGCCGCGGTTCTGATAATGCTTGGCGATGCTCACGGCGAGGCGCAGGTTGGCCTCGATCATCTTCTGGCGCGCGGCGAAGTCCCCGGCGCGCACGGCACGCGCCAGCGCCAGTTCCTCATCCGGTTTCAGCAGCAGAGTGGCGCCGATCTCGTTGAGGTAAAGCTGGGTGATGTCTTCGAGGAAACCGTTTTCGCCGGCCTGCGCATGGCCGGCATCGTCGTCGGGCAGGCGGTCGGCAGCGTCGCCCGGCTCGTCCATCAGCGCGGCGGCAGGAAGCGCAGCGGGTCGGTCGGCTTGCCCTGCTGGCGAATCTCGAAGTGCAGCTTGGGCTGGTCGGCATCGGTGTTGCCGAGTTCGGCGATCTTCTGGCCCCGTGTCACCTGTTGGTCTTGCTTCACAAGAATGCGGCTGTTGTTGGCATAGACGGAGATGTATTCCTGCCCATGTTTGACTACAACAAAATTGCCTAAGCCCCGAATATCACTACCGATATGAATTACCTTGCCGGTAGCGGCAACTTGCACAGGGTCACCAATCTTGCCAGCGATATCTATACCTCGACTAACCTCACGACCTCCGCCCTCATTGAAGTTGGTGATTATCTTGCCGGGCACCGGCCAGGCCCAGTCGATTGCAGCAACCGCAGGGACGGGGGCAGGCGCCGGTGCCGGGGCGGGGGCCGGTGTGACAGGGGGCTTGTCCTTCTCGGAGGGCGCAACCGGCGCCACAGTCTGCCCGTCGCGCACCTTCAATTGGGCCAGCGCTTCCGGCGAATAGGGCAGCTTGCCTCCCTTGGGTTCGCGCTTGAGTGCATCGGTATTGCGGGATGTAACAGTCGGCGCTGGCGGGACGGCTGTTGCAGGCGCTTCATCGAGCGAGCGTGCCACCACCGGGCCACCACCGGCAATCGGCTTCACCTCGGCACCCACCACCGGCGCGGCTGTCCTGGCGGGCTCGGCCTTGGTTGCGAGCTTGCCCGAGCGGGTCGGTTCGATGCGATTCGAGGCACCTTCCGAGACCGGCGCAGGCGGGCGTGTCATGCAGCCGGCAAGCCCGATAACCGTCAACAACAGCAAAATCTGTTTCATCAGGCAATACCAGGCAACAGCGGCACGAAGCGCACCGCGTCATGGCGCTGCTCCGACCAGCCCTGCGGCGTACGGTCGACCAGCAGCAGCGTCTGCACCTCGCCGCCGCCGACCGGGATCACCAGTCGCCCGCCGACCGCCAGTTGGTCGCGCAGCGCCTGAGGCACGGTCGCGCCGGCCGCCGCAACGATGATCGAGTCGAAGGGTGCGGCTTCGGGCAGGCCGACCATGCCATCCCCGTGCTTGAGGCGGATGGCCGTGAGCTTGATCTGTTTGAGGTTCTCGCGCGCCCGCGCCAGCAGCGGCGCGAGGCGCTCGATGCCGAACACGTTGCGGGTCAGTTGCGCCAGCACGGCCGCCTGATAACCGCAGCCGGCGCCGATCTCCAGCGTCTTGCCGAGGCCAGGGCGGCCGTCGAGCAGCAGTTCGATCATGCGCGCGACGATGTAGGGCTGCGAGATGGTCTGGCCGAGTACCAGCGGCAGCGCGGTGTCTTCGTAGGCGCGGTGGGCCATCGCCTCCTCGACGAAGATATGGCGCGGCACCACGCCCAGCGCCCGCAGCACTCCTTCGTTCCTGATCCCCTGCACGCGCAGGCGCTCAATCATGCGCGTGCGCGTGCGCTCGGAGGTCATGCCCACGCCCCCCAATCGCGCGAATGCGCTCATTGCCCCAGCCACTCGCGCAGCGGGGCCAACTGACCGTAATGGGTGAGATCGACCTGCAGCGGGGTGATTGATACCCAGCCATGCTCGACGGCATTGAAATCGGTGCCCTCGCCGGCATCGGCAGCCGCGCCGGCGGCGCCGACCCAGTAAACAGCCTCGCCGCGCGGCGAGACCTGCCTGACCACCGGCTCGGCCTTGTGGCGACGGCCCAGGCGCGTAATGCGCATGCCTTCGAGCACGTCGTAGGGGACATCCGGCACATTGACGTTGAGCAGCACCGGCGCGCCGAAGGGCTGGGCGCGGCAACGCTCGGCCAGTTCGCGGGCCACGCGCGCGGCGGTGGCGAAATGCTTGCCCTCGAAGCTGCCGAGCGACACGGCGATCGAGGGCACGCCGAGCAGGTAACCTTCCATTGCCGCGGCGACGGTGCCGGAATAGACGGTGTCGTCGCCCATGTTGGGGCCGAGGTTCACGCCCGACAACACCATGTCCGGCTCGTGTTCGAGCATGCCGGTCACCGCCAGGTGCACGCAGTCCGTCGGCGTGCCATTGACGTAGTGAAAACCATTCGGTGCCTGCTTGAGGTGCAGCGGGCGGTCCAGCGTCAGCGAGTTCGATGCGCCGCTGCGGTTGCGTTCTGGCGCCACCACGGTGATTTCACCCAGGCCGTGCATGGCCTCGGCCAGCGCCAGCAGGCCGGGAGCGAAGTAACCGTCGTCGTTGGAAAGGAGGATGCGCATGGTTCGATTTTACCCAAGGTCCTGCATGGTCTTTCGCATGAAACAGAGGTCTTCCCATGCCTTGGCCTTGTCCGGCAGGTTACGCAGCAGGTAGGCCGGGTGGTAGGTGACGATCAGCGGGATGCCAGCGAAATCGTGCAGCTGGCCGCGCGCCCGCGAGATCGTCACTTCCTGCTGCAGCAGGGTCTGTGCAGCGGGCTTGCCGAGGGTAATTATCAGTTTCGGCTGGATCAACTCGATCTGCCGCGCCAGGAAAGGCCAGCAGGCGGCGGTTTCAGCCGGTTCCGGGGCGCGGTTATCGGGCGGGCGGCATTTCACGGAATTGGCGATATAGACGTCATTGCCACGTTTCAGGTCGATGGCGGCCAGCATGGCATCGAGCAACTTGCCAGACTGGCCGACGAAAGGCTCGCCGCGCTCGTCCTCTTCGGCGCCAGGCCCCTCGCCGACGAACAGCCAGTCGGCCGCCACATCGCCGATCCCCAGTACCGCCTGTTTGCGCTTCTGGCACAGTTCGCAAGCCGTGCAGTCGGCCACCGCCTGCTTCAATTCGTCCCAGCCCATCGCGGCAATCGCTGCCGTGCGCGCGTCGACGGGGGCGGAGATGGCTGCTTCGGTGGCGGTGCCCTTCTGCTTCTTCGGCGGCTGGCGCAATTTCCAGATCGGTCCCAGCCCCATTTCTTTCAGTATCTGCTCTCTGTTCATAATGTCCTGGCCATCACGATGGCATCTTCGCGTCCTTCATCAGCAGGATAGTAACCGCGCCGGCGGCCGATTTCGGTGAAATCGTGCCTGCGGTAGAAGGCAATGGCGACCGCGTTGGAAGGGCGCACCTCCAGCAGCATGCGCGTCATGCCGGCCTGGCGTGCCTCTGCGCACAGAAAATCCAGCATCGCCCGCCCGCGGCCCGTGCGTTGCAGCTCAGGGGCCACGCCGATGTCGAGCAGATGCACTTCATCCACCACCGGCATCGTCACGGCAAACGCAGCCACCCGCCCGGCCTCGCGCACCAGCCAGCAGCCGTGACCGGCCGCCAGCGAATCGCGAAAATGTCCCGCCATCCAGGGAAAGCGCTGGATGCCTTCCTCGACAGCCAGAACCTCGGCCAGGTCGTCCGGCGTCATCGGCGCGATATTCATTTGCTCCCGCCGCGCGCCAGCCGTTCGGCCGTGGTCAGGGCCACCTTGTCGCGCACGTACAGCGGCAGCGCCTGCGCTGCGGCGACACCGCCGCCGGCGGCCAGCACCGGCGCAGCCAGTCGCGCCACCGCCGCTGCGGTAGGAAAAGCGGTCGCATCGTCACTCACCAGCCGCCCGCCCATGCGCTGGCGCAGGACCGCGCCATGCAGCGTGGCAAAACCATCGCCCGCGCCGCGCCAGCCGTCGCCGTCGGGCAACAACGCCGTCCCGCCAGCGCCGACTTTAGGCGGCAGGATTTCCGCCAATGAATCGCCCGCCACCGCATAGGCGGCGAGATAGACCTCGTTCATGCGGGCATCGAGACAGGCCAGCACTTTGCCATCTCCGCTTGCCAAGGCCAGGGCAGCCAGCGTGCCGACCGGCACCACGGGCAGATCGAGACCGCAGGCCAGCCCCTGCGTCACGCCGCAGGCCAGCCGCAGGCCGGTAAAACCGCCCGGCCCGGCACCGAAGGCCAGGCCGTCGAGTTGCTTGAAGGTCAGCCCCGCATCGGCGAGCAACTGGTTCGCCCAGGGCAGCAGGCATTCGGAACCGCCATTCGGCACGTCGGCCGATTTTTCCGCCAGCACCCCTTCGCACCAGAGGGCAACGGACAAGCGGCGGGTGGCGGCTTCGAAGGCGAGGAGTTTCACGGCGGCATTTTATCCTGCCGGCGGTTCAGGTCTTCGGCTTCAGATGCAGGTAGGCGATGGGTTATGCGAAAGCACGAAATTGGGTATCAAGATGACCTTTTCGGCATTAAATGCTAGGATGGGATGACCACATCACGAAGGTCAACAAGATGAAAACCAGCACTGTCGTCGAAGCCAAGGCACATTTCTCCGCTTTATTGTCCGCAGTCGCCGACGGCGAAGAAATCGTGGTAACCCGTCGCGGACAACCGGTCGCACGCATCGTGCCACCTACTCGTGCACCCGGTATTTTCGATGTAGCCATGCTGCGCACCTACGTCGAAGCTTCACCCGTTGCCTCCGGGATGACGGTTGAGGAAATGCGCGAAAGTGATCAGTTGTGATCTACCTTGATACATCGGTGCTCGGCGCGCTGTTTTTTCGCGAACCCGGCGCGGTCGAATTGGTCTCCCGGTTGGAAACGGCAAATGACGTATTGGCGGTTTCCGCCTGGACATTAACTGAAATGGCCAGCGTGGCCAGCATCAAGGAACGTACCGGCCAAACTACCGCCAGCGGCCGCGCCGCTGCGCTGGCGGCCTTTCACCGCTTTGTTGCTGAGAGCATGACTTTGACGGAAATCGATCCGGCAGATTTCCGCACCGCCGCCGTTCTACTCGATGCCCCCTCGCTGACGCTGCGCGCCGGTGATGCACTCCACCTCGCCATTGCCCGCCGGTTACGGGCCGGCCTACTGACGCTCGACCGACGGCAGGCAAACGCAGCACAACACTACGGGGTTCCCCTGTACGCATGAGCCGTCAGTCTTGCGATGAAACTGCGCCCGACATCAGCGGGCGGAAATTTGCCGATGGACTGGGCCATTTCGCAATTCGCAAGGATTACTGCTTTGGTCGTTGGGGTTGCGGCTTCCATGCCCCACGATAGAGAGGGAAGTTGCTTCAGTCCGGCCGACGATGACGACCGCGCGGATAGAGCGTCTGGCCGGAGTCGCGGATGTCCTGGCGCAACTGCTGGCGTTCTTCCGGCGACATCTGCTGCCAGGCTTCCTGGCGTTGGCGCCGTTCCGCCCGCAGTTGGTCGCGCTGCTCGGCATTGAGGTCGCGCATCTGTCCCCGCTGATCCTGCAAACCCTGCCCGCCATACCCCGGCGGCGAGGGCGGCACGAGCTGCGCCAGCGCCGGGGAAGCGGCGGCGGAGAGCAGCAGTGCGAAAAGGATGGAGCGCGACTTGTTCATGGCTGCATTGTAGGACCGGGTTTGTCAGCAGGCTGGCAGGGTTTGTAACAATCCTTTGCAGGCTGCGCCGCTGCAACAACTCGACATGCATTTTGCCAAAACGGCAGTATGCTTGCCGTCCATGAATACCGACACCCGCAAACCCAAGATCCTCATCGTCGATGACGACCTGCGCCTGCGCAGCCAGCTCGAGCGCTATCTTGCCGACCAGGGCTTTACCGTCAAGGCCGTGGCCGACGCACCCGGCATGGACCGTGCCCTCGAACGCGAACTCTACGACCTGATCGTACTCGACCTGATGCTGCCCGGCGAAGATGGCTTGTCGATCTGTCGCCGCCTGCGTGGCAACGGTTCGAGCAACGCCATCGCCATTCTCATGCTCACCGCGAAGGGCGACGACATCGACCGCATCGTCGGCCTGGAACTGGGCGCCGACGACTACCTGCCCAAGCCCTTCAACCCACGCGAACTGGTCGCCCGCATCCACGCCGTGCTGCGGCGCCGGGTCGCGGCGCCACCCGCCGGGGCACCGGCCACCACGCAGGAGCTGGTGCGCTTCGGCCCGGTCGAGGTGAATCTCGCCACGCGCGAACTGATGCGGGCGGGCACCACCACCCTGCTGACCACCGGCGAATTCGGTCTGCTGCAGGTCCTCATCAAGCATCCCCGCCAGCCGCTGTCGCGCGACAAGTTGATGGAACTGGCGCGCGGCCGCGAACATGGCGTATTCGACCGCGCCATCGACGTGCAGATTTCCCGCCTGCGCAAGCTGGTCGAGGAAGATCCGGCCAAGCCGCGCCACATCCAGACGGTGTGGGGCTTCGGCTACGTCTTCGTTCCCGACGGTCGCCCTGCCGACTGACCCAGGATTGCGCTTGCTGCCCAAGAGCCTGCTCTGGCGCGCCTTCCTGCTGATCGCCACGCTGATGCTGCTGGCGGTGGTGGCCTGGCTGGCCATCTTCCGCGAAGCCGAAGTGGAACCGCGCGCCCGCCAGCTGGCGCAGATGATCACCAGCGTGACGAACATCACGCGCACCGCCATTCTGGTCGCCCGCCCCGACCATCGGCATGCGCTGCTGGAGGAACTATCGGATCGCGAAGGCGTGCGCATCTATCCGGCCGACCCCGGCGACGTGGTCGTCGCGCCGCCCGACCTGCCGCTGACCCACCGCATCGAGGCGCTGCTGATCGAGCGCCTCGGGCCGGAAAGCCGGCTGGCCTTTACCCTCAATGGGGAGGATGGCCTGTTCGTGCGGTTCCGCATCTTCGAAGGCGAAGCAGGCGACTTCTGGCTTGGCCTGCCGCGCGAACGGCTGGACCGCCATTTTCCCCTGCAGTGGCTGGGTTGGGGCGTGGCGGTACTGCTGCTGTCGCTGTTCGGCGCGTGGCTGATCGTCTTCCGCATCACCCGTCCGCTCAAGGCACTCGAACGGGCCGCCAAAAAAGTCGGCGCTGGCGAGACGGCAGCGCCCCTGCCGGAACGGGGACCTGACGAACTGGTCGCCGTCACGGCCGCCTTCAACCAGATGAACCGCGACCTGGCACGACTCGACGAAGATCGCAGCCTGCTGCTGGCCGGCATCTCGCACGACTTGCGCACCCCGCTGACGCGCCTGCGCATGGAAGCCGAGATGAGCGTCGCCGACGAGACGGCGCGCGCCGGCATGGAAGCCGACATCATGGAAATGGACCGCACCATTGGCCAGTTCCTCGATTTCGCCCGGCCGCAGCAACATGACACCACGGCACTTGCCACCATCGATCTGGCCGCGCTGATCGACGGAATCGCCGGACGTTATGGCGAACGGGTGCGATTTTCCTGCCGTCCTGCCAACGCCGACTTTTCGGCCCGCGTCGAACCCGAAGCCCTGCGCCGCGCGCTGGTCAATCTGGCCGAGAATGCCCTGAAACACGGCGGCACGGCCACCCCGGTCGTCATCGAACTGGCCAGAGAAAGTGACGAACTCGTCGTGGCGATACTCGACCGGGGGCCGGGCATCGCCCCCGCGGAGGTCGAACGGCTCAAGCAGCCGTTCACCCGCGGCGAAACCGCCCGTACCGGGGCCGGCGGCGCGGGACTCGGACTGGCGATTGTCGACCGCATCGTGCGTTCGCTGGGAGGTGAGTTGGAACTGTTGCCACGCGACGGCGGCGGCTTGACGGCACGGATTCGCCTGAAACCTTCCTAATTGAGCGCCTGCCCGCCCTCGATGCGTTCGAGGAAGGCGCGCGCTTCGGCCTGTCCGTGACTGGCCGCCATGCGCAGCCACTTCATCGCCAGCCGCAGATTTTTGTTCACGACCCGGCCCCGGTAGTAGGCCGCACCGAGTTCGTACTGCGCATGGGTGTCCCCCAGCAGCGCAGCCCGGCGCAGGAGGCGCAGCGCCAGCTTCGGGTCGCGGCGCACCCCCTGGCCGTGCAACAGGCAGAAACCGAGGCTGTAGAGCGCATAGGCGTCCTCGTGCTCGGCGACGGCCTGCTCGTACCAGCGCACGGCTTCGCGATAATTCCGCGCCACGCCTTCGCCGTGATAGTAGAGGTCGGCCAGCGCCAGTTTGGCGTCGAACAGGGTCGCCGCCCGACGGTACCAGGTGAGCGCCTGGGCCGCATCGACCGGCCCACCCAGACCATGGCGCAGACATTCCGCCAGTTTATAAGCCGCGCGCCGGTGCCCCAGTTCGCCGGCCTTGCGGTAGCAGGTACGCGCATGGGATGGGTCGGTCACGGTGCCATGTCCGAAAAAGTGGCGCTCCCCTTCGGTGAACCAGTAGCGCTCTAGTTCGTCCAGCGCCGGTTGCCAGCCACCTTCGGCCGCCTGCTTCAGCGCCGCTTCACCACGTGCGATATCCGCCTGCCCGCCGATGCCCTGCAACTGGCAACGCCCGAGTTCCGCCAGCCCGTGGGCCGAACCGGCCTCGGCGGCGGCATGGTAATGGCCACGCGCCGCGACCGGATCGGCCGCGATGCCCTCGCCATGTTCATGGCACTCGCCCAGCCAGATGTGGGCGGACGCTTCGCCGCCCGCAGCCGCGCGCCGGTACCAGGCCAGCGCGATCGCCTTGTCCTCGGCCACGCCCTCGCCCCAGCGGTGGCAATGGCCCAATTTCAACTGGGCGCGCGCATGGCCCTGCTGCGCGGCGGCGCGCCACCAGCGCACCGCTTCTTCCAGATCGCGGTGCAGGTGGGTACGGCCGCTCGCATAGGCTTCGCCAAGTTCGAACTCCGCCTCGCGATTGCCGCATTCGGCCGCACGGCGATACCAGCCCAGCCCGACTTCGGGATCTGGGGTCACGCCGAAGCCGAAGGTGGCGCATTGCCCCATCAGGAACATCGCCGCAGCCACCTGCTGGCGCGCGGCGGCACGGAACCAGCCCACCGCCTCGGCGTGGTTCGCCGCGCCACCCTCACCGGCATACAGGCACAGCCCGAGGCAAAACATCGCCGATGGCACCGCCGACGCTGCGGCCAGGCGCCACAAACGCAAGGCTTCGCTACGGTTTTCCGTTACGCCGCGACCGAAAAAATGGCAGCGGGCGAAAAAATCGTCGGCCTGCGGCACACCGCGTTCGCTGGCCCGCGCCAGCCACTGCGCTGCCGCGGTGTATTCCTGGGCGAAATGTTCACCGAGATAAAGCAGTCGCCCCAGCCAGTATTGGGCGACGGGGCTACCCTGCCCGGCTGCCTTGCGCAACAGGTCGCTGCCACGCGACGCATCAGCGATCACGCCATGCCCGCGCAGCAGACACAGGGCGAACCAGGTCATGCCGCGGCTGTCATCGGCCAGCGCGGCCCGTTCGAACAGGCGTGCCGCCTCGCCATAGTCGCGTGGCAGCCCCATGCCCTGATAGAGCAGCCAGCCCAGTACCGCTTCGCCCGCCGGACATTCCCGTTCGGCACTGCGGGTGGCCCACTGGATGGCCTCGGCCACCGATTGCGCCATGCCCTCGCCCACGGCCGACCGCCAGGCGAGTTCGGCTTGGGCATTGAGATTGCCACCCTGGGCCATGCGCTGCAGTTCAACCAAGGGCAAGGCCCGCCAGAAATCGTCGGCATGGCCCAGCAGTTCCAGCCCTTGCGCCGCGCCGCGCTCGACCAGGCTGCTTTCCAGCACCTCGCGAAACATGCCCAGCAGGACGGGCGGCGCCAGAGGGACGACGGAAACCGGTTGCATCGGATTCGGGGAGAGTCGGAGGAGCGACTAGGATACGCCGCGGACCCGGCCCGCTTATCCACAAAAACTGTGGAAAAGTCTGTTAATCTTTTGCGCATCGATACGCTAAGTAGCCAGCCGCAAAGACTTTTTGTTACTTCGGCCAAAAACTGTACAAAAGATATATCATTAATATTCATGATGTTGCACGACACAGTGGGGCTTTCAGACCGATCGAGGCTGCCTCGCGCACCCGGTTTCACATGTGTGGATGAGGTAGCATCGCCAAGCCACATTTACTACGAAAAAACCGTCACTTGGCCACCGAAATCCTCTCTGTCAGCGAGTTCAACCGTCAGGCCCGGCGGCTGCTCGAACAGCAGTTCCCCCTGCTGTGGGTCAGCGGGGAAGTCTCGAATCTGGTGCACGCCGCCTCGGGACATGTGTATTTTTCACTGAAGGATGCCCAGGCCCAGGTGCGTTGCGTGATGTTCCGCTCGCGGGCGCAATTGTTGCCCTGGAAACTCGACAACGGCCAGCAGGTCGAGGTGCAGGCGCTGGTGACGCTCTACGAAGCGCGCGGCGAATTTCAGTTGAACATCGAGGGCATGCGGCGGGCCGGGATTGGCCGACTCTACGAACTATTCGTCTGCCTGCGCGAAAAACTCGCCGGCGAGGGCCTGTTCGCCCCAGCCAGGAAACGGGACATCCCGCGCTATCCGCGTCGCGTCGGCATCGTCACCTCGTCCCAGGCAGCCGCCTTGCGCGACGTGATCGCCGCCTTCGCCCGCCGTGCACCACATGTCGAGCTGATCGTCTATCCAACCCTGGTGCAGGGCGCCGACGCCCCGGCCGCCATTTTCGCCGCTCTCGGGCTTGCCGCTGCGCGGGCCGAATGCGACTTGCTGCTGGTCGTACGTGGCGGCGGAAGCATCGAAGACCTGTGGGCCTTCAATGACGAGGCGGTGGCGCGTACGCTTGCCGTCTCGCCAGCGCCGACTATTGCGGGGGTTGGTCACGAGACCGACACGACCATCATCGACTATGTCGCCGACTGTCGCGCCGCCACGCCCACGGCTGCTGCGGAACTCGCCAGCGCCGGCTGGTTCGATGCGGCGGCGGAACTGGCAACCCTGGCAACCAACCTGCGTCGCTCGCTGGCTGCGCAACTCAACACGCGCATGCAGGCCCTCGACCGGCTCGCCCTGCGGTTGGTGCATCCCGCCCAGCGACTGGTCGCCAGCCGGCAGCGGCTCGACTTCATCGAACGGCGTCTTCACGCGGGGATGCGGCAGCGGCTGGCCAGCCAGCGCGACCGCATCGGGCGCTGCGCCGCAGCCCTCGGTGCCCTGTCCCCGCTGGCGACGCTGCAACGCGGCTACAGCATCGTCCGCACGAGTGATGGACAGATCGTGCATGCGGCCGCCGCGCTGGCAACGGGCGATACACTGGACGTGCAGTTCGCGGCCGGCAGCGCCAGCGCCACGGTCACGGCGCGAAACTTGTAATTTCCACTGGCGGCCTCACATCTTCTGCCGCCTCATACACCACCCCAACCCAGGAGAGAACAACATGGAACATACCCTGCCCGCCCTGCCGTATGCCAAGAACGCGCTGGCGCCGCACATGTCGGAAGAAACCTTCGACTATCACTACGCCAAGCATCATCAGGCTTACGTCACCAACCTCAACAACCTGATCAAGGGCACCGACTTCGCGGACAAGTCGCTGGAGGAGATCGTCAAGTCCGCCCCGGCCGGCGGCGTCTACAACAACGCGGCCCAAGTGTGGAACCACACATTCTTCTGGAACTGCCTGCAGCCCAATGGCGGCGGCGCGCCTGCTGGTGCTTTGGCGGCGGCCATCGACAAGAAATGGGGTTCGCTTGACGAGTTCAGGAAAACCTTCCAGACTTCGGCGACCGGCAACTTCGGCTCGGGCTGGACCTGGCTGGTGAAGAAGGCCGACGGCTCGGTCGACATCGTCAACATGGGCGCCGCCGGCACCCCGCTGACCACCGGCGACACCCCACTGCTGTGCCTCGATGTCTGGGAACACGCTTACTACATCGACTATCGCAACCTGCGCCCGAAATTCGTTGAAACCTTCCTGACCAGTCTCGTGAACTGGTCTTTCGCGGAAAACAACTTCGGCTGATTACCGAGGCTGCGGGACCCGGTCGACACCACCAATCGAGTCCCCTGCCTTCAGCCCGCGCTGCGCAAACCAGCCGGCATTCATCTCCAGCGCATAGCGGGCGGGGCGGGTTGCACAGTGATTGTCCAGCGAGTGTGGCTGCATTTCCTCGATGTTGAGGATGCGTCCGCCGCTGTCCATGAAGGCCACCGATAGAGGGATGAAGGTATTCTTCATCCACATGCAGTGGGTGGCATCTTGGTCAAAGACGAACAGCATGCCATGTTGCGACGGCATTGACCGGCGCTCCATCAGCCCCTGCATGCGCGCCCCATTGTTCGCCACCACCTCGGCCTCGATGCGATGAAAACCGGCCGTGAGTTCCACCACCGGTATGGCTTGGGCAAAGGCGGAGGCCACGCCACCGAGCAGCGCCAACCAGATCAGTAGTCTTTTCATTTCGTGCCACCTCCACTGCAGTGGTTGCAGAAACGCAGGCTTTCTGGATAGGGAAAGAAATCGCGGATGGCGCCACGCCGGATCTCCTCCTGCGCCTGCTTCCAGAAATCGGCATCGAGCAGGTCGGCATGGTGGCGCATGAAGGCCGCGCGGATTTTCGGCGAGGTCAGCAGGAAGGAGGCGAACTCCTCGGGAAAAATGTCGTTCCGTCCCACCGAATACCAGGGCTCGCTGGCCATCTCGGCTTCCTCGTTGGGGGCCGGCGGGATGCGCCGGAAATTGCAGTCGGTCATGTACTCGATCTCGTCGTAGTCGTAGAAAACGACACGGCCATAGCGGGTGACGCCGAAGTTCTTCCACAGCATGTCGCCGGGAAAGATGTTCGCAATCGCCAGTTCGCGTATGGCATTGCCGTATTCGATCACCGCCTGCTCGATCAGGTCGTCGCGCCCGGCCTTTTCGGCCCGCTCCAGATAGAGGTTGAGCGGGTCCATGCGCCGTTCGATGTAAAGGTGCTGGATGATGATATCGCCATCGCCCGCCGCGTCCTCTTCCAGCAGGGAAGGTATCTCGCGCCGCAGTTCCGCCAGCAGTTCGGGCGAGAAACGCGACTTTGGCAGGGCAACCAGCGAAAACTCCAGCGTGTCGGCCATCCGTCCGACGCGATCGACCTGCTTGACCAGTTGATATTTGCGCTTGACGGTGGCGTGATCGACCTCCTTCGTTGCCCCAAATTTATCCTTGATCACCTTGAAAACGTAAGGGTAGGAGGGCAGGGTGAACACCAGCATGACCAGACCACGAATGCCCGGCGCGACAATGAACTGATCCTCGGAATGGTGCAGATGGGAAAACAGACCGCGATAGAACGCCGTCTTGCCCTGCTTGCCGAGACCGAGCATGGAATATAGCTCGGCACGTGGCTTGTGCGGCATGAACGAGCGCAGGAACTGCACGGTATTGGCCGGCACCGGCATGTCGACCATGAAGTAGGCGCGTGACAGCGAGAACAGCAGGCTGATCCAGCCGGAATCGAGAATGACGCAATCGAGCACCAACTTGCCGGCCTCATCGTGCAGGACCGGCACGGCAAACGGATACTCGCTGGAACCGTTGATGGCCTTGCCGATCACGTAGGCGCCCTTGTTGCGATAGAACGCCGATGACAGCACCTGGATCTGGAAATTGGCCTCACGGCGGGGCAGCTCACTGAAGTTTTCCACTACCGCGCGGCGCACGCACTCCACATCGCGATCCAAGTCGGCAAATTCGCGTTGCCAGCCGAAATCGAAAAAGATGCGTTGGATGGAAGCCCGGAAACCGGCACTGTTCGGGTAATAGCAGCGATAGGCAGGCGGATCGGAATCGATATACTCGGTGGAGATCGCCGGCCGCACGAAGATGAAGTCGTTATGAAAATAGGTGCGATGCAGGATTTTGCAAAAAACCGAGTTGAAGAAGGTTTCCGCCAGTTCCGGCTGGCTGTGGTCAGTGAGCAGACCGATGTAGTAGAGCTTGGCCTGCTGCCAGACGATGTCAGCCACCGTTTCGGCATTGAATTCGCGATGCAGGCGCTCCACTGTTTCGGCCACGCGATTGTCGTAAAACTGGATACGCGCCTGAACCGCCTGCTGGACACCGAGCCAGTCGCCCTGCTCGAAGCGCACCTTGGCCGCAGCCGAACTTTCGCGGAACAGACGATAGTGCTTGTTGAAGCCTTCGATCAACGTCTGGGCGATCAGCAATGCCTGTGAGCCGGTAGCCGGGTCGGCATCCGCAACCCGCCTTATCGATAGGACCATGATATTCCGGATTTTTTCTTAATTTTCGACAAGCGATTCTAGCATTTGGGCGTCAGTCGCTTAGTCTGCGTGATTTTCAGCGATAATTGTGCGCTAACAACAAAGACAGGAGCAGGCCATGAGCACGACCCATATCAAGGTTCCCACGACAGGCCAGAAAATCATTGCCGGGCAGCCCACGCCCGACAACCCGATCATTCCCTTTATCGAGGGTGACGGCATCGGCATCGACATCACCCCGGTCATGAAGGCGGTGGTGGATGCCGCCGTTGCCAAGGCCTACGATGGTAAGAAAAGAATCTCCTGGATGGAGGTTTTCGCCGGCGAGAAGTCCACGCGCCTCTATGGACCGGACGTCTGGCTGCCGGAAGAAACGCTCAACGCCTGCAAGGAATATTCGGTTTCCATCAAGGGCCCGATGACCACGCCGGTGGGCGGCGGCATCCGTTCGCTCAATGTCGCCCTGCGCCAGGAACTCGACCTTTACCAGTGTGTCCGTCCGGTGCGCTACTTCAAGGGCGTCCCCAGCCCGCTGAAGGACCCCACCAAAACCGATATGGTGATCTACCGCGAGAATACCGAGGACATCTATGCTGGTATCGAGTGGGAGGCCGAATCCGCCAACGCCCGCAAGATCATCAAGTTCCTGCAGGACGAGATGGGGGTTAAAAAGATCCGCTTCCCTAATACATCCGGCATCGGCATCAAGCCGGTATCGAAGGAAGGCACCGAGCGCCTGGTACGCGCCGCCATCAAATACGCCATCGCCAATAACCGCAAGTCGGTGACGATCGTACACAAGGGCAACATCATGAAGTTCACCGAGGGCGGCTTCCGCGACTGGGCCTATATATTGGCCCAGAACGAATTCGGCGCCAAGCCAATCGATGGCGGCCCGTGGTGCTCGTTCAAGAACCCGGAGACCGGCCGCGAAATCATCGTCAAGGACGCCATCGCCGACGCCTTCCTGCAGCAGATACTGCTGCGCCCGGCCGAGTATGACGTGATTGCCACGCTCAACCTCAACGGAGACTACATTTCCGATGCGCTCGCCGCGCAGGTCGGCGGCATCGGTATCGCCCCGGGCGCCAACATTTCCGACTACTACGCGGTGTTCGAGGCGACCCATGGCACGGCGCCCAAGTATGCCGGCAAGGACTATGTAAACCCCGGTTCGCTGATCCTCTCTGCCGAGATGATGCTGCGTCACCTCGTCTGGAAGGAAGCCGCCGACCTCATCATCAAGTCGATGGAAGCGGCCATCGCCGACAAGATCGTTACCTACGACTTTGCGCGCCTGATGGAAGGCGCCACCGAGGTCAAGTGTTCGGCATTCGGCCAGGCCATGATCGACCGCATGTAATTCAGCCAGCACCCAACAAAAACCCGGCAGTTGCCAAGCCGTTAACAACTTTTGTTGAAACCATCGAGGAGCAAGCCTGGAATCGGCTTGACTTCTCGATTTCGTTTTGACACATGCTCAGGAATTCTTCGGGACTTCGCCAGACGATACCCCCGCCCGCCTGCCACGGGTGCCGGAGGAGTTCGGAGGTGTTCAGGTCAATTTCTGCAAGAACCCAAGTTGCGCGAACTTTGGCATACCGGTATCGCCGATCAATGGTCACAGCAAATTCGCTGACAACGCCTACACCGTCGTTGCCGCCGGCAAAGGGTTTCCAGTCGCACGTTGCAATTCCTGCGGCGAACATTTCCTGTTCAACCTAAAAACCGCAGTTAG
>JACDZJ010000307.1_pt1 | contig 16639 bp, 15 predicted proteins | sample 7365721 | NCBI WGS metagenome assembly JACDZJ01 (sample SAMN15143480, study PRJNA637477) | pond metagenome | biome: freshwater wetland ecosystem [ENVO:00000243]; feature: pond [ENVO:00000033]; material: pond water [ENVO:00002228]; isolation source: pond water containing pink berries ... | reverse complement strand
CAAGATGCTGAAATATAAGTATATCACAACCTACTGAGATCCCGAAGAGCCGGCGGCCATCGACTATGCCTATGAAAAACAACGGCGTGAGCGATCGGGCTAAACACTGCCAATGTGACGAAGTAGAATTAAGGACACGTTGCTGCGTCGCGGCGCGCTGGTTAGGATGCATGGGGGCTGGCTCGCAGGGTGATGGGTTGGGTGTTGCAACCTTCAGCCTACCACTCTTGCGGGTTGGCCCCTATTATTTTCAGTCTGTTAGACTAAATTAGTGCCATTCGCCCCAGTTCCCTTTTGCCCGCACATAGGCACCACCCCTCCGCTCCGCCTCGGTGCGGTAACCGGTCGACTCGCAGAACCGGCGAAACTCGCCGACCGTGACCGGGTACTTACCGACCGCGTAGTGGCTTAGAGGAAATCCGGTTCAGAAATTGCATATGAAAGACAACCGGTTGAAATTTATTGATATGTCACTGAACTCGGACAATATGACGCTTTTGGCGCTTGATAGATTAAGCGTTGTAGATTATAGGGTTTCTCAGTTTAAGCATATTCCGTTCCGGATATCCTCTTAAGGTCACGTCATGGGCCGGCCGCTCGTCGTCGGCACCGACGCCCGCGGGGCTGCCCATGCGGAAGGTACTGCCGGGGAGCCAGATCATCTCGGGACCAAAGCCGACGTCGCTCACGAGCTGGTCGCGAAAGGGGGTGGGTCCCAGTGGCGGCCGGGCATCCGGATCGGTTCCCGGCGGGTCCTCGGCGGCCGGCACCGAGATCGCAAGCGGCGGCATCCCGAAGACCACGACCAGCGGCTTGACCTGCCGCGCCTCCCGCAGCGCCGCACAGAAGTCCGCGACGGACGGATACCGCTCCCCAACCTCCCAGGCGATCGAGCGGCTCAATACGGGCTTGACGCGGTCGAAGACCGCCAGGCTGTCAATAAAGCCGTTGGCGTTGCGTAGGATCTCGTACAGGGACGGGTCCGCGCCGTGCAGCGCGAAGACGGCGGTCATGCCGAGTCCATAGACATCGGCCCGGGCGTCGACATCCTGGGGCCGCTGCATCTGCTCGGGCGCGGCATAGCCAAAAGTCCCAAGCACGCCGGTCCGCGTGCCGCCGGTGGTGTCGCCGGCATGAACCAGGTCGAAGTCGGTGAGCTTGGGGCTGCCGGCGCGGTCGAGCACGATGTTGGCAGGCTTGATGTCGCGGTGGATGATGGCGTGTCCGTGGGCGAAAGCGAGCGCGGCGCCGACCTCCAGGGTCAGATCCAATGCGCGCTCGGCATCGATCCCGCCGTTGAGTACGCACTGACGCAGGTCCCCGCCAGGGAGGAACTCCATCACGAAAAAGTGGTGCCCCTCGTCCACCAGCTCGGGCTCGATGACCTGGACGATGCCCTGGTGCTGCAACTCAGCCATCTTGCGGGCGCCCCGAAAGAAGCGCTGCACCCGACTCTTATCGTCGCCGTACTGGCCGTGCAGGACCTTGACCGCGACCAGCCGGCGCGCACGGGTGTCGAAGGCCTGGTAGATGGTCGCGAAGCCGCCGCGGCCGAGCGCGGTGACGAGCTTGTAGCGCCCGTGCAGCAGGAAGTCGCCGATCCGCAGCCGGCCGCCCTCGCGGATGCGCCGCTTCAACGTCAGGATCCGGGCGCGGACCTCGACGGTGTCCGCCCCCGTGCAGGCGAGTTGCTCTTCTTCCAGATAGGCGGCGTCCAGTGCATCCGCGAGCGACTGGGTTGCGGGGTCCGGACAGCGGCTGCCGGGGCGCAGGGGCGTAGGCCCGGCCCGGTCTTCGCCCTGGTCGGAGCCGGTCGGTGCGTTGGGGACCGGGATCCCGGCGCTGCTGCCGACGGCCGCCTGCTCGGGCGACACACGTAGTGCGCGATCTGTCGCATGACCGGTCGCCGCCGGAACCGGCTCAGCCGCTGCGGTCTCCAGCAGCCGCTCCCCGTCCCCTTGCCTTGAGCGCAGGTAGAGCACGGGCCGATACCATTCGTCCGGGCAGGGCTCGGCCATGGCCTGCTGCACCTGATGCAGGGCTTCCACCAGCGGCAGCCCCTCGCCCAGACCTTGGTAGAGCAGGCCGGCGAACTCTTCGGCCGCTTGGGTTTCCAGCGGAAAGGGGGTGGCGATCACGGCCGGGACCAGGTCCATCAACTGCTGGGCCAGCCCGTTGAACACGTCGGCCCCGCCCCGGCCGGCGGCCGATTTGCAGGCGTTGAGCACCACGAGGCGCACATCGGCCTGTTTGAGTAGGTTGCGCAGGCCATCACTACTCACCCAATCGGCGCGGCCCGTGTCAGGGTCGGTGAAGGCGAGGAATCCCATCGGTACCCCGTGGCGTTGAAAGCCGCAGTCCGGCGCGCCGCAGGGATTGCCGTCACGCGTGTTGGCGAGCTTGCGGCAGTGCTCGCAGCGCCAGCCGAAATCCCCGTGGCCGGCAAAATGAAAGATCGCGGGCTGGCCGCGCCGGGCATGGAGTGCCTTCTGCGCCGCTCGATAGCCGGGAACGACGGGGCTGACCTGGAATCGGCCTGCAAGCTTGGTCCCCTTGAGTCCAGCGGCGATCCGTTCGCGCTCGTTCGGATGTAAGCGCGGGAGGGCGTCGTCGGCCGGATCGCTCTCCAGGACCAACAGGTGCAGCTTGGGGGCCGGATCGAGCCGCCCCGGCGCCGCCTCGTAGCGCAGATAGCGGCCGACGTGCACGTCGCCATTGGTCAGGCGGTGCTGGTGCAGCAGTTCCCAGGGCAGGCGCAGCAGCGGCAGGTCGCGGCCGGGGCGGAACTCCAGACGCAGGTAGAGGATCGGCCGCGCGCCGGGGCGGGCGGTGTGCAGTGCCGTGAAATGCTTTTCGATTTGGAGCGCCAGCGGCTTCAGCAGCAGGTCGGCAAGCCAGCCGCGCATCTGTGCCCGCAACGGCTCCCGGTGAATGTCCCGGCCACACAAGTCCGCAGCCGCGAGTCGTGCCGTACCGCGCGGCGCGCGCGATCTCGGCCGAGACCGCGTTCTCGAAATAGGCCCGGTTCCAAACGCCGGTGAGGTGGTCCGTGACGGCGAGTCGTTGGAGCTCCGCATTGGTTTTCTGGAGCGCCCGATTCGCCGTTTCCGCCGCGTCCCGCGCCTGGACCAGCTCCCCCTCGAACCGCTTGCGCTCACTGATGTCGGCGAAGGAGCAGACCAATCGGTCGTCAAGGACGGTGCCGCCGATGACGATATCCTTGACCGTCCCGTCCCGGCTCGTCACGCGAAACTCGTGCGGCGTCACCTGTCCCTGTTGCGCGGCTGCTCGTGTGATCGCCGCGCTCCATTGATCGAACACCTCACGGCGATAGTCTTCGTCCGGATAGGCCCGCACGAACCACGCGTCGTGGGTCGGGATTTCCTCCGGTGTCCAGCCAAAGGTCTGATCGAATTTGGTGTTGCGGTAGAGTATTTGCTGGTCCGGCTGCAAGCGCGTCACCGCAATACCGACCGGCAACTGCTCCAGCATTGTGCGGAGATGACGCTCGCTCTGCTTCGCCGCGCTCTCGGCCCTCTTCAGGGCGGTGATGTCCCGCGACATCCCGAGCAATTCCACCGGGATCCCGTCCGCGGTGTAAACCGGCAACACGTAGACGTCGCACCAGATGGTCGAACCGTCCTTGCAGCGATATTCGAGCTCGTTGCGAGCCCGCTCCAGCGGGAGTCCAGCGTGGAGGAGAAACGCCAAACGCGAGAAATAGTCCAGCGTGATCGCCTGAGACTCCGGCGTGAGGATTTCCTCGAGCCGCTGCTGCATGGCCTCCGTTGGGGTGAAGCCGCGCAGTCGTTCTCCCGACGGACTGACGTCGGTGATCCGGCCATCCAGGGACATGGTCCAGATGACATCCGATGCGTTCTCAGCCAGCAGACGATATCGTGCCGCGCTGACCTGCAGCCGCTCCTCGGTCTGCCGACGCGCCTGTTGGATCGCGACCAGCGCGCCTTGGGCGTCCTCCAGCCAGCCCATTACGGTCTCCTTGCGAGCTCCCGGGACCGGGGAATCCACCCCGAAGTCCCCGCTGCCCAGCGTGGCGATCCGCGCGCGAACCTCCGCAGCAGAGGCCCCGAGATGCTCCCGCACTGCGGCGTGAGTCCGCCAAAGCAGGATGAGCAGGCCCGAGCCTACGACCAGGAGGACGGACGCCGCGCACGCGTCCAGCGCAAAGGCGACCATCAGGCTGGTCGACAGCAGGATGGTGATCAGGACACTCGGCGCCGCTCGAAACGGTGTCATCGTGGTCGCCCCCTCAGAGCCCCATTATCGCCCGCTGTCAGTTTGAGTCGTCCCGTTTCACAAAATTTCACGGCGGTAGCGCCACTGACCGATTGTTTCGCTGTAAGCGAATGATCTCAAGAGAACAAATAATCTGAGGTGTTGAACTTTGGCTAAACCGCCGCTCGATGGATCAAGTGTAGACAGCCCCAGGCCGCCAGCCCGGCGGCCAGATCGTCGACCATGATGCCCAGACCGCCGCGCACCCGCCGCTCCAACCAATTGATGGGCCAGGGCTTGAGGATATCGAAGCCGCGGAACAGCAGGAATCCGGCGAGCACCCACCCCCAACCGGGCGGCGCCGCGGTAAGGGTGAGCAGCAGACCGGCGAATTCATCCCAGACGATGGCGCCGGGGTCGGCGCTGCCCAGATCGCGGGCGGTGCGGTCACAGGCCCAGACGCCGACGAGGATCACCACCGCCAGCACCGCCAGGTAGGCGCCGAGCGGCAATGGCGCCAGGATCAGGTAAAGCGGCAGTGCCGCCAGGGTTCCAAAGGTGCCGGGCGCCCAAGGGGCCAGACCGGAACCGAATCCGCAGGCGATCCAGTGGTGCGGGCGGCGCGGGTCGAATCCCGCCCTGATCCCGCCGGGCACCGCGGGAGCGATCTCAGGAGGCATCGTACGCGCCCGGCGACGCAAAATGGTCGAAGCCCGCATGGGCAAGCGCGAACGGAGCACCCGCGGGTGTCGTACAGATCAGCCCGGCCCCGCGGTCGACCCGCCCGATGACGGTCAACGGGCAGCCGCAGCGCGCGCCGAGGTCGGCGAGCCGATCGCGGTCGACCGACGGCAGGCAGAAACACAGTTCATAGTCGTCACCGCAGGCCAGCGGCAGACTCCAGTCACCGGTCGTTCGCACGGCCGCTGCAACCGCGTCGCTCAAGGGCAGCGCCGCCAGATCGAGCGCGCCGGCCAGACCGCTCGCCGTGAGAATATGCCCCAGATCCGCCGCCAGACCATCCGAGACATCGATCATGGCGTCGGCGAGTCCGCGCAGGGCAAGCCCCAGTGCAACCCGCGGGGTCGGCCGTTCGAGTCGTCCCCGCAAGGTCGGCGGCGGCAGCCGACCGGCCAGCAATGCGCGCAGGGCGAGCCCCGCATCGCCCAGGGTTCCGCTCACACAGATCAGATCTCCCGGCCGCGCGCCGCCGCGCCGCACCTCGGCACCCGCGGGGATGAACCCGTGCACCTGAACCGTGATCGAGAGCGGACCGCGCGTCGTATCGCCGCCCACCAGACTCACCCCGTGCACCTGCGCCAGTCGCCCGAAGCCGCGGGCGAAATCGGCGAGCCAGTGCGGTGCGGCGGCGGGTAACCCGGCCGGCAGAGTCAGCGCGAGGGTCGCCCAAGCCGGCTCCGCCCCCATCGCCGCCAGATCGCTCAGACCCACCGCGAGTGATTTGTGACCGATCGCCTCGGCATCGCAGTCGGCGAGGAAATGCACCCCGCTCGCCAGGGTGTCGATACTCACGGCCAAGCGCTGCCCGGCCGGTACGGCCAGCACGGCGCAATCGTCGCCCACGCCCAGGAGGACATCCGCCCGGGGCGTCCCGAGCGCAGCGAAATAGGTACGGATCAGATCGAATTCGGACACGGGAAATCCTGACAGGCGGGAGAGTCGGGCCGCACGCCGACGACGAGTGCGCAGGATAACCCAGGGCGGGCCGCGGTTGGCGGATCAATCGCCCGCGCGACTGGCTGCCGCGGCGCGGCGGGCCACCTTGTCCAGAACGCCGTTGACGTAACGGTGACCCTCATGAGCGCCCAGGAGCTTGGTGAGCTCGACCGCCTCGTTGATGGCCACGCCGGCGGGGATGGCGGGGGAAAAGAGGATCTCGTAGGCGCCGATCCGCAGGATGGCGAGTTCCACCGGGTCGACCTGACTGATCGGCCGATCGAGGACCCCGTCGAGTGCCGCATCGATCGCGTTGACCTCGGCGGGGACGCCTTTCACCAGGCTCTCGAACAACTCCAGGTTGAAGTTGAAGCGGTCCTTGGGATCGACCGGGGTGTCATCCTCGGCGCCATTGAGTGAGTTCACCAGGGCGTCCAGCCATTCCGGATCGTCGAGCATGTGCTGCCGGATGGTGGCCGGTTCCTCCCGCGTCAGCTGCCATTGGTAGAGCGCGAGCGCGGCATAGCGCCGTGCCTGGCTGCGCGGGCTGACCCCGCCGCGGTCGGGCGACTTGGCCATCCGGGTCACTCCAGCCGCCGCAGCAGATCGACCATCTCCAGGGCGGACAAGGCCGCCTCGGCGCCCTTGTTGCCGGCCTTAGTGCCGGCCCGCTCAATCGCCTGCTCGATGCTGTCGACAGTCAGCACGCCAAATGCGACCGGAATGCCGTATTTCAAGCTGACTTGGGCCATGCCTTTCACACATTCACCGGCCACGTACTCGAAATGCGGGGTACCGCCGCGGATCACCGCGCCCAAGGCGACGATGGCATCGACACCGCCCCGCTTGGCGATGTGCTCGCAGGCGACGGGCATCTCGAAGGCACCGGGGACGCGGACGATGGTCAGCTGCTCCTCCGCCACACCGTGGCGCAGCAGTGCATCGACGGCGCCCTTCTCCAGGCTTTCCACGATGAAGGCGTTCCAACGGGATACCACCAGACAGAAACGGGCCTGATCGGCGTGCAGGACGCCCTCGATCGTCTTGATGCTCATGCTGGGGACTCCTGATGATCTGGGTCAGAAATTAAGTGAAACAATGACAACGACCGAGACGCCACAGGCGTTCCCTAGCGGACTTGTTTCGCTTATGAGTGAACGGCGCCTCAGCGCCCGCCGCTGACATACTCGACGACCTCCAGGTCGAACCCCGAGATGGCGTGCATGGCTTTGGGGGCGCTCATCACGCGCATCTTACGCACGCCCAGATCGGCCAGGATTTGGGCGCCGATGCCGTAGGTACGCAGTTCGCTGCGTTCCTTATGACGCCGCGACGGGACCGTGTCGTCGCCGTCATGCAACTGGAGATCCTTCAGGCGCGCCAGCAAATCCGCGGCATTGTCGCGATTGCGCAGGACCACGATGACGCCCTCGCCGGCCTCCGCGATCTGGCGCATCACGGCCTGCAGCGGCCAGCCGCAGGCCGGGTGCCGCGGGGCGAACAGGTCGCACAGGGTGTTCTGCAAGTGGACGCGCACCAGGATTGGCCGTTCCGGATCGATCTCGCCCATGGTCAGCGCCAGATGCAGATCGTTGTCGATGCTGTCGCGGTAGGCCAGCACCCGGAACGCCCCAAATTCAGTGGGCATTTCACACTCACACTCCTGGATGACGGCCTTCTCGTGGCGAACCCGGTAATGGATCAGATCGGCAATGGTGCCGATTTTCAGTCCATGGGTCTGCGCGAAGGCTTCCAGGTCGGCCCGGCGCGCCATGCTGCCGTCCTCGTTCAGGATCTCGACGATCACGGCGGCGGGTTCCAGCCCGGCCAGCCGGACCAGGTCACAGCCCGCCTCAGTGTGACCGGCACGGACCAGCACCCCGCCGGGTTGCGCCATCACCGGAAAGATGTGGCCGGGCTGCACCAGATCGCGCGGCTGAGCATCCGGCGCAATCGCGGCGAGCACAGTCGCCGCGCGGTCTGCCGCCGAGATGCCGGTCGTCACACCCTCGGCGGCCTCGATCGAGACGGTGAAGGCGGTGCCGTGCGGGGCGTGACCGTCGGTCACCATCAACGGCAGGCGCAACTGCTGGCAGCGCTCCTTGGTCAAGGTCAGACAAATCAGGCCGCGGCCGAACTTGGCCATGAAGTTGATCGCTTCAGGGGTCACCTGGTCGGCGGCCATCAGGAGGTCGCCCTCGTTCTCGCGGTCTTCGTCGTCCATGATGACGACCATCCGCCCGGCGCGCAGCTCGGCGATGATTTCTTCGGTGCAATTTAGCGGCATGGGAGGGACTTATTGCTTAGACCAGGGCTTAGACCAGGGCTTAGACCAGGGCTTGGACCAGGGACACGCTGAGCCGTTCACGGTGCGGTGCGTCGTGCCTGCGGCCCACAAACGAAAAGGGCGGCAACAGAGTCATCTGCTGCCGCCCAGTCACTTGGTCGGGGCGAGAGGATTTGAACCTCCGACCACCTGAACCCCATTCAGGTGCGCTACCAGGCTGCGCTACGCCCCGGGTGGACGCGTAAGATTACGTTCTTAGGCCAACCGTGTCAAGCCGCGGAACCAAGCGCACAACAAACACGAAGAAGATCAGCCATGGACTCATGGCTAATCAACGGCGTAAAACGTGAAGAATCTCTTCGAGCTCCATGCGCATCTGCCGCAGCACCTGGTGGGTTTGGCTCAGGTCATGCTTGGCCCCTTCGCCGCTGAGTTGCAGGCGGGCGCCGCCGATGGTGAAGCCCTGGTCATAGAGCAACGACCGGATTTGACGCACCATCAGGACATCGTGGCGCTGGTAATAGCGGCGGTTGCCCCGCCGCTTGACCGGATTGAGCTGGGTAAACTCCTGTTCCCAGTAGCGCAAAACGTGCGGCTTCACGCCGCACAGTTCGCTCACCTCCCCGATGGTGAAATAGCGTTTGCCGGGGATCGGCGGCAGTTCGCCCGATCCGACGACCTCGGCCTCGCTATTGCTCGGTTCCAGCATAGGCCTCCACGCGCGCTTTCAGCTTTTGACCGGGACGAAAGGTCACGACACGGCGGGCAGTGATCGGTATCTCTTCGCCGGTCTTCGGATTACGACCGGGACGCTCTTTTTTCTCACGCAGATCGAAGTTTCCGAAGCCGGAGAGCTTGACCTGATCGCCGCGCTCCAGTGCCGCCCGGATCTCTTCGAAAAACTGCTCGACAATATCTTTGGCCTCGCGCTTGTTCAGCCCGAGTTCTTCGAACAGATGTTCTGCCATATCGGCCTTAGTCAACGCCATCGCTTCAATCCCTCAATCGTGCACCAAACTCGGACACCAGACGGTCGAGTACCCGCGCTAGCGCTTCATCGACTGTCTGGTCGGTAAGTGTCTGAGAAGATGCTTGTAAAATCAATCCCAAAGCCAGACTTTTTCTGCCGGAATCGATATTTCCCCCGGCATAGACATCAAACAGTACCAGATCGCGCAGCAACTCGGATGCGGCGGCGCGAATGCAGGCTGCGACATCGCCAAAGGCAACGGCGGCATCGACCACGATGGCCAGGTCACGGCGGATGGCCGGAAAGCGGGAAATCGGGGTAAATCGGGGCAATATGCCGACGCCGAGCGCGGCCTGCTCGACCTCGAACAAGAAGGCATCGCCATGCAGATCCAGCCCCGCGGCCAAGCTCGGATGAAGCATCCCCATGAGTCCCACCGGGTGCCCGTCGCGCTCGATCAGCGCACTCTGACCCGGATGAAGCGCGGGATGGCTGGCCGGAACGAAGCGGAAGCTGGATCCCGCGACGCCGCCGACCGTCCCCAGCGCCAACAGGGCCTCGACATCGGCCTTGAGGGTGAAGAAATCCGCCGGACAGGTGGGCTGCCCCCATTGCTCGGCATCCACGCTGCCGATGACCAGTCCGCCGATGACCGCCTCCTGGCGCAGTCCATCGAGCCCTGGGCGAAACCGCAGGCCGGTCTCGAAGATACGCACCCGCTCCTGCTGCCGGGCCTGATTGTAGCGCGCGGTGTGCAGCAAGCCGGTCCACAGTGACAGGCGCATGACGGACAGATCGGCACTGATCGGATTAGCCAACACCAGCGGTTCGAGCCCCGGCTCGATCCGCGCCTGCAGCTCCGGGCTGACGAAGCTGTAGGTGATGACTTCCTGAAATCCACGATCCACCAGGAGCAGGCGCGCACGGTCCAGCTCGAAGGCCGCCTCCGGGGTGCCCTTGGTGACGGCCGCGGAGCTGGTATGGCTGACCGGAATGCGTTCGTAACCGTGGATACGCCCCACATCGGCGATCAGGTCCACCTCATGAATCAGATCGAAGCGCGCGGTGGGCGGCGTCACCCGCCAACCGCCGGCGACCGCCTCCAGATCCATCCCCAGGCGCGCCAGCACGTCGACAATGGTCTCGGCGGGGATCTCCAACCCCAGGATCTGGGTGCAGCGGGCCGTGCGCAACGTCAGCGGGGCGCGCTGCGGCAAGTGATCCGGGGCCAACACGTTCACCACCGGCCCGGGCTGACCGCCCACGCAATCGAGCAGAAGCCGGGTCGCCCGCTCAATTGCCTGGACCTGCAAGCCCGGGTCGACACCGCGCTCGAAGCGGTGGGATGAGTCGGTATGCAATCCGTAAGCGCGGGCCTTGCCGGCAATCTGCGCCGGTGCGAAATACGCGCTCTCCAGCAGGATATCGCGGGTTTCGTCCGCCACCGCGGTGCGGGAGCCGCCCATGATCCCGGCGAGCGCCACCGGCCCGGCGGCGTCGGCGATGACCAGCGTATCGGGGCGCAGCACGATGGCGTCGCCGTTCAGCAGGGTCAGTTGTTCGCCGGCCTCCGCGAGCCGCACCCGGATCTCCCGATCCAGCCGGCCCAGATCGAAGCCGTGCATGGGCTGACCCAGTTCCAGCATGACATAGTTGGTCACGTCGACCACCGGACTGATGGAGCGCACCCCGCCGCGACGCAGGCGTTCGCGCATCCACAAGGGCGTCTCGGCGCTGGGGTCGATCCCGCGAATGATGCGGCAGGCATAGCGCGGGCAGGCCGCGGGCGCCTCCAACCGGACCGGGAAGTGCGCGTCGATCGCGGGCGCGACCGCAGCCGCTGCAAGCGGCGTCAAGTCGGTCCGGTTGATCGCCGCCACCTCCCGTGCCAGTCCGGCGATAGACAGACAGTCGCCGCGGTCCGGTGTCAGATCGACCTCGATACAGAGGTCGTCGAGACCGAGCCACGCGCGAAAATCCGCGCCGATCGGGGCCTCCATCGGCAATGGCAAAATGCCGCTGGAGGTCTCGGCCAGCCCCAGTTCGACCGCCGAGCAGATCATGCCGAACGACTCGACACCGCGTAACTTGGCACGCTTGATCTTCACGTCGCCGGGCAGGACGGCGCCGATAGTCGCCACCGGCACCCGCTGGCCGGCGGCCACATTCGCCGCGCCGCAGATGACCTGCAAGGGCGCGGCCGCGGCCACCTCGACCGTGCACACCCGCAGTTTGGCGGCGTCAGGGTGGGGCTCGACCTGGGTGACCAGGCCCACGAGCACACCGTGGAACGCCGGCGCGGCGGCCGTTGCGGAGTCGACCTCGAGCCCCGCCATGCTGAGCTGATCGGCCAGAGTGCGGCTGTCGACCGGTGGGTTCACCCACTCCCGCAGCCAGGATTCACTGAAACGCATCTGGAAGGATTCCTATGATCTGTGAACCTGAAAATCTGTGAACCGGAAAAGGCGCTCTTCCTAGGATCAGGCAAATTGGCGCAAGAACCGCAAGTCGTTCTCGAAGTACAGGCGGATGTCGTCGATACCGTAACGCAGCATCGCCAGCCGCTCCACTCCCATGCCGAAGGCGTATCCCAGATAGCGGTCCGGATCGATGCCGACATGCCGGAAGACCTCGGGGTAGACCATGCCGCAACCCAGGACTTCGAGCCAGCCGGTGTGCTTGCAGACCCGGCAACCCGCCCCGCCGCACATCACGCACTGGATGTCCACTTCCGCGGACGGCTCGGTGAACGGGAAATACGACGGCCGGAAGCGCAGCTTCAGATCGCGCTCGAAAAAGCTCGACAGAAAGTCATAGAGCACGCCCTTGAGGTCCGCAAAGCTCACCTGCTCGTCGACCAGCAGCCCCTCCACCTGGTGGAACATCGGGGTGTGCGTCAGGTCCGAGTCGCACCGATAGACGCGTCCGGGGGCGATCACCTTGAGCGGCGGCGCCTGCTCGGTCATGACCCGGATCTGCACCGGCGAGGTATGGGTGCGCAGCAACCGGTCGGCGTCGAAATAGAAGGTGTCGTGCATCGCCCGCGCGGGATGATGCTCCGGGATATTGAGCGCCTCGAAGTTGTGGTAGGTGCTCTCGACTTCCGGGCCTTCAACCATCGCGAAACCGGCATTGGCAAACAGGCGCTCGATGCGCCGCAGAGTCCGCGTGACCGGGTGCAGTCCGCCGGACTGCCGGCCGCGCCCCGGCAGCGTCACGTCGATGCATTCCGCACCCAGTCGGGCCGCCAGTGCCGCCTGATCCAGCACCGCTTTACGCGCATCCAGCGCCTGCTGAAGCGCGTCCTTGGCCTGGTTGATCCACTGACCGGCGGCCGGGCGTTCTTCTTTCGGCAGGGTGCCGAGTTGTTTGAGCAGGGCGGTCAACTCACCACTCTTGCCCAGAAAACGCACCCGCACCTGATCGAGTTGGGCCGGGTCCGCGGCGCCGTCGATCGCCGCCAGCGCGGCCGCACGCAACGCATCGATTCCGAGTCCGGTTTGTTCGGGCATAGTCCAACCTGCCGTTGAAATAGATTGTCCGCGAATGAACGCGAATTCAGAAAAAATGCCTGGTCGGATTCGCAGCGAATCCCACGGCAATGAATACGGGTCGACCAGTGGTGTTCCGGCCAACCTTCGCCGAGGCGCCCTCCAGCGCGGAACTTTCATCCACAGATGTCACAGATGAACACAGATGAACACAGATGAAGAAAAACATCTGTGTTCATCTGTGACATCTGTGGATAAATCCGGACAATCGCTTTGCGATTGTCGCCGCGTCCTGGCGCGCGTGCGGCGCGGCGTTGATCATCGTCCCGACCACCGGATCTCGATTTACGCTGCGGTGAGCTTGCGAACCACCCCACCCGCGGTGCGGTTCGCTCCTCACCGCACCCTACACTCCAGACCATCCGACAATGACCAAAGCCTGCGGCGTCAGGCCGCCAGGGCGCCCTTGGCCTGTTCGGCGATGGCGGCGAAGGCGACGCTGTCGTGGTAGGCGATATCCGCCAGCATCTTGCGGTCGACCTCGATCCCGGCCTGCTTGAGCCCGTTGATCAGGCGGCTGTAGGACAAGCCGTTCTGGCGGGCGGCCGCGTTGATACGGGCGATCCACAGGGCGCGGAACTGGCGCTTCTTCTGGCGGCGGTCGCGATAGGCGTACTGGCCGGCCTTGATGACGGCCTGCTTGGCGACGCGAAAGACACGACTACGTGCACCGTAGTAGCCTTTCGCCAACTTCATGATCTTCTTGTGACGGGCGTGCGCGGTTACGCCCCGTTTGACGCGTGGCATCTTCTCTCTCCGGTATCAGGTGCGATCAGCGATCAGCAGTAAGGAATCATCCGCAGGGCAGACTTCAGGTCCGAGGAATGGACCAGCCGGGCCGCGCGCAGATGACGCTTCCGCTTGGTCGACTTCTTGGTCAGGATGTGACGCCGGAAAGCCGAATAACACTTGACGCCGGTGGCGGTGCGCTTCAGACGCTTGGCCGCCCCGCGATTGGTCTTGATCTTGGGCATATTGCTCAACTCCGCTATTGGCGAACTGTTATTTCTTCTTGGGGCCGAGCACCATCACCATCTGGCGTCCTTCCATCTGGGGTTGGGACTCCACGATGCTCAACTCGGTGAGGTCAGTCTCGATGCGCTTGAGCAACTCCAGCCCAAGTTCGCGGTGCGCATGTTCGCGACCACGAAACCGCATGGTGACCTTCGCCTTGTCCCCTTCTTGGAGGAAACGCATCAGGTTGCGTAGTTTGACCTGATAGTCTCCCTCGTCCGTCCCTGGGCGAAACTTGATCTCCTTGATCTGGACCTGCTTCTGCTTCTTCTTGGCTTCGTTCTGCTTCTTTTTCTGATCGAAGCGAAACTTGCCATAGTCCATGAGGCGGCATACCGGGGGCTCAGCGGTCGGGACGATCTCCACGAGATCCATGCCCGCCTCTTCCGCCATTTCCAGGGCCTCACGGACCCTGACGACTCCGACCTGGTTGCCGTCCGCGCCGATCAACCGTACTTCCGGAATGTTGATCTCGCGATTGACGCGGTTTCTCTTTGGTGCAGCGATTGCCGGTTCCTCCACAAGGATTGAAAAAAGGCCGTCCATGTCCGAGTGCCGGGTACGACCCCGGCCTGTTCTTCGGCCGTCGAACCCTGGCGCATCAGGTGCACCGGGTTAGACGCCGGGCAGCGATGAACTATCGCCCCCGTCGTGCTGGTCCGCGCGTGTGCTGGTCCGCGCAGCGGACCCTACGGGCTGGTCCGCGCGTGTGCTGGTCCGCGCAGCGGACCCTACGGGCTCAGTGCGCCCGCGTCGTGACGTCCTCAGTCAAGCGGGCAGCAAAACTGGTGAGGTCGAATGACCCGAGATCCTGGCCCTTGCGATCACGGACCGTCAACTGCCCGGTTTCGACCTCGCGATCACCGACCACCAGCAGATAGGGAACCCGTTGCAGGGTGTACTCGCGAATCTTAAAGCCGATCTTCTCGTTTCTCAAGTCCGAATCCACACGGAAGCCCTTTTTGCGCAAGGCTTTAGCCACTTCGGTCGCATAAGGGGCCTGCCGATCGGTGATATTCAGGACCACCGCCTGCACCGGCGCGAGCCAGACCGGCAGCAAACCGGCGTAATGTTCGATCAGAATCCCGATGAAGCGCTCCACCGAGCCCAGAATCGCCCGGTGAATCATCACCGGAGTCTGCTTGCTGTTGTCCTCGGCGATATAGTGCGCGCCCAGGCGTCCGGGCATGGAGAAATCCACTTGGATGGTCCCGCATTGCCAGGCACGGCCGATGCTGTCGTGCAGGGTGAACTCGATCTTGGGGCCATAGAAGGCGCCCTCGCCCGGCTGGACCTTGAACTCCAGGCCCTTGGCCTTGAGCGCCAGATCCAGGGCCGCCTCGCCCTTGTCCCACAGGTCGTCGCTGCCGACCCGCTTCTCCGGGCGCAGCGACAGGGCCAGCGCGATCTGATCGAAACCGAAGTCACGATAGGTCTCGAAGACCATATCGATGAGGGTGGCGACCTCGGTCTGGAGCTGGTTCTCGGTGCAGAAGACGTGGGCATCGTCCTGCGTGAAGCGCCGCGCCCGCATCAGCCCGTGCAGGGTGCCGGAGGGCTCGTTGCGGTGCACGACCCCGAACTCGGCGATGCGCAGGGGCAGATCGCGGTAGCTCTTCAGCCCCTGGTTGTAGAGCTGGATGTGCCCCGGGCAGTTCATCGGCTTGATCGCGAAGTCGTGCTCGTCGATATGGGTGGTGTACATGCCGCCGGCAAACTTGTCCCAGTGACCCGAGCGCTCCCACAGCGAGCGGTCCAGGATCTGCGGCGTCTCCACCTCGTCGTAGCCGTATTCCATGAGCTTCTCGCGCATGTACTGTTCGGCCAGACGATAGATGATGCGGCCCTTGGCGTGCCAGAAGGCCATGCCGGGCGCCTCGTCCTGGAAATGGAAGAGATCAAGCTGCTTGCCGAGTTTGCGGTGATCGCGCTTCTCGGCCTCTTCCAATCGGGTCAGATAGGCTTTGAGTTCTTTCTTGTCGCGCCAGGCGGTGCCGTAGATGCGCTGCAACTGGGCGTTCTTCGAGTCGCCGCGCCAGTAGGCGCCGGCCACCTTGGTCAGCTTGAAGCCCTCGCCCAGGCGGCCGGTGCTCGGCAGATGCGGCCCGCGGCAGACATCGAACCAGTCGCCCTGACGGTAGATCGAGACCTCCTCCCCCACCGGGATGATGTCCTTGATGATCTCCACCTTGTAGGTCTCGCCGAGCGCGGCGAAGACCCCTTTGGCCTGCTCCCGATCCATGACCTCGCGCACGATCGGCAGATCGCGCTTGACGATCTCGTGCATGCGCGCTTCGATCAGCACCAGATCGTCCGGGGTGAAGGGCTCGGCGCGGGCGAAGTCGTAATAGAAGCCGTTTTCGATCGCGGGGCCGATCGTCACCTGGGTGCCGGGATAGAGTTCCTGCACCGCCTGCGCCATCACATGGGCGGCATCGTGGCGCAGTAGTTCCAGCGCGTCGGTTTCATCCTTGGCGGTGACGATGGCGAGCGCGGCGTCGGCGTCGATCACGAAGGACGTATCGACCAGCCGGCCGTCCACCCGCCCGGCCAGCGCCGCCTTCGCGAGACCCGGACCAATGGACGCGGCCACCTGATGCACGGACACCGGGGCGTCGAACTGGCGGAGCGAACCGTCGGGAAGTGTTATCTGGGGCATGGGCGAATCCTTTGATGCAGTGGTGATCGATACCAAGGATCACATGACGGATCACCTGACGCGAACTTCAGGCGGGAACCAAACGAAACAGCCGCCAGCGGCCGGTCACGAGCACCCGACACCCTGGCAATCACCACGACGGGCAACACCGGGCTGGACGCTTGCGACTGGCCGCGTGCGGCTGGAATATTGGTAGGCGCGATTGGACTCGAACCAACGACCCCCACCATGTCAAGGTGGTGCTC
>JACDZJ010000306.1_pt1 | contig 16858 bp, 11 predicted proteins | sample 7365721 | NCBI WGS metagenome assembly JACDZJ01 (sample SAMN15143480, study PRJNA637477) | pond metagenome | biome: freshwater wetland ecosystem [ENVO:00000243]; feature: pond [ENVO:00000033]; material: pond water [ENVO:00002228]; isolation source: pond water containing pink berries ... | reverse complement strand
TACATTAAAATTTCAACGTATTAGAAAATCGCAAATTATTCCTATTTAGGGTATAACTCAGGAAGACACCATGGGTAGTATGCGGCGGCCCCGGCGTTCCCCTGCCCCGAAGCGTCCACGTTTGGTCGTCGCCCTGGCCCGAGACGCGAGATGACGCGGGGACGAAAGCATTTAACGCTTTGTTTCATAACAAATTAAATATCGACACCCGAGACGAAGGCAAACCGATGATCGAGGCCCGATATCCGAAGACTGGGGGGCGCGGCGAAAAGGCCGCACCACTACCCCTTGGGGTTACCTGAGACAACCGGATAGGCATGTTGTCCAAATCCAACAATAGCAATGCACCATAGCAACGGCCGTGCTGGGCGGCGGCCCGTACCTGAGCCAGACGGTCATTGAGCAAACGCCGGTTGGGCAGGTGCGTCAATGGGTCATAAAAGGCCAGGGCCTTGATCTCTGCCTCGGCGCGTTTGCGCGCCGAGATGTCGCGGATGAAGGCGACGATCTTGCCGGGGTTATACGGCAGGACCTGGGTGCTCGCCTCGACCTCCAATAGCCGCCCGTCCTTGCGGCGCTGTCGGGCCTCGAAACAGGTAGGCTCGATCGCCCACCGGCGCCCGCGATCGGCAGCGCTCCCGCCCCCGGCGTCATCGACGTCGATATCGGCGACACCCATGGTCAGCAATTCCTCGCGGCGGTAACCGATCAGGTCACAGTAGGCTTGGTTGACGTCGAGAAAGCGCCCGTCCGGGTCGCACAGGAAAAACCCGTCCAGGCTGGTGGCGATGATGGCGCGGTACTCCTGGTCGGCCTGTAGCGCCTGGCGGCGGGAGCGCTCGAACGCGAGTCCGACATACCCGAGATTAGCGATCACGGCGGTTAAGATGGCGGCCAGCATGCCAAGGATGCGGGCCGCGTTCGCGTCCATCAACGCGGGGAGGTCTCGCCCCAGCGACAGGCCGATCAGACCGTTGAGAAACGACATGGCCGAGAGTAGGTAGACCCCGCCAATCCAGCGGGCAGCGCGGCTTTGCTCCTGCTGCGCGATGCGCCAGGCCGCTGCGGCCAACCAGGTCGGCAGAACGGCAAAGACGGCCTGATGGTATTGCATGCGCAGCAACTCATCGCGCAACCCCAGACGGATGCCTTCAAACCCGAGCATGAACAAGGATGCGGCGGCGGCCATCGGGATCAGCGGCAATGGTTTGCCCAGGTCGCGGCGCAGCGATTTGATACGCATCATGACGCCAACGAACATCAGAAAATTGGCGAGCGGAAAGCTCGCCCAGTCCGGAACCCGGCCGCGCAGTGCGAACAAGATCAAGGTCAAGCCCAGCAGCAGGTCGCCCCCGCACCACAGCGTCACCGCCCGCTGTCGGCGGCCGTTCAAGACCAGGTAGGTGACCGTCGGCATGATAAAGAAGAGCAGTGCCATGGTCAGGAACAGCGAGGGGATATGCAAGAGCGGCATGTCATTCCTCCTCAGAAGATGGTGAGCAGGCGCACGGCGAAGGGCTGGTCTTCGAACAGGCCGTTGTCGGTCTCGAGGTCGCCGCCGTATTGCAGGACCAAGCGTCCGAACGGTAGTTTGATCAGGGCGGACAGGGTATAGCGCTGCACCCGCAGCGCGTTGTCCCAGGGCGTGTCGTCGATGCGCGAGGCCCCGCCCTGACTGTAGAAATAGCTGAGGCCCAAAGTGAGGGGTGCGGCCGGAGTGTAGCTGAGCGCGACTTGCCAATTGTAGCAGTTGATCGACCGTCAGTCGGGTGTCGAGAGGTTGGCGTACCCCCGCCTCGGTACAGGTCGCCGCGCCGGCTCGACAGATAGGACAGTTGGACCGTGGTGATGCCGGGCGGGGGTGCGATCACGTCCGTCGGCAACAGGTCCACCGCCTGGGTGGGCCGGAGCACGGCGGCGACCAGCAGGGCGGTGACTCGACGGGTCGTTGGCGTCATGGGTCACCTGGTGTCCGGAAGCACGAGGAACGCCGCCGCTCGGGCGGTGGGAATCAGCGGGGGCAGACTCAATCGAACGGGCCGCGCCAGCTCCGGCAATCGTCGAGTCTGCCGCGCCCGATGTCATCCAAAAAACACCGCATACCGCGCTCGGCGCGGTTTAACGGATACGAAATTGAGCCATCCGAGACCGGGTGTGGTCTCGATCTTAGCCGCACGGCAGGTGCCGGGCAAGACGGCTGACGGCTCAGGCAGGCGATCCGGAGGCGGCCTGGCGGAGCCCGCAAGCGTGGCCGTCGGCAGGCAGTGCAGCCCGGGCCGAGGGGCGCTCAGTGCGCATAAATGAGGGCTCCAACCACCAACCCGCCGGCCATGCCGGCGTAGAGCAGGCCGACCAGGGTCTCCCGCGCCTCGTGCGACAGGGACGGCAGCCCCAGCCGGTGCCACAGGTGCAGCAGGGCCAGTGCGGCGTGACAGAGGACCTCGAAGGCGATCAGACTAAGGGTCAGCGACAGCATGGTAGACCTCGGCGGCTGGGGTTGACGTTCTCGCAAGAGTTGAACTGCGGCCGCTACATCAGGGCTTCTATGGGGTCTCGTTCCGAAGATAGAGTGGCGGAGTAGGGCGTATAATGATCTCAAACTGTAACTACTCAGGTCTATCCAAGCGCATGAAATATCGAGATATTGACTTGGCGCGACGGACTCTCGACGGACTACGGCAACAGGGCGACGCTATGAACATCAATACGTTACAAAGTTGTTGCGATGAGTGTGCGAAAGTCGAAACTCGCTAACAAACTGTACTAATTGACGTTTTCACGAAATCGCCTACCTGAGTAGTTACCTCAAACTTAGTCGATTTAAAGTTTTTTGTCAAGAAAGGGCTTTTTGTTTTTTTAGAGGCTGTAGGCTACAATTAGCATAAGGGCTATCGGCTTGGCACAGCGCCGCTACCTTGAATCCTAGCCTGTCAACCGGTCAATCGGAGCAGTGAGTGGTACGTTAGGGCATCTAGGGGCCTGGCGCGAGACCCTCAGATGCGTTCGTGTCTCATGGGGACGCGTACTACCGTTGGCGGCGGACTGACCCGTACGCTGCAGGCGCTTGAGAGTGTTCGGTTTGCCAAGACAGACGGCGTAGGATCGGGGTTAACATCGGTTTTAAGGTCGAGCGAGGATTACAGATGACTGACCAGCGGCGTTTCAACGTTGCCTATTTTGAGCATCTGCTGGTGCGCAAGGGTTGGTCAACTTACGATTTGTCCAAGACGTCCGGCCTTGACAGGCGAAATATCGACCGACTATTGGCCGGCGAGCAGCAACCAAGCCTCAAAACTGTGAAGCGACTCGTTGACGCTCTGGGCATTGAAGGAGTTCAGATCGACAACCTCTGGATCTTCCCGGACCGACCTGCGCGGTCGACTGCCCAGCCCATAGTGACATCGGCGAGTACCCCGCCCCCGTCACACCCGTTCGAGCCATGGGGCATCGCTCGACCACCGGCCTTCGTCGGTCGCAGAGCCATCCTACGCGACCTGGAGCGGGCAGCTCGCGACGGGCGTGGGGTGTCGCTGCTCGGCGAGTGGCGGATCGGCAAGACCTCGCTCCTGCACACCTGGGCGGCGCGGGCACAAGAACTCGGGTTTGCGGTGCGGCTGCTGTCCGGTCAGGGGCCGGAGCGGCAGGGGCATCAGGCCTTTGTCGACGCAGTGGTCGATGAGGTGCCGACGGACCCCCGAACGGCGGTGACCGGGGCCGCGACGGATGCGGCCTGCGAGCAGGCGCGGCCGCAGTCCCCCGACGCCGCCGCGGACCGGCTCGGCAACTGGTGCAGTGTGCAGCAGCAGGCGAGCGGCGGATTGCCGCCGCTCTTGCTGCTCGACGAGGCCGAGGGCTTTCTCGGGCTTTGCGAGCCGGGCTTTCTGGAACGACTACGGGGCTTGCTGACCAAGCGGCGGCTGTCGCTGGTTTTCGCCACCCGCCGCACCCTGCCCGAGGTCTACGCCGACCTGGGCCGCGTCTCGCCCTTCGCGAACATGCTGGAGGCGGTACGGATCGGGCTGCTGGAGCCCGGCGCAGCGGCGACCCTGCTCGCCCGCGGCGCGGCGGGGCTTGCGCCGGAAGACCCGGCCTGGTTGCTCGACTGGGCCGGCCGGCACCCGTTTTACCTCACCCTGCTCGCGCGGCGGCTGTTCGATGCCCGCGCGGACGGGGCGGACCCGGGCGGCGGCGACCCCCGCGCCCAGGCGCTTGCGCGGTTTCGCGACGAGGCCGCGCAGCAGTTCGCACTCTGGTGGCCGGGGCTCGCCGAGCGCGACCGTCAACGGCTGCGCCGCGCAGCCGCTGCGGGGACGGCGACCGACGCGGACAACGGCGATGACACCCTGTGCCGACGCGGATTGCTCACCGTCGACCACCAACCCTTTGCGCGGGTGCTGAGCGAATGGCTGAACCGGAAGGATTGATGGGCGGCACGCCTGGCCCAGGGCAGGACCCGGCACCGCTGTCCGTGGCGGAGCGGCTGGCTCAACTGCCCGGTGTCTGGGAACTGGGCTGGTGGCTGCTGATGCGGCCGATCAGCCTGCATCATCGGTTGCGCGCGCTTGGTATCGACGAGCCCAATGCGCCCGGCTGGCGGCTACTGTGGCGGGGTGATGCGGTGGCGCGGGCCTATGTAGCGCGAATGGCGCTGTTGCTCCTGGTGGGGGCGCCTGCACTCGCGCTTCTAACCGCGTTGGTGTTCGCCACGGTCGGCCTTGACGTTGATTGGATGCGCGTGGTCGTCGGCGTGGCTGGCGGCGTGGCCGGCGGCGCGGCCTTCGGCGTGGCCGGCGGCGTGGGCGTGGCCGGCGGCGTGGCCTTCGGCGTGGCCTTCGGCGTGGCCGGCGGCGTGGCCTTCGGCGTGGCCGTCGGCGTGGCCGTCGGCATGGCCGTCGGCGTGGCCGGCGGCGTGGCCGGCGGCGTGGCCAGCGGCGTGGCCGTCGGCGTGGTCGTCGGCGTGGCCAGCGGCGTGGCCGTCGGCGTGGGGTTCTTCAGGCTGCCGCTATACCTGCTTGAGCTACCCTGGCAACTCATCGCCTTCACCCTCCAACGCACCACCGGCCGCATCACCCTCGCTTCCAGCCCGGTCCTGCACCACGAGCTGAGCTATCTGCCACTGCCGACCCTGGCCGAACACATCCGCGACACCGCCACCCGCGACCCGGCCCTGGCCCGCCGCGCCCTGGCCGCCTGCGCCATCGCCCCCGGTCAGCGCCGCGCCGGCCGACGGGCGCTGGCCCTGCTGCGCGCCGACGAGCTGGCGACCCTGGCCCGCGCCCGCCGCTTCCAGGCCCTGCGCGACCTGCACGGCGCATGGCTCCCGGACCCAGCCAGTGCCGACGGCACCTTCGCTGCCCTGCAACAGGTCGGCCGCTATCTGCGCGCCGCCGAGCTGACCCTGATCGCCCGCCAGCGCCAGGAGCTATTGACCGCTGCCGCGGACCGCCTGCGCGGGCTCGACAACGCACTGCTCGGCAGCCGCGACCTGCCTGGATCTGATCAGGCCCCGATCTATCGCGCCGCCCTCCCCGGCTGGCAGCGCCTGGTCGCCGACTGGCTCGCCGCGACCGAAACCGCGGCGGCGCTGGAGGTGCCGAACCCCTTCCGCCCGCTGGTGCCGCTGGAGCCCGAGTTCGGCCGCGAGGTGTTCCGCGGGCGCGAGCCGCTGGTGGCGGAGATCGAGTCCATCCTGGGCGATCCGGGCCAGGGGGCGGCGCTCGCCCTGATCGGGCCGCGGCGCTGCGGCAAGACCTCGTTGCTCAACATGCTGCCGCTGAAGCTGCCGGATGCGCTGGTGGTCTTCTTCGACACCCAGAACAATCCCATCGACTCCACCGGGTCGCTGGTCAAGGCGCTGGTCGGGCAGGCGCAGAGGCAGGCGCGGCGCGAGCGCCGGCTGACTCTGCCGGACGCCCCGCCGGGGCCGCCGATGGAGGCACTGGGGGCCTGGTTCGAGCAGTTGGAGCAGGTGACGGCCGTCGGGCGGATATTGCTCTGCATCGACGAGTTCGAGCGCTGGGAGGGACTCTTCCCCGGCGACCGGCGGGCGCTGCTGCAATTGCTGGGGCTGTTGCGCGCCACCATTCAGCACCGCCGCCGGCTGCGGGTGCTGATCGCCGGGGCCGCCCAGGTGGACGAGTTGGACCCGATGTGGGCCGATCACCTGGTGAACCTGCGCACCCTGACCATCGGGCCGCTGGCCCGGCCGGTGACGCTGGACCTGCTGATGTGCCCGAGCGACGACTTCCCGCCCGACGCCATCCCGCCCGCGGTGGCCGAGGCGGTTTGGTCCCGCACCCTGGGCCAGCCCTATTTGACCCAACTCTATGGCTCGCTCTTGGTGAAGCGCCTGAACGATGCCGACCGCCGCGCGGCGACGCCCGCGGATTGCGCGGCGCTCGACCCAGCGGTGCTGGACCAGGCCAACACCTATCTGACCAACCTGGTGCAGGCGGCCCCGGCCGCGGCGCTCGCGGTGCTGGAGGCACTGGCGCAGGGACAGGCGGTGGACCTCGCCGCCCAGGACGGCGCGACGCGCCGCTATCTGCGCCGCCGGGGGCTGGTTACGGAGGAGGGGGGCTTGGGGATTCCCGTGCTCGGGGCCTTCTTGCGGCGGGAGGGATGAGCCTGAGACGAGGATGCGCAGATGAACGCAGATACCTGCATCCACTTCATGAAACACCGTTTGCCGCAGGTGCCGACGCGGCTGCGGTGGGTGGCGATCGGGGCGCTTGGGATCTCCGCTAGCCGGGGGCCGGGCGGGTGTCCTGACGCGTTACTCGATGTAAACTAGAGATCTGTTCACCGGGCGCCGATCCGGCTGGGACTGAAACGGGTCGCGAGGCGGTCCGGGCGTCGATCACGACCGTAACGACTGGCAGGAGGATCGCGATGGCGAACAGGATCGGCGGCCTGCGGGGCCGTCTCTCTCACCGGGGGCTCTGGGTCGCGGCCGTCCTGCTGTGGCCGGCCGCGGCCCTCGCGGCGGATGGGGCCGCGGCGGCCGGGCGCGAGGGTTCGGCGGGGGCGACGGATGCGGTGCCGGCCGACCTCCAGCGGCAGATGGAAGCCTTCGGACACGCTGATCCCGCCCCCCGTGCGGTTCCGACGGCGCCGGCCGCAATGGTCGGCGCACCGACGGCCTCGCGGGGCGTCCCCGACCCGGACGCGCTGCCCCGCGCCGTGGCGCGCGGCAACCTGGAGGAGACGGCGGCCCTGCTCAAGCGGGGCGCCGACACCGACGGCCGGCTCGGCGGGCGCACCGCCCTGATGATCGCCGCGGAGCGCGGTCGCCGCGACCTCGTGGATTTGCTGCTCGCCGGCGGCGCGCGGGTGGAGGCCAAGACGGAGCGTGGGGAGACCGCCCTGCTCTTCGCCGTGCGCGGCGGGCACCGCGAGGCCACCCAGGTCCTGCTCGCCCGCGGCGCAGACGCCAATGCCGTGGACCTGACCACGGACCTCCGGGGGCGTTCGGTGTCGGCGCCAGCCACGGGTGCCGCTCTCCCTCTCCCTCTCCCTCTCCCTCTCCCTCTCCCTCCCGCTCTCCCTCCCGGTCCGGTTCCTGCTGCCACTGGTACGACCGCTGCCGCCGCGCCGCGCGCGGCCGGGGGCACCGCGGGTCCCCAGCTGCCGGCCGTCGGCCGCCCGGTGCTGCGCATCGCCGTGGACAATGGTGATGTCGCGCTGGCCGAGGCGCTGCTCGCGCACGGCGCCGCGGTCAAGACCCTCCGCGCCGGGGACCCCCCGATCCTGGCCGCCGCCCTGGCGCACGGCGACAGTGCCATGGCCCTGGCCCGGTTGAAGCGGGGCGCCGGTCTCACGCCGGAGCGGGATACCGCCTGGACCGCACGGGTACTGCCCGTGCCGCCGGGGGCCGAGGTCGAGCGCTTGCCGCTGCGGCCCCCGTCGCCGCCCGGCGCCCCGGTCGTTCGGCCGCCGAGTGTCCGGAACCTGCCCGTCCCGGACTTGCCGATGACGGTCACGGCGACCGCCTGGACCCCGCTGATGGCCGCCGCAACCTGCTGCGACGCCGCGGTGATCGAGGCCATGCTCGCCAAGGGCGCCAAGGTCGCCACGGCCACCGCCCACGGCCAGACCGCCCTGTCGCTGGCGGTCGCCTACGGCCGTGCGGAGGCCGTGCGGCTCCTGCTCGCCCGCGGCGCCGCCGTCAATGCCAAGGATGCCGCCGGCCGCACCCCCCTGTCGCTGGCGGTGGTCTACGGCCGTACCGCGCTGGTGCCGGTGTTGCTCGCTAAGAGGGCGGCGGTCGAAGCCAGGGATCAGGCCGGCCGGACCCCGCTGGCCCTGGCGGCCGCCTTCGGCCCCGGTGCCCTGGCGCCGGTGCTGCTCGCCCGCGGCGCCACGGTCGAGGTCCGGGACGCGATCGGTCGGACCCCCCTGCTCGTGGCGGTCGCGGCCGGACAGCGCTCGATGGTGCCGGTATTGCTCGCGCGTGGCGCCGACGCGAACGCCAAGGACGCCGTCGGCTGGACCCCCTTGTTGCTCGCCATCGACCAGGGCGACGGCGCGCTCGCGGCCATGCTGCTCGACCACGGGGCCGCCGCCGATACCCGGGACGCGGCCGGCCGCACCGTCCTGTCGCTCGCCACCGCCAAGGGCGAGGCGGCGCTGGTGGCCGCGCTGCTCGACCACGGCGGCGCCGCGGACCTTCGCGAGGCCGGGGCGGCGCTGCGCGATGCGCTCGGGCGCGGCCAGGCCGCGGTAGTGCAGACGCTGCTCGACCACGGGGTCCCGGCCACGACCCCCGAGGATGCCGACGCGGTCTGTGCCGCCGCGGTTCAGGGCCGGGAGGTCATCGTGGCGGCCCTGCTTGCCAAGGGCGCGAACGCCCATTGCCGCACCCGGGGAGACGCGCCCGCGTCCTGCGATCGGGCCACTGATCCGCCGCGCCGCGTCTCGTCGTCCGATCGCTGTGCGCCGGGCCCGGATTGGACCCCTCTGCGTGCCGCCGCGTACCTGGGCCACATCGGGGTGGTGCGCGTCCTGGCCGCCCATGGGGTCGATGTCAATGCCACGGGTACGGATGGGGTCACGGCCCTGACGGCCGCCCTGGAAGGCAAACACCTGGGGACGGCCAGACTGCTGCTCGAACAGGGCGCGGTGATCGACCGGACCGCGGGCGGGATCGCGCTGTGCGACGCCATGGTCCACAACCGGGCACTGGCACTGGTGCTGATCGACAAGGGGGCCGATGTCGAGGGCAAGGAGGGCGGCTGCTACTCCGGTTTGACCCCCTTGATGCAGGTGGCGGCGGAGGGCGACCTGGAGCTGGTTACGGCGATGTTGGCTAAGGGGGCCGCGGTCAATGCCCGGACACCCGCGGTGAAAGAGCTGGTCGCCGCGGGTGGTACCGCCGAGGCCCTCGCGGTGCCCAACAAGACATTGCTGACGCCCCACGGCCGGACTGCCCTGATGGCCGCCGCCGGAAGCAGCGGGCGCCGCCGCAACGAGGAAGACCGTTTGGCCGTCGTGCAGGTGCTGCTCGCCAAGGGCGCCGAGGTCGATGCGCGGGATGCCGAGGGCCACACGGCCCTGTCCTTCGCCGTCGAGCGCGGCGGTTCCAAGATCGCAGAGCGGCTGCGCCAGGCCGGGGCGACGCCCTAGCGCGGGGCGCGCGCCGGCACCGATCATTTCCGCAGCGACCGACAGGAGCATGACGATGGCTGACGTGACACCGACGCCGCCTCTACGGATCCGGGTGCTGGCAGCCGGCGTGCTGCTGTGGGCGGGTGCCGGTCTCGGGGCGGACGGCGGCGCCCCCGCGGTCGGGGCGGCCGGGCCGGGCGGTGCGGACCCGCGGCCCGCCCGGGCGGACGTCGGCCGGACCGCGCCTGCCGCGCCCAGCGCCGACACCTGGCGGATCGCCCTGCGGCGCGGCGATCCGGCGGAGGTCACGGCCCTACTTGATGAGACCACCGATCCGGCGTCCCGGAACCGGCTGGAGCAGCAAGCCCTGACCAGTGCGGCCGGTAACGGCCACCTGGCGCTGGTGCAGGCCATGCTCGCCCGGGGTGTCAAGGCGGACGGCCCGGCCGGTGCCATGGCCTTGCGCAACGCCGCGCAGGACGGCCACCAGGCGGTTCTGGAGTTGCTGCTCGTCCAGGGGGCCGATGCCAAGGCCCAGGACAGCGCGGGCGAGTCCGCTTTGCTCCTGGCCATGAAGTCCGACTTGCCGGGGGCTGACAAGGGGCAAGGCACGGCCGCCCCGCGCACCCGGCGCGACCTCGCGCGCGCCCTGCTCGAGCGGGGTGCCGCGGTCGATGCGCGGACCAGCGAGGGCGAGACGGCCCTGATGCGCGCGGTCTTCCAGCGTGACCTCGAGGCCGTGCGCCTCCTGCTGGAGCGCGGGGCCGATCCCAATATCAAGAACAAGCAAGGTGAACCCATCCTGTTGTACCGCGGGAGCGCTGCGGACGCCATCCCGCTCGCGCGCCTGCTGCTCAACGGGGGCGCCGATCCCAATGCCAGCGACGCCCTGGGCCAAACCGCCTTGTGCGCCGCCGCTTGCAACGAGCCCGAACTGGTCCGGGTCCTGCTCGACCAGGGCGCCGCCCCCAAGACCGTGCCGCTTTCCGCCGCCTGCGCCCTGCTGCGTGCGATCGACTGCGACCGGGGGGAAACGGTCGCGGTGCTGCTCGGGCGGGGCGCGCAAGCGGACGGGAAGGCCCTGACCGCAGCCGTGCGCACCGGCAACCGCGCGGTCATTCGGGCGCTGCTCGCCAAGGGGGCCGATGCCACGGCCGTGCCCAAGGACCCGTGGAATACCCTGGTCCTGGCGGCGGTGCAGGGCCATGAGGCCCTGGTCGAGGCGCTCGGCCGCCCAGGGGTCGAGATCGATCGCGAGGGGCACGCGAGCGGTCTGCAGTACGGCGGCGGGACCCTGTTGATCCGCGCGGCCACGCAGGATGACCGCGAACTCGTCACCTGGCTGTTGGACCTGGGGGCGGCGGTCAATGCCAAGGACCGCCAGGGCGCGACCGCGCTGGTCGCCGCCCTTGAGCACCAGCACCCGCAGCTCGCGCGGCTCCTGATCGCCCGGGGCGCCGATGTAAACGTTCAGGACCGCTTCGGGCACACCCCTCTCGCGCTCGCCGCGGGCAAGGGTGATGCGCCGATGGTAAAGGTCTTGCTGGAGCGGGGCGCCGCTGTCGATACCGCCGACTCTACGGGCCGAACCGCCTTGATGTCCGCGGCCGACGCCGGTGACCGCGACCGGGTGGAGGCCCTGCTCGCGGCGGGCGCCGGGGTGAATGTCAGGAAGCATAACGGCGCAACCGCCTTGCACGTGGCGGCCGCGGGCGGTGATGCTGCGATCGTGAAAACCCTGCTCGATCGGGGCGCCCAGATGAATGCCCGGTCCGAGCGCGGCGAAACCGCGCTCCTCACCGCACGGCGCTGGCGTCGCTTCGACCTCGCCGCAACCCTGCTTGCATGGGGCGCCGATATCAATGGCGGGGGCGAGGCCCTGGCGGCGGCCGCGCGGGACGACGACCGCGAGACGCTTCGCTGGCTGCTCGACCAGGGTGCCGATAGCAATGCCGTCGCGCCGCAGGGCTCAGGGATCGCGGGGCGCACCGCGCTGATGGTGGCCGCGGAGCGCGGTCGCCGCGAGATTCTGGACCTGCTGCTCGCGCGCGGCGCCGCCGTCGATGCCAAGACCGGCACCGGCCGGACCGCCCTGATCGGGGCCGCGGACGCGGGTCAACTCGCGATCGTCAAGACGCTGCTCGATCATGGCGCCGATGTCAACGCCAGGTTCGACGCGCTGCCCCAATTCGGGCATCCCCAGGGTCCGCCGGACGGCGGGACCGCTTTGACCGTCGCGGCGCGGCAGGGCGACCTGACACTGGTGCGGCTGCTGCTCGCGCGGGGCGGCGCGGTGGAGGCCCGCGGCAGGGGAGGGCAGACGGCCCTGTGGACGGCCGGGGCGCGCGGCGACAGCGCGCTGGTCGCGGCCCTGCTCGCGGCGGGCGCCGATCCGCGCGACGCGATCCAGAACTCGCGGGGTCCGGGCGCGCATAGCACGCTGATCGCCGCGGTACTGAGCCATGACCGCGAGTCGGTGCGCACCCTCATCGCCCATGGTGCCGATGTCAATGCCGGCGCGTCGCAGGGCGAGACCGCCTTGTTGCTCGCCCTGCGGGAGGCGGCGGCGGACACCCTCGCCCAAGACCGTGACATCGTGCGGATGCTGCTCGCCCAGGGGGCCGACCCCAATGCCGGGTCGCACGGCGGCAAGCGCCCCCTGATGGCCGCCGTGGAGCGGGGTGATCTGGATCTGGTGCAGGCGCTCCTCGCCCGGGGTGCGGACGTCAACGCCAAGGACATCAATAACTCTACGGCGCTGATCCGCGCGCTCCAACGCGGTCAGGTGGACATCGCCCGCCTGCTGCTCGCCCAGGGCGCCGAGCCCGAGCCCCTGAGCGACGGTTTTCAGACCCCGCTGCGGCTGGCCGCGGAGATGGGGCAGTCCGCGGTCGTCGAAGACCTGCTCGACCGGGGTGCGCGGATCACCCCGGAGGCCCTGGCGGCGGCCGTCATCGGCGGCCATGTCGACCTGGTGAAGCGACTGATCGCCCGCGGCGCCAACGTCAATGCCCGGATCATCGAGGACCACGGGAACCTGCTGGCCCGCCTCAAGGCTCGCAATCGGTGCGGCCGGGAGGGCTCGTCCCCGACCGGCGAGGACCTCCCCCGGGGCAAATACACCCCGGACGGGATCCTGCGGATCCAGTGCGGCGAGAGCCTGCCCCTCACGGACATGCCCCCGGTTTTGAGCATCGCCGCGGCGCAGGGGGATCGGGACCTGGTGCAGGTCCTGCTGGACGCCGGTGTGCGGGTCGACGCCAGGGACGCCGCCGGCCGCAACGCCCTGTCGTTCGCCATTGCCTTCGATCAGACCGGCGGCGAGATCGGGGTCGTGCCGCTGCTCTTGGCCCAGGGCGCCGAGGTCCTCCCGGCGGACGCCGGTGCGGCGCTGTCGGCCGCCGTCCGGGAGGGCCGACCCGACTGGCTCAAGGCCCTGCTCGACCAGGGCACCCCCATTGCCGGGGGGGCCGGGCGAGGTACCGGGGTGACCGCCGGGGTGGCCGCCGGGCCGGCCGGTGCCGCCGCCTTGTTCGAGGCCGCGCAGCGCGGTGATGTCGAGAGTGTGCGGCTCCTGCTCGACCATGGCGCCGAGGCAGAAGCACGGCCGGACATCGAGGAGTCGCCCCTGCGTCTGGCCGCGACCTACGGGCACCCGGAGGTCGTGCGGCTGCTGCTTGCCCGGGGGGCCGCGGTCGATGCCAGGAACCAGGCCGGTGAGACGGCCCTGATTGGGGCCCTACGGGGCAGTGCGTCGGGCGTGCAGGTCTTGATCAAACAGGGGGCCGCGGTCGAGGTCAGGAACCGGGACGGCCGGACGGCCCTGATGATCGCCGTCGAGCGGGGGCAGGCGGCGGCGGCGCTCCTCGACCACGGGGCCGATGTGGATGCCAAGGTCACCGTCGCGCCGGGCGCGGACCGGCGCGGTGCCGGGGGCCACGGCGGCTGGACCGCGCTCATGTTGGCTGTCGAGCGGGGCGACGCGACACTGGTGAAGGCGCTGCTCGCGCGGGGCGCCGCGGTCGATGTCAAGGCGGCCGACCACGGCACGACCGCCTTGTCCCTGGCCAGCGCCCGGTCCTCCCGTTCCATCGCCGACCTGCTGAGGCAGGCCGGGGCCAAGGAGTAGGGCGTCCAACCATGACCGACGGGAGCCTCACGATGACCAGCACGAACGGCGATGGCGTGGGCGATCTGCCACCCCGGACCACGCAAGCGCCCCGTGGGAGCGGCGTCCCGGCGCGATTCGACGCCCCAGTCCCCGCTGAGGCCGCGGCCACGCGCACCGGCCCGTCGCGGATGCCACCGGCGCGGCGGTGCCGGGTCTGCGGCGGCTGGGTCCGGGTCGTCGGGGTCCTGCTGTGGTCGGCCGCCGGTGGAGCCCCTCTATGCCCAGTCCCACCCCTCGATCCCGCCCGAGGTCCCCGATCCAGCCCTGCCGCCGCGCGCCCCGGACGACCCCGGCTGGACCGCCCTGATGGCCGCCGCGACCCAGTGCGAGCCCGCGGTGATCGACGCCCTGTTCGCGCGCGGCGCCCCGCTCGAGGCCACCACCGCCGACGGTCAGACCGCCCTGTCGCTCAGCATCGCCTACCGCCGGCCGGCGGCCGTACGCGCTTTGCTCAAGCACGGTGCCGCGGTCAATGGCGCGGACGCGGCGGGGCGAACCCCGCTGCACCTGGCGGTCGTCTACGGCCTCACCGACCTGGTGCCGCTCCTGCTTGCCCGCGGTGCCGCGGTCGACGCTCGGGATGCCGTCGGCCGCACCCCGCTCTTGCTCGCGGCCCGCTACGGCCGGACCGCCGTGGTGGCGGTGCTGCTCGACCAGGGGGCCGATGTCAATGCCGCGGACCAGACCGGCCGCACCGCGCTGTCCCTGACGATGGTGTCCGGCCGCACCCCGCTCGCCGTGGCGGTCGCCTTCGGTCGGACCGCGGTGCTGCCGGTGCTGCTTGACCATGGCGTCTCAGCCGCCGACGCCCGGGCCGCGCTGCGGGACGCCGCGGCGCGCGACCCCTACGAGATGGGTGAGCAAAAGCGGATGGTCAGGACGCTGTTGGAGCACGGCGTCGCCGCCGATACCCCCGAGGGCGCCGCCGGCCTACGGGGTGCCGCGGCCAATTCCCAGATTTGGGTCGTGCAGGCTCTGCTGGTCAAGGGCGCAGATCCCGCGGAGTGTCACTACCAATCTCGATCGGCAATGGAACGAACAGGAAGCGGACGGCGCCTCCGGGGTCTTGAGTATCGCCGCCGCCCTGGGCCAGCGCGAACTGGTGGATCTGCTGCTGGCCCGGGGCGCGCGGGTCGAGGCCCGCAACGCCAACGGCTGGACCGCCCTGACCTTCGCGGTCGAACACGCGCACCCCGAGGCCGTACCGCTGCTGCTGGAGCATGGCGCCGACACTAGGGTGCTGGCCCGGATCATGCCCTTCGGCACCCGCGGCGCACTCGAACTCGCCGCGGAGACTGGCCAGCACGCTCTGTTGCGGGCACTGCTCGACCAGGGCGCCGAGGTCGACACCACCGACGCGACGAACGCGCTCTACGCCGCCGCCGCACGGGGCGACGGCGACGACGTGAAACTCCTGCTCGACCGCGGCCTGGATGCCTGGGCGCCAACCACCCCAAGAGGTGCAAGCAGCCAAGCAGTCCATCGTGCGCTTTCCACTGGCGTGAAAATCCCTGCCCGGCGGATTGCCCGCGTCCGGACCGGCTGTTCTAGGGTGTCCATACCATAAGCATGGAAAGCATTCCATAGCCCAGCATAGCCACTACCCTCCTGAGTGTCTGTCGGCGGATCGGTAGGGAAAGATCTACGTAACTGATTTATCTTAAGATCGAAGTGATGCCGGGCGAAAATCGAAACTGGCACGCCTCATGCTTAATGTTGATCAAGCAACCGAGTCGGCAGGACGCCACACCGGAAAGCACTGGACCCGCCAGTTGTAGCGAGCGGTTCCGGTGCCAAGATCGGCGGGGTAGGGTGTGAATCGATTTGCGATCTCACTCAGGCCATGCAGGCCCGGCAGGTTTGCTTCAAACGCACATCATGTGCATTCGTTCCGACGTTCAGAGGGTAAATAAAATGGCAAAAGTCGCCAACTCCACAGATTCCTCCAGTCTCGCCGAAGTCGTTGACCGCATTCTGGACAAGGGCATCGTGATCGATGCGTGGTTGAAGGTCTCCCTGGTTGGTATCGAGCTGCTCGCCGTTGAAGCCCGTGTGGTCATCGCGTCGGTCGAGACCTACCTGAAGTATGCCGAAGCGATCGGCCTCACCGCGCCGGCGGCTGCTCCGGCCTGATCCCGCCTCGTACTTCAGATGGGTGCCGCTCCGATGCCTCGGCATCGATCCCGAGCGGCATCTTGCGTCGGGTCAGGTGGCAAGCCGCGCTGAACCCGCATCGACGGCCGCGCGGACTCACCCGTTCCCGGTGCACTCTTGCAACGTGTAACGAGGTGCAGACAATGGGCCGTTTTACCGAAGATATGGGGCGGTTGCGCGACGAGATCGTGTCGGAGCGCATGACCCGCCTAAACCTGATCGCCGACACCCGCCAGGAAGTCACGGACGCAGCGCACGCCTTCATCAGTCGTCTGAAGACCAGCGTGGAAACCCTGCAGGCCGATTTCCGTGAGAATCATATCGACATGGCCGAGGCGGGGCGTGCCGAGCGCAACGCGTTCCTGAACCAACTCGGGGGGACCGTCGCCGACCTCCAGCGCCAGACGGTTGCGCTGGTCGGTGACTTCGCCGCGGAGCGCAGTGCCGGACGCCAAGCCTGGCGTGGTGTTGCCTCGCAGCCCTCCTCAGCCCGGACCAGGGCGCGCGCTAAATCCTGACGAGTCTACCCCGCCAATAATGCGCTGAGCCCAACCGCCGCGACCCGTCGGGCGCTGGTTGGGCGCACCCGGCCACTCCGAGCGGTCGGCGGGGCCTGCCCCGCGCCCCAGGCATCAGAGATTCCGCGTTCTGCAAGGGAAGGTTACGCGCGGCTTGGCGAGGTCGTCCGGAGTGTTCAAGAGCGCCCGGTTGACGATTTTATGTCGGTTCTGTGTCGGATCACTTGACAGACCAATCGCACGATGTAGAATGGGCGGCTCGCTAGGGAGAAGCGGACGGAACAAAACGGCAAGATGCCGCAGGATGCACGAAAATGGCGTTTGACAGGTCGCCGAACGGATGTATAATGATCGGCTTGCTGTGATTGAATCGCGGCAGTGTGCTAGGAAATCTCAACCAGCGCGGTTG
>JACDZJ010000305.1_pt1 | contig 16917 bp, 22 predicted proteins | sample 7365721 | NCBI WGS metagenome assembly JACDZJ01 (sample SAMN15143480, study PRJNA637477) | pond metagenome | biome: freshwater wetland ecosystem [ENVO:00000243]; feature: pond [ENVO:00000033]; material: pond water [ENVO:00002228]; isolation source: pond water containing pink berries ... | reverse complement strand
CTATCTTATTGATAATGTTAATGTAAAGCTCCACGGGAAATCCCGGAGAGCCCGTTATCAGCTTACCTAACGCTTTTTGAACAAAGTAACCGTCAGTATCACCTAACCAAATTTCAGTTTCTGGCAAAGAAGCCATAATTTCAAGGCCGACATATTGTGTTGACACATGCATAGGGGAACACCCCTGATCCTGTTGTAGCGGATTATCTTCGGAATGATCACCATCACGATCATTCTCTATGCCATAGTATTCGCGACCCGCTCGTTGCTCGTCGCGCCAGTATGCAATACTTTCATCAACACCCTGCTGGTCGAAAAACTCAACCTCGCCACAATCGCTTTCCTTCCAATCGTCGAAGGTGTGCTGTTGCAGTATCTGCGCAACAATTTTGACGGACGTGTGTGGATCAATGATTTCTGGGAAATCCCAACCATTGAACCAATCCAAGTGGCTGCAATCGTTCGGCAGGTTTGTTAATATCCAATATCCACGATAGGTTTCAGGGGAGCGCCTTTCGCAATCTTTCTGGTATGCTGCCTCGTCAGCCTCGCCCCATGTGTTTTTCGCCTTTTGCGATGTTCGATAATTATCACGGTCTGCGAACCAGTACGCATGTTCTTTTGGGCTATCGCTGGCCCAATCGTCCCACTCACACTTAATGCCCACTTGATCCCAGCGAAACACCGCTTTGACAACAGCCTCCTTGCTCGGGCCAAACACCCACTCATATTCATTCAAATAATGCTGCGATTCTCCCCAAAGGACGCCATTTTCAGCATATAGAAACGTCTCCCGATGTTCTTTCCAGAATGAGTCAAGCTCATTGATGGTTCGCAGAACAACGAACATAGCGCCCCCTTCCAGAAGCTCGCGCTCGGGCAAGCCGATCTCGATTGGTAGCAATTTGGTATTTGGTTTCTTTTCGCGAGGTTTCTTCATTAAACTGGTTTCTCTAGCAGAATAGATGGATAGGGCGGCCAATGCTTCACGCTCGGTGACGACGGGCAGGCGCTCGCGCGGTACCGGTGCGCCCAATTTCCAGTATGTCGAGATACTGGTCTGGCCACGGGCGGCGTTGATCCGGCGTAGCAGGTGCGTGTCGACGCGGACGGACAGTCTCTTGGCTTCGGTTCGGGCATGGTCTTCTAGGGAGCGCTGGCGCGGCTGGTTGGGGGCAAGGGGGTCGCCCCCGGCAAACTGTCAGACAGTTTGCCTATCCTGGGGCCTTCCCCACTCCCCTCTTCGTCAACTGGGTTCGGATGGGTGGTCTCTGCTCGAAGCGCGTAAACCGCGCGTAAGACGCGCGTACAACGCGCGGAAACCGCGCCTTGCCGTGTAAGAACCGTGGCTTGCCGTGGGTTAAACGCGTGCCACTCTTGGATAGTACGCGACAGATACGCACAAAACACGCGGCAACCGGCAAGAAGAGATGATGGCCCCTGAAACACCCGAAAGAGGACATCCGACGGGCGCTCCGGCAACCGGCCGAAGCTCCCGCGTCGCCATCAATACACAACGGATCATGGATGTGTTGGACGAAATAGAAGGGAGTATTGCAGCAGGCCTTGCTGATCTAATCTTCCGCCCCGTAGATGCCCGGCCTGTGCCCCACGAGCGCCTTAGAAGCGTCAGACCGATACCCGCAAGTGTCCCGGTCCGATCTGCTGGACCGGGCAATCTGAGGCGGCGGTAGCCGTCCAGCCCCGCAGGGCAGGATGCCCCGTTGAGCCACAGGCGCATAAGGGAAAGCGAAGAAGGACCGCCACCCTGGGGTGGTGGGCCTACTTCGCATATCCTGCCCTGCACTCAGCTGCAATTTTATCGCTGTAAATGCGCGTCACCAGATGCAACTTTATCGCTGTAACTGCGCGTTTTTATCGCTGTAACACCACGGTAGATCAAAATCAGGGGCTTCAATCTCATCGGCGATATGTTCGATATCCAGCGCGTCGAAACGCCCGGCCCGGTTTTCTGAAAATGCAGTAAAACAGAGCAGTTACAGCGACCTTACAGCGCAGTCACAGCGATCTTTAAGCGATCCGGTAGCGCTCTAGTTGCACTGAACCCCAACGGCCGCGTACCTGCCCACTGTGCGGTTGCCTCGGCGAAACCGATTTTCACGGCTTGTCGTGGATGTCGGAAAACATATGTTTCTCGACAGGCCGCGTCATTGCTGGTGTTTCCCGAAGTGGCGGCTCATGACATGACTGCTTGTTCTACCCCAAAACGCGATGTTTGTGGGTCGGACCGGAATGGCGTTAAGTTAAGGCCGCAATTAACGATATCAGCGACTTGCGCGCCAACCCAGCCCCAAGCTTCTGGAGAATCAGCGACAGTCCGCCAGATTCCTCCGGGTTCCGCCTGGTTCTGGAGCGTCTCGACCAGCTAGCGGGCCGCATAAGTCCCTGTTCTTGGAGAGTCTCGCCCTTAACTTAGCGCCATTGGGGTCGGACCGCGGATGTTTGTGGGCCGCTACAACTAGGCTTGATTAATCGTACCAGTCTTTCTCTTTGTAGTTTCCGGAAGCAACATCCTCATCTTCGGTAGTGTCGCCGGGGTTTCCAAATATGCTTGCGAAAAGACCGTGGCCATCATCGTCATCTTCGTCGCAATCATCAGGGGCGTCGTCAGATCCAAACAACAAACTGAACAAGCTCATATCGATTCTCCAGGTTGGACTGCTTAGGTGGTTCGGTTTTTGAATGGAGCCACCAAATCTCTTCGGGTCCCCCGGCAAAGCCGGGGGTTTTCTCATGATAATAATTATGTAAAATTATATAGAATAAATATAATAATCTTATTTCTAAGTATGTTTATTATTAATAATACTTGTCTTCGATAAACCCGCGGCCGAATTCAGCTAAGCGCCGGATCTGTGCCTGAAGGTGCTTGACTACACGGCGATCAGATGGCGAGAACGGGATCAAGACAAAGTCCTGCGACCGCTGCGACCGTAAACGCCAATGGCGACGGCCTTTCTCGGGACGAAGCCATGGATACTCAGTCATCGCCTGCGACACGAGCGTACGAATGTTGGGGTTAGTGGACACAATCATGTCATTACTCCTGAAAAACGCTGCGGAACAACTGCCGTCGCTCATCAGACGCCTGGCGTTGCAACGGTGCGGAAGACGGGTGCAGCGAACCGTCATCATAGGGGAATACATAGATGTCTCGATTTTTTTCGAGTAGACTGTCGGCGCTTAATCGAAAGAGTGTGCAGGCCGCCGATCTGGAATAACTCGGAGCCATGCTGGCACGACACGGCTACAGCACGCGGGCCTTGGCTGACCTGCTCCATCGGATGGCTAGTGCATATTTTCGGCGGTTTAGGCTGAAATCCCCAGTTAGTGTTCATGCCTAATCCACAACATCGGAGTTGTCTTTACCGGTATCGAAAAGCTCAATAAACCGGCGGTCATTTTCTTGATCAACTTGCGTTTGTTGATCGGTCAACCAGCACCGATAGTCCTTCTCGATGGCTTCCCCTTTCTTCTGTTTCGCCTGGAGAAAGTCTATATCGCCATTTTGAATCAGCCTGACAATGTGCTGATCCGCTTTGTCGGTGGCGTCGAGCCCAAGCTCGTCAGCGAGATACTCCATCGTCATTGTGTAGTCAGGCGCAGCCATTTCACTTTGATAGTTGATGACGATCGGGTTCTGAGACAGACCAAGCGCCTTCAACTCTTCTATCAAGAACCAGGCAAAGGGTGAGTCTCCCCACATTAGCCAGCCATACTCCTCGTTATTTTCTTCACAGTCGTGTGGTTCTAAGACCCGGCGCTCTCTTAGCAACTTGCGCTCCGTCTCGATCATCCTGTCTTGATCGTAATGGTCGCAAAAAGCACCACACAGGTAGGGCAGGCGACGGTTAGCCTCGTCAGTGACGGCCTTAAGAGACTGCATGATCTCGGCCAGTGCCGTCTGTCTGGCTTGTAGGCTACGTTCCGCCAGGATCAAAAAGGCCAAAGGAGCGAAGTCGATAATGTCCTCTTCGGAGATGCCATAGCGTTCTTGCACATACGGGAGTAGCGTACGAGCGGAATTCCTGATGCTTCCTCTCCATTCGCTTCGTTGCGGCCCTAAAGCAAAGTCCTTGGGCTGGGGAGCGCGCGTGAGTGCTTCCCACTTGACACGTAAGGCTTTGGTCAACTGCTCCCGGCTGTGGGGCCGGATGTTTTCGACCTCGCCGCGCTCCCAGCGGCTGATCTGAACTTTGCTGATCTTGCTCTCAAGAGCGAGTCGAGCTTGCGACCAGCCCAGTCGTTTGCGCAGGGCCTTCAGGGTTTGGGGATTCAGCGCATCGGCCATGGAGGATCTCCTGAAATATCGTTGCGCTAAGAATAGACATCACAACAAAAATTGTCGATGATCGTAATATCATCATTTTTTTAAAAAGATGTCATTAGAAAACAATTTTTGTCGTCTTTTATGCAAGAAAACGACGCTGCCGGCAAAAAATTACACGCTTGCACGGTGGTCATGCCGAAAAAGCGGCGCGTTGACACCTCTTTCATGGTTGCGGACAGGAGGGGTCAACTCACGAAACGGAAAAAATCGTACGCTAAGACTCTAAGTGCATAAATTGGAAAGTCTTAGAAAGTTGTCGCTGACCCGCTCGCCCCAAGAGTAGCCCGCGTTCTTGACCCAAGCGCCGCCGCCAGCGGCGCTGATCTTCAGGTGCCCGGCACCCAGGACCACCGTGAGGTCGGCGATGAAACGGTATCGGGCGCGTCCACCGTGCGACCCTCAGTGTGTTGTGCCCGCCGCGCGGGGGGGCGTGAAGGGGGGTACGACAACGATTCCTTCGTTTTGGGGCCACAAGGTTGCCTACATGTCTTGCACGCTTGCCTTGACGTTCCGGATTTATGGGCAGGGAGTTACGGCTGACCTACCTGCTTGTGATAAGAAATTGCACGTATCCCGAGCAGCCCCCCTACCCTGATCTGGCCCCTGGTCTGGCCCTGGCGCGGCCTTCTTTTTCCTACCGCCCTTCTTCATTCACGGATCAATGGCCGATGATTCAAATACCGACACTCTTTCTCTTGGCGTAAAACTCTTCATCGACCTATCAGCAATTGAGGTATTCGCTGAATGGCATTGAGCTTGCCGTTGCTCTTTCCTGCTAAACCTCTTCACGACCCTTCAGCACACTCGATGCTTGCTGAGGGGTGATGGCCTTGCCGATCCTCTCCGTCTTGGTCCTGGGCGCTCTGGGGGCTAGATTCTGAGGGCTCCAGAGGTGGGACGGGGCCAGCCGGGAAGTTATCCACGGATCACGGGGCGGGGCGCGTTTTTCTTCTTGTTTTTTCTTGTTAGCTTCGGATTTTTTTTATTGTTTTAGAACAAATGCTTGCGGGCGCCTATTCTGTCTTTTTTCCGGTGAACTCTTCCTTTTTTCCGGTTATTCTGTCTTTTTTCCGGTTATTCCGTCATAATAAAACTCGACAGAATAACCGGAATGTCGGCAGAAATGGCGAAGCGCACTCAATCGGAACAACGGCTTGAGAAATACGAGGCGAGCAAACCCGAGCGCATTCTTGGGGATCGCTGGGTCACGATGAGCAACGCTTTAGCCCGTGCGGGCCACGGACTCACCCTCTCGGAAAAGCGGATCGTCTGCTGTGCCGTCTCGAAGCTCGACAGCCGCGTCCAGGCCGCCCTCAAGCCTGGGGAGGTGCTGCGAACAAAGATCACCGCGCAGGAGTACGCAGAAACCTTTGGGGTGGACCCCGACACGGCTTACGACCAACTGAAAGCCGGCGTTGACCATCTGTGGCAACGTCAGATCACGTTCTTTCGGCCCGCCGAGCATCGCGGCGGCGAGCCGCTACAGCCAACCGTCGTCACCATGCGTTGGATCGGCGAGAAAGCCCGCTACGAAGGCAAAGAAGCATGGATTGAGCTTGCTTGGTGGCCCGCCCTGGTTCCGCACCTAACCGACATCCGTAAGCAGTTCACAACCTACCAACTCAAGCAGGCATCGGCCTTGCGGTCGGTCTACTCCTGGAAGCTGCTCGAATTGCTGACCCGGTTCAAATCATCCGGCGAAGCGGAATACACCATCGAAGATTTCCGCAAGTCGATGGATGCGACAGAAAAGCAAGCGAAGGATTTTGCCTCAATCCGACGCAGGATGATTGAGCCAGCAGTTAAAGAACTGCGTGAAAAAGACGGCTGGCTCATAGAGTGGCGCCCTATTCTTGGGGGACGGCGGGTCAAAGCGGTACATTTCAGTTTCGAGCGTGACCCTCAACTAAGCTTGTCCCTGGGCGCACCCGTCCAGCTCCCGGCCGCGGTGCCCTTGGGCCTGGACGAGCCCGAGCGTCCCCGGCCCGCCCGGCGCCGATCCCCACCGCGTGGGTCGTCCGCGCCCGAACCTCGACCGGCGCCGGCCGAGGTCCTGGCCGAGCCACCCAAGGGGCGGCGCTCACCGCCCCCATGCTTGGGCGAAACCCTCGACAAGCTCAAAGGCCGCAAATCGCAACAATAGGAGGCAGAATGCGCGCTAACCCGACAACCTACGAAAGCGACGTGATCGCTTGGGCTAACGAACAGGCTCGACTGCTCCGGGCCGGGCGTTTCGACGCGCTGGATATCGAACATATCGCCGATGAGATTGAGGACGTGGGAAAGAGCGAAAAACGTGAGTTGCGAAGCCGGATGGCCGTCCTGCTGGCCCTTTTGCTCAAGTGGCAGTATCAACCAGAGCGCCGGGGGAACAGTTGGCAACGCACAATCAAGATTCAGCGCCGCGGTGTGACCGGATGCCTAAAGGAAACGCCCAGCCTGAAAGTGGACTTAAGCAACCCGGATTGGTGGGAACGGGTGTGGGATGACGGCGTAGGCATCGCCGTCAAAGAAACCGAGCTTGATTGCTTCCCCGAGTGTTGCCCCTGGACCTTCGATCAAATCATGAATCCGGAGTTTTGGCCTGCGGCACTCTAGTACCGCAGGATGAAAGTCCTAATACCGTTTGTGAAGAATACGTTATAAGATACGCATCTTCCTCACCTGTTCGGGTTTTTGCGATGCCCCTGCTTTGTCCTGCTCCTGTCCCCGTCACCGATCGCGAGCGTCAGCAACTGGAGTCGCTTGAGCGCCAAGCGACCTGCCCACAGCAATTGGTCCTGCGGGCGCGGATTATCTTGCTGGCGGGTCAGGGTATCGGTGTGCGGCCGACGGCGGACCAACTCGGCATCAGTCGCTCGACCGTCCAAGGGTGGCGGCGGCGGTGGTTGGAAAACCCCGACGCGAGCGTCGCGGAGCGGTTGTCCGATGCGCCGCGCTCCGGCACCCCGGCCACGTTCAGTACGGAGCAGATCTGCACGATCATCGCATTGGCCTGCGAAGCGCCGAACGACAGCGGGCGGGCGATCACGCACTGGACGCAATGGGAGATCGCCGACGAGGCGATGAAACGGGGCATTGTCGAATCGATCTCCGCGCGCTCCATCGGGCGCTTTTTGAAAGAAGCGGACCTCAAACCCCATCGTTCGCAATACTGGCTGGAGGCCAAGCCGGACGCACAGTTCGCGGAAAAATGCCAAGACATCTGCGAGACCTACCGTCTCGCACCGGCGCGGGCGGCGGTAGGGATCAAGACCGCCTCGATTGACGAAATGACAGGGATTCAAGCGCTTGAACGCATTGCGCCGACCCGGCCGATGACCTCGGGGCGCGTCGAGCGCCGTGAGTTTGAGTACAAACGCCACGGCACCCACACCCTGATTGCCGAGTTCGACGTCGCGACTGGGAAGGTCACAGGACGACTCGGCCAGACGCGCACCGAAGCCGATTTTACGCAATTCTTATCCCCCCTGATCGCCGCGTGCTCACAGTGCTCCCCACCGTCGCCGTTGCACTTGGTCATGGACAATCTCAACACCCATTCCTCCGAGTCAGTCGTGCGTTTAGTGGCCGAGAGCATCGGTTTTGAAGGCGACCTCGGGGTCAAAGGCAAATGCGGTATTCTCCACTCCGTGGCGACCCGCCAAGCGTTTCTGTGCGACCCCACCCATCGCATCGTTTTTCACTTTACGCCGAAGCATAGCTCATGGCTGAATCAGATCGAAATCTGGTTGTCGATTCTGGTACGTAAAGTCATTCGACGCGGGAGTTTCTCATCGGTCGAGGACTTGTGCGAGAAAATCAACAAATTCATTGACTATTTCAATAAGACGATGGCTAAGCCGTTCCGCTGGACCTACCAGGGGAAGCCGTTGGCAGCCTAGGTTGACATGGTCCGAGCATTTTTATCGTGCGGTACTAGGGGTCACCGCAGAATTCGGAGAAAATCGTACGTTAAGGAATAAGTCTTATCCGTACATTGACTTACAGCGCACAACTCGCCCTCGTTGCAAAATCCAGTTGCCAATGGAAAGGCTATCGCAACAGGTTTTTGCAACGCTGCCAGTCTCGTTTTCCGGGGGTCAGGGCCGAGTTGCAGAAAGGATCGTTTGCGCAACCGGCTTAGCGTACGGGAATGTCCGAATTCTGCGGTGACCCCATGATGAGTCGGCAGAGAGGGCAAGGCAGTTCGAACAGAGTCAGTGCGTTGACAGGACAGGGCTCCGCGATTGGCTGAGCCCTGTCCTGAATTTGTTGGGGCGTCGCTAAAGGCTATAAGCCGGTGCCCTTCAAGGCATAGGGAACGAGCGGGACCAGCATGATGGAGAGGGCGAGCCAAAATGCCACGTTGGTCTTGGAACGGAGAGTTGCTTCGCTCATGGCAGTAACCTCAAGGCTGATTGTTAGTATTCGCTGTCCGACGGCGCAGAGAGTGGGTGCCGGCAAATCGCGGCTCAAGTAATCCTACGTTTAGAGGATATCCGGAACGGAATATGCTTAAACTGAGAAACCCTATAATTTACAACGCTTAATCTATCAAGCGCCAAAAGCGTCGTATTGTCAGAGTTCAGTGACATATCAATAAATATCAACCGGTTGTATTTCATAAGCAATTTCTGAACCGGATTTCCTCTTAGTCAATGGTAATTTCCTAGTGTTTGGCTAGGTTATCGGTTTAGCAGACCCCGTGATGAACTGGTCTGGCGTCACGCCTGGTCTCCTGACTTCGCTTGCTGCGCACTGCCCCGGCGCCGGGTGGGGGCCTTTGGCTTCGGCGTTGGCTCAAGGGTCAACTCAGGCACGGCCGCCGCGGGGACCTCAGGCGGCGGTGCCGATGCCTGCAAGGTGGCAATGATGGCCCGTAGATCGGCGTTGTGGGCCACGCGCTCGGTCAGGGTGGCCACTTCTAGGCGCAGATCCACGGCGACCCGCTCAGCCGTCGCCAACGCCGCCTGTGATGCCTCCAGGGCCGCGGCCGTGCGGTCGGCTTGGGTTTCGGCCGCCACGGCGCGCCGTTCGGCTTCCGCGGCGTCACGTTGCGTCCGGTCGAGTGTCCCCGTCAACCGGGCGCCCTCCAGCGCGGCGGCGGCCACCTGGCCGCGCAGGGCCTCTAGGGCGGCCTCTTGCTCCTGGCGCCGGCGCGCCTGCGCCTGCGCTTCCCCCTGGGCCTCCTGGAGCGAGGCGCGGGCCTGATCCCGTTCCCCCTCGATGGCGGTTCGCATCGTGCGCAGATCGTCAACCTGGCCCCGCAGGGCCTCAAGCTGCCCGCGCAGTTGGCCCAACTCCCCGGCGCTCTCCCCAGTCTGCCGGCGCAGATCCCGAAGCTCGGCCTCCTGGGCCTCGCCGCGGCGGCCCCGCTCGTCGGCCAAGGCGCGCTGTTCGCGGGCCTCGGCACGGGCCTGGTCGTGGCCCTGGCGTTCCTGGGCCACCGCCTGCAACGCCTGGTCGCGTTCGCTGCGGACCTGATCCAGATCCCGGCTCACCTGGTCGGCCAGCTCGACCGCCTCCCGGCGCTCCCCCTCGCTGCGCTGCCGCTCCACGTCGAGGGCCGCGCGCTCGGCGGCCAGCTGGGCCGCGTGCTGCCGGGTCGCCTCGGTCCACACCAAAGCCCCCGCCTGGGCGAGGGCCTCTTGCACCCGTGCCGGCACCTGCACCGCCTCGGCCCGCGCCTGGCTGACCTGGCGCCGCTCGCGCCAGCCCTTGAGGGCCTCGCTGATGGTGGTGTAAGACCCGCCCCCCAACTCCCGGCGCACCGCGGCCAGGGTCGGTGACTCCCCACGCTCGGCCAGGGCCTCGGCAGTCTCGATGATCTGTTCGGAGGTAATCGCCATGGGGTGTCGCCTTTTCCTGTTGTAGTAAATTGTATCGTACAACATACTACAACAAAACGCAGTAAAAAACAGGCCGACAGTAGGAAAGCGGGCCAGGGGTGCGGATATGCTCCGGATCACCCTGACCACACGGGAGCCCGCACCATGCATCCCCCAAGCGTCCCACAGCCGCCACCGCGCCGCGCCCGCCTTCCCCCTGCTGATCGGGTGGGGGTCTTGGTCCGGCCGCGCTACAGCCCCGCGCAACGCGCCAGGGCGGCGGTGTGGCTGCCGCGGCTGCTTGCCGACTTGGCGGCGACCCCTGGTCCCGGCCCTGACGCTGTGGACAGCAGCGCCGGCACGACGCCGGCCGATCCAGACCGCTTTGGCAGTTCTTGATAAACACAACAGAAGTGTTTAACTTCTCGTCATGAACTCGAAGCAGATGAAAAAATGGCTGGAGCAGCAGGGCGCGACGTTCCAGCCGGGCAAGGGTTCGCATCTTAAGGTTTTTTTGAACGGACGACAGACCACGCTGCCCATGCACGGCACCGCGGAATTGGGCAAGGGGCTGGAAGTCGCGATCAAGCGCCAACTCGGTTTGCAGTGAGGATCTGGCATGTTTGACTATCCCGTGACCCTGACCCCCGACGGGGACACCCTGTTGGTGACGTTTGCGGATGTGCCGGAGGCGATAACTTTCGGCGTTGACGAAGACGAGGCGTTGCTCCACGGCATCGATGCCCTGGAAACCGCCCTCTCGTTCTACGTCGAGGCACGCAAGCCCCTCCCACAGCCCTCCGCCCCCGCCGGCCGCCCGACGGTGCGCCCGTCGGCCCTGGAGTGCGCCAAGCTAGGCGTCTACCAGGCGATGACCGAGCAAGGCATCCGCAAGGCCGAACTGGCCCGGCGGTTGGGCTGGCACCTGCCTCAAGTGGATCGGCTGTTCGATCTTAGCCACGCTTCGCGCTTTGACCAGATCGAAGCAGCAGCGCGGGCGCTGGGGCGCCGGGTCGATGTGACGATCCAGGCCGCCTAACGTTTGTTTGACGCATCTTCGCCCCCTTGCGCCTGGTGGCTCTTCGTCTTGGGCCTCTCAGCCGCTCCGGTGCCTGCTGGATCGCTCCGCATCTGCCCTCTTCACTCTTGGCGTAAAACCTCTTCCTCAACCGCTCAGCCGTCGCAGTGCTTGCTGTAGGGCACTGAGCTTGCCGCCCCTCCGTCCTGCTAAACCTCTTGGAAGACACCGCGGGCTGGCGATCTTCATTTTTCAGCGAAGCAAAAACGTGCGAAGCGCCTCTTGTTTTTAAAGTTTTAAGAGTTTTAGCTCCAAGATAACTTTCCTGATTCAATGACTTGCGATCGAATATAACGACGGATTGGTTGATTCAAGACGACGGATTGGTTGATTCAAGACGACGGATTGGTTGATCAAGGCGACTAATTGAGTTTCTGTCGTCATAAGATAACAATGAACGCTCCACCAACTACGGGGCGCACAGATGCACACCGAGAACCAAAACCTGACGGTCTACAAAGGAAACAAGCTGGTCGAGGCAGCCTACGCCACACACAGTTTGCACGAACAGTTGCTGGTTCTGGCCTGCCTGGGGATCGCGGACCCGAAGACCTTGACCGCGACCACGCAGGTTCGTCTGACGGTGCAACGCTTCGCAGACATCGCGGACCTAAACCCCTTAGGGGCCTATGACGACCTACAGCGCGCGGCGGAACGGCTGTTTGACCGCTGGCTGATGATTGACACACCGGACCCGGAAAACCCGAAGGCGAAGAAGACCAAGACCCGTTGGGTCCAGTCCGTCACCTATGAAGACGGTGCCGTTGTGCTGCTTTTCGCTTATAAGATCATCCCGTACCTGTCGCAGTTGGAGCGGTGCTTTACCAGTTACAACCTGCGGCAGGTGGCAGGCTTCTCATCCTTCTATTCCCATCGGGTCTATGAACTGTTGGTGCAGTACCCAAAGAACCGGGAGCGGATCGTCCCGGTTGCGTGGTTGCGGGCACACTTCCAATTGAAGGATCAATACACGAGAATCCTTGACCTGAAAAAGCGTGTCATTGATCCCGCGATGAAGGACATCAACGAACACACAGACCTTGCGGTCAGCTACACGCAGACGAAGCGCGGCAAGACGATTGAGGCTTTCGTCTTCCACTACGAGCCGAAGCAAAAGCCTGAAGCCCAGCCCAAGGCCCCGGCTGCACCCCGGCGAAAGGCCCCGGACCAGGTGCAGCCCGCGGCGCAACCACCGGCTTACGTTCCCCCTGCGCCGCCCGCTAAGCGCTCGCCCGAGCAACAAGCAAAGATCCTGGCGTCCCTGGATGCGACCAAGAAGGCGGCCCGGGGGAAGGGGGCATAAGGGGCGCGCGTCCTGGGGCTCGCCTGTTGGATGGGTGGTTAGTCCTGCCGCCCCTGCATTGGCCGCACTTGCCGGCCACCATCGGTCCGGCAAAACGGTCTTTTGCCGGACCATCCCCGCCACCCGCCCGCACCGTCTGGAACCGCGGTTTTCCGGTCCGGATAACTGGTTGCGGAAATCAGTGTTCGAGTTTCCAACGCTCTGATGAGTCTGTCGAACTGCGCGACCTGAAGGGCCTTTTGGTGACTCTTCGTCTTGGACCTTCAGCCGGCTCCGGTGCCTGCTGGATAGATCCACATCTGCCCTCTTCCGCTTGGCGTAAAACCTCTTCCTCAGCCGCTCAGCCGCTCAGCCGTCGCAGTGCTTGCTGTAGCTTGCTGCGGGAGGGAGCCGTAGGGAAGTCCGGTCTTCGGGTGGCCCATCAGCGCCATGGCGAACGCGCCGTTTTCCCGCATGAACGTCGTCTCCTTGGGCTTGCTGTGCGGCATGGTGGCCTGCACCAGTGCACGCGCCATGTAGCCCAGCGCGCCAGCCTCCGCCGCAGCTTCGAGTGCGAACGATTCTGCGATCAGTTGGTTGACGTTCTTCTGGCTCAGTTGCTTGCTCATGACCATCCAGGCGCCGCGTTGGGGGCTCGCCGCTTCATCGTCACGTTGTCGTCTTCCGCGGTGCCTCGATGGTCAGGCCATGCTCTACCGCGCGGTAGATGGCCATGTTGATCATGGCTGCTCGACTCTGCCCAAGCTCCGTCGCCAACGCATCCACACGGGCAAGCAGCGTCGGCGTGATAGTCAGACTGATCTGGACCTTGTTGCCCTTCTTGACCCCCTTCGTTGCGGGTGCTCCTGGCTCTGCATCCGGGGCCGCGGAGATAAAGGAGTCGGCATCGGTCGGCGGGATTTTCGGCTTCGGTCGAGTAATTGTCATTATACTCTTTAATGATACTTAATTAATTTATTTTAATATTAAAACAAGGCACAAACAAGCGCATTAAGCTCGTCGATGGCTTTGCGATCCTTGGGGCTGCTTTCCAGGACCGAGAGCCCCATACCGCCAGCACTCGCGAAGGCTTTGCGCCGTCGGATCGGGGTATCCAGGAACTCGAGCTGAGGGACATCGGCCACCGCTGCCGCTGCCTCGGCGTTGTCTGCGGAAGCCGTCCCAGGGTCGGCGCAGTTCAGGACTGCGAAGGCCCTCAGCCCGTCGCGGACGCTACGCGCCTCCTCGATCAGACCAGCGATGTCGTCGAGCGCCCACACGTCATAGGACCGCGGTTGGAAGGGCACCACGAGCACGTCAGACAACACTAGGGCCGCACGAAGGGCGGTCGAGTCGCGGCCCCCCGCGTCGATGATGATGTCCTCCCACTTTGCCGCCTGCTGTTGTACCTGAGACCGCAGCGTCGGCCCATCGGGATACTGGGCACAGGCAATGCCGGGGAGTTGGCCAGACTCGGCTCGGATACTCACTGCTGTTTGCGCGGTGCCCTGCCGGTCGCCATCGAGCAACCATACGTCGCGGCCCGCCAGTGCTCTCGCGATGGCGATGTTCAGGGCCAGAGTGGTCTTGCCGACCCCTCCTTTCGTATTTCCAATTGTTATGATCATTTACAACCGTTTTTAATATTAAAAAAGGTTTCTTAAGATACCTTAAACAGTCTTTTTTGCAACATTTTCCAACTAATCAAAGAAGCTTCTCGAAAGCCATCCTTTTTCGGAAAAACAAAGCCTTCTGTGCCAGAAATCAAGATATTTGGCACAACCTCGCTCCCTTCATAATTCAACGGCTTGCCTGTGCCGTAAATCAGGGACAGAATGGGGGCATGGACATAGGCTATGCGCGGGTCTCGACCGGCGATCAAAATCCGGACTTGCAGCTTGCCGCCCTCAAGGCGGCGGGGTGCGTCCGCGTCTTCACCGACACCGCCACCGGTGCGCATGTCCGGCGGCCGGAACTGACCCGATGCCTTAAGACGCTGAGGGAGGGAGACACGCTCACGGTCTGGAAGCTCGACCGGCTGGGCCGGTCGCTGCGCGACCTGATCGGCCTCTTGGACGATCTGAAGGCGCGGGGCGTGGCCTTCCGGTCGCTGACGGAAGCCCTCGACACCACGACACCCACGGGCCGGGCGATGTGGCAGATGGTCGGGATACTGGCGGAACTGGAACGCTCCTTGATCCAGGAGCGGACGAAGGCGGGGCGCTCGGCGGCGGTCGCCCGTGGGGTCAAGATGGGCCGCAAGCCCCTGCTATCCCCCCAACAGGTCGCCCATGCCCGGACCCTGCTAGAGCAGGGGGCACGCCCCGACGCGGTGGCCCAATCACTCAACGTGTCGCGCCGGACGCTTTACCGGACGTTGCAGGGATAGCTTCTATCCATTTCAGGGACAACGCATTTTATGGTACAGATCCATCATGGCAACCGCGAATCCCCTTATTCTGTCCAAGTTCCGCGCCGCGCTTGATACGCTGTATGGCAAACGCATTGAGCGCGTTGTGTTGTTCGGATCACGGGCGCGGGGGGATGCGCGGCCCGATTCCGATTATGACGTCGCCGTGTTTTTAGAAGACCTTGATAATCGTTGGGCGGAAGCTGACCGGATCGCACTTGCCGCCTCGCACATTACAACAGAAACAGGGGAAGTGATTCATGCCATGCCCTATCGAGCAGGGTCCTACAAAGAACGCACACCCCTTATGCATGAGTTGCGGCGCGAAGGAGTCGACCTATGACGCCAGAAGCAAGCGGATACCTTGCGAAGGCGCGCCAATGCCTATCGAATGCTCGCGCAAGTTTAGGCTTTGGTCTTAGCAATGACGCGGGGCGTAGCGCCTATCTCGCAACCTTTCATGCCTCCCAGGCGTTCATTTTCGAGCAAACGGGAAAATACGCAAAAACGCACCAGGGGGTTCAACGCGAGTTTCACCGCCTCGCAAGAAGCGAACAGCGCATTGATAAGACGTTTCCGCCGTTCCTTACTCAAGCCTACAATTTGAAAGCCGTTGCCGATTACGAAACAGGGCCGGATTCCGACATTCCTCCCGAACGCTCGGCGGCGGCTATTGAAACTGCCGCCCGTTTTGTAAATTGCATCGCCGGACTGCTCGGCGATGACGCATAACTTGCACGTCACATCTAAATCAGGCCGGGTCTTCCGCGTTCCCTCCGCGGCCGAAGACGCCCGCATCGTCGCCAGGATTGCGGCCGACCCGGATGCTTGCGAGCCTTCCGCGGCGGCGCTCAAGACGTTGCGTCCGGTTGGGCCGCCCAAGGCACCGTCTACCAAAAAGGCGGTATCTATACGGCTTTCCCCGGAAGTCTTGGCCTATTTCAAGGCCACTGGACCAGGCTGGAAAACCCGCATGGATGCCGTATTGCGTCAATATGTCGTCGCGGACACCACGCCCCCGCACGGGCATTGAAGGTGCCCCGGGCACGTAAACCCGGGGCATGGGCGGCGGCTTGGATCGCCAGACGGCGGTTCAATACCAACGGAGTAGAACCGTGACCAACAACACCATGACCATCGACGGCGTGACGGCCGTGATCGCCTACGATCCCGACATCAACCAATTTCGCGGGAAGTTTTTAGGTCTCAATGGCGGTGCGGACTTCTACGCCGACGATATATCGGGCCTGAAACGCGAGGGCGCCCTATCGCTGAAGGTGTTCCGTGAGGCGTGCGCGGAGGATGATCTTGAAGATCTGTATCTTGCCGAGCGAGAAGTTGAGGCTATCCGCGCCGGTGTCTCCACAACGACTCCTCTTACCGAAGTGATGAAACGCTATGGCCTGTGACTTAGACAACAGTTACGAAAACGACGTGATAGCTTGGGCTAATGAACACCCTCGGCCCCGGCGGGCGGCCCGACGGTGCGTCCATCGGCTCTGGAGTGCGCAAAACTGGGCGTCTACCAGACGATGACTTTGCCAGGTATCCTTAAGTAAGAACTGGTCCTGCGACGGGTCGGGCCAGGCGGGAGATTAAGGCAAACAGTAAAGGGTGTTACTCCGGTCAGCCAAACACCGGCCGAGCGCAGACAGGTCCAGCTTGCAATTCTGCTTGGGTGGTGCTTTTGTCTTTATCGAGGTGAATTGGATAAACGGGAGTGCCCAGTCCAAATTCAACTACATAATCCCCAGGCAGAAGCCGCGTTATCAGGCTCTTCGGGATCTCAGTAGGTTGTGATATACTTATATTTCAGCATCTTGCGAGGTTTTTAAGGTCATCATGGACTCCAACAACGAGCCACTTAGAAAAGCAATAGAGCTATTGCTAGATTTGCCGAATGTCCAAGTGCAGGCAGTGCACCAAGATCACAATGGAAGTTACATCGTCACGTTGGTCAGTACAGAGCATGGCGCGACGTGTCAT
>JACDZJ010000304.1_pt1 | contig 16934 bp, 15 predicted proteins | sample 7365721 | NCBI WGS metagenome assembly JACDZJ01 (sample SAMN15143480, study PRJNA637477) | pond metagenome | biome: freshwater wetland ecosystem [ENVO:00000243]; feature: pond [ENVO:00000033]; material: pond water [ENVO:00002228]; isolation source: pond water containing pink berries ... | reverse complement strand
CCCGCCCGCTCGCCATCCTGATGGGGCCGGCGATTACCGAGGAGCCGGCGGGCGCCGCCCCGGCAGCGGAGCCGGAAGCGAGCGTGAAAGAGGATTGAGGGGCCTCGTGCGTCGGGTGTTGTTCCAAAGCCCGGCCACCGCGCGATCGGTGGGGGTGCCGGTCCGCATAGCGGACCCTACGATCGGGGCCCCACCAGCAGTGGAGATGCGGTTTAAAGTTTATATTTTATAGAACTTTAAACCGCGCCGGCTGCAGCAATCGTCGAGTCTGCCGGGGCCGATCCCATCCAACAACACCCGATACCGCGCTGGGCGCGGTTTAGCGGTCCGGCGTCATCCTGACAACTTGGAATGACTGATTGAGATAGATGTCGGTCTTTCTGCCGTTGCAACGGGCGTCGTCGACCTCAAATGTCTTGTCGTCATCATCGAACTTCATGACGCCGCCGGAGCAACCCTGAGCGGTGAGGGTACTCTCGATTGACGTGCGTTCTTGCGGCGTCACGTCGCGCCAGGCAAAGGCGGGCGCGGCGACGAGCATCCCGGCGAGCGCAAACAATGAAATCTTCATCAAATAACCTCTCGATTTGCCATTGAAATACCTCGTCAAACCGACCCCATGACGGCCGGTTATCATCTAACTTTACCGCTCGGGTAAAACCTTGGCAACCCCCTTGCCAAGGACCTCCGTGGCCCCAAATCTGCCCGCAAGAGTGTGCGCTGAGGTCATCACTGCGCCAACCCTCAATCCGGCGGGGTGGAGACCCTGGAAACCCCGCTGACGCGGCAGATGACCGCCTTCGGTCGGGTGCTCTCGGTGATTATCCTGGGGATGGCCGTGGCGATGGTCCTGATCGGCTGGTTCCTGCACAGCTTCGGCGTCGAGGAGCTGATGATGGCGACCACGCCGGCACCGCCAGCGCCCTCGGGCCTGCGGGTCGGTCTGTGGTTCACCAACCGCGTGGTCTGGATAGCCGTCGGGGTGCTGGTCCTATTGCAACTCCTGTTCGTCTATGCCCCGCGCCTGAATCGCTGGTTCCACACGGCGCCCCTGGCCGCAAGCGACTGGCTGTTGCCGGTCGGCATCGGGGTCGTCATCTTCCTGGTGGTCGAAATGGAGAAGGCCGTGGTGCGTTGGGTGGCGCCCCCGCGAGGACCGCGGCCCAGTGCCTGAGAGCCGGTGCCGCGGGGCCCGTTGTGGCTTTGATCATCGTTCCGGCCGGCCGCGGACGGTCCGCACAGCGGACCCTACGGTAACACCGTGACCTGTAGGGTCCGCTGTGCGGACCGGCGACCGTGCAGATCGCGCGGTGGCCGGGTTCATGATCAAGGCCTGATATCCAGACAGACCTTCGTGTAGGGGCGGGTTTGAAACCCGCCCCTACGTCCGGTTATCACGTCCGAAGGCTATACAAGACCAAGGCTGAAGCCTTGGGCTCCAGAAGGCGGCCGCCGACCGGAACAATGATCAAGGCCCTTCTTCCGTTGACGACGTGCTTCGTTTCATCTGTTTCTCCGTCATGTTTTCGTTCGACAATTCGGCCAGTGAGGACGATGCTTTCCAGGTCAAGGGTTGTCGGTTGAGGACACCGCTAGAGGCTCTACTCAAAGGCGAGAACGAGTCGCTTGCCCAACGCGGCGGCGGCCCGCTCCAGTTGTCTGAGGGTTGGGGAATGGTGCGGGTCCTCCAGTCGCTTGGCCGCTGGCCAGGAGGTATCCAGAGCGCGGGCCAGTTCGGCAAAGGGGCGATCCGCGCGTGCCCGGCGCACCAGCAGTGCGGCCTGGATGCGGGCGCTGGGGGCAATCAACAGTGCGTCGGGGGCGAGCGAGGGCGCGGGGATGGGCTGTCCTTCGTCCATCCGTCCATCCAGGGTCAAGGTCATCGACTGTAAGGCCGGGAGCGGACGTCCGCGATGGCATTGATGCCGTGGCGCTTGAGCAACGCGATGAAGGCGGCGAGGCTATGGTTGGAGTAGCCTAGAGTGTAGACGGTGCGGATCATATCAGGGCGCCATCGCCCCCGCGCCCCGGCCGCCCCACGACTAAACCGAATTAGGGGCCAGGCCCAATGCAATACACAGCCCGCGCGCCAAGGGTGAGGTCTACACCCTGGCGGAAGGCATCGCGCAGAGCGCCGCGTGGGTTGCGGAGCTGTTGTAGCTGCGGTTCGGTGGGCTGCACTCGCGCTTGTCCACGATGCCGCGTGACCGGAACCCTGATCAAGGCCGGCGCAGACAACCTGAGCCTACGGTCGCGCGATTCGTCGCCGAGCAGCCGTTGAGCAATTCGTATTTGAGCAATGGGGCCTGCGCCGCGACCCGATTCGGCATCGCGCGGATCGACGACCCGCAACGATGCGCCGAGCCGCACCACTGGCCGAACTGGCTGGCCCAGCGGTGGCCGCCGCTGTTCGACCGGCAGGCACTAGCCCTGGAAAGACCGCATCCGATCAGGCGGCACATTCCCGCGGCTGCCGGCCCGATGGCACCGACGCGCGGGGACGGTCAGTCCGGCTCGGGATCGGCATCCGCGGGAAAGAGCGCGTCCAGGACCACCAGCAGGTCCCGCTCGGCGGCGGCGAGGCTGACATCGCGGGTGGACTCGGTCTCGGGCCAGTCGGCAAGCGCGGCTTCGATGGCGGCCAGCGGCGACCAGGGCTGGCCGTGGCCGCCGTCCGGGCGTTCGTAGTGGTGCAGGGTGTGGAGTTCCGCGCGCAGGTGCTGCTCGTCGGCCGCGGAGAGGCCCTCGGGGAAGGTCCAGGTGAGGATGGCGTCGTCGTTCGCGAGCCAGTCCCGCAGTTGAATCAGACCCGCCCGGGGTAGGGTGTCGGGCAGACGGCCGTCCGGCTCGAAGAGGGCGAATTCGCGCGGCAGGGGCTCGCCGGGGCGCAGGCCGCGGCGGCGCATCAGGTCGGGGTCCACGGCTTGCTCGGCGAACCAGTCTTGGGCGGACAAGCGGTATCCGAAGATCTCCAACGCCTTCGCAACGCGAAGCTCGTGCTCCTCCTGCAAACCCTTGATGCCCTCTTTGATGCGCCTAAGCGCGGGTACTGTAAGGGCCGGCATCTTCAACAAAAGAAATTCCGATAGCAACTCCGGGAGGAACGGCGAGAAAAACCCCAGAAAGCCCTCCGACAACAACTGTGACAGCGACCGAGACCGAGACCGCGGCCATGACAGCGATAGCGACCGCGACCGTGACCGCGACGACGAACGCGACGATGGCGGGAAAGACAGCGACCGCCCCAGTGACCCCGAGTATTCCGTGAGTCCCCGTTCGTTAGACAGGGACTCGGCAAGAAGCTTGGATTGATAAAGGGTCAGCACGGCCACTAGAGGAGCCTGAATCGCGGGGGAAAGCGGAACGGGATAAAGGGAGAAGAGCACGGCCGGTTGGGACCATAACCACCCCATGAAGTCATCCAGCGACACTCCCTGAAGCAGCCACAGGTCCAGCGGGATACGCGGTGCGAGCGACTCCCATAGCGGTCCCCGCGGCATCGCCAGTGCGTCCAGCTCGAATGCAGCGGGGGTTGGAATGGGCAGCCGAGGCGATCCTTTCGGATCGCGCCAGCGGCGATAGAGTCGGCCGCGCTCCCCGTCAGCCGGTATTCGGACCAGCCAATCCGCCAGCGCCCGCTCCAGTCCGGGGTCGGCGATGGGCAGCCAGTCCGGGCGTTCCGGGTCCTTGGGGATCCAACCGCAGTCGTTGGCGAGTCGCAGCAGGGCATAGTCCCGCGCCGAGTCGCTGTCGAAGGGCGGCGCGAAGCGCAGTGCCTCTGCCAAGGCTGCCCAGCGGCCTTCCACCGATTGGAGCAGTGCGGCGACGTCTTCTCCGGCGAGCCCGAGCCGCTCCCCTGGCGGTGCCTGGCGCAGCCGATCCGCGAGCAGATCGAAAGGCCGGTCACACGCGAAGAGTCGACGCAGCAGGTCGAGCCCCGGCCCAGCCCAGGCGGGCACTCGGCCAAATCGCTCGGCCAACGCAGCGTCCGGGTGCACCAGGGCAGCGGCCACCGCCAAGGGCAGCCAGCGCACCAGTTCGTCTTCCGCATAGTCCAGTTCGCGGCCGGTGAGCGCCTCCACCAGCAGACGCGCCTGGGGCTCTGCGGCAAGGTCCAGTTCGGCGAGGATCTCCAGGTGGGCCTCGGGGTCGGTCTGGGCGCCCTCCGCTGCATGGATGCACAGGAGCAGTAAACCCACCTCGTCCCAGCCGGGGCGGGCCAGGTGGGGGTGCAGCAGGGCCTTGAGTTCCTCCAAGAAGCGCCGACTGCCCCGGGCCTTGGCCCGGCCGTGGATGTACTCGGCGCAGAGGAATTCCTGAAAGCTCAGATGCGCGAACTGGTAGCGGCCCACGGCGGGATCTACCAGGAGTCCGGCGGGGTGCAGGTAATAGTCCAGGAGCTGGGGGGCGTCCCCCGGGGTCAGGTCGGAGAAGGGGCGCCGGTCCTCGGTCTCGCCCGCGAGCAAGGTGCGCAGCTCGCTTTCCAGCTCGGCCCTGGACCAGATCACCTGACGGCGCTCGCCAATCTTCTCTTTGCCACCCTCCAGCTCCCGGTGCTGGCTGCGCCAGGCCAGGTAGCCCAGTGCGCGGCGGACCTCCCGCTGGTCCCAGTGGGGCATGGGCTGGTCGTCCAGCATGTGCTGGAGTCGCTTGGCCTGCATCTGGCGGTTGAGATAGAGGTCGACGATGCGCTCGTAGAGATCCGCCCGCCCGTGGGGCATACGGCGCTCGTTCACATGCACCAGGGCCATGAGGGTGAGGAAGATGGGCCGGCGGGCGAGGTTGAGCAGATGCGGGCGGCGTGGGTCCTGAAGTGCCGACTCAAACTCCGTGAGGAGCCGACGGGCCTCGACTTGCCATTCCTGGCGCAGGCGCAGGAAGCGGGTGATGAAATCGCTGATTTGGGGGAAGGCGAAGGGTTGGAGATGATGCACCGTAAGGCCATCGTGCACAGAGGGCGAGGACGCTCGTACGTCTTTCGTCGGGGCAAAGTACGAGTGCTTCAGGTCGGCGAAACCTGCGGGTCGACTGGTCACCAAGGCGCAGCGAATTCTGGAGTCCGGCCGGGAGGCGAGGTTCATGATGCGCTGGCGGGTCCGTGTACCACCCACCTCGTCGAGTCCGTCGAAGATTAGTAGGAGTGGAATTGCGTCCCCGCGCCCTGGGTACCCGTAACTAGCCCTGAGCCGCGGCAAATCCAGGTTGTGACCCGTAGCCGCTGCTTCCTCTGATGCGTGCGACCACCAGAGCTTTAGTATGTCATCTAGACCGTCAACGTCGTCCAACCGGTCCTGGTAGTCCCGCAGGATCAGCGGTACGGGCAGGATGCCCCGCTCGCCCACCAGCTTCTCCCGCACCAGGCTCGGACCGTCCCGGGTCAGCTCGCCAATGAGCGCCTGCACCAAGGTAGTCTTGCCGCTACCCGGCCGTCCGGAGATGGCGACAAAGCGGCTGTCGGCGATCAACTCCAGTGCGTCCTGACCAGGCAATTGTTCCTTCTGGGCCTGTTCCGGCCCGCCCAGGGACTCGTCCGCCCTGTCCTCGGTGTCCACGCGGACCGGGACATAGATGCGCCGCAGGCTCACCCGGTCCTCGCCCCTCTGGGTGAGCATCAGGTCCAGGGTGCCGAAGCGCTCGGCAAGCCAGCGGATGTAGACCCCACGTTCCCCGGCACGGGCGTTCTTTTCGGCGATGCGCTCGAACTCGTTCATGGAGTCGGGTCACTCACGGGCGAGTCCGGTAGGGGCGGCAGCGGCTCCTCGGGAGCAACCAGATAGATGTGCCTGAGATCGATGGAATGGTCGCCATCGAAAGACGCTAGGAAGATCTTCCGAAAAATCGTGTCCGAGCGGTTGCGATCACGCCGCTCCAGTGTAACGGTGACCGCCTCATCCAAGGTTTGGCGGCCGTGGCGCAGCGGGGCGGTTGGGTCGTCGCTGTTGCTGCCGCCTTCGAGTACGTGGCAGAAAGCGCGAAAGAAGATCTCTCCCAATAAACCGCGTTCGCGGGAGCGGCGCTTAGGTTCGGTGCCGACATGTTCGACCGTTAGCTCGCTCCGTAGGATCTCGATGGCGTTCGGTTGGCGCTCGATGAGCCGCCATACTGGGCGATGGAACTGCTTTAAGTACTGAATGAGAACGAAGCGCGTGGTTTCCGCATAGTAGTGTTCAGACGTGGCGATCCAACGGGAGCAGTCATGCATTCCCCAAGCGGCGCAGAGGCTGTTGACGAAGTTCTTGATCTTGCGCGGGTTGGGCTCCAAAAGCTGCTCGATGTCCGCTGCCAGGTCGGCACGGGCCTGGTTGGTCTTAGTCTGGATATCCAGGTCGCCGCTCAACCCCCTGGGGATGCCGTGCAGCCGCAACTGCCCGGCCACCGCGTCCCGGACCTGCGGCTGCGCCGGCAGCGGGACCGAGACCGTGGCCTGGAAGAGCTTTTCCAGGTACTCCCGGTTGCTCTCCTCCGAGTGGCTGCGGTGCGTGCGCAGAACGTCCAGGACGGCGCTGCCGTCCAGCCCCAGGACGAAGACGCAGCGGCGGGTGCCGAGATAGAGCTTGACGATCTCCAGCAGGCGCACCGCCACACTGCCGTCGCAGCGGTCCAGGTCGTCGACGAAGATGACCAGCCGGGCGCCCGCGTTCAGGTCGGCGCCGCCGGCGCGGGCCTTGAGCAGTTCGGTGACCGCGTCCTCGAAGAGCAGATGGAAGCGCTGACCGTCGCTGGCGGCGGTGAGCCCGTCGTCGTCCGCCCCGGCGCGCCAAGCCTTGCGCATCTCCCCCAGGGTACCGGAGACCACTTGCCCAGGCTGGCCGAGTTTGAGGCTGAGCGCCACGTCCACCATCCGCTCCAACAGGGTGCCGACGGCAAGGCCGGCGCGGCGGTTGAAGCCGGAGAGCACTTGCTGGAGCTTGAGCCAGGCGGTGAACTGGGCGCGGATCTCCCCGATCAGCGGGACCAGCGGGTTGAGTTCGTTCTGATGCTGCCAGGGGGAGTACCAGACACACAGGGACCCCTCGGCCGCGTCCCGGACCCAAGGGTCCCAGGCCAGCGTCTTGATGCGATTGGGATTGCTGTGGACCCAGGTCTCCCAGCCCTCCGAGCCGACCTCCAGCCCGGAGTCCTTGGCGAGCATCAACGGCTGCTCGATGGGCCGGCCGCCCAGGGTGGCGAAGGCCCGGCGCATCACGCTGGTCTTGCCGGAGCCCCATTTGCCGGTGACGCCGACGGTGAAGGGCGGCTCTACCTCCAGGACCATGCGCGCCACCTGGTCCCCGGCGCGCCCGAGTCCGAGGCCGTCGTCCAGGGTCCAGGTGTCGTTGCGGTAGTGCTTCATTGCGGGCGTCGGCTCGTTGCGTGGAGGGCCTGGGCGATCTCGGTCAAATCCTATACCAACTCGCGCGTCTTTTCGCCCGCCTTCCGCATCGCGCCGACAATCGCATCGCAGTGGCAGCGAACCGGGCGGCGGAGTAAAGTCCAGGTCATGGCGACTCAGAGGATGGCCGGAATCGCCTTAGGCCGCGCTCAACGCGCCTTTGCGAGCTTGAACGGTCAAACCAAGCGTCGCGGTGGCCGGACGGGCATCGCTCTCGCTCTGCCCATCCTACACGCTTTGGACCGCACCCCTGCACTCCCCTCGCAACGCCGGTGGAGACCCGCTGTCCGGTGCCGAATGCACCGATCTGGTGAGCAAAGACCTGATATGAGCCAATCCCGAAAAGTCGGCCGCCGCGGTCAGCGGCCCATCGGTCCGCTGCGCCCGCCCACGCCGGAGGAAATCGCCTGGTCGCAGCAGATGGGACAGTACCGCACCAGGGTGCCGAAAGGTGTGTTTCGGTATCACTCGCAGGCGGAGGCGAATGCGGATTGGGAGCGCTGGCATGCTGAACTGGTTGCGGCGACTGTTGACGACGGAACCCAGGACGAACCCACTGTTGGATCCGGATAACGGGATCTATACCCGGCCGGCGACCTGGGCGGATGTTAAGGCTTCAGCCTTGACGTGCCGGCCTTGGTCATAAACCCGGCCACCGTACGATCGGCACGGTCGTCGGTCCGCACAGCGGACCCTACAGGTCAAGGTGTTACCGTAGGGTCCGCTGCGCGCCGTTGAGCAAGTCCCAGCAGACCCGCCTGGCCACTGTCTTTCTCTCGCAATTGATCAGCGGCAATCTTCCGGCCTTTAGGTGGACAAGCGCGAGCGTTGTCCACCAAATCTCACACCGCCGCCGGTAGACCACGTTGCGCTTGTCCACCCTACGCTGCCGCGCGCCCGGACACGCACACTGGAGTCGAGGCTTCAACCGGACCAAGGCCGCTCCGACAGGGGTCCCCGCGCGACTTTCACGGTAAAGCCTCGGCCCGGGGGGATCATACCAACTCCAAGCTGGACGCTGCCGTGTGCGCCGTGACCGCGCGTGTCGTGACAAGGACTGTACCTGCGACCGCGGCAGCCAGTCGGCCAGGTGCTGACGCACTTCGGGCTGCCGGGCGACCATTCGCTGACCTGAAGCTGGCCGCCATGGAGGGCGGCGAGACGCTGTATCCGGATAAAGACAGCCTGACACTTGACACACGTCAAGAATGTAATAACGTATCGCACTCCTGATCGCCCAAGCTGGGCGCGGCTGACGGAGTCCCGATGGTTAGGCAGTGTTTGACGCAGTGCAGTGCATCGGTCACCGCAACCCGCGGGGGCGCAGCACCCCGATCCGCCACCCTTGGCGTCGCTACGGTCATGCCGGCAGCGGCGCATCCGTTCGAGAGGAGAGCCGGCGGGGCGCGCCGTGTCACCTTGGGTGTCCGCGCGCGCTGAGCGGTACCATCCATGGCGCTGGATTCCGGCATCCGGCCGGAACGACGTCGGTTTCCACGCAGCTTCTTCTCAACCAAACTCACGCGCCGAGGTCCAGATGAACGTCCGTATCGCGCTCCACGCCCTGACCGCCGCCTTGATCTTGAACCTGCCCGCCGCGCCGGCGGAGGACGCGCACCGGGAGCATGGTGCCCATGAACACGGGGTCGGATCGCTCACGCTGGCCCTGGACGGTAACGAGATGGAGATCGAACTCGAAAGCCCCGCCGCCAATCTGGTGGGCTTCGAGCATGCCCCGCAAGATGACGCCCAGCGTGCCGCGCTGGAACGGGCGGTCGCTCTGCTCAAGGACGGTGAGCGGCTCTTCAGCTTCCCCAAGGCGGCAGGCTGCCGGCTCACCGCGGCATCGGTGAGCTCGTCGCTCCTGGGGCATGAACCGGCGGAACAAGCAGACCACGAGGATCACCAAGCCCATGCGGAGGCTCCGACCGCGGCGGTCGAACACGAAAGCCATGCGGACCTGGACGCCGACTACGACTTCGAGTGCACCCATCCCGAGAAGATCGATCAGGTCGAGGTGGGTCTGTTCGCCGCCTTCCCGGCCACCGAGCGGCTGAAGGTTCAGTATGTGACCGCGCGCGGTCAGGGCGGCGCCGAGTTGACCAAGGCGCAGCCGCGGATCGTCTTTTGACTCGACCTGGGCTGATCGTCCGCTAATGAACGCGACTTTAGGTGCCGCTTGATGGCCCCGTGCCGGATGCGGCACGGTCAGGCGGCCGACCCGCTCGACCCGGGCCGCACGCCCGCCGGGTTCACCCGATGCTGAACAGGCAGCGCCGGACCCTGGAACGACCGCCACGGATTCCGCTTGGGCGTCTGGGGCTGTTGTTCGCCCTGATCCTGGTGATTTATCAGGTGCTGGCCGGCGCTCACGAGGTGGAGCACCTGATCCAGGGCGAGGCCGACCACTGCCCCATCTGCCACGCCGCGGCCACTCCGGCGCTGCCGGCCCTGCCGCTGACCCTCGCACCGCTGATCCCGCTGGGCCGGACCGAAACTGCGGTCCTGACCGTTGCCGATCCCGCCGTCCGCAGCCGGCGCGGCCGCCAGGCCCGCGCACCACCCGGCTGATTCCGATCCGCCCAACGGCCGCCCCGCTCCACGGGCAGGATGCGGCCAATCTCCTTGCCGATCGGAGTCTTCCATCATGCGTCATTCATTACCGCAGGGTGCCCTGTGCGCCGCCCTGCTGACCCCATTGCTTGCGCCACTCCCGGCCGCGGCGGCGAGCGATCCGGAGATCGCCGAGCTGCGCGCCTCGCTCAATCAGATCAAGAATCAATATGAGCGACGGATTGCCGACCTGGAATCACGCCTCGCCACGGCCGAGCGCCAAGCCGCCCGCGCGGCGCGGGAGTCCGAGGCCGCGGCCGCGGCCAAACAGGCACAGGCGGCTGCCGCCGAGTCCCAACCGATGACCGCGCCGACCGTCGGCCCGGCGGCACCATCCCCCGCCGCGCCGAGCGGCGGCGTCCTCGGTGCCCTGACCTCGGGCAGCGCCTTCAATCCACAAATCGCCGTGATCCTGGACGGTAACTACTATCACGACGGAATCGGCGGGGAGGGCTCGGCGCTGGTGGGCGCGGCCTACCAGCCCTCCCAGTTGGCCCCTCACACCCACGGCGAAGAGGCCGCGGGCGAGGCGGCGGCGCACAGCCACGGGGCCGCGGAAAACGGTTTCAACTTCCGCGAGGCCGAGTTGTCCTTCACCGCCACAGTGGACCCCTATCTCGATGCGGCGCTCTTTGTCGCTATCGACGGGGATGGCGAGGTGGAACTGGAAGAGGGCTGGTTCCACACCCGCGGTCTGCCGTACGGACTGCGGATAAAGGGCGGTAAGTTCCTGAGTGACTTCGGCTATATCAACAAGCAGCACCCCCACCAGTGGGACTTCGTGGATCAGAACCTGCCGTATCTCAACCTGCTCGGCGCGCATGGGCTCCAGGACACGGGCGCGCAACTGACCTGGTTGCCGCCGCTGCCGTTCTACACCTTGCTCGGGGCCGAGCTGGCCCAGGGCGACCAGGAGCGTTTCGGCGCCGTAGTCGATGCGGATCAGCGGGCGCTGCTGGCGGATAACGCGGGCTATCTGGGCGAGGAGAACGAGGGACCCCGCCTGTGGACAGCGTTCGCCAAGGTCGCCCCGAACCTTCCGGAGCGGCATGCGCTCCAGTTCGGCGCCTCCTATGCCCGCAACAATCAACATCAGGAGGTTCAGGGTCACAGCCATGAAGTCGCGGCCGAACACGCTGACGAACATGAACATGAAGATGAAGAGGTCGTGCACTACAACGCCCTGGCGGGCTACGCGGACATCTGGGGCCTGGATCTCGTGTACAAGTACGACGGCGGCGGCGCCGAGGGCCATAAGGGATTCAAGTTCCAGACTGAATACCTGCGCTCCACCAAAGACCTGTCGATCCGCTCCAGCCCCCATCCGGAGGCGCTTGGCGCATCCCGCGACTTCACCAGCGACGGACTCTATGCGCAGGCGGTTTACGGCTTTGCGCCCAAGTGGACCGCGGGCCTGCGCTACGACATCTTCGGGATGACCAACGAGGTGACCGGCGGCCCGACCGCCCAGGACTTCGGCTCATCGGACCGCTGGACCCTGGACATCACCTGGAATCTCTCGGAATTCTCGCGCCTGCGCGCCCAGTACGCGAAGAACGACATCCTGGTGGAACCAGGTCAGCGCGAACGCTTCGACGCCTTCTATCTTCAGTTCCTGATGAGCATGGGGAGCCATGGTGCCCATGTGTTCTAGCGGCCGGCCACCCCGACCCGGCCTTGATCAGCGTTCCGGCCGGACCTGCCGCCGAGACCCTGTGGCGGACGTCTGATCCACAGATGTTCACAGATGAACACAGATGAACACAGATGTTTTTCTTCATCTGTGAACATCTGTGACATCTGTGGATAAATCCGAGTGGCCGCTTTGACCAATACGGCGATGATGGCCCCCGACACTCCTAATCCCCGAGAAAAATATGATGATTCAACCTTTTTGTAGAGCCCTGATCGGGCTCATAGCCCTGGCCGCGGTCCCGGCCGCGGCGCTCGAAATCGTCGCCACCGCGCCCAGCATGGGCGCGCTGGCGCGCGAAATCGCCGGCCCCGGCGCCCAGGTGACGGTGCTGGCGGGGCCGCAGCAGGACCTGCACCGGCTCCAGGCAAAACCCAGCATGATGCGCAGCCTGCGGGACGCTGACCTGCTGGTCGCCATCGGGGCCGAACTCGAAGTCGGCTGGCTCCCGGTGGCGATCAGCAGTGCGGCCAATCCCCGCATCCAGCCGGGCCGCCCAGGCTATTTCGAGGCGGCCGCGCAGGTGGATCTGCTGGATAAGGGCGGGTCGGCGGACCGTGCTCAGGGTGACGTGCACCCAGTGGGCAATCCACACATCGATTTGGACCCGGTGCGCATGGCGGCCGTCGGCCAGGCCCTGGCGGGACGGCTGGCGCAGCTCGACCCGGCCGCTGCCGCGACCTACCGCGCCCGCGCGGAAGCCTTCGCCACCCAGGCGGCGGCCCGCACGGCCGGTTGGCAGGAGCAGTTGGCCGGGGCGCCCGGCGCCGTACTCTATCACCGGGATGCCCTCTATCTGCTGGACCGTTTCGACCTCCCCTTGCTCGGCACCATCGAGCCGATCCCCGGCGTACCGCCGACCGGGCGCCAGTTGAGCGCGCTGACCGCCGCACTCAAGGGCGGCCGGGGAGTCATCCTCTATACCCCGTATCAGTCATCCCAGGCGCCTCAGGCGCTGGCGCGCGACCTGGGTTGGACGGCCATCCAACTGCCGCTGGAGCCGCCGGCGGACGCGGACGGCACGGGCTATCTGGATCATATCGGGCGCTGGGTCGCGGCGCTCGCGAGTGCCCGGTGAGCGGCAACCCGGCGGCGCCCCTGCTGCGTCTGGAGCAGGTGGTGGCGGGCTATGCAGCGCCGGTGGTGGGGCCGGTCTCGTGCAGCATCCAGGCGGGGGACGTCCTGGGGTTGTGGGGCACCAACGGGAGCGGCAAGTCCACCCTGCTCAACGCCATCGCCGATGCCGCCCGGATGTTCTCCGGGCGGATCGAGCGCGCACCGGGTCTCACCCTGTTCTACCAGGAGCAGCGGCCGGTGCGCCTCCCGGCCATGCCGCTGACCGGGCGTGACCTGCTGCGGTGTGCCGCCGTCCCGACCCACCGACCGCCGCCGGGGCCCTTGAGCCAACACCTCGATCGGCGCATCGACCGGCTGAGCGGCGGCCAGTACCAACTGCTATGCGTCTGGGCGGCGCTCGCCGGATCGGCGGAGCTGGTGTTGCTCGACGAGCCCACGAACAACCTGGACCCCGAACACGAACGTCTGCTGGCGGAGCTGCTGGCGCAACCGCCGGCGCACCGCGACGACCGGCGCGCGGTCCTGCTGGTCAGCCACGAACGCGCCTTTCTGGAGAGCGTCTGTACGGGGGTTCTGGAGCTTGCCCCGGATGCCTGACCGTACAAATCGCACAGCGACCCCGTGGGAGCGACCTCCGGCCGCGACGCGATACCGCGGTCAACGCCAACGTTCGCTATCCCGCGCGGCTCCATCGCGGCCGGAGGCCGCTCCCACGGGAGACCGGCACCTCACGAGGTGGGTCATTTCATGCCTATGACTGTTTACGTGTAAACGACTCTGTTCAGGCTGCTCCAATGAATTGGGAAATCTATGCGGACCCACTATTCCTGCTGCCCTTCGCGGCCGGCTTGCTGATCGCCGGGGTACTGCCGATCCTCGGCGCACTGCTGATGCTGCGCGAGGAATGGCTGGCCGCCTTGGGACTGGCGCATCTGGCCGCTGCCGGCGCCCTGCTGGGGATCGCGGCCGGCGCCCCCGCCATGCTCGGTGCGAGTCTGGGGGCGCTCGGCGGCGGGGCGGTGAAGTCGCTCGGCGGGGCGCGCGGGAACACGGCCTACGGCTTCATGATCCTGATCGGCTGGTCGGCGCTGCTGCTGGCGGCGGCCAATACCTCCGCGGGCGATGCCGTGGGACAGGCGGTGATGGACGGTCAACTCTATTTCGCCGGCTGGACTGAACTGGCCGCCGCCGTGCTGCTGACCGGGTTGGCCGTGACCGCCCTGCCCCGGCTCATGCCGCAACTGCTGCGCGCCCGCTTTTTTCCGCGCCACGACGCCGCCAACCGACTGCCGGGCTGGCGCTGGCACCTGGGGTTCGATCTCCTGGCGGCCTTCGGCGTGGCGGTCGGGACGGCGACCCTGGGCTTGCTGGGCGCCTTCGCCTTGGTCCTGGTCCCCGCCTGGGCGGCCTTTCGCATCGCACCCGGATGGGCCTGGACACTTTGGATCGCCGGGCTTATCGGTGTCGCGGCCTATCTCGCGGCCTTCGTCCTCGCCCTGGGGCTCGACCAGCCTTTCGGGCCGGCGCTAGCCGCGGTCTGCCTGGCGCTCGGCGGCTTGATCGGCGCGCTCGGCCGGCCAGCACAGGGCCGCGGCGGCGCGTGATGAGTCCGCTGACTTCACCTTTAAGCGATGGGCGCCCCGGACGCGCCCGCCGCGCGACACGCGCGCCTATTGGGCAAGCATTCCTCGTAGGTCGGGTCAGCGTAGCGTCACCCGACGTTTCTTGCGTCCGGTGGCACCACGCGACGGTATCCGCGTCGCGACGTGCTCCCGAATTGGAGCGTGGGCGCCAGATCGTCGTTCCGGCCGCCGGAAGACTGGAGACCGAGGCTTTAGCCGGTCGACATCGCGCCTGCGTGACCCTAAGGATCGGTGTCGCGAAACTCTGCGCTCGGGTTCAGTCCGACAGACTGCTAAACTGCGGCCCAGACAGATCGGACCCCGAGCCGCCGATGACCGACCGCAACCAGGCCGCAGCATCCAGCGACCACGACAGCCCCTGGAAGGAGGCGCTGGAGCGCTATTTCCCCGACTTCCTGGCGCTCTTGTTCCCGCACATCCATGCCGAGATCGACTGGACGCGCGGGCATAGCTTCGCGCCAAGGACCGGGGCGATGCCGACCAGCGCTGGGCCTGGAAGCTGCGGTTGATCCGGCTGATGTATGATCGCGGCTATGACCGCGGCACGATCCTGGAGCTGTTTCGGATCATCGACTGGATGATCCGGCTACCCGCGGAGGCCGAGGCCGCCTTTCGCAAAGACCTCTACAACTTCGAGGCGAGCAAGCAGATGCCCTATATCACAACTGTCGAACGTGCGGGAATCAAGAAAGGCCTTCGGCGGGGGCTCCAGCGGGGGCGCCAGCAAGGGGTCCGCCAGGGGGTCCAGCAGGGGGTCCAGCAGGGGGTCCAGCAAGGCGAGGCCGCATTGCTCCTGTGGCTGATCGAGAAAAAGTTCGGCGCGGACGTCGCGCAGCGCTGTCGCGGCCGGGTGGAGACCGCCGACAGCGACGACCTGCGGATCTGGTCGGAGCGCATCCTGACGGCGGACAGCATTGCGCAGGTGCTCGACTGAGCGAGCAAGTGGTCTGAGAGGTTGTGAAAGAAGATAATGGACTAGGCTCAATTAAATTCTCTTACGCCTTCAAATTTAATTCTGAAGTTTCCTGTTTTCAATTAAGCCACGAGCCGCATAACCGCCGCGATCAGGGGATTTTGCGTCGGTTTGTTAGCCCCCCCGCAATCGCTACCAAAACCCTCCCCGCCGAGGTCCTGTGCGAGCCGACGCCGCAGGTCGGCGAAGGCATATTCGGTGCGCTTGGTGGTCGAATACCGGCGCGGCGGCGCGTGCTCCAGATGCGCGCCGTAGATCCAGGTGATGGCGGTCGCCGCCATGCAGAAATTCAGATGATTGGTCACGGCATCGGGGTTGCGGGTTTGCGTCTCGGCACTGCCGATCTCCTGCTTGATTTCTCGAAATCCGGCTTCAATCTTCCAACGCGCGCCATAATATTCAATAATTTGTGCGACGGAGAGGTCCAGGTCCGTGGTGACCACGGCGACCCATTGGGTGGTGCGGAAGACCCACACCACGCGCACCCGGCAGCGCAGGGTCTTGAGCATCACGACGCGGTCGGCCGCCATGACTGTGCGCAGCTTGCCATACAGGTTCACGGTATACGCCTGTGCACTCGGCTTCAGCGTGGCCGCCAACGACTCCGCGTTGCCCAAGCGCTCGCCATACGTACGCGGACGCCCGGCGCGTCCGGGCGTGGGGGTCGGCAGATCATAGAGTGCGGCATTGGTGCGCAGGCGCGACAGCAACTGCGCGCGCGGCCCCAGCGCCTGCCGTAACGGCGTGAGCAACCCCTTGTTCCCGAACCAACTGTCGCACACCACCAGCACCGGGACGGTGGGGAAGACCGCCCCGATCCGCGCGATCAACGCGACCGCCTGGGCCAACTTGGTCTGAAAACGCTGGGCCTCGCCGCGGACGCGAATGCAATGATCGCGCAACGTGATCCGGCGCAAATAGAACGCGAAGGCCAACGGCACGCCACTCCACCGGCCGTGAATCACCTTCAGCAGGACCACCGTCACCATGGTCTGCGCCCAGGGATAGCGACTCTGGTTGGCCTTGGCCGCGTGGTCAAAGGTGGTCTGGCAGCCAAACACCTTACGCCCCGTCTTCGGGTTGAGCGAATCATCCAGCGCCAGCAGCAAGCGTCCCGCCGTCAGCGGGTCGGGGATGGCCCGCCACAGCGTTTCCCAGACCCGCATCCAGGGCAATTTCACCGACGCCATGAAGGTGTAGTACCGCGACTGGGCGATCACCACGCCAAACAAGGTGGCAATCGCCCGCAGCAGGTTGGAGGTGCGCGAGGCGGTGATCGGGACCAGGATCGCCTGGAGCGTCAGGATGAACCAGCGACTGCGCTGCCGGCCATGCGCGGTCGCCGGAAAGAGGGCTTGGAACTGCACGGCGAGAGCGGGTAAGATCGACATGGAATGCGGGCTCGTTTAGTTTTTAATCAATGGTTTAGTCACCCTCGATTATACGCTGAATGGAGTCCGCATTCACCTTTAAGTCGCTGAAATGTAATCGCAATAGGCTGCTATTCCGGCTCTCCGGGATTTCCCGTGGAGCTTTACATTAACATTATCAATAAGATAGCGT
>JACDZJ010000303.1_pt1 | contig 16938 bp, 27 predicted proteins | sample 7365721 | NCBI WGS metagenome assembly JACDZJ01 (sample SAMN15143480, study PRJNA637477) | pond metagenome | biome: freshwater wetland ecosystem [ENVO:00000243]; feature: pond [ENVO:00000033]; material: pond water [ENVO:00002228]; isolation source: pond water containing pink berries ... | reverse complement strand
CAGAGCCACGGAGCGCGGAGAAGCCCGTCCAGTGAGGGTTTCAGGGCGGTCGGCCCCCAAATCGAGCTAACCTGCGTTTTGCACGGTTTTGAGCGATACCGGGCAGGATTTGCACGATTAATGGCATAGTTCCACCACCAGATCAGCACCAGAATGAGCGCGAGGGCGGCTTGTTCGTTGGCGGCGTTACAGGCTGGCGCTTCCAACTGGCCGGCGTGGGCGTAGTAACGCGCGCCGCCCGGCTGTTCGTCGGAGTCGTCGTCGTTTTGCAGCCAGGCGACGTAGAGCGCCGTGATCCATGCGTAATTGACCATACGCACCGCATGGTAATACGGCCAATTTCCCGCCCAGTAACCCGAAAGTTATAGGTCAGGCGGTTTTTTTGAGGTTGCCCTCACCGATGCCGTCCGGTGTGATCAGCCCCTCGTCGATCATATAGACGTAGAAGCGCGCAGCCTTACGGGACAAGGCTTCCGGGGTTTCTCCGGGCTTGGCGAGGGCATGCACCGAGCGGATAACTTCAGCCAGCGCCTCGATGTTTATCTTCACTGGCGGCGGTGGTGCCGGTTCCAGGTCTTTCAGCAGCATCGGCCCCGCGCCCGTCAGCAGCCAGTTGGCGTTGATGCCGAGACTCACCAAGCCGCAGATGACTTTTCCGCCAGGTACGTTTTTTCCTCCCTCGTTATCACGTATCCCAGGCTTTGAGCCTTCAACGGCCTGCGCCAAACCATCCTGAGTGAGGCCGAGAGCCTCCCTGGCGGCTCTCATTCGCCCCCCAATATCAGCAGGATTGCAGGTTGTCGCTGTCACGGTGCCAGCGACAACCGCCAGCGACAACCAAGCGCGATGGTTGTCGCTAGGCCGAAAGCCGCACTGCTACTGGGTTTTCGTGTGTTTTGGCGCATCACTCGAAAAAATCCCAGCGACAACCAAAAAGGGGCGAACGAAAAAACATTGTCTAAGGCGTTGACATGTGATGTTTTAACGTATCTAATGCAATCCATCGCGCCACCTAACGGAGAAGCAAAACATGGCAACCCACCCCGCAAAAAAAACCAGTCAAGAGGACTGGCACCCGGCCGACATCAAGGCGGCCCTGCATAAGCGCGGCATTACCCTCATGAGCCTGGCCGCCGCGCACGGCCTGACCAGCTCTTCGACCCTGTCGGCCGCGCTGGTGCGTAGCTACCCAGTCAACGAGCAGCGCATCGCCGATGCCATCGGTGTTCACCCGATGACGATCTGGCCGACGCGCTACCACGCCGACGGATCACGCAAGCTGCAGGGCTTCAGGGCCGTACAAAGTAACGCGCTGATTGTCCCGCAAGGCAAGGCGGCGCGCAATGGCAATCTGGGCAAGGCGGCGTAGTCATGAAACGCCCCGACGAATTCACCGCCGACCTGTTCGACCTGCCGTGCGAAGCCTCGGCCTTGCCGGGCGCGCTGGATTTCGACCTGGCGGTGCGGCATCTGTTGAAGATCGCGATTCAGGATAGCGCGCACAACGCCACCACGATTGCGGCGCGGATGAGCGATCTCTTAGGCCTCGATGTCAGCGCGCACCAGCTGCACAGCTGGACGGCGCCCTCCCGCGATGCCTGGCGCTTTCCGCTGTGCTATTTGCCGGCACTGGAAGTGGCCTGCGAGACGGTGGCGATCACCACCTGGCTGGCGGGGGTGCGCGGCGGACGCCTGCGCATTGGTCGCGAGGCGCTGGATAGCGAACTGGGGAGGCAGGAACGGCTGATCAGCGAAGCGCAGCGCAAGGTGCGGGCGCTCAAGAAACTCATGGGAGAGGGCGAATGAACTATTCACGCACCAACACCCAGAACCCCGTCAGCAGCAAGCAGGCCGCCTGCGCGACAGCGGCAGCCGCCGCGACATCCAAAGCCGCTGTGTGTGATGGCGAGAACTGCAACCAGGCGAGTTGCGCGGAAGCCATGAACACACATGCCAACCCGACTTTTGATCTGGCTCGCAACAGTATTGTTGGCGCTCCGTGGGATGGCATCGTGTTTGTGGTTATCGGCACGCTGCCGTTGGTGTTTTCGTTTAGGGATAACGAGACCATCGCCCTGTCGGTCTTGTGTCTTTCGGCGATAGCTGTGGTCACCATCGGCGCAATCGCCTTGATGATGGCGGCCAGGCCAAACAATAAAAAAGCGATCGCGGCCAGTGTTTGTTCCATGAGGGCGCTCCTGTCGGGTGGGTCGAAGTGTGAGAGCTGCAATCATACCGACGGGATAGCGCCCTCGCCCAACACCGGAGGCCGGCCATGAATGCCCGCCTGCCTGTGGCCGTGACGGCCGCCACCCGCAACGACCACGCCAAAGCACAGGCGACCGGAAAGACCGCGCCGCCAGCCGGCTGGGACGAGATCGACCCCAAGACCGGCGCGCCGGTGGGCATCGACAAAGGCTGGGCCTATAAACCCGGCGCGAGCCGGGCGGAGGAGTTGCAGCAGTTGCAGCAGTTCGCTAGCGAGAAGGCGGCGAAGCTGCCGGGGCAGATCAGCGCGGACTTCGCGGCCGATACGGCAAAAGTCGGCGCTGGCGGGATGAAGGGCCTGTAGAGGCACCGGCGCCCCCGGCGTTACCTGGCAAGACCGCACCCCCACTGCCGGAGATCGGAACTTCCAAGTCGGTCAAGGATGCCGAGCGGATCGCCGAGACGTTGTTTTCCGAAAAAGGGGTGGCGGATTACCCGCTGGATAGCTTCGGCAACAAGATCAAGCGGTTCGGCAAGCTGTCCGATGCCGCCGCCACCGAGTTCCACGACACCAAGGTTGGCCGCGCCAGCTATGCCGGCCTGAAAAAGGATGTCTGCGACAAGCTCAATGGCGAGCTCGCCAGGATGCAGGCCGAGTGCGACAGGTTGGGGATATCGCGCCTGCGGGGTGTGACGACCGCAGCCGGGCGGAATAACGCTGGGTCGCTGGGCGATGGGGTGTTGAATATTGCGAAAGCGATTGGCGAGATTGACAGGTACGAGATGGAGAAGCCGGTGGCCCTGCGGTCGCCGGTGTCGCAATGGCAATATGGTGGCCTGATCGACCCGAAGTTCAAGCCGGGCACGGGCCACTATGGTAGCTGGATCAAGGAAACCGCCGAATTCCGCCCGCCGTACATTGAGCATTATTTCGAGGGCGAGCATTTACGCACCACGGTCTGGCACGAATTCGGCCACCACATTCACCAGCAGTACGGCGTCAAGACGGCCGATGATTATTTTGACCCGCCGCTGGAGCGCAAGCTGCGCGAGCTGGTGCGGGATCAGAAGAGATCACGCTTCCCGAGCAACTATTCGACCGAAAACGCCAATGAGTGGTTCGCCGAGAGTTATGCTTTACACAAGATGGGGCGCCGCGATCTGGTTGATCCGCGCCTGACCGACCTGATCGAGAAAATGGAAAAAGGGGATGAGGTATTATGACCATGCCGTTTACGACCCCGGTGGGTGGCCCGTGCGGGGACTGCAAGCGCTACTGGCGCTATCCCGAAAAATACCTGAACGGCTACCAGTGCGACGCCTTTCCCGGCGACACGCCGGAGACGTGGATTCCGGAGGAAATATGGGGTGGGCGCACCTTCCACGACCAGCCTTATCCCGGTGACAACGGGGTGCGCTTCGACCCGCTTACCGAAGAGGATGGCGTGTATTGGCGCGAAGCCTACGCGGAGGGTAGGGAATCGTGATCCCGTCGCCGTCGACTTTTTCACCAACCCTGGAAGGAACCCGGCCATGACCTCCTTCACCGTTACCGTCGACGACCAGGAAGTCCGTGCCGCGCTCAAGCGCCTGGCGGATTCGGCCGCCAACCCCAAGCCGGCGCTGGCGGCGATTGGCGAAGACCTGTACACGATGACCCGCAAGACCTTCGGGGCCAGCACCGACCCGTGGGGGCGCACATGGAAGCCGACCAGGCGCGGCAATCGGCCGCTGATCGGTGCCGGGCGCTTTCTCTCCGGCCCGTCGCTGCACTACAACGTCGCCGGCAACACCCTGACGCTGGGCAGTTCGGCCATCTACGCCGCCATCCATCAGTTTGGCGGCAAGGCCGGGCGTGGTAAAAAGGTAACGATCCCAGCCCGGCCGTTCCTGCCGTTCACCGCCGGCGGCGAGCTGGCCCCGCAGGCGCGGGCCGTGGTGATCGAGCGGATTCGGGAATACCTGGACCACGCCGCGAAGTAACTCCCGGCGGACTACCCGCCGAACCTATTCCCTCTGACTGATCCGCGCGCGCGCGGCGAAGATTCGCTCCATGCCGAATCTTCGTTCCAGTCCCCATGTTGCCGTTGCCGCCCTCACCGTCGATCTGGTGGCGGGCGGTAACGCGCCCACCGAGTTTCGCCTGCTACCGCTCGGCCGCTTTCGGTCGGCGGACGGTTCCGGGCGTCCGCTTGAGGTCGAGGGGGGGTGGTTGTTGGACGCACCCGGCGCCGCTCGTATCGCCGCGCTATCGGCCAGCCGATCTTCGCGTCGCGTCATTGATTTTGAGCACCAAACCCTCCGCGCTGCCGAGAACGGCAAGCCGGCCCCCGCCGCCGGCTGGATCGGCGGACTGGAAACCCGCGCCGATGGTCCATATGCCGTCGCCGTCGAATGGACGGCGCAAGCCGCGCAGATGATCGCGGACAAGCAATACCGCTACATCAGCCCGGTTTTCCCGTACGACAAGCGCACCGGTGCCGTGCTGGGCGTCGCTCATGCGGCGCTTACCAACGACCCCGGCCTCGATGGCCTCACCGATTTAGCCGGCGCGGCGGCTCTTTCCGCGCTTTTTTTAGAGGAGACGCCCCCCATGAAAGCATTATTTGCCGCACTCGGCCTGTCCGAGACGGCTACCGAGGCCGAAGCGCTTGCCGCGCTGTCGGCCATCAAGACCGCCGTCCCTGACCCGTCGAAATATGTCGAGATTGGCGTGCTGACCGCCAAGCATGCCGAGCATGCCCAGGTGGCGAGCGATCTTGCCGAGATGCGGGCCAAGCAGCACCGCGCCGAGGTTGACGCCGTGATTCAGGCCGCGCTTGCCGCCGGCAAACTCACGCCGGCTACCGAGCCGCACGCCCGCAAGCTGGCCGATATCGGTCTCGCCGATCTGGCCGCATTCGTCGCTGCCTCGGTCGCAACCGTCGTGCCGGGAACCACTCAAACCAGCGGCGTTTCCGTTACCGCTGGCAAATCACACCACTCGGACGCCGATCTGGCGGTCATGAAGGCCCTGGGCCTGACTGCCGAACAGTTCGCCGCCGGCAAACATCAGGAGGTATAAGCAATGGCTGCTCTCACTGCTGCACGTAATACGCCGGAACGTGCCGGCAATGTCCTCGGTTATCCCGTCAAGGCGGCGGTCAAGCCGTTCCAGGGCGGCATCGCCGTCCTTAGCGGCGGTTATGCCGCGCCGGGCACGGTCGCCACCGGCCTGATCGCCATTGGCCGCTTCGAGGAATCGGTCGATAACTCGGCCGGCGCCGCCGGGGCCGTGTCCGTGCAGGTTAAGCGCGGCACCTTCAAGTTTGCCAATTCAGCGGCCGGCGATCTGATCGCCCAGGCCGATGTCGGCGCCGACTGTTACATCGCCGATGATCAAACTGTTGCAAAAACATCCGCCACCAACACCCGCTCCATCGCCGGCAAGATCGTCGCCGTCGATGCCGATGGCGTGTGGGTCATGATCGGTCAATAAAGGAGTCATACCATGCAAATCACGCCTCAATCGTTGCAATCGCTGAATCAAGGGTTTAGCGCGGCATTCAATATGGGCTTCTCCGGCGTTGCCTTAACGTGGGAAATCATCGCCATGCGCGTTGCATCCAGCACCAAGACCGAAAACTACGGCTGGCTGAAGGATGTGCCCGGTATGCGCGAATGGGTAGGACAGCGCCAGATCAATAATCTTGAGGCGTCGGCGGCATCGCTCACCAACAAGACCTGGGAGCAAACGATCGGCGTCAACGCCGACGACATTGCCGATGATCAGCTTGGCATCTACACCACGATTTTTCAGATGCAGGGCGAGACGGTGGCTCGCCACCCCAATGAACTGGTGTGGTCCCTGTTGCCTACCGGCTTTGCCACCAAGGGGTTCGATGGCCAGTATTTCTTCGACACCGATCACGTCGGCTACAACGCCTCCGGCGCGGAAGTGTCGTGGAGCAACACCGGCGCCGGCGCCGGCGCGCCCTGGTTCCTGATGGACCTGTCGAGAAAATACATGAAGCCGCTGATCTTCCAGGAACGCATGAAGGCCGAGTTCGTGCAAATGAACCGTCCCAACGATCAAGGCATGTTTATGGAAAATCAGGCGATCTACGGCGCTAAGGCGCGTTACGTTGCCGGCTTCGGTTTCCACCAACTGGCTTACGGATCCAAGTCGACGCTCGACGCCGCCGCGTTCAAGGCCGCGCGCGTGGCGCTGGAAACTCAGCGGAGATCTGACGGCTCCGCGTTGCCGGTCAAGGCCACGCATCTGGTGTGCGGGCCGAGCCGGCGCGATGAAGCCGAGGCGACGCTTACCGAAAAGCTGGCCGGCGGCGCGACCAACCCGCTCTACAAGGCGGTGGAACTCGTCGTCGATACCAGTCTCGGCTAACCGGAGGGGATGGACATGGCGAACGAAAAAACCAAATCCGTCCCCGGCCTGCGCGTTCGCGCGCTGGTCGAGGGCTTCCGCCGTGCCGGTCGCGCCTGGGGGTCGCAGGCGGTCGAAGTTCCGGCTGCCGAGTTCACCAAGGCGCAGGTCGAAGCCTTGCGCAACGAGCCGCAGCTCGTCGTTGAGGACTGCGAGCTATAAATGACCTACGCCACCGCCGCCAACCTGCTGGAGCGCTTTGATGCCGAAGAGCTTGCCCAGCGTGCCGACCGCAGCATCCCGCGCCTGGTGACGGCCGCGATGCTGACGACGGCGGCGGCCGGCGGCAGCATGACCGGCTACACGGCCCCCGAGCAGGCAGCCGCAGCAGCGGCGCTGGCGCTCATCAACGGGGCGCTGGCCGACGCGGACAGCGAGATCGACGGCTACGTGGCCACACGTTACAGCGTGCCGCTCAACCCGGCGCCCTCGATCGTCAAGCGGCTGGCCTGCGACCTGGCGCGTTACCACCTCTACGACGATCAGGTGACTGACGTGGTCCAGAAACGCCGTGATGCGGCCGTGGCCGTGCTGCGCGACATTTCTGCCGGCAAGGTCAGCCTGGGCACCACAGCCGCTGGCGGCACCGCTCCGGTCGCCCAGGGCGGCATGGTCGAGATCGTCAGCCCGATCAAGGTGTTCGGTCGTCCGGATAACGGGGGGCTGCGCTGATGCTGGCCGAGCTTGAAGATGGCCTGGTGGCGCTGCTCAAGAGCTCGGCGCTGGCGGGACGGCTGCGCTGCGTGGCCGGCCTGCCGGACGGCGGGGCGGAGCAGTTGCTGCAACGCCTGGCGGCCGAAGCCCCCGGTGTGTATGTGGCACCGCTGGACTTTACGGTGGCGGATGGTCAGGCCGCGCCACGCTTCGAGATCACCTGCGTCGCCCGCAATGCGCGCGGCCAGGAAGCGGCCAGGAAGGGCGACGGCAAGCTGATCGGCCTGACCCAGATGGTTGACGCGGTGCTGTCGCTCATGGACGGCGGTGTGGCCGATGGTGTGGTGTTTTATGTGGCCGGCGCGGCCTTTCCGCGCGACGCGGCGTTGGCCGATGCCGGCCTCTACGTGGCCACCGTGAGCATCCAGGCGAGCGGCGTGCTGTTGCCGTCAGCCATCGACGAAACCACCCTGGCCGACTTCAAGACCTTCCGCGCCGCCTACGACATCGAACCGTTCGAGACCTCCGCCGAACACGTCAAGTGGGCCGGCGATCCGCCCGACCATGCCACCACGGCCCCGGAAGTTTCCGAGACCGTCACCCTTCAACCGTAGGAGACCCCGATCATGCCCCAGGTGTTTGCCACCCCCATCAACGGCGCCCGCGTGCGCAAGCCCGACGGACATCTGCTCAAGGCCGAAGGTGAAGTCGTCGAGCGCGAAGCGTTCTGGCTGCGCCGCCAGGCCGATGGCGACGTCGCCCTGGGCGACGTTCCCGCCGAAGCCCCCAAGTCGAAGAAATAAGGAGCCACCATGCCCGATAACATCACCTTCATGTCGATCCCCACCAACTGGCGCATCCCTGGCGCCTGGCTGGAGATCGATCACAGCCGCGCCGTGCGCGGCCTGCCCAACATGCAGCGCCGCATCCTGCTGCTCGGCCAGCGTCTGGCTACCGGCACGGTCAATGCCGGCGTGCTGACCCGCGTTACCCGCGAGGCGGACGGCGTCAATTACTTCGGTCGCGGCTCGATGCTGGCGCAGATGATCCCGGCGGCGCTCAAGGTGCATCCGACCGCCGACCTGTGGTGCATGGCGCTCGATGACCTGCTCGCCGGTGTCAAGGCCAGCGGCACCATTACCTTTACCGGAGCGCCCACCGAGGCCGGCACGCTCAACTTCTACATCGGCGGCAAGCCGGTCAAGGTGGGCATCGCCGCATCGGTTGCCGTGGCTACCATTGCTACCAATACCGCCGCCGCGATCAATGCGTTACCCGACCTGGCCGTGACTGCCACGGCCGCGCTGGGCGTGGTCACACTCAGCCCCCGCCACAAGGGCGAAGAAGGCAATGGCATCGATGTGCGCCTCAATTACTACACCGGCGAAACCACGCCGAAGGGCCTGGTGGCGACCATCGCGGCGATGTCCGGCGGCACCGGCAACCCGGACGTGGTGGCCGCGATCGCGGCCATGAGCACCGGGGCCTTCTACACCATCGTGATGCCCTGGGGCGACGTGGCCAACGTCACGGCAATGGAAAACGAGCTGCAAGGCCGCTGGGGCGGTTTGGACATGCGCACCGGCCACAGCTTCGGCTTCAAGGGCGGAACATTCGCTACCCTGTCGGCCTACGGTGCCGCGCGCAACAGCCCGCATACCACCTTCGTCGGTCTCAAGGGCTGTCCGACACTGCCCTGGGTGGTGGCCGCGCAGTTCGCCGCCGCCGTCGAGCAGAGCGGTGCCAACGATCCGGCCATCCCGTTCCGTGGCCTCTCCCTGCCCGACGTGCTGGCACCGGCCGAGGCCGATCGCTTCACCGACGCCGAGCGCAACCTGCTGCTCTACGACGGCATCAGCACCATCATCTTTGATCCGGCCGGTAGCGCGATGGTCGAGCAGGTCATCACGACCTACCAGACCAACACCTTCGGCATGGATGATCGCAGCCTGCTCAAGCTCAACACCAAGTGGACGGTCGACTACATGCGTTACGTCTTCCGCCTAGCGGTGGTGCGTGACTACCCGGCTCACAAGTTGGCCGGCGACGACGTGCTGCAATACATCGCACCGGGGCAGAAGATCGCCACGCCCAAGCTGATCCGCGCCACGCTGATCGCGGCGGCGGCACAACTGGCCTATGTCGGGCTGCTCGAAGACCTGGAGCAGTTCAAGGCCGATCTGATCGTGGTGCGCTCCGAGGCCGACGAGTGCCGCGTCAATGCCGTTATCCCGCCGAACGTCGTCAATCAGTTCGACGTGTTCGCGGCCGCCGTCCAGTACATCCTGTAAGGAGAAACCCTAATGAGCAATCAGATCACCGGCCGCGCCTACATCACCGTCAAGGGCGAGCGGCTGCGCAGTAAAGAAGGGGCGACCCTCAAGTTCGGCGGCGTCGAGCGCGAGGATGTGTTGGGCGATGCCGGCGTGCTCGGTTACGCCGAGAAGGTTACCGCGCCGGAAGTGGACTGCACCATCGCGCACAACGCGGATTTCCGTTTGAAGACCTACATGGACATCACCGACGAGACCGTGATCTTCGAGACCGACACCGGCAAGACCTACTCGCTGCGCAACGCCTGGTGCAAGGGCGCCCTGGAGATGACCAAGGGCGAGGTCAAGGTGCGCTTCGGCGCGATCTCCTGTGAGGAGAACTGAGCATGGCCGAAATCGTCCTGAAGCATCCCATCGAGTTCGGCGGCGAGAAGATCGCCACGCTTAACCTGCGCCGGCCGACGGCAAAGGACTTCCGGCCACTGAAGAGCATGGAGTTCCCATTTGCCATGATGCTCGACTTCGCCGCCGCGCTGGCGAACCTGCCGGCCGCCGCACTGGACACCCTGGACGTCGACGACGTGCCGGCCGTGCTGGAGGTGGTGGGTGGTTTTTTGGGGGGATTCCCCGGAACTGGGAAGACGTGATGGGCGACCTCGCCCAGGCGTTCCATTTTCAGCCGTCGGAACTGTGGGCGATGGAGACCGAGGAGTTGCTGTTCTGGCACCGCCAGGCGCTGCGGCTCAACGATTCAAGTTCGGGATGAGGTCGATGGCGACGGCGACGAGTTTCTCGAAGCCGGCCACCAGGCCGCAGACCAGGGGATAGAGCAGCAGCGCCGCGACGCTGCTTTCTAGCCACCAGCCGCTGACCAGCGCCAGCAGCACGGCTGGAGTGAAGATCGCCAAGGCGCAGAGTGATAGTGTCAATTTCATGAGGAAAGTATAGTCCATGTCGGCCAGCATGCTCGCTCTTGGTGTCGTCATCCGGCTGACCGACCAGTTTTCCGGGCCGCTGGGCGAGGCAATCAAGCGCACGGAAAACCTGTCGAAGACGGCCAACAAGCTGATCGGTCTCGGCGTTGGCATGAATGTCGCCGCGCTGGCAACATCCGGGTTATCCGCCAGCATGCGCGGCAACCTGATGGGCCTGGCCGACAGTGTGATCGCCCTCGACGACGCGGCGGCCAAGATTCGGTCCATGCCAGGGGTCTCGGAAGAGGCTGTGCAGCGAATGGTGGTCGCCGGCCGTATGTGGTCTCAGGCGCACACCGATACCGCCGAGGAATACGTCGACACCAGCTACATGATGCTGTCGGCCGGCCTTAACGAAGTACAGGCGCTGGCGGCGACCGCCAAGGCGCTGGCGATCGCCAAGGCGACGATGGGCAACGGCCAGGAGACGGCCGACCTGCTGGCTATTTCCTATAACAACATGGGCGACAAGTCGCGCGATGCCGGCCAGGAGATCGGCCGCATGGGCGACATACTGACCAAGACCCAGCAGATTTTCCAGATCAAGAACATGGCGCAGTTGGGCGACGGCGTGAAATACGCCACCGCCGCCGCGTTACAGGCGCGCATGCCGTTCAACGATCTGCTGGCGACCATCGGTCAGCTCAATAACGCCGGACTGCAAGGTTCGATGGCCGGCACGGCCTTGATGGCAACCCTGCGCGAACTGCCGGAAGCGGCGGGCAAGCTGGACTTCAAGGTGGCATACGATCCGGCTGGCAACCTGGACTTCGTAAAGACCCTGGAGAACGTCAAGGCCAAGTTCGGCGACATCGGCAAGCTGACGCTCGACGAACAGGTGAAGTTGCAGAAGGCGTTCGGCAGCGAGGGCGCGCGCGCCCTGGTGCTGCTGGCGCGCAACATGGACGAATACCGCAAGAACATCGATAGCGTGAATGATTCGCTGGGCGCGACCGATGAGGCTCAGAAAAAGATGGAGTCCGGTGCCGGACAGCAGATGAAGATCGCCATGAACAACTGGATGGAGTTCAAGCGCATCTTCGGCACTGAAATTTTGCCCGTGCTGAAAGAGTTGCTGCCGACTTTCAAGGCGCTGATCATCGCGGCCGGCGGCTTCGCCAAGGAAAACCCCGGCCTGGTCAAGTTCGCCCTGGCCGCTGCCGTCTTCGGGGCGGTGCTGTCGCCCCTGCTGTCGGGGTTGGGCAGCCTCCTGACGATAACGGGCATCCTCATCAAGTTCTGGCCGTTGTTGGCGGTGCATCTCGGCAAGGTTGGCGTGGCACTGCAGTTCTTGCGCGTCGCGGCGATGGCGCATCCCATCGGCCTGTTGATCGCGCTGATCGCGGGCGGTGCCCTGTGGGTCATCCAGAACTGGGACAAGGTGAAAACTTGGTTTGCTGATTTCATGACCTGGATCGATCCGTTGATCCAGAAACTCAGCGACATGATGCCGGGCTGGATGAAGGGTGATGGCCCCGCCGTGAAGGCGATGGCGGCACCCGCGCTCGGCCCGGCCCGCCCAGGTGCGGGCGCGTCCGGGCAGGCCCGCGTCGGTGGCGATATTCGCGTGCGGGTCGATCAGGATGGCCGGGTGGCTGGCGTTACTGCCCGCGCCGATAACCGCGACGTGCCATTCTCCGTTGACGGCGGCATGATGATGGTGAGTCCATGACGCAAGCCGCCTGGCGCCAGCAACTGCAACGGGCCAGCTTCCGGGGTGTGCCGTTCTTCGTCAGGAGCGCGGATACCGAAGAAGGCCGGCGCGGCGTGCTGCATGAGTACCCGCTGCGCGAGGATCCTTACGTCGAAGACCTGGGCCGCAAGGCGGGGGAATTTTCCCTGGATGCCTTCGTCATCGGCGACGATTACTTCAAGGCCCGCGACGCCCTGCGCGCTGCACTTAGGGAACCCGGCCCCGGCGAGCTGGTGCACCCGACGCTGGGCCGCATGCAGGTGTCGCTGGTGGCCTCGTTTCGCTTCGTCGAGTCGCTGGTCGATGAGGGCGGCATAGCGCGCTTTTCGCTACGCTTCACCGAATCGCAGCCGGCCATCCAGCCGACCGTCGAGACCGACACCGCTGCCGTGGTGGATGGCGCAGCCGATCTGGCAGCCGGGTAATGTTGCGCCGAGTTCGCCGCTGATTTCAGTCTCGATGGCCTGCCCGAGTTCACCGCCGCCGATGCAATGGCGCTGCTGGACGATGCGGCCGCCGCCCTCGAGGCGGCACGCGCCGGCCTGATGCCCGACCTGACTATTGTCGGCGAATTCTCCGGTGCGGTGTCGCGCTTCACCTCGTCGCTCTCGTCGCTGATCCTGGCTCCTGTCACGCTGGCGAATCAGGTCTTCGGCCTGGCGTCCGGCCTGCGCAATGCGCTGCTGCGCCCGGCCAATGCGGTAACGGCGCTGTTCAAGTTTTTCAACCGCAGTTCGACGCGCCCGCCGGTGCCTGTCACGACGCCGAACCGGCGCGCCCAGGCAGCCAACAGCGCGGCCATCGAAGCGCTGGTACGCCGCGCTGCCGTCATCGAGGCAAGCCGTGCCGCCGCCCGCATCGACTTCGCCGCTCCGGTGACCGACGGCGCGCCGCGCATTACCTACCAGCAGGCCGTCGCCCTGCGCGAGCGGCTGGCCGACGCTCTGGAAGATGAGGCAGCGACGGCCTCGGTCGCCACTTTCAGCGCGTTGATGGATCTGCGCGCGGCTGTGGTGCGCGACATCACGGCGCGCGGTGCCGATCTGCCGCGCCTGGTGAATATCACCATACCGGCCACCTTGCCGGCGCTGGTGGTGGCTTATCGCGCCTTCGGTGATGCTGCGCGCGAAGCCGAGATCGTGGCGCGCAACCCGATGGCCGTCCGCCATCCCGGATTCGTTCCTGGTGGCGTAGCGCTGGAGGCGTTGGCATGAAAGCCGAACTCTTCGTCGGCGCGTCGATCTTCGGCGGCTGGCAGCGCGTGTCGGTATCGCGCTCCATCGAACAGATCGCCAACGGCTTCGATCTGGAAGTGACCGAGCGCTGGCCGGGCCAGTCGGTCAGCCGGCCGATCCGCCCTGGTGAGAAATGCTCGCTCAAGCTCGACGACGAGACGGTGATTGGCGGTTACGTGGACGACATCGACCTGACCTATGACCGTCAGTCGCACGGCATCTCGGTGCGCGGCCGCGATGCCACCGGCGACCTGGTCGACTGCTCGGCGGTGCATAAGACCGGGCAATGGGCGAATGCGAAGCTCGACCGCATTGCCGCCGACCTGTGCGCGCCGTTCAAGATCAAGGTCAAGGTCGAAACCGATGTGGGCGAGCCGTTCTCCAGCTTCAAGGTCGAGCCGGGCGAAACCGCCTTCGAGTGCATCGAGCGCGCAGCACGCCTCAAGGCCGTGCTGCTGATCTCCGATGGCGAAGGCAACCTGGTGATTACCCGCGCCGGCAAGACCCGCACGGAAACCGCCCTGGCCGAGGGCGTGAACATCCTGTCCGCGCGTGGCGGTTTTAGTTGGAAGGAACGCTTTTCGACCTACACCGTCAAGGGCCACGACCGACTCGATCAGGACGCCGAGGCGACCGCCCAGCATGTTGCACCCTCCGCCACGGTGACCGATGACAATATCACGCGTTACCGGCCGCGCATCGTGCTGGCGGACGATCATGGCAACAAGACACGATTCAGGGACCGGGCGGAATGGGAACGCAATGTCCGCATGGGGCGCGGCCTGCGTGGCTCGATCACCGTCCAGGGTTGGCGCGATGCCGCCGACGCGCTGTGGCAGCCGAATACGCTGGTTACTGTCACGTCGCCACTGCTGTACCTGAAGGAGGCCGAGATGCTGATCGTCGGCTGCCTGTACACGCTCGACGATGGCGGCACGCGCACGGCGTTGTCGATCGCGCGCCGCGAAGCCTTCGACCTGGTCGCCGGAATCGGTAAATCCAAGCTCTTCAAGAAGATCAGCACCAAGGAAGAGAAGGAAAAGAAACAGAAGGCGAATGACGACTGGAGCGCGCTGTGAGGGAATTCGCCAAGCTCCTCGCTCCCCTGGCGCGCCGCATCCGTCTGATGGCCGGCCGCGCCGTGCTAACGCTGATCAATGACGCCACCAAGATGCAGGGCGTGCAGGTGATGCTGCTCGATGGCGAGGTGTGCAACAACGTCGACCGCGTGCAGCATTACGGCTTCACCTCGGTGCCGCTGCCGGGGGCCGAGGGCATCTATCTGGCGCTGGGCGGTAGCCGCGATCACGGTGCCATTGTTGCCGATGAAGACCGCCGCTACCGCATCAAGGGCCTGCAAGGCGGCGAGGTGGCGATCTACACCGACGAGGGCGACAAGATCGTCTTAAAACGCGGCAACGTGATCGAAATCACGGCGGCCACCAAGGTGCGCATGGTCACACCGCTGCTGGAAGTGACCGGCGAGATCAAGGATCGCTGCGATGCCGACGGCATGACGATGGCGGGCATGCGCGGCACGTACAACGGCCACGTGCATCCGGGCGACAGTGGCGGCACCACCGGCACGCCGAATCAGGGGATGTGACGATGAGCGACATCCGCACCCAGTTCATCAGTTACGAGCAGGGCGCCGACTGGCTGCTGCAACAGCCCAGCCTGGCCGGCGACGACGGACTCGACACCGCCGTGATCTTGTCGCTGTTCACCGATGCGCGCGCCCGCGCTGGCGACGATACGCCGGCACCGAACGATATGCGCGGCTGGTGGGGTGACGCCTTCGCGGCGAAGACCGGCGATCGCTTCGGCTCGCGCCTGTGGCTGCTCGGTCGCCGCAAGCAACTGCCGGCCGTGCTGTCAGAGGCGAAGAGCTACGCCGAAGAGGCGCTGGCCTGGCTGATCAAGGATGGCATCGCCAGCCGCGTCGAGGTCGATGCCTTCATTCCCCGCGACGAGATGCTCGGCCTGTCGATCGCCATCACGCGGCCGAACGGCCAGCCGGTGCGCTATCGCTTCGAGGCCCTGTGGGCATCGCTATAGAGAGATCAGTATGCCATTCACCCGCCCCGATCTTCCGACCCTGATCAACCGCGCCGAAGCGGACATCGAGACGCGCCTGCCGGGCGCCGATGCCCGCCTGCGCCGCTCCAATCTCAACGTGCTGGCGCGCGTGCATTCCGGCGCCGCGCATGGCCTCTACGGCTATCTGGAGTGGGTCTCGCGCCAGGTCATCATCGACACCGCCGACGGCGACATCCTGGAGCGTCATGCCTCGATCTGGGGCGTAGAGCGCAAGGCCGCTTCGCCGGCCGTCGGCAACATTACGGTGACTGGCACCAACGGCGCGATCATTCCGGCCGACTCGACACTGGCCCGCTCCGACGGCGCGCAGTACGCGACCGACGCCGAGGCAATGATCGCCGGTGGCGTGGCCACGATTGCCGTTACCGCCGTCGAGGGCGGACAAGCCGGTAACGCGGCTGCCGCTGCGTCGCTGAGTTTCGACACGCCGATTGCCGGCGTCAATTCGACGGCCACCGTCACCGCCTCCGCCCTCACCGGCGGCGCCGACATCGAAACCGACGACGATCTGCGCGCTCGCCTGCTGGCTCGTATCCAGTCGCCGCCGCACGGCGGGGCGGCCTACGACTACGTCGCCTGGGCGCTGGAAGTGGCCGGCGTCACCCGCGCCTGGGTGTATCCCGCCGAACTCGGCCTCGGCACCGTCACCGTGCGCTTCGTGCGCGACGACGACGCCAGCCCGATCCCGGATGCCGCCGAAGTGCTGGCCGTGCAGACCTACATCGACAGCCTGCGGCCGGTGACGGCAGCGGTCACGGTGGCCGCACCCATCGCCGTTCCGCTCAACTTCACCATCGACCTGACGCCCGACACCGCCGCGATCCGCGCCGCCATCGAGGCCGAACTGCGCGATCTGCTGCTGCGTGAAGCCGAGCCGGGCGCCACGATCCTGCTGTCGCACATCCGCGAAGCGATCTCGCTGGCCTCTGGCGAGAACGATCACATCCTCACCGCGCCGGCCGCCAACGTGGCGCACACCGTTGGCCAGATGGCGACCTTCGGAGCCATCACATGGGCATGACGTCGCCCGATTACCTGGCCCAGCTTCAGGCGCTGTTGCCGCAGGGCTTCGCGTGGCCACGTCAGGCGGATGCGGCGCTCACCAAGCTGCTGCTGGCCTGGGCCGACGAACTGGCGCGCGTCGATGGTCGCGCCGCCGATCTGGTCGAGGATGCCGACCCACGCACCACCGCCGAACTGCTCGCCGACTGGGAGCGCGTCGCCGGCCTGCCCGATCCCTGCGTCGCCGCACTCGCCGGCACACAAACCACCGCCCAGCGCCGTGCCGCGTTGGTGGCCAAGCTCACCACCAGCGGCGGGCAAAGTGCCGCCTACTACATCGCCCTGGCCGCCAGCCTGGGCTACACCATCACCGTCA
>JACDZJ010000302.1_pt1 | contig 16996 bp, 14 predicted proteins | sample 7365721 | NCBI WGS metagenome assembly JACDZJ01 (sample SAMN15143480, study PRJNA637477) | pond metagenome | biome: freshwater wetland ecosystem [ENVO:00000243]; feature: pond [ENVO:00000033]; material: pond water [ENVO:00002228]; isolation source: pond water containing pink berries ... | reverse complement strand
TTTAAGAATCACGCTGAATAACAGCGATATATAATATTAATCGAAATAAAGTCTACTATAAATATATTTTTTATCAGTTATTATTTAACAGTTTGATATTTATAAATTAAATTTATGGAACAATTTCGATTTTATTAAATCGCTTAATATTGTTCGATAGGAAATTGATGAGTTTTGTTGTCTTAAAAATGAAAAAAACCTGCGAAACGTGTGTAAATACGTTTGCAGGCTTTTTAATTGTTGATTTACAGTAAAATTAGCAAGTGACCGCAGCAGGATTCAAACCTGCAACCCCCACATCCGTAGTGTGGTACTCTATTCAGTTGAGCTATGCAGCCATTTATCGTTTTTTGCGAGTGCAAAGATAGTACTTTTTTTTTATTTGCAAAAAGAAAAAGTATAATTAGTTGATTGGTGACTGTTTGATTAGATTAAATGGCAGATAATAAGTAAAATAACTATCTGAATCGTTTTGATTAAACAATTGATGCTGTAATGGTTCAATCTGCTAACACAAAATCCAATTGCTTTTTATCCAAATTTGCTCTTGCTACTTTTACTGTAATTTCATCTCCCAATTGATAACGCTTGTGGTATTTACGACCAATTAAGCAGTAATTTTTATCATCAAAACTATAATAATCATCGTCCAAATCCCGAATAGGAATCATTCCTTCACACTTATTTTCAACGAGTTCCACATATATTCCCCATTCCGTTACACCTGATATTACACCGTCAAATACTTGTCCGATACGATCCGACATAAATTCGACTTGTTTATACTTAATAGATGCACGTTCAGCATTGGCTGCCAATTGTTCCATTGCTGAACTGTGTTCACAATAACCTTCATATTCTTCCACATTCACACTACGTCCATCATGTGCATATTTTTCGAGCAATCGATGCACCATCATATCTGGATATCGGCGAATGGGTGATGTGAAATGAGTGTAATAATCGAATGCCAAACCATAATGTCCCAAATTTGAGGTAGAATAAATAGCTTTTGCCATAGACCGAATAGCCAATGTTTCAATCAGATTTTGCTCTTTTTTGCCTTGTACCTGATCCAATAAATTGTTGATTGAACCCGATACGATGGCAGGTTTTCCGGTAGTTTTCAGATTATAACCAAATCGTTTTATGAAAACTGAGAAAGTGGCAAGCTTTTCGGGATTTGGCAAATCGTGTATACGATAAACAAAAGTTTTGGCTTTTTGTCCTTTCCCTACTTTTCCTATATGTGTTGCAACTGTCTTATTTGCCAGCAACATAAATTCTTCAATCATTTTATTGGAATCCTTTTGCTCTTTGAAAAAAATAGAAGTTGGTTTTCCTTTGTCGTCAATTTCAAATCGGACTTCCACCCGATCAAAAGCAATTGCTCCGCTATCAAATCGGCCTTTTCGAAGTATTTTTGCCAATCGGTCGAGGGTCAGAATTTCGTCATTAAAATCACCTTCGCCGGTTTCAATTACGGCTTGCGCTTCTTCGTAAGCAAATCGACGGTCGCTGCAAGTTACCGTTTTAGCAATATCATAATGTTGAATTTCAGCTTTATCATTCAAATGAAAAATGACCGAATAAGTAAGTTTGTCTTCGTTGGGGCGCAAAGAGCAGATGCCATTTGACAAATGCTCGGGCAACATGGGGATTGTTCGGTCAACTAAATAAACAGAAGTTGCGCGTTGCTCGGCTTCAGTATCAATTATGCTTTCGGGACGAACATAATGCGTTACATCGGCAATATGAACACCAACTTCCCAAAGTCCGTTGTCCAATTTCCGTAATGACAGCGCATCGTCAAAATCTTTCGCATCGCGCGGGTCAACAGTAAAAGTTGTAACCTTACGCATATCGATACGTTTTGCAACTTCCTCCGTTGTTATTCCGGCATCTATTTTTTCGGCTGCAGCTTCCACATCGGCAGGATATTTGTATGGCAAACCAAACTCAGCAAGAATAGCATGCATTTCGGTATTATTATCGCCTTTATCGCCAAGTATGTCAATTACTTCACCAACCGGATTTTTTGCATTAGCCTCCCAGGTAAGTAATTTTACGACTGCTTTTTGTCCTGTTTTACCACCATTTAATTTGTTTTTTGGGATAAATATATCATTGGTCATCAGCCGATTATCCAAGGTAAGAAATGCATAATTTTCAGACACATCTAATATCCCAACAAAAGTATCTTTTGCTCGTTTGGTTATTTCCACTACTTCGCCTTCGGGCTGTTGCCCTTTTCGGTGTGCATAAAGAAATACTTTTACCTCATCGTTTAGCAATGCATGATTGGTTTTCCTTTCGGGAATAAATACCAAATCACCACCATCATCTGGAATAAGAAAGGTTTTTATTCCTTGTCTGTCAATAATTCCGGTAATAAAACCACCACGAGAATTGACTTTAAACATACCACGAGAGATTTCTACCAAAAAATCTTCATCTAGCAATTCATACAATATCTGATTGATAAAAATCCGTTGTGACTCCGATTTTATATTAAGCAATTTAGAAACGTGCTTATAGTTGAAGGTTTTTTCAAGATTATCATTAAACACTTTGATAATATTACGTACCAATTCGGTTTTGTGGATGTGGATGCTAGGGGCAGGGCTTTTCTTTTTTGACATAAATTTGATGAATTGTATGAATTTATTTTGTATGAAACGAATTGACTGATTTCGAAAATTAAATTTCATTATCACGCAAATATACAACAATGCGCTGAGCTGTTTGTTTTTTATTAAACAATTATTTTAAAGTTGGCATTAAAAATCATACCTTCTGAAGTAATTAAATCTCATATTAGACTTAACTCATATTTTAGTTTTTGTAGTATGATAAATGATTTAAAAATTGATAGTAGTTTTTCCAAAATATTTAGTATTTTCGCTCCCCGTTCAATAGAATACAAAACGGCTGAAAACATTTATGAAAAAGAAAATAGCATTTATTATCAACCCCTTATCTGGAACTGGAATGAAAAAAGAACTACCATCCATGATGCAGAGTGAACTTGATAGAAAATTTTTTGAAACGGAAATTGTTTTTACTCAATACCGAGGGCATGGGACTTTTTTAGCCAAAGAATTTGTTGATCGTGGATTTCAAATAGTTGTAGCTGTTGGGGGTGATGGTACTGTAAACGAAATTGCAAGGTCACTAATTCATTCCGAAACTTCATTAGGCATTATACCAATAGGATCAGGTAACGGTTTGGCGCGGCATTTGGGAATTCCAATGAATATTAAAAAAGCTCTTCAGCAACTTAATCTATCGGAATCGATTTATATGGATTATGGTTTAGTAAACGGACGTCCTTTTTTTTGTACTTGCGGAACGGGATTTGATGCTTATGTGAGTACTGAGTTTGCAAAAGGAAAGAAAAGAGGATTAATGCGATATATCGAAAAAGTAATTACCGGTTACTTCAGTTATAAATCTCAGAATTGTCAATTAAAGGGCAACGGAATAGATTTAAAAGTAAAAGCTTTTGTACTCACTTTTGCTAATGCTTCTCAATGGGGAAACAATGCATATATTGCTCCTCAAGCTAGTGTGCAAGATGGTAAACTGGATATTTCAATTATGAGTAGCTTTCCAATTATTGCATTACCTACTTTGGCATTACAACTTTTTGCCAAAACAATAGATAAAGATTTGTTTATGACCACACTTCGAACGGATGAAATTACCTTAATACGAGAAGAATCCGGACCTTTCCACTACGATGGTGAACCTTATGAAGAAGGCACTGAAATCCAGATTAAAACCATACATGATGGTTTGAAAGTGTTGGTAATGAAACGATTCTAATTTTTAAATAGTTGATTCTACTTTGAACAGGATTTTCTAAACGCAAAGATTAAAAGTCACTAAACTTGTCCCCAAATGCATTAACCGCAAAGAAATAAAGATATTGTATTTCTGAACCTTGTCTTGTTGACTCAATAGACTTAGTGTTCAAAAATGAAATATTGACATTTAGGAGTAGACTCTATAATCAATTTTGAAAAAGAATAAATCTGAATTTAAGTTCGATTTAAATTCCTTAATTTGATATTAGTCAGTACCTTTTTAGTATGAAGTGCAAAATCGCCGTTCATAATCCAACCATAATAACCCATATCAGTTTTTAAAACATCTAATACTTTTTGTCCTTTGTATTTGCCAAAGTTTATAATTTCTTCGCCTTTATCATTGTAAATCATGCGTCCGGCAAAGTCGACATTGTTGTTTTGAGCGGTGAATTTAGATAAAAATTCGATGTCGTTTTGCAATTCAGGATAACGGTCTAATTGAGCTTTCAAAACTTCGTAAGTTGCTATTGTATCGGCTTCGGCACTATGTGCTCCAATCAAATCTTTATCGCAGTAAAATTTATAGGCAGCACCCAGAGTGCGTGCTTCCATTTTGTGAAAAACGACCTGAACATCCACAAATTTGCGTTTCATTAAATCAATATCTATTTCAGCACGAAGCAATTCTTCTGCAAGTAGAGGAATATCGAAACGGTTTGAATTATATCCTGCCAAATCGCAACCTTCAATATCGCGAGCAATTTCTTTTGCAACAGCTTTAAACGTTGGACAAACGGCAACATCTGTATCATAAATTCCATGTATGGCAGAACTTGATTCAGGAATATGCATTTCGGGATTGATACGTATACTTTTCGTTTCTTCACGTCCGTTTGGCGAAACTTTGTGATATGCAATTTCTACAATACGGTCTGTTACAATATTTGTTCCTGTCGTTTCGAGATCGAAAAATACAATGGGATTTTTTAGTTGGAGTTTCATATAATTGATTTTATAAATATAAAGTCTAAAGACATACATCCTTAGACTTCATAAAAATTTTTAAGTCCCACTTTGGGGGATTTAAGCGGCCTTCTTTTAATCGTTAAGCAACATTGGCATCAACAACATCAAAATTTCTTCGTTCGTTTCATTTTCAAAAGGAAGAATCAAACCTGCTCGTGAGGCATCCGACAATTCCAAAATAATATCACCCGCATTGATATTACCTAGAATTTCGATTAGAAAAGGTGATTTAAAGCCAATTCTGATTGGTTCACCTTCAAACTGACAACTTATAGTTTCTTCTGCCGAAATCGAAAAATCAATATCCTGAGCTGAAATATTAATTTGATTTTCATTTATTGCCAGTTTCACCAAATTGCTACCTTGATTAGAAAATACCGACACACGTTTCATTGCATTCATCAAAGTTATCCGATCGATAATAATTTTGTATGGATTAGAATTTGGTATTACTGCTGAGTAATTTGGAAAACGACCTTCAATCTGACGACAAATCATCGTATAGTTTGCCAACTTGAAATGGGCATTTTTTTTATCGAAATGAATTTGCACTTCGCCACTTTCTTTGGGCAAAATGTTTTTAAGCATATTTGCCGGTTTTTTAGGTAATATAAAACTTACAGCTTCATCTTCTTCTTGAATGGACGATGAAGTGTGGACTGTTTTATAGCGCACCAATTTATGAGCATCTGTTGCCACTAAAGTCAGTTTATCAGCCGAAATATCAAAATAAATTCCATTCATTACGGGACGTAATTCATCGTCGGCTGTGCAAAATAAAGTTTTAGAAATCCCTGAAGAAAGTTGTGAAACCGATAAAGTTAATAGCTTTGCATCATCCTGCAATTGTGGCATACGTGGATATTCATCACCATTTTGACCAATAAAATTATAAGTTCCATTCGCAGAACTTATCACCATTGCCAAATTTGAATCATTTATAGTAAATGTCAGCGGTTGTTCCGAAAATTCACGTAAAGTATCTAGCAATAAGCGCGATGAAACTGCCACTTTTCCGTTTCCTTCGCCCGATTCTACTTCCATTGATGTAATCAAAGTGGTTTCAATATCCGAAGCAGTCATAGTAAGCGTATTCCCATTGAGATGAAGCAAGAAATTATCAAGAATAGGTAACGAGTTTTTGCTATTTATTACACGGCTAATTGACTGTAAATGGCTTAGTAATTCGGTACTTGAAACAATGAATTTCATATTGATCGTTTTAATAGGTTGCTTTTTGAAATAATTCAGCAAATATACTGAATATTTTAATACAAAAAAATTTTTACTACTGTTTTTCAATATATTTCTCCTAAAATCTTAATGAGATGGATGCTATAAATAATTTGAAATTTATTCAAAAAAAGTTTTGTAGTTTGAATTAATGTTCGTAATTTTGCGAACTACGAACAAATATAAATATTTTATCATGGATAATTTAAAAAACAAAGATTATACGATTGACAACGAGCAACTTGCCAGATTTGCCAAAGCCATGGGACATCCGGCAAGAATTACAATTTTAAATTTTTTGGCTTCGATGGACAGTTGTTATTTTGGTGATATACACAACGAATTGCCCATTGCTAAAGCCACTGTATCACAACATTTGAAAGAATTGAAAGATGCAGGACTTATTCAGGGAGAAATAGAAACTCCAAAAGTAAAATACTGTATTAACCGCGATAACTGGGAAAAGGCACAGGTTTATTTCGAAACGTTTTTTACAGATTGCAAACCTAAGACAACTTGTTGTAATTAGAATATTTAAACTTCAAACGATACAAAATTATGAACATTCAGGTACTAGGGACAGGCTGTCCAAAGTGTAAATCACTAGAAAAAGCCACTCGCGAAGTTGTAGCTCAAAACAATATTGATGCAACCATTACTAAAGTAGAAGATATAGTTGAAATTATGAAATTCAACATTATGACCACACCTGCATTGGTTATCGATGGGAAAGTGGTAGTTAAAGGACGTGTTCCTTCGATGGACGAATTGAAACAAATACTAACAAAATTTATATTTTATGAAAAAACTTATTTCATTATCAGTTGTGGTACTTTTAGTTTTCACTTTTTTTTCAGAGAATAGTGTTGCTGCTGATAAAAAAACTCAAGTCGCAGTTTCAAAATCTTCTAAAATTGAAGTGTATTATTTTCATTTCACCCGTCGGTGTATGACTTGTAATGCTGTGGAAGATGTGTCAAAAGAAGCTATTTCTACCCTTTATCCTACTCAATTCAAGAAAGGACAAATTACTTTTAAATCGGTAAATTTAGATGAAAAAACCAGTGACGTCTTAGCTAAGAAATGCAAAACTGAAGGTCAGGCACTCTTAGTTATAAGTGGTGGAAAACGAATTGATTTGACCGAACAAGGATTTATGTATGCAAAAAGTAACCCCGAAAAACTAAAGGCTGAGTTGAAAAAAACGATTGATCCCTTGTTATAATTTGAAAATTTGAAAATGTGCTAATTTGAAAATGTAGAAATTTGAAGATTTGAAAATTTGCTAATTTGAAGATGTAAGAATTTGAAGATTAAAAAAATTAAGAGATTGAATTCAAAAGTTATAAAATCAATTTGAAATTTTTTGAATATGAGAAATGAGAAATGATAAAGAGAATTTAATTGTAAATCTATCTATTAGTTTTGCCCTTGAAATAATTGAATATTGTGAATTACTTGAAAGTAAAAGAAAATTTGTTCTTGCTAATCAATTACTTAAATCAGGCACTTCAATTGGAGCAAATGTACATGAGGCTCAGAATGCTGAAAGCAAAGCTGATTTTATTCATAAAATAAAAATAGCTGCGAAAGAATCAGATGAAACGGATTATTGGTTAACTCTTTGCAGTTTATCGCCAAGCTATCCAAATCCAGTCGGACTGGATGTTAAGGTTCTTTCGATAATTAACGTTCTATCAAAAATAATTAGTTCCTCAAAAAATAATCCATCATAAACAGCCATCTCAATCTTCAAATCTTCAAATTAGCACATTATCACATTTTCAAATTTGCTCATTTTCAAATTAACGATATGCAATTTCTCCAAACTATATTAGAAAACTCGCAGTATGCATTTATTACAGCCATTATTCTGGGACTGATGACAGCTATTAGTCCTTGCCCTTTGGCTACCAACATTTCCGCTATTGGTTTTATCAGTCGCGATATTGAAAATCGTCGTCGGGTTTTTATCAATGGGTTGGTTTATACACTTGGGCGTGCCATAAGTTACACCGGATTAGCAGTCATTATTTATTTTGGAGCCAGCAAAATGAATATTTCTATGCTTTTTCAGGGCTGGGGTGAAAAATTGTTAGTACCAATTTTAATTCTGATTGGTTTATTTATGCTTGATGTTATAAAAATAAAACTTCCCGGTTTTTCGGGTTTAACCGACAAAATCGGAGAGAAGAGTAAAAGTAGTTATTGGAGTACGTTGTTGTTGGGAATGGCTTTCGCACTGGCATTTTGTCCATACAGCGGAGTTTTGTACTTCGTTATGCTTATTCCAATGACTGTAGCCAGTGCAAGTGGATTGTATTTGCCTGTTTTATTTGCCATTGCCACTGGATTGCCTGTCATCCTTTTTGCCTGGTTGCTGGCTTATGCTGTGGGAAATGTTGGCAAATTGTACAATCAAATTAAAACCTTTGAACTTTGGTTCAGACGTGTGGTTTCGGTTGTGTTTATCGGAGTGGGAATTTATTATTTGGTTATATTTTTAGCAGTCTAAATATCCCCCCTAACCCCATAAAGGGGGAACTAATTAGCACATTTTCAAATCTTCAAATTGTCTCATTTTCAAATTAAAAACATGAACTTCCAAATCTTCAAATCTCATAATTTTCAAATTACGTTACTATTACTCCCCATTTGGTATGTAATTTATTCCAATTTACAACTTGGAACCGATTGGTTTGTTTATTCTGTGCTGGGAATGTTAAAAGGAGGACATCTTACTGAAGCAATTCGATTCTTTATTTTTGAATTCCCAAAAGTATTGATGTTGTTGGTGTTAATTATTTTTTTTGTTGGAATTCTGCGCAGTTATTTTACTGCCGAACGTACCCGAAAAGCACTGGAAGGGAAATCTACATTTATGGGCAATATTATGGCTTCATTGTTAGGAATTGTAACGCCATTTTGTTCTTGTTCAGCTATTCCGTTATTTCTGGGTTTTGTTGAATCCGGCGTTCCACTCGGAGTTACCTTTTCATTTCTGATTGCTGCGCCAATGATTAACGAAGTGGCTGTGATACTCTTATATGGTATGTTTGGCTGGAAAGTGGCAGCTATTTATATTGGTACAGGCTTGGCAATTGCCATCATTGCAGGTTGGATTATTGGTAAACTCAAACTCGAAAAATGGGTAGAAGAATGGGTGTATGCAACAAAATTGGGAGAAAGTGAAATGGTAGTTGAAAAAATTACTTTTTCACAACGAATCACCATGGGTTATGCTGCTGTAAAAGAAATTGTGGGCAAAGTATGGTTATATGTGGCATTAGGTATTCTGGTTGGTGCAGGTGTGCACGGTTATGTTCCGCAAGAATTTATGGCTTCGTTGATGGGAAAATCGGCATGGTATTCTGTTCCGTTGTCAGTATTGATCGGTATACCCTTATATTCTAATGCCGCCGGAATTGTTCCAATCGTCTCGGTTCTGATTGAAAAAGGTGCTTCACTCGGAACAGCTTTGGCATTTATGATGTCGGTGATAGCTTTATCATTACCCGAAATGATTATTCTGCGAAAAGTTTTGAAACTGCCTTTGATATTGACTTTTATTACTGTTGTTGGCGGTGGAATTATGATAGTTGGTTTTCTATTTAACTGGATATTTTAAATTGCAGGAAGAAACTCTTATTTCTCATTCTTTTGACTAATTTTAGTTCTACAATTTTTGGTAAAAAATACTTTGTAGCAAAATATTAATATGAAATATCGGGAATTCTGAATTTTATAATTCATAAGGCTACCCCAAAATGGAAGCAAGGTATTTCAATATTATAAGTTGAAAACAGAAATGAAATAATTGAATCAATCTTCAGTAATACATGCTATTAAACTGAATTTTAAGGGTTATTAAAAGTTGCTGTTTTTTTAACGAAAAAGCACCGAATGAATGGTTTCATCCGGTGCTTTTTTATCTAAAATGAATAAATTATCAACGATTACAAGCTTTCACCAAAATCTTTTTTAAACATCGCCATTAGTTTTTGAGGCCAATCGCTAGTTGGTTCCAAACCTCCCATAAAGAAACGCAAAACCGGCGGTTCGTACACAAAACGTAAACCACCAATTAATTGGCGATTTTGATACAACCAATTCAATCGATCTTCTACGTATTTAATTTGCGACAGTGTAAATACACGTCGTGGAACAGCCAGACGAAGTAATTCCATATCGGCATAGGTTTCGTTGCCATTTTCGTCACGTTGGTTAGAGATAGAACCACGCTCCATACCACGAACTCCTGAAATTAAAAATAAAGCGGCTGCCAATGCACCTGCAGGATATTCAGTTTGAGGAATGTGAGCACAAACCTGCATTGCATCCAGGTGAGCACCCAACACACCGGCTGGTTTGATTACCGGTATTCCTTTTGCATCCAAAGCATCAACCAAATATTTTATAAAACAGGGACTCTGACAAATCATCGTTTCGTCTAAAGTTTCATAAAGACCAACTGCCATAGCTTCAATTTCGCGAATAGAAATACCGCCATAAGTTAAGAAACCTTCGTAAAGTGGTACCAATGCCTCCAATTCCTTGAATATTGTCATATTATCGGTACACATTCCACCACCACGAGATGAGCTGATTTTACGCGCTGAGAAGTAACATAAATCAGCAAGGGCAGTCATGGTTTTTAGAATTGTACCCATGTCAGAGTTCATAAATTCTTCTTCACGTTTCATTACCAAATAAGCATTTTCACCCAGTAAACTACAGTCGAGAACTAAACGAATGCCATATTTGTCGGCAATTGAACGTACATCGCGTAGGTTTTTAACAGAGAAAGGTTGTCCGCCAATCAGTTTAGTTGATGCTTCCATACGAATAAAAGGAATATTGGCTGCTCCATGACTTAAAATCACTTCTTCCAGTTTTTCGATATTCATATTTCCTTTGAACGGATGATCGGAATTTATCACATAGGCATCATCATAAAGTAATTCTACAATTTTACCACCATTTTGGGTAATGTGCGCCATAGCAGTGGTAAAGTGATAGTTCATAGGGATTAAACTTTCTTTTTTGACATAAGCTATGGAAATAAAACTTTCGGCAGCACGTCCCTGGTGAACCGGAAGAAGTATTTTTTTGCCCAAAACATCTTCCACTGCTTTTTGTAAACGGAAAAAGCTTTGCGATCCGGCATAAGCATCATCGGCTTGCATCATTGCAGCCAATTGATTGTCACTCATGGCATTTGTTCCACTATCGGTGAGCATATCCAGAAAAACATCTTTTGTACTTAAACGAAAAGTGTTGAACCCACCTTCAAAAAGTGCTTCCAATCTACGTTCGATGGGAACTAAATTTAATTTTTGAACAATACGTACTTTGTGTAATTCCAATGGGATATTCTCACCACTGAAAAATTTAATCTCTTGCATAATGTTTTAAATGGATTTTTTGATATATAAGTAATATGTAATAATTATTGATATGTTTTATGTAATTAATGTCCAGCAAAACAGTCTTTAAAGTGTAACTAAACACTTGTAACTACATAGATTGAATTGTTGAAATTATATAAAAAAAAATTAGCGTACTTTGGTGATTAAGCACGCAGATTGAACAAAAAAATATGTTTTATACCGAATAAAAACTTTTGAGAAGCAAAAGTAATGATTTTTTCAGAAAATTGAATAAAAAGTTGTGATTTGAAATAAAAAGAATAAAAAAAGTGTCATTTTGGTACGAACTCACATCGGGTCTACATCCAAATTCACCCAAAGTGCTTTGAATTGTGGATCGGCAATTACCTGATTAACAACTTGCCGTAGTAGTTCTTTGGCTCGTTCGGGCGAAGCATCAATTTCAATTTTGAGTAGAATATGTTTGATATATAGATTTTGAATGCGTGAAACCGAAGGTGTATTCGGACCAAGTATTCGTATTCCAAATACAGCTCGCATGTCAATAGACATGCGGTTTGCAGCAAGATTGAGTACGTTGGGGTCACGATGGCGTAGTACAATTTGAATCAACCGAAAATAGGGTGGATATTTGAAAAGTTGCCGTTCAGCGCATTGTGTATTAAACATGGCTTTATAATCGTTGCGAATTACCTGACCAATAATAGGATGTTCTGGAGACGAAGTTTGCAAAACGACAGTTCCGCGTTTGTTTTTTCGTCCTGCTCTGCCACTCACTTGTGCCATTAACTGATAAGCACGTTCGTAAGCCCTAAAATCGGGAAAATTCAGCATATTGTCTGCATTCAGAATTCCCACCAAACTTACACGTTCAAAATCCAAACCTTTGGAAATCATCTGAGTACCAATTAGAATATCAACTTTTGCCTGCTCAAAGTCAGTTAATATTTTTTCGTATGATTTTTTGGTTCGTGTGGTGTCAAAATCCATGCGAGATACCCGTGTGTCAGGAAAAAGAAGTTTTATTTCGTCTTCAATTTTCTCAGTTCCAAACCCTTTGGTGGTAAGTGTTCCGGGTGTTCCGCAAGCATGACAAATCTTTGGAATGGCTTCGGTATAACCACAATAATGGCAGGACAAAGTATTTAAAACTTTATGTACCGTGAGACTTACATCACAGTTTTTGCAATGAGGTACATAAGCACAGGCTTTACATTCAATATAGGGCGCGTAGCCACGACGATTCTGAAACAATATGACTTGCTCGGAATTTTGCAGAGCATTGGTTATTTTCTCCAGCAACAAAGGCGTGAAGTGACTTTGCATTTCTTTTTTCCGATAGGCTTCTTTACTGTCGACTACTAAAATTTCGGGCATTGCCATTTCTTCGTGACGTTGATTCAGTTCCACCAAACCGAATTTTCCTGTTAACCCATTGTGATAAGTTTCAACAGCCGGTGTGGCAGTGCCAAGCAAAGTTTTTGCACCATGCAACGAAGCAAGCATAATAGCAGCATTGCGTGCATGATACCGGGGTGCAGGGTCGTATTGTTTGTAACTCGATTCATGTTCTTCGTCCACAATAATTAAGCCCAATTGGCGAAATGGCAAAAAGATGGACGAACGAACACCGATAATCACATCGTAGGTTTTATCGTTCAATACATTATTCCAAATCTCCACCCGTTCAGCGTCGGAAAATTTGGAATGATATACGCCCAATCGGCGACCAAAAACCCGTTTTAATCGAGTTGTTAGTTGTGTTGTCAATGCTATCTCGGGCACCAAATAAAGCACTTGCTTACCTTCGGATAAAACTTTATTAATTAATTGAATATATAATTCAGTTTTTCCGCTGGAAGTTACGCCATGTAACAGAACCACTGATTTCTCGACAAATTGTTTTTCAATTTCTGAGTAAGCTTGTTGTTGATATTTGTTCAATTCATATTGTTCCGAAGTTTGGATTTCAGAACTGTCCAATCGTCCAATTTCTTTCGTGTAAATCTCCATTGCACCGCGTTCGACCAATCCATTGAGGGCTGCAGCCGAAACTCCTGTTCGTTCCAATAATTCCTTTTTGCTGACTTCTCGTTGTTTATTAGGGGTGAGGCATTTTGAGAGATCGATATACATCATCAACACATCCAGTTGCTTTTTGGCACGACTCAAATCATCGAACAATTTGCGTAAATTATCTTCTTTTGCCGTTTCATCTGTTAAACGTACAAACGTATCAGTCTTGGCGCGAAACTTTTCGGTCAGTTCTTCGCTGATTTCTACCGCACCTTTTTCTAACAATTGCTTCAGTGTGGGCATTGTATCGCGCATTTCAGTAATTTTATTCAATTCAGAAACACTGATGGCTTTCCCATCCGAAAGTGCATCAAGTACTTTACCTTCTTTGTCCGATAGTTTCGATTCCGCTTCGTAATCGGGATTAATGCGTACTTGCGTTTCACTTTCCAACTTCAAACCTGCCGGAACAGCTGCCTGATAAACATCCCCTAAAAATGCCTGATAATAGGACGAAATCCATTCCCAAAACTTCATTTGCGGACGGCGTAAAATGGGTTCATTGTCCAGTAAACACAGAATATCCTTGGCTTCGTAAATGGTAGGCGTAACCGAATGTACCAGATAAACCACCGCTGTATACATTTTCTTTTTCCCGAATGGAACCACCACCCGCATACCCATTCGAACCTGTTCAGCCCATTCTTCAGGAACTGAATAAGTAAAAGTATTTGCCAGTGGCAATGGTAGTATTACATCGACGTATTTCATGAACTGTAACCACTAAAGGAAAATAATATTTAATTTTACAAAGGTAAGAAAGAATTGAGAAATGGCAATTAAAGAACGAAATTGGTTTCTTGAAGTTAAAAATATTTTATTCAAATTACAATCTAAAGTATTTATTCAAATTTAACTTGAGGTCACAATTTGTGATCTCAAGTTGAAAACATATTTTTTGATTTTACATAGTAAATGTAAAAAACTATTCATACATTTGCATTTCATTAAAAAATCTCGTCAATTGTAGCGACAATTGCATTACATATTATCAAAAGCGTTAGCTTTTATTTCAGTCCCAGAAACATCGACACTTTTTTGAACTAGAAGAAATAAGTTAGTAAACGCCTGCGCCAAACGGCGTGGGCTTTAACTTATTATTCTAGTTAGGCAGTCGATGGCCTCTGGAGCGTGATACAGTTAAAGTACCACGCTTTTTTTATGCCCAAAAGTAAAGTATAACAAACTGTTTATTTTTGAGTGATCAATAATTAGAAATGTTTATGTTACAAATAAAATTCGAAAATTATTTATACATTCTATTTAAAAATAAGGTAAATGATATTACAAAACTTTTATAATGATTTCGATTTTCAAATTCTTGATTCTGGCGAATTCAAAGAAGATGCAGTAAGAGAGGAACTTATTAATCCTATTCTGAAACTTTTAGGATATAAATCTTATGGTGTTAATAGGATTATTTACAGTAAAACACTTTCTCATCCTTTTGTACAAATAGGATCTAAAAAAAGGCAAATAAATATTGTACCGGATTATCTTTTCGAAATCAATGGAAAATACTCTTGGGTTCTTGATGCAAAAGCACCCTTTGAAAATATAACTTCGGGTGAGAATATTGAACAAGTATATTCGTATGCTATTCATCCTGAAATAAAAGCTGATATATTTGCACTTTGTAACGGAAAAGAATTTGTTGCATTCTCAAAAGAACAAAAAGTACCATTATTACTATTTCAACTTTCTGAAATTGAGAAACATTGGGATGAAATACAAAAAGTACTTAGTCCAGACAAATTTGTAGAAAAAGAAATATTAAAAGCTCCAGAAACTACATATGAAAAACCAACTGATTTTTCATATACCGATTTAAAATTACCAAAACCAATAGACCCAAAAAAACAAGCCATGTGCAGACATTTTGGAGTTCATGGTTATTTTACACGTCAAAGTTGGGATATTTTACAGCATTATATCAAACACTTTACGAAGCCTAATGATTTGGTTTTGGATCCTTTTGGAGGAACAGGTGTAACCGCAATTGAAGCTCTGATTCTAGGAAGAAAGGCGATTCATATTGATTTAAATCCACTTTCTCCATTCATTGTAAAAAGTTTAATAGAACCTGTAAAAATTGAAGTCTTACTTGCTGAATTTTATAAGATTGAAGCTCAATTTGTAAAAAATTGCCCTAAAACAATTGACCAAATTGAAGCAGCAAAATTAAAATATTGGCATCCTACAATAAAATTAGGAATGAAAGGAGCTGATGTAGAAAATGTTGAAGACTTATTTACTGACAAACAACTGGTTCAACTTGCTTTATTAAAACACTTGATTCTAAAAGTGAAAGATGATGCTATCAAAAATTCAATATTACTTGCATTTTCAAGCACAATTACAAAAATAAATCGCACTTATCACCCTTCAAGTTCAAGAGGTGAGAATGCTGGAAATGCCGCTGCGTTTGCATATTATCGATATCGTTTAGCTAAAGAAGAAGTCGATTTAGATGTTTGGGCATCATTCCACACCAAATTTAATAAAATTGTAAATGCAAAAAAGGAAATTGCACCTTATATTACTCAAACTACAATTAAAAATGCAACAATAACAAAGGGAACTGCCACAGATTTGAGCCATATAGAATCTGAAAGTGTTGATTATATTTACACCGACCCTCCTTACGGAAGTAAAATTCCATATCTAGATTTATCGGTAATGTGGAATGCATGGCTTGATTTAGACGTTAGTGAACAAGACCGTAGAGAAGAAGCAATTGAAGGTGGTCAGCTTGAAAAAGCAAAAACCGAGTACAGCAGTTTATTGTCGCAATCTATCAAGGAAATGTATCGTGTGTTGACATACGACCGTTGGATGTCATTTGTTTTCGCACATCAAGATCCTCATTATTGGCATATTATTGTGGATACAGCCGAAAAATGTGGTTTTGAATATGCAGGAGCTGTCAAACAACATAACGGGCAAGCCAGTTTTAAAAAACGCCAAAATCCGTTCTCAGTTTTATCGGGTCAATTAATAATTAACTTTATCAAGAAAGAAACGCCTCAAGCTATACAGAAATTTAAACTCGGGAATGATATATATGATTTAATTATTGAAACTATTGAAACTATTGAAAGTGTGATTGCTATAAATGATGGAGCAGGTCTTGAACAGATAAATGATGAGCTGATTATCAAAGGGTTGGAATTTGGTTTTTTAGATGTGTTAAGCAGGGAATATAAAGACTTAACCCCTATTTTGATGAGCGAATTTGATTACGATCAACAATTGAAAAAATTTTATATCCGTCAAAATCAAAAATTTAAAACAAAAATCCCATTGGATATGCGTATAAAATACTTTTTACTTTCCTATATGAAACGTAAAGAGTTTGATAAAGAATATCCTACTACCGATGATATAATTTTAGACATTATGCCTTTATTAACCTGAGTTCGGGATAAGAATTTTAAAATTCAATTGATAATTGAGGTG
>JACDZJ010000301.1_pt1 | contig 16996 bp, 11 predicted proteins | sample 7365721 | NCBI WGS metagenome assembly JACDZJ01 (sample SAMN15143480, study PRJNA637477) | pond metagenome | biome: freshwater wetland ecosystem [ENVO:00000243]; feature: pond [ENVO:00000033]; material: pond water [ENVO:00002228]; isolation source: pond water containing pink berries ... | reverse complement strand
CGCTGGCGGCAAAGGGGCGGCTGGTGGTGGTGATGACTTCCGGGTCCGCTGATCCCGCCGGCACCGTCTCCCAGACCAGGGCCCCGTCCCGTTCCTCCGGCAGTCTGGTATAGCGTTCCATCCCCGCACCGGCCACCGTCAGCACGTCGTTATGGAGATAGCCGTTTTCCAGCAGCTCCCTGATAAAGACGGTCATGCCGCCGGCCCGTTGAAAGGAGTTGATGTCACCGGCGCCGTTGGGATAGATGCGCATGATCAGAGGCACCCCATCGGAGAGTTCGGAGAAATCATCCCAGGTGATCCTGATTCCCGCTGCCCGGGCAATGGCCACCAGATGCATGGTCTCATTGGTGGAGCCGCCGCTGGCGAGCAGGCCGACCATGCCGTTGACCACAGATTTTTCACTGATGACATGACCGATGGGGGAATAGGGGAGTTCCTTTTCCCGATGGGTGGTCAGGGCGGTGACCCGCGCTGCCGCGGCCTGGGTGAGCAGGTCGCGCATGGGGGTGTCGGCATTGACAAAGGAGGCGCCGGGCAGATGCAGGCCCATGATCTCGGCCATCAGCTGATTGGTGTTGGCCGTTCCGTAAAAGGTGCAGGTGCCGGGGCTGTGATAGGCGTGATGTTCATAGTCGAGCATGGCCTGCCGGCTGATCTCGCCCTGGACAAAGCGCTCCCGGGCCCGGGCCTTGTCCCTGTTGGGAATACCCGATTCCATGGGGCCGGAGGGCACCAGCAGCATGGGCAGGTGGCCGAACTGGAGGGCGCCCATAAGCAGGCCGGGCACGATCTTGTCACAGACCCCGAGGAGCAGGGCGCCGTCAAAGACATTATGGGACAGGGCGATGACCACCGACATGGCAATGACATCCCGGCTGAGCAGGCTGAGATCCATACCCGGCTCACCCTGGGTCACCCCGTCACACATGGCCGGAACCCCCCCGGCCACCTGACAGATGCCGCCGCCTGCCACCACTGTCTTCTTGATCAGGGCCGGATATTTTCCATAGGGCTGATGGGCCGAAATCACATCGTTATAACTGGAGATGATCCCGATATTGGGCATCCGTTCATCGCGGATGATGAGGCAGGCGCCGTTATCGCAGCTTGCCACATGGGCCAGATTGCTGCATGGCAGATGATGGCGGAAGGGGATATCGCTGCGCGCCTCTTCCAGCCGGTGCAGGTATCTGCTGCGATGCCCGGCGCTGCGCTTGACAATGCGGTCTGTGATTTTTGTGACGATGCTGTTCATGGGAACTCCTGGAGTTTTTTGAAGAAAGGGTTATGGACAAAGGGGTGTGGTCATGGCGACCAGTAAATCGCAAGGGGCGTGCTCTCCTGCCGTAAAATAAAGCGGATGGGCATCTCCTGGGGATCTCCGGCCTCCATGGCCCGGGCCAGCACCCTCTTTTTCTCCTCGCCCTGGAGATGCAGAACGATCTGGCGACTGTGCAGGATGGCGGCCAGGGTCAGGGTCATGCGCTGGTGGGGGGCGGCCACCGGCTGCATGGCCATGCAGATTTTCTGGGCATGGAGAGAGGTTGCCACCGCCAGATTATCGGCGCCGGGAAACAGGGAGGCGGTATGGCCGTCATTGCCCATGCCCAGGATCAGGCAGTCATAGGGGCGGGGGATGGCGCGCAAGGCGGCGGCGCAATGTTCCTCTCCTTGCGCGGCCGTGGCGTCGGGGGTCTTCATCGGGATAAAACGGGCGCGGGCGGCCTGGTGTTGAAGGAGATGGGTGCGCACCAGATTTTCGTTGGAGTCCCGGGATGTCGGCTCCACCCAGCGTTCATCCACCAATGAAATAGTCACCTTCTGCCAGGGCAGATTCATCCCCGCTAGACGGGTGAAGAGGGGAATGGGGGTGCTGCCGCCGGAGACCAGCAGACTGGCCTGGCCGTGGCCGCCCCTGGCCGCACCTGCCTCCAGGAGATCGCCGATGCGCCTGGCCAGCGCCTCGATGAGGAGGGGGGAGCCGGGGAATTCGAGAAACTCATGGCGGCTTGTCATCCTATTCCTCCCACTCCCGGCCGTCACGGGCAAGCAGCGCCACCGAGGCCACCGGCCCCCAGGAGCCGGCCGGATAGCTGCGGGGCGGCTCGCTGGATGTGGCCCAGGCCTCCTGGATGGAGTCGATCCAGGCCCAGGAGCGTTCCACCTCGTCCCGGCGGATAAACAGCGACTGGTTGCCCGCCATCGTCTCCAGGATCAAGCGCTCATAGGCGTCGGCGATATGCTCGGTGGAAAAGGCATGGGAAAAACTGAGATCCAGCCGGGTCTTCTGCAACTTGATCCCCTTGCCGATGCCGGGCACCTTGTTGAGCATCTCGATCTCCACCCCCTCGTCCGGCTGGAGGCGGATCACCAGCTTGTTGGGGGGCAGATCCTTGTAGCTGTCCTTGAAGATATTATGGGGCAGATGCTTGAAAAAGATCACCACCTCCGAACGTTTGGCGGTCAGGCGCTTGCCGGTGCGCAGATAAAAGGGGACCCCGGCCCAGCGCCAGTTGTCGATATCGACCTTGATGGCGACGAAGCTCTCGGTGGTGGAGACCGGATTGCCGCCCTCCTCCTGGAGATAGCCGGGCACCGGATTGCCCTTGATAAACCCGGCGGCGTACTGGCCGCGCACGGTCTTGTCGTCGATGTTTTCGGCGGTGATGGGGCGCAGGGCCTTGAGCACCTTGAGCTTCTCGGTGCGGATGGAGTCGCCGTCCATGTTGGTGGGCGGTTCCATGGCCACCAGGGTGAGGATCTGCATCAGATGATTCTGGACCATATCCCGCAACTGGCCGGACTGGTCAAAATAGCCCCAGCGCCCCTCGATGCCCACCTCTTCGGCCACCGTGATCTGGACATGGTCAATGGTGTCGTGATCCCAGTTGGTGGTGAAGATGGAGTTGGCAAAACGCAGGGCCAGCAGGTTCATCACCGTCTCCTTGCCCAGGTAATGATCAATGCGGTAAATCTGGCTTTCGGTAAAGACCCGGGCCACCACATCATTGATCTCCAGCGATGAGGTCAGATCGCGGCCAATGGGCTTCTCCAGCACCACCCGGGTCTCCCGGGTGATGAGGGCGGCGTGTTCCAGGCCCCGGCAGATATCCTCAAAGAGCTGGGGCGCCACCGAAAAATAGTTGACCAGCACCCGTTGCTTCTGATCGGTGAACTCCCCCAGCTTTGCGTACTCGTCGGGGCGGTCGATATTGATCAGGACATAGTGCAGGCGGGCCAGCAGGCGCGTCACCACCGGCTCGTCAAGTCCCTCACTGACAAAGGTGGTCAGGGCCTCGCGCATCTTGCCGGTAAAATCGGCCTGGCTGAGATCGTGGCGGGCAATGCCCAGGATGCGGGTGTCGGGATGGAGCAGCCCCTCCCGGTCCAACTGGTAGAGGGAGGGCAGGAGCTTGCGCCGCGACAGATCGCCAAGAACTCCAAAGATGGCAAAATCACAGGCCTGGGTGCTGGTATCCGGCATACTATACAATTCTCCATTGAGAGGATCAAAGGGGATTCTTTCAAAAAAATGTTTGTTACGATCCAATCCATCGTATCAGCAGGGCCTGCTGAATGCAAAGGATAAGAACCGGGGTTCCGTTCTCCGCCCGAAGCTGACGATCACTCGCACCATACCACAATTGTGTCACTCCAACCTCGATGAACGACCTTCTAACCGTTTCCAAACGGTCCTAACTGTTTTGTGTCAATCCGAACCATAATATAATGTAAAATGTTAAAATTTAACCAAATTTTCATCACAGATTAATATTCCCGGGCCATAAGAAGGAGTGTGGAGGTTGCGACGCGAACCCTGCGCGACCATATCCCTTATTCCTTCAGGAGGTCTTTGTGCAAAATCAATCTGTGCTGCATCGTATTTGGTTCGAAATCCTTGCCCGGCCCCGCCTCTTTCCCCTCCATTTCCGGTATCACCTTTTCAGAACCTGTCTTGTGTTTCTGCTCACGGCATTTTGCGGCGGGCTTGCCCAGGACTGCCAGGGCGCGGAGGCAGCCGGTCTGTCGTCGCGCTGGCCCGTCTGTGCTCCCGGCAGCGCTTCCCAGAAGATCTCCTTTGTCCATGTCTCCGACATGCACGCCCGTTATAATCCGGACGCGCGCGGAACAAGCCCCATGGCCAGGATGCGGGGTTTTGTGGATCAGGTACGAGGAGAAAACCCCCATACGATCTTCAGCAATGGCGGTGATGATTACGAGAAGGGCTCCATTGCCGAAGAGCTGTCGCGCGGATGCAGCACCCGGCAGGTGGTGCAGGCCATGGGTTATGACGTTCGCACCATCGGCAACCACGATTTCGCCTGGGGGCTGGAAGAGCTGCTGGCCTACAGTCGCGACGCAACGGCGGTGGTGCTGGCCAGCAATACCAGCATGACTGCGAAGACAGATAACGGCGCTTCGGAGCCGGGCTGGGTGGATTACGCGGAGATAACGGTGGGCTGTGTCCGCATCGGTTTCCTGGGGCTGGTCTCCAGGCCGTGGAATGAGCACGGGGAGCAGGTTGACGGCCCCTATTATGAGGATCATCCCGAGCTGCAAACAGATTTCAATTACGCGGCCGTGGCCCGCCGCATTGTTGAGGAGCATCGGCGGGACGTTGACCTGCTGGTCCTGGTCAGCCATCTTGGTCTCGGTGATGACATTCGTCTGGCCCGGGAGGTGGAGGGGATTGATCTTATTCTGGGCGGCCATAGCCATACCACCATGACCCAGGCGCAGCAGGTCGAGAACACGATCATCCTTCATACCGGCTCCCATGCCGAAAACCTTGGCCGTTTCGACATCGACTATGACCTGCGCGCCAGGAGGATTGCCGGCAGCCGGTTTGCCATTGTTGCCAACGAGGAAGGGGCGGCGCCGGTGAGCGATGCGGCCAACCGGGAAATAGTCGGGATTCTCAGCCCCTATCAGGAGGCCATCGAGGAGGACTTCGCACGGCTGGACGCGGGGCGCAATCAACAGGAGATGGCGCGCATCGCTGCCCGGGCGGCTCTGCAAATTCTCGGGGCTGACGCCGCCATGATCAGTCCCCAATCGACCTTGAAGGGAGGGGCGCCCGGCGGAGTGACCAGGCAGGAGATCCTCGACATCTTCCCGGTGGAGCGAGAACCTTCAGCCAGTCCGGGAACCACCAGCCTCTCCCTGCTCCCGGCAACAGGCGCTGATCTCCTCCATGCCAGGGCCTCCCTGCCGGATTTCGTGTATGAGGGAGTGGAAAATATTGATCCGGCAGCAATCTACACCATCGCTCTGCCCAAGGCCCAGGCCTGGCGTCAGGTGCGATATTTCGGACGCCGGATCAGCCTTGTCGCCCCGGTTCCCGCCGGAGAGCTGTGGGAGATCGTGGGGAAATTCGGCCATGAGCAGAATAAAGCCAACCTGGCCCTTGATGAAAGGGCCGGCAAGACAAGGGATGATCTGATTGCCTTACTCCTTTTCTAAATCAAGATGTGCACGAGAAGAAAAGCGAGTCGCGACGAGGCAGTACAATAAGTACGGTGAGGAGCGACGTAGCGCATTCGACGAAGTGAACGCTTGATTTAGAAATGGAATTGCTCATCCCCAGGGGCTGATACTCCGGAGCAGGTGATTCTGGCTCTAATCTTTCCGCTTTTAAAATTGCGGAGTTCGCGCGGAAATCCCGATCTTCCGCTCCATCCCCTGCGGCTTCTGGCATGCCTGGCGCTGCTGATTCCAGCTGGCATTCAAGCTGATACTTTTTATGCACGGCCCGTTGGTTCAACCCTCCATGGCTTTTACGATTTCACCCGGCCGAGTCTATCAAAATATCGCTCACCCCTTGCTGCCCATGGTCTTGTTTGGTACAATCTTACTTCGTCCTCCCTCCGTTCCATGATTGATGTTTTTCGCGCCTCCCATGTTGCATCCAGTGAAGGTTTTTATTACTCTCCATCGTGTGTGATGTTTCCGGCTCTCCGAGAACTTTTTGTTCCACGACCTGAGCCGGAACGTTGAGCAAGATAGAAGAGCCCGCATCCAGCCCCCCCCCCCCAAGGAGACCAGCCATGACCCTCACCATCAGCTCCCCTGCCTTTACTGAGAACAGAATGATTCCAGCCACCTACACCTGCGATGGGCTGGATATCTCGCCGCCCCTGAAGTGGACGGGCATTCCTCCTGAGGCCAGGAGTCTGGTCCTGATCATCGACGATCCCGACGCCCCGGACCCGGCGGCCCCGAAATTGACATGGGTCCACTGGCTCCTGTACAATATTCCGGTCACCGTCTCAGGCCTGCCGGAAGGAGTTGATGAGCAGGCGCTGCCCAAGGGGACCCTTTGCGGCCGAGGCGATGGCAAGCAGACCTGCTACGGCGGCCCCTGCCCGCCCATTGGCTGCCATCGCTATTTTCACAAACTCTACGCCCTGGACACCCTGCTGCCCAACCTCCAGATCCCCAGGAAACCGGCGTTACTGCAAGCCATGGAAGGCCATATCCTGGCCTCTGCTCAACTCATCGGGCTCTATCAGCGCTAGGGTTGCCATCACGGCACCCTGCCGGGTTTTTTGGGACTGGCGAGGAACTTGCCGGGTTTTCGGGACTGGCGAGGGTCGCCCGCCGGGGGCTTTTGTGGAAATGGGGAGAGTTTTTTTGGCGGGCGGCATAAGATGCCGTAAGCTAAGCCTACTTTGTCACATTGTTTCATCGTCGTAACCGGCAGCCCTTTAACCCCCCTTAATCCCCCCTGAATCAGGGTGGAACTTTATTCCCCGACCACCCCTTCCCCTCCTTATCAAGGAGGGGAAGGGGTGGTCGGGGTTAGGGGTGGTTGAGTGGTTGCCATTGAAGGAAATGTGACAATGGAGAACTAATCCGGCAAGGCAAGGAACTTGCCGGGTTTTCGGGACTGGCGCGAGCCGCTCGCCGGGGGCTTTTGTGGAAAAGGGGAGAGTTTTTTGGCGAGCGGCATAAGGTGCCGTTGCTAATTCAAATTCGCTTTCAAAATGAGACTAATTTGTGCTCAGTTGACTCATATCATAAGGGTATGCGTCGACACATTTCGTCAACTTGAAAGCGAATTGGAATAAGCAGGCAAGGAAAAGACCTTGCCTGCTTAGCAACGGCACCCAAATATCCTCTCCAGCTCCTCCAACCCCAGCAGATGGAGCAACTCCTGCAATCGCTGGGCAGGACGTCGGCGCGGCAAGTCCCTGAAGCTGGCAATGATCAGCTCATTTTTCATGGAATGCTCCCAACCCACCAGCTCCGTCACATTCACCTGATAGCCATGGGCCTCCAGTTGCAGACAGCGCAGGACATTGGTGATATGGCTGCCGAATTCACGGGTGTGAAGGGGATGCCGCCAGATCTCGGTGAGGACGTCGCCCCCCAGCCGTTTTCCCTTGTTCTTCCGCAGCACCGATGCCACCTCCGCCTGACAGCAGGGGGCCAGCACAATAAACTGGGCTCCTTTGGCCAGACCAAACTCAATGGCATCATCGGTGGCGGTGTCGCAGGCATGGAGGGCGGTGACCATATCCACCCTGTCCGGCAGATCCGGCGACAGGATCGACTGGGCCACTGACAGGTTCAGAAACGTCATCCCGGAAAAGCCCAGCCGACGGGCCAGCTCCCGGGATTTCTGGACCAGTTCATCGCGGGTCTCAATCCCGTAGACCTGGGCCGTCTTTCCCCCATCCTCCTGCCCCTTAAAAAAAAGATCATAGAGGATAAAACCCAGATAGGACTTGCCGGCCCCATGGTCAACAAGATGGACATCCGTCTGCTGGTGTTGAATCTCCCGCAGCAGCGGCGCCAGAAACTGGGTGAGATGATTCACCTGCTTGAGTTTCCGCCGACTATCCTGATTCATCTTGCCATCCCGGGTGAGGATATGCAGCTCTTTCAATAATTCTATGGATTGGCCAGGTTTTATCTCGTGCATACTCTGGAAAAAGTTTTAAGTTTGAAGGGGAAGTGATAGGGTGCTGAACACCAGCTGTCCTCGAGTCAATGAAATGGAGACGGGCAAGCCTCCACACCGAAAGGTCTTCTTCACAAGCGCTGAGAGCGAACACCCCGCATGCAACGAATCATCCAATCATTCTTTCTGCTTATTCTTCTGCTCACCGCCACCCCGGGCCCTTTGGCGGCAGCGACCGTTGAGCTGCCGCTTTTCCTGCGCACCCAGATCCTGCAAAATGCCCTGGTGGAATCCTTTACCCCGGAATCCGGCAAGCCCACAGTACTCTTTCAGCAGGGTTCCTACAACTACCTTCATATCACCGAGCCCCGACTTTCCATCCGTGACGGACAGCCCTACTTCAGCTGCAACGCCAATGCCAGCATGGGCTTTGACTCGCTGGGGATTCTGCCCTCTGTGGTCAAGTGGGAGGGATTCGTCCTCATGCGCCTGGACTTTTTTGTCGATCCGCAATGGCAGCTGCGCTATCGCATTCTTGATTCCGCCATCTACAATGAAAAAGGCGGCAAGCCGGTGGTCACCGGATTTGCCTGGGAGTTGTCCAAACGCTTTCTTCATCCCCGACTGGAAGAGTTTGGCTTTGATCTGACCATGCCCCAGGAGGACATCTCCAACCTGCTCCGCGCCTGCGCCTCACCTGCCGATGCCGCCCCCCTGGAGGCCGCCCTCAAAACATTAACCGTGGGCACCCTGCGCGCCGGAGCCGACGGCATCACCGTCCCCCTGCTCCTGACGGTGGACAACGCCCTGACCAGAGCCGCTGCACCGCTGCCGGCCGAGGCCCCCCTGGGATTTGAGGAACTGGAGAAACTACAGCAGGCCTTTGAGCCCATTGATGCCTTCCTCGTCTTTACCATCAAGGGGCTCAGTACCGACCTCGGCGATTCCCTGCACCAGGAGCAGCTCTTCGACCTGCTCATCACCAGCCGCCATCAGCTCCTGATGATCTTGACCGGGCAGGCGCCGGTGGAAAACCGGGATCCGTTCCGCCAGTTATTCATTGATGTGTGGGAACAGTTACGCCCCATCGTTGAAAGCAGCAGCGGCAAATCCGGGCTGATGCAGAAAAAAATGCTGCGCTACATGACCTTTATCAATGCCGGCGATGCCCTCCTGACCCTGGATCGTACCGCCCCCGGTCTTGGCATTCATCTCACCAGCGATGGCCTGCGACGTCTGGCCCGCATGATGCAGCCGGACAGCAAGGAAGACCCCCTCCATTTTGACTGGCAGATCGATCCTGCCCTGCGCGACTTTTTCCAGTTCCAACCCGAACCGGTGGCGCCGGCCATAGAAATCATGCCGCCGCCATTGCCGGCAGGGGAGCCGCCCACGGACCCCGCGCCGCCGCCGCAAACCCTCCCACCGCCCGTGCCCCCACCGGCGAACCAGCCCGCGAGGGCGCACGCGCCTCCGGTGGGCATCACCCTGCTCACCTTCTTCCTGGGAATCGCCCATGCCGACGAACTGCCGGCAGCGATCCAGCCTACCATCTCCCAGCGACTGAACCGCTGGGTTCCCACTGACGAAGACGAGGCGGAATATGAGCGGATCATGGGCCAACTGCTGACCGCCCTTGCCCTGGAACAGGTCAAACGGGACGCCCTGACCCCGCAACACACCAAAATTTTTCTGAACCTGGTGCCAGCGGTGGCGATGATCGAAAGCTGCTGGCAGCACTTTGAACTCAAGAATGACAAGATTGTGGTCCGCCGCAACCAGGCGGGAGGACTTGGGATCATGCAGATTAATCAGCATGTATGGAGGGGATTCTACAACATGGATCGCCTGCAGGGAGATGTTGTCTACAATATCCAGGCCGGGAACCAGATTCTGATGCGCTATTTCAAGCAGCACGCGATAAAAGTCGCGGAGGAAATGAATGCCCCCGACATGGCGGCCCGCGCCGCTTATGCGGCATACAATGGCGGCCCGGGTGCTGTGCGCCGGTTCTTAAAGACCGGCACAAACCCCCGCCTGAAAAAAATCGACGACCATCTGTGGAAACTTTATCAAAGGATTTCCGCCGGAGGAAGCGGCAATCTGGCCACCTGCGATATCATGTAGTTCCATTTCTCAATCAAGATGTACACGAGGAGAAAAGCGAGTCGCGACGAGGCAGTACAATAAGTACGGTGAGGAGCGACGGAGCGCATTCGACGAAGTGAACGCTTGATTGAGGAATGGAATACCAGTCACCGAAGAACCCCGGCCCGCAAGGCTCCTGGTCGTGGGGACAGAAGGAGTTGTGACAAACTGGATCGCAGGGACGAAGGTCCTGCGTCACAGCTCCAGCCCCCGAAGGCTCAGGGGCTTCACCCCTTCCCCGCTGCTTTCAGCCGTTCCAGCCATGCTCACCGATGAGGCTGACGAACCGGACATATTCCAGAATCTCCACCGACAGAACGCCGTCTTTTTTGGTGACAAGCTGGAGCTCCTGCTGGTCTTGTGCACCCACGGGAATCAGCAGACGGCCAGGGTCTGCCAGCTGGGCCAGGAGCGGTTCGGGGATCTCGGGGCCGCCCGCGGTCACCATAATCGCGTCATAGGGAGCATGTTCCAGCCAGCCCATGGTCCCGTCATCAAGCTTGGACTGGATATTATAGCAGCGCAAACGATCAAAGAGCCGCCGTGAGCCGGCAATCAGACTGTTTAATCGTTCGACGGTATAAACCTTGGCGCAGAGCCGTGCCAGAATGACGGCCTGATACCCGGAACCGGTGCCGATTTCCAGGACTTTTTCGGTTCCCGTCAAGCGCAGGGCCTGGGTCATGATGGCCACAATAAAGGGCTGGGAGATGGTTTGCCCGTCGCTGATGGGCAGGGGGTAATCGCCGTAGGCATGGGCCTGCATGGCGTCATCGACAAAAAGATGGCGGGGAACCTCTCCCATGGCCGCCAGGACCCGCGCATCTTCGATACCACGGGGAATCAACTGCTCCTGCACCATCCGCTGCCGGATGGTGTCAAAAGAATCTCGCGAATCAATCACTTACTGGAATCTTTCGGTTGCGGTTTGTCTTCAACCTTTTGCCACTTGCAATCCTCTTTCCAGGCAAGCTCATCTTTGACATAGGTGCCGTAACGGGCAGCGGCCACGATGTTGCCTTCCAGGATCACGGTCACCGTCGTAAAGCCCTTGGCTGAAAAGGCGTCCCCCACCACCGGGGTCTTCTGCCACATCGACTTATCCACCTCCTGATAGGTCCATTCCTCCACCGTGGCGGAGACCTTTCGGATCGAATCCGGCTCGCCCATGATCGCTTTTACCTCTTCACGGGTGGTCACCCCGGCCTTGATCTGGATAATATCGCCGGCCAGATGGCGCACGGGCTGATTATAGCAGCCGGCCATGGCAACGAGAAGCAGGGCCGAGGTCAACAGAACAGCGAGGCGAGGGGGTGAGACCCTTAAAGCAGCGGGGACGTGTAGAAACATCTCATGTTCTCCATTGATGAGTGTGAACTCGTTGCACAGAAAACCAGGGCGACGAAACAAGCCCGCCGCCCTGGTCATGGTTTTATTTGGAACAGCCGCCTCTTGTCAAATCAATCTTGCCATCAAAGATTCCTGGTCAGCCGCCGCTCACAACCGATTGGAACAGGGCGAAGGCTGTGTTGCCTTTCAACGCCTGGCAAGGGCCCCGGTATCTTTGCATCAGGTCTTGAATTGGCGAGTTTCATCGGCAGATTTTTTGGCCATCTGCTGAAGGAATTCTGAGGTGGTGAAGATTGACAGCACTGCCTCATCAACTTCTGTGACCGTTTCCGACACGGTATTGGCCATGGCTGACATTTCACCGGCATAGACCGATGCCTGGGAGATCTTGTTGTTGGAGTCGCCCAGTTTCTCCGATGCCATGGCCAGCGATTTGGCAATTTCATTTACTGTTGCTGACTGCTCTTCCACGGCACTGGCAATGGTGGCGACAATATCGCTGTTCTGGGAAATTGTTTGAGCGGAATCACGAATTTCAACGATGGTGGTCTGGGTGGCATGCTGCACGTCCTCGATCCGGGCCTTTATTTCTGTGGCGGCACCTGCGACCTGGCGGGCCAATTCTTTAATTTCGTTGGCCACCACGGCAAAGCCTTTCCCCGCTTCCCCTGCCCGGGCTGCCTCGATGGTGGCATTAAGGGCAAGGAGATTCACCTGGTCGGAAATTTCGGCAATGGTCTCGGTGACTTTTCCTATCTCATTGGCGGCCTGGCCAAGTTCGGCAATCTTGCCCAGGGTCTTTTCCATTCTGGTCGTGGTTTCCATGGTATTTGCGTGGGCTCTGGCGGAAGTCCCAGCTATTTCGGTCACCGTGGCCGTTAATTCAATAACAGAGGATGAGATCGAATGGAAATTTCCGGTGGATTCTTCTATCAAAAGAGCGATGTCGCCCATATCCTTGCTTTGATGCCCCGCCGACCGAAAGACCTTCTGCGAGATTGCATTGGCTGAGGCGGTTTTCTCCTGAATGGTTTTGATAAGACCATGAATTGTTTCTGCCGATTCGTTGAGTTTTTCCGCGTCCACCTGCAAGGTTCTGATAATATCCTGAAGTCTTGCCAGAAATGTATTGAAGAGCCTTGAAACCTTCCCCGTTTCATCACCGGTGGTGACGGCCAGACGTCGCGTGAGATCGGCGTCACCCGAGTTGATGTTCTCCAGCCCATCAGCCACCTTGCAGATCGGTTTGCCAATCTGGGTGGCCACAAACAGGGCCCCGACGGCGGCCAGGAGAATGACCGCGGCAACGATGGAGATGAATATAATAGCGGTCTTACGGATGATATCATCGGCCTTCCGGGTCATCTCCTGAATCAGAATAGCGGCATCACCGGGATTATTGGTGCCATGAACGGCAGCCTGCTGCGTCGAAATTATGGCCTGGCTGAAATTATTGACGGACTGTTTTTTAAAGTCATTGAGAAAAAACAGGGCCAGAAGGGTCAATAGTACCCCGAACGCGATGGTACAGGGGACAACAAACCAGAAAATCTTTGACTTGATCGACAAATTCCTGAGTACCTCAATCAAAATAGATCCTCCATAGAGCATTTCATGATTCAATGACTGCCCCAAGCTTGCACATTCAAACATCGGGCAGCGACAACTTGGATCTGAAGCGCTTCCCTTTTGTCAACGAAAAAGGGAACAACCCCGGATATTTTGTTTTCAGACGATCACCAAACATCTTCAAACTATCTACCTGAGCAGTTCCCTTTTTTCAAGAGTTATGTAACAGTTCCAGAACTGCGGAAAAAAAGTTCAGATCAGGCCCCGCCCGCGACCCGGTTCAGAATCCGGTAATTGCGTTCCACCATGGCCAGGGGATCCACCACCAGGCCGGCCTGAATCATGGCGTTATCATAGATCTGGGCCGCCACCTCGGCGGCAAAGGCCGCATCGCTTTTCTGCAGCTCGGCCAGCCGTTTCATCAGGGGGCTTGCGGTGTTGATCTCCAGGTTCTTTTTGCTATTCATCGGCTCCTGCCCCTTTTCGCGGCGGCTGGCGGCCATGATCCGCTCCATGGAGGTGGTCATATAGCCGTCGGGATTGACGATCATGGCCGGCGCCGTGACCAGCCGTTTGGACTCCACCACATCGGCGACCTTGTCGTGCAGGGTCTCCTTCAGCCAGCTGATGAGCACGGCCCTGGCCCCCTGTTCCAGCCGGGCCTCTTCCTGCTTTTCTCCCTCTTCCTTCTCTTTCGGGCTCTCCTCTGAACCAAGGTCAAGATCGGCGCGGTCGGCAGAGACCAGCTTCTTGCCGTCAAACTCGCCCAGATGGCTGAGGACAAAGTCATCTATGGGGTCCAGGGTGTAGAGGATTTCGATTTCCTTGCGGGTGAACATCTCCACATAGGGCCCGGCCTCAATGGCGGCACGGCTGGCGCCGTTGATATAATAGATGGAATCCTGCCCTTCCTTCATCCGCTCCACGTAGGCGGCAAGGGCGATGGGACTGCCCGCTTCCGAGCGCGAAGACTCGAAACGGATCAGTCTCCCCAGCTCCTTCTGGAACTCATAATCGGAGGTCAGCCCCTCTTTCAGATAGACGCCGAAGGTCTTCCAGAAGCCGAGATAGGCCTCCGGATCCTCCTGCGCCTGCTCATCGAGGTATTTCAAAAAGCGCTTGGTGATAACCCGGCGGAGCTTGGCGAGGAGGGCGTTATCCTGAAGGGACTGGCGGGAGATATTGAGGGGCAGGTCTTCGCTGTCCACCACCCCTTTGAGGAAGCGCAGCCAGTCCGGAAGGACATTTTCCGAATGCTGATCAATGAGGATGCGCTGGCAATAAAGGTTGACCCCGGACTCCACCCGGCCAAAGCCCATGACCTCAAAGTTCTCCTTGGGCACAAAGAGCAGGGCATTGATGGCCAGCGGCGCATCGGCGGAAAAATGGAGGCGATAGCGGGGCTCATCGGTGGCGGTGCCGATGAACTTGTAAAAATTAGTGTACTCCTGCTCCGAGATCTCGCTCTTGTTACGGGTCCACAGGGCCTGGACGGTATTCACCGTCTCCCCCGCGAGCTTGATGGGGAAGGGCACAAAGGCGGAGTATTGCTTGATGATATTCTCCACCTTCCATTTTTTCGCGTAGTCATGGGCATCATCCTTCAACTCCATGATAATCCGGGTGCCGCGATGCAATCCCGGCGACTCGCTGATGGTGTAGCTGCCGGTGCCGTCGGAGGTCCATTCATGACCTTCCGATCCGTCCCAGGAGCGGCTCTGCACCCGAACCCTGGCCGCGGCCATAAAGGCGGCATAAAAGCCGACCCCGAACTGACCGATCAGGCTCACATCCTTCTTGGCCGCCTCGGCCAGACCATCGAGGAAGGCGCTGGAACCGGAGTGGGCAATGGTGCCGAGGTTGGTCTCCAGCTCAAGGCGGTTCATCCCGATACCGGTATCGGTAATGGTCATGGTATGCTTCTCTTCATCGAGATCAATGGTGATTTCCAGGGGCATATGGGAGTCGAAGACATCGCCGGCGGTGAGGCTTTCATGGCGGAATTTTTCCAGGGCATCCGAGGAATTGGAGATCAACTCACGGACAAAAATATCGCGCTCGGTGTAGAGCGAATGGATAACAATATCAAGGAGCTTCTTGGTCTCCGCCTGGAATTCATGGGTGGTGGTCTGGGTGCTGGTCATGGGTTCATCCTCTTTCTGCTGATTCTCTAAAAGACATCTCCGGCTGCTGCCGGAAAGGTTTTACGGAGCAGGCCAATACCCAATGACAGGCATTATCCTATTCCGTTGCTTTTTTACCTTAATTCGGCCAAAATGATAAACATCGATGCCAAGGTGTCAAGATTTCTTACCCGTTCTCATTTTTATATCATTAATTTTACTTTATAATTCCCCATTCCCACATTCAATCATGGATACTCTTATTATTGGCGGCGGCCTCTCCGGTCTGACCGTGGCCCACAAGTTGCGACAGCTCTGCCCCGGGCATCAAAGCCTGATCCTTGAAAAATCAGCCCGGACCGGCGGGGCCATCGCCAGCCATGCCGAAGACGGGTTTATGGTGGAAAACGGGCCCCATGGCTTCCTTGACAACTGCTCGGAGAGCCAGGCGCTCCTGGAGGAAACCGGCCTCGACCAGGAAAAGATGACGGCCCCCTTACGCCGCTTTGTCCGCTATGTGTGCATCAAGGGCTCCCTGATGTGCATCCCCCAGAGCCCGGCCAAGATCATCATGGCCCCCCTGATCTCCCCCTTGGAGAAACTGCGGGTCCTGGGCGAGCTCTTTAAAAAACCTCTGCCCGGCGAACCCACCGTTGCCCAGTGGGTGGAGCATCGCTTCGGCGCGGCCCTGCTGCCCTATGTGGACGCGGTCTTCACCGGCACCTACGCCGGGGATCTGAACCGGCTGGTTATGGACGGGGTTATGCCCGGGGTGCGCCGCCTGGAAATGGCCCATGGCTCGGTGATTCGGGGCTTGCTGGCAAAGATGATGAAGGCCAGGAAATCCGGCAAAGGCAAAATAAAAGAGCTGCCGGCCATGACCAGTTTTCCCGGCGGCATGGTTCGTCTGGCCGACCGTCTGGCGGAATCGCTCCACTCCGGCCGCAACCTCCTCACCGGCGCTGCGGTCACCTTCATCCGCCGAAATGAATCCGGCTGGGAGGTGGAATGCGGTGGGGAAAAGCATAGCGCCGGCAATCTGGTCATGGCCCTGTCCATCAATGAGTCTTTAGCCCTGCTTCGCGGCATAGCCCGAACCCCGCCGCCTCAGCAGAGCGTCCCCGAGGCCAGGATTCTCACCGTCGCCCTGGGCTTTGGCGCGGGCTCCAGTCTGCCACCGGGCTTTGGCTATCTGGCGCCGGAGCAGGAAGGACGATTCTGCCTGGGCGCCCTCTTTTCCTCCAATATGTTCAGCGGACGGGCCCCGCAGGGCCATATTCTGCTTGAGGCCCTGGTGGGAGGCCGCCGCCACCCGGAACGGCTGGAGCTGGACGATGCCACCCTGATCCGAGATGCCCTGACTGATCTGCGGGCTCTGCTCCCCCTGCAAGGCGAACCGGTGTTTGCCCGGGTGCTGCGCTCCAACTGGGGCATCCCCCAGCTTGAGGCCGGTTACCCGGCCCTGCTCAAGTGGCGGGATCAGTTGATGGAGGAGCAACCCGGACTGTATATTCACGGCTTCGGCTGGGAAGGCATCGGCATCAACGACATGATCAAAAGCGCCAACCGGGTTGCCGAAGGGATAAGGGACAAAGGCGGTGCAGCCCGTGAAGAGGCGGGGGTGAAGGGAGTGTATTTTTAGAGACCGTTGCTCTGCGAGCAAGGTCTTTTTCTTGCTCGCAGAGCTTACGGACTCTTCTACCACGTCCCAGAAACCGCCAATCTTTTCCGGCGGTTTCTGGGCGTGGCGTGGGGCAAATTACCAACAAACTCCCCAGATCAGGCAAGGTCTTTTTCTTGCATGAAAGGCTTACGGTCTCTTCTACCGCGTCCCAGAAACCACCAATCTTTTCCGGCGGTTTCTGGGCGTGGCGTGGGGCAAATTACCAACAAACTC
>JACDZJ010000300.1_pt1 | contig 16998 bp, 10 predicted proteins | sample 7365721 | NCBI WGS metagenome assembly JACDZJ01 (sample SAMN15143480, study PRJNA637477) | pond metagenome | biome: freshwater wetland ecosystem [ENVO:00000243]; feature: pond [ENVO:00000033]; material: pond water [ENVO:00002228]; isolation source: pond water containing pink berries ... | reverse complement strand
AATTCTCACTTGTGATTAAGTTGAACAAGCTTTCAGCGATCAAGGGCTTTGCGGACGCGATTTTGCCGATTTCAACTGCTTTATTATGAGCCTCGCTGCCTTCCTTTTGAGCAAGTTCGATGTACTTATGAACCACGGCAAAAATGCCGACTTCATCCACTTCTTCAAGACACCATACCGGCAGACTCAGACCACGCATTTTCGTAGATACAGCCATGGCGGCCTGTCCTGCGGAAGAACAGGAATTTGCGGGTATCCTCCACGCCTTTTCAGTAAGTTCATAAAAAGCCATTTCGTAGGCGGTCATTTTCACGATATAGGTCGGCCTCGGAGACTTGCCGATGTAGTTTCCGAGCATCTCCGCAAGTTTGTCCTGCGTCATCTGCTCGTGACCGCCAGAAGAGTCGCTGTAGCGGAACGGTTCTGTGCCGTACTCTTTCAACAGGAAACCGGCAATAAACGACGAGAGGTTGCACGGTGCAAAGCCATAGGTTTCCTCAAGGAAGTCGTAGACTTCGCCGATTGAAATCTGCCCGTCGCGGTCAAACGCATCCTTGATCCGCTTGTCTACCACGATTTTGATTTTCGAGATTGGCAAAGACGCTGTCGTAGAGTTTTCCCAATACCTATCAACCTTCCAAACGGTGTTAAGGACATTCTTCTCGATGCCGACAACAACACCACCTGTGGCCTGCGATATGCCGGACTTTGCCGATTGCTTCATCGCAGGGGTTATCTTTAGTTGGCTCTCTGTAAGATTCTTGGCGAAATCGAACACATACGGGAATTTGGTCGTCACTATGGTCTGGAGGATACTTGCCACACCTTGCCCGTTACCAAGTTTCTCGCCATCTTGATTTGCGAAGGTGTATACGACAAACTGACCGTTGTAGATACGGTTTTTCCAGTCATAGTCTAAGACACGCTTTGCTTTATCCGAACTTTCCCGGGACGATGTGTTGTTGCTACCTTGGTAGTACATCGCCATAGCGGAGAAGTCCACGTACTGTTCAAACGCCTCTGATCCAAGCGGTGTTGAGAGCGCGTCGATGAACACGACGTTCTCATACTGCTTATCCGCAACCTCAGTTCTGAGGGTCTTGCGGAATATTGCCGCTTCCGCATCGTTCTTGGCAAAGGCGATAACGACGTGGAAATTACACCCCGTGGCTTTGTCGCGCAGGATATTGATTGTGCGTGAGAAGTCGGAGGTGGTTACGGGCGTGATTTTGCCTGTTCCAGGTTCTGATTCGAAACGCAGACGCAAAGCAGGTGAAAGAGACAGAACGGTAGAAAGCCCACCCTCCGTCACGAGCTTCGAGGTTGTGCTGTTTTGTCGTATGTCTTTCTTGTGGTTGTCGATTTTTGCTTGGTCTCCCGCAAGCACGGCAGCAGCATAGGCATACCGCCCGGCGCTTATCGGGTTTGAAACGAGGATGCCTTTTTCCTTTAGACCTTTCGCAAGGTTGGCGGACTTCGTTCCCTCTAAGTCTGGGATACCCTCAAAGACATAGCTGAGGTTCTGTTCAGAAGCTTTGAACAGGTCGATGGTGCCGCCCAATCTCTGATCAATCGCCTGCAAAATAAGGATGGCTTTCAGGACAGTTTTCTCATCCTCACGCAAATTCTGTTGCTGCGGGAAGGTGTCCAGTATCAAGCGAATGTCTGATGTGAGATTATCCCTGCCTTTCTCGTAGAAAAAGTTCCACAGCATATCCACCGTGAGAAGCGGGTGGTCGTCAAAGGGACCTGTATTCTCAATGAACCATTGGAACGCCTTCACATCGTCCGTGTTAGAGGATTTGATGAAGTCGAACATACTCCGCTGGTTAGACTTGAACGCAGAGGCTATGTTTTTGAGGAGCAGAGCCGCCATAGGGTGAAGCGGCATAATGTCCTTCATCACCTGTGGGTTGTCAATCTTCGCAACAGCCATCACCTTGGAGCGGGAATTCTTAACTCGTTCGTTCAGGTCGTCGGCGAGGATGTCCCACTGCGGCTTGGCGGCAGGCTTCTCGTGGAAAGCGTGACCGATGAGATCGAAAGCGATGTTATCTGGCAGAGCAATCTGCACTGGAATAAATCGGTCGCGCACCTTAGTCCAAGTCGTGTCGGCGGTCGTGAACAACTGTCCCGACTCGTGCGTAATGACGATGAAGTAGAACGGCTTTAGGTTCACCAACTCGGCGAGTTTCTGGAACTCCGAAAGGCTCTCCCGGTTGTTCTTGAAGTAATCGGAGAACTCGTCCCAAATAAAGACAACTTTTACATTGTTGCGGTCGATAATGTCCGTCAACCAAGCGATGAGCCTATCAGTGTCAATATTCAGCGCGGTGATGCCCTCTTTGTCGGCAAGACGGAAGATGTTATCCATCAACGTCTTGACTTCACCGCCCTTACGGAGGGCGTTCAGCACCTCATCAGCGGAGGTCTGGCTGAACAAAGCCGCCCACTCCGGCTGTTTCAAAAGCGCGTCAAAGAACAGCTTGTGCGACGGCTCGTCAATCCAAGCGATGACGCTTTCTTTCAGGGTGTTCTCGCCTGCGTAAAGGTTTGCCGCTACCAGTGAAGCCTTAAGCGTTTCTTGAACAGCAAGAAAGAGGTCGCGGGGCGAGTCAATCATACCCGAAGCGTATCGGTAGACGGTCATGATGCCCTTTTTCTTGTGACCGATTAGCTTTTCGAGCAGGTCAGTTTTCTTTTTCAGCGGCTCGTATCTGTCCCAGTAGGCGCGGAGTTCTGCTTCCGGCACTTCGAGAATCTTTTTTAGGGCATAGGCGCACTGCGACTTGCCTGTGCCGTACGCACCCTCAATCCAGATGGAACGCTTCTCCTGCCGTGCCAATACCCGCTCCAGGTTGGTCAGCATTTCGATGAACGTGTAGTGCGGGTATGTGCGCTTCCAGAAGTCCGCGCTGGCGGCGGCGATAGCAGGTGGGTTGACTTGAGGAAAATACTCCTCGTCAATGTCAAAGTATTCGCGGTATTTGTTGTTATTAGCCAATTGCTGTATCTCCCGTAAACAAGCCGAGTACATCTTGGGACGATTTGTCCTCTGACAGCGTTATCTTTTCAAGGTCGTGCGTGAACGATGCAGTGATGAATTCAGGATATTTTGCCGACAGGCCCAGCAGGAGCGGCGTCATATCGTCGCGGTCAAGCCCGAAGATGCGGGTGGGGCTGATGCCGTCGCGGTCGATGCTTCCATTCAGGAGTGTGGCAAGCGTGAACTCCTTATAGTCGTTGCACTTCTCCGCAAACTTGAACAGGCCGTACAGCATCACGCGCGGGTCGCTCACCGAGCATTTCGTGCGGACGAGGTCGCCCTCGTCGGTAACGAAGCCGAAATGAAGGATAGTGCCGAGATGGGTTTCAGTCAGACGCTTGAACGCTTTCGCAACAGATTTCGCTGCTTTTTCTTTCACGTCAATAGCCGTTAACTTATCCTCTACCGATTGTCGGGTATATACGCGGCCGATATCTAATTCTTTGACATACCACTCGATTTGCGGATTGGCATAAACAAGATTTACAAAGATAAGGCCCTGGGCCATGTTGGATTCCCAACCTAAATTTATAATCAGCTCGGTAAATGATGTAGTTTTGTTCATTTCTTGGAGTCCTGCGTCGCGCAAAAATCGTTTGAAACACTTTAATTGGTTTGGGCCCAAATTATTCGAGACAAAAAAATTATCCCTATCATTAAAAAATGACCCAAGCCAAGTTGTCATTGGTGCGTGATCATCAAAACAGTTTATCGCCTTCATTATCTTTTCCTCCTTTGGGATTTTCATGCTTTCATACATCAAGCATCCACTTTGTATCTGATGACATGCGCCGCAATGCAAGCAATTTTCGATTCTGACATTACCATTCTCAAAAGAAAGGCAGCCATTGCTACAATTTGATTCGCAAACTTTGCATCCAACACAGTATGCCGACTTTTTGAAAACCTGCCTGAGCATTTTTCCTGCCAATGGATTCTGTTTCATTTCTGCTTCTGATGCGGTAACAATCAGCCCATCGGGTTTATTCTTAACAGAGAACCTTATGACAGTATTATCTATTGTTTTTATCCATTCTTGCCAATTTGAAGAAGGATGGACTAATTCAATAACGACAAGACCATTTTCGGTTTTTTCAAAATATTTGGAAACATTTCCAATAATCCCACGACCACTCCGTCGATTATTCCATCCACCATTGATAACGTAGGTTTCTATATCTTTTTTATTTGTATCCCAGCCGTTGGAGCTTTTTATCATGGACACAAAAAAATCTATTTCGTTTGGATAGCTACTTCGTCGCAGCAAGTCACTCGTACCGCCAGACATAGGACAAAATAAACATCCAGCACGACTATTGCCTTTTTTGTAGGATTCGTTAATTAGCACATCGTTCGCGTATATATAAAGCCATATCTCCGCAGACGTCCATTCGAGGATTGAGTTATGGCTGAACTGTCCCTTTTGTTTTACGCCATAGTTCTCGTACTTATAGGTACTTCGAGCAAAGCTCTCTTGAGCTCGAACTCCAACAAAGTCAAGGCCGATAAAATCGTTCTTGCCAGTTACTTCTCTCAACTTCAACGTCTGCGGAGCGCTTTTATGAACCGAGCAGCACCAACGGAGCACACGCGACGGGGGGCCGAACAACTCCCAAGATTCCTTTGGGGTGAGGTGAGACTCGGCAATGTAGAACGGTATCTCGTCCTCGACGCATTGCTGCTTGGTCTTTTTGATAACCTCGTAGGTGTCGGGGAACTCCATGCCCGTGTCGCCAAATACCACCACGAAGCTGCCTTTGGGCAGGGCTTTTTTAACAAGGTCGAGCAGGACACAACTGTCTTTGCCTCCCGAAAACGCCACATGGAAGCAGTCGAGCCTGCCCTTGTACTTGTTATAGATAGCCAGTATTTTCTTGACCGTGGTCTGCTCGATGATTTCAAGCATCTCGCCATTAGCTTCAACCATAGCCCCTATGTCAACGGGGCGAAGCGACAGGCCTTTGGGTTCCGGCGTTATCGGTTTGCCGTCCTCGCCGTTCGGAATGATAATCTCAGGGGCGGTATAGATATTGCCTCCTTTCAACTTAGCGACGAGCGTCCCACGATAGTAGTATCTGTTCGCTTCCGCCCACATATAGGGGCTGTCGGCCTGCTTGTCGTACCTCCAATACTTATCAAATCCCAACACATCCAGTTCGGGTGCGTAAACCGGGCGTGGTTCTTTGGAGAACCCGTTCGGCGAGGAATTAAGAAGTATCCCCCCCGTTTTTTTGTCGTAGCTGTAAGAATACATCTTCAATTCATCCTTTCTCGTATGGCCTTTGCCTTAGCTATAATTTCGTTAACTTTTGCAGTTGTGCTTCTGCCTGTGTACCCGCTATCATACAGAAACTTACCCACGGCGGTATCCTTTAAAGGAACGTCTGCATTCGCCACGGCATCGGCCATAATCTCCGTGTAGTCCTTGTCACAGCTTTTACGGATGACCGCTCCGGAGTTCCGCGAGTTAACTGATTGGCTATCATTCCGAAATTTAAGGCTAAATCTGCGACAGTAGCTTTCAAGTAGAAACAAATTCCACGTCTGCCCGCAATCGGGGAACGCCCCGAAGGTTGTGAAAGATTTAAGCGGAAGATAATCTTCCTTAACAAACAGCCCGATTACTTCGTCAATTATGTCAGCGTTGAAGTGAACATATCTGTCCGCCACATATGTGTTTTTATCAATACGAACCAGAACGGTGTTCCCCGCTTCCATCGGAATCCAACGGTGAACTTCACCTGTTAGTTCTTTCTCGTAGGCCAGCAGATCGTCAAGCGAGCATTTGTCGATGCTTCGGCAGTATGTCTTCATTATGGTCAACGCATCAAAAACATCTCCTTTGCGCGCGACAATTTTACCTTTTATATCGAACTTGTCCGACAGACAGATGCGGAAAACCGCATTATGAACCGCCGCAATGGAAAGTTCGTGGTTACGATCCTCGATTTCACTGAAGGACAAGTCTGCCATCGAGGCATAGCCGCGAGCGTTGCATTCCCGCACGGCGACTTCGTGGAGTACTTGCCGCTCTTCATCGGTGATTTCAATTCGGCTGACGTGTGAGAAGGTCTCCACGCTGCTCCAAATGAAGTCGCTATTCTGACCGAGGGCGTACTTAATCCTTTCAAGGGGTATATACCGCAACCGCTCCGTAAGTTGGCCATAGGTCAGCAGTACATCGTCACCCCACACACGTAGGATTTCGCCCTCCAGAGCGGCAAAGATGGAGGCGTCCGTGTAGCCGAAATAAGTCTGAGTGAAGGACAGATTTGGGAACAACCTAATAAAAATGTCGATGAGCATATCCTCGGAGACCACGCTTGCTTCGAACAGCCAGTTTTCGTTTTTGGCGTAGAATTCGGCAAAGAAGATAGCTTGGGCTCCGTCGGCAAAGTAATCCTCCGCCAGTCGCTTGATTCGTTCTTTTGCATGAGCGGACACGGCATATACCTTGCCCTCATAGGTAGTTCCGCAAACCGCGATATAACTTTTCAGTTCCTCATCGGTCAGCGTGATATCCTCGTCCAAATCTTCTGCGGCAAACGTACGAAAACGAGCCATCTCAATCGGGGAGTGCAGCCTGTAGCCGTTTGTAAAGTGCGATGAAAGCACGTTCGTCAGTTGCGCAACAACCGCCGGGTCGAATACAGGTCTAGGTGTTAGGGCGGGGGCATCAATAGCAGGGCGTATATACGTTTGCATCGACTGCGTGGGTTTACCGTATTTAGTTTCAAAGATGACAAAGACGTCATCCAAGTTCACACCACAGTGTTGGCTAAAATCCTTGATAATTGAGAGATGGTAGTGGTTAGTGAGACAACCTGAGTGGTGAAATAAGAAATATTATTTGATGGTATGTTGTAATCGGCGTCAGGCAACTTTTTATATTAGTTCAAGTCCGTTAGAATAAGCCTCATTTGGTGTCTGTTTGTCAAGGTAAGAATGCTTTTTCCCTTCGTTGCACCAGTTGAACCAGGCGGTAAGTTCTATCTAAAGTTCTCTTGAATATAGCAAAGATTTTGAAGTACCAGACCGTTCGACCCTGCCTCATATTGATCTTCAACAAGGCCATCAGTTTTATATCGACCGTTCTTTTTCACAAACATCACCATAGATCAATGACCTTCTTCCCGTCCTGCCCTGGAAAATCTTACTTTTTCGGCGGCTTTATCGGCCCCTGCCCCGCCCTGGTGCCGGGCCTGCCCTTCTTTCGCTTCTCGGCATAGGCCGTCACATTGGACTCCGACTCTTTGGTGAGCTTCATATAATTGCCATAATGTTCCGGTAGCAGTTCACCGCCTTTCAGTGCCGGCACCACCGCGCAACCGGGTTCATTGGTATGGCCGCAGTTGGCGAAGCGGCATCGGAGGGCCAACTCCCGGATATCATCAAAACTTTCACCCATTCCTTCACTGCCCGCAAAAAGGCCGAACTCCCGCATCCCCGGCGTATCGACAAACATGGCGCCCTGCTCAAGGACGATGAGCTGGCGCCGCACCGTGGTGTGCCGTCCTTCCCCGGAATCACTGACTCGTGCCGTTTTCAGGGTTTCCTGGCCGGTGAGCCGGTTGATCAGCGTTGATTTGCCGACCCCTGATGATCCAAGAAGGCAGTATGTTTTTCCAGGGCCCATCAGCTCTCTGATCTGCTCCAGACCAGCCCCGGTAACATTGCTGAGGGCAATAATCCGGGTTCCGATTCCGGCGCCACGGATGGCCGCAATCAGGAGTTCCAATGCCTCGGAGCTGACCAGATCGGTCTTGGTCAGGATAAGCACAGATTGCACATGCCCCTCACCGGCCATCACCAGATAGCGTTCCAGCCGCGCCACATTAAAATCAAAATGGCATGATTGAACGATAAAGGCGACATCAATATTGGCGGCGATCATCTGCATCTCGCTGTTCTTGCCGGCGGATTTGCGATGGAGAAAGGACTTTCTCGGCAGCACCGCGTGGATGCTCGCGGAATTTTCAGAGTCGTAACTGACCCGGACCCAGTCGCCGACGCAGGGCATATCCATGGTCGAGCCGGTGGCGTTGAGGAATCGACCTGTGGTTCTGGCCGCGACTTCCCCCTCTTCATTGCGGATCACGTACCAGCCGCGATCAACCGCCGTTACCCGGGCCCATCGCTGCCCAGGCGAACAGACTGCACCCGCCAGATCGTGAAACCAGGGGCCCCATCCCAGCTCGCTCAATTCCATGGGCGCGATTTCCAGCCTGCTCTCGCAATGGGCATGGAGGTTTTCATCGGGTGAAGGTCTTCTCCCATCATGTCGGCCCCTGACCATCCGCGCCGGGCAGGATGATGCGCACCTTTTCCACCAGATGATCGGGGAAGTAGCTCTCTTTTGACTGGCGGAGGCCGGGGATTCCCAGATCCTGCTCCCGGTTGATGTGGGAAAAGTCGGCGAGACTCTTCTCGGCAAACCATTGGTTGATCAGCTGACCCAGGCCCTGAAACCGGGACATGGCCTTCTCAAAATGGCAGACCGCGGTGCTGGCATTGAGCGCCTCGCCGATGGTGAAGGCCTCGATGGTGCCATCAATGCGGATGGCGCCGCCGATCAGTCCAAATTCCTGGAAGTGGAGCAGGGTCTCCTCGATGGCCTGATACTCGCCGCACAAGCCTGGTTCTGCCATACAGTCCCGCTCGGTGCACCATCGGTCCTGCATGGCCAGACACTGGGGAACCAGCTCCGAGGTGATCCGTTCGTAGGTGCAGGAATAGGCGGCCAGGCACTGATGGATATGATTTCTTTTTTTGGTAAAATTTCGGCCCGCAAGGGTAGCCAGAGCCTCACGGCGATAAACATAATCGGCGTTGTCGCGATCCTCAACAACCCTCGCTCCGGACGGCAGTTGGGACTCATCGAGGTCCGCCCTGGGAAAGCGTTCCGCCCCGCTTATCTCAGCCTGGTATTGGCAGAGGACATCCGCCAGAGACACCGGCCCCACCGGTTTGCCCAGAAGAACCCGGCCCGTCTTGGTCTCGGCAAAAATGATCAGTGATTCCCTGAAGATGTCAATCAGGATGGGACGGGTCCGGCGCCAGGCGTAGAGATTGGTGAAGGTCAGCTCCGAGGTCTGGGGCGGGAAGCGGCGCAGATAGTCGTTCACCAGGGGGCGGTCATCGAGGGCAAGGGGGTGCAAGGTCATGGGGTTCCTGTGATGTTGGGGCAGGCAATGGGAGATGGTTTTCAGGGTCTCCGGTCAGTGACCGGAGACCTGTAATTCCATTTCTAAATCAAGCGTTCACTTCGTCGAATGCGCTGCGTCGCTCCTCACCGTTCGTATTGTACTGCCTCGTCGCGACTCGCTTTTCTTCTCGTGCACATCTTGATTTAGAAATGGAATAAATGGGACTCACCGGCGGGATTGGGCCAGTTGCTCCAGCTTCTGGCGGAGCTGGGGCTCGGGCGGCGCGCCCACCAGCTGATCAATGAGCTGGCCATGGTCGAAAAAGAGCAGGGTGGGCACGCCCCGGATCTGGTAATGGTTGGCCGTGCCGGGATGGAGGGTGGTGTTGAGGATGCCGATCTGAACCCGGCCCAGATATTCCCGGTTCAACCGGAAAACCAGGGGGGCCAGGGCCTTGCAAGGGCCGCATGAGGGCGAGTAGCAGTCCACCATCACCGGCAGGGTGGCGCCTTTGATAAAGTTCTGGAAATCGTTGTCGGTGAGTTCCACGGGCTGGGCGCTGCCGCGAAGATCCAGGGGCACCCCGCATTTTCCACATTTCGGGTGCAGATGCTGACGGTCGGCGGGAATCCGGTTCTTGGCCGGGCAGGACGGGCAGGGTACGATAAAGGTATTCATGGTCTCTTCCTCTGGATTTGGATGTACTCAGGGTGAAGCCGATTAACCGATCAAGGCTTCCATCAGCAGCCGAGGGGTCTCCTCCGCCGGGGCGGATATATGGGTGATGGGGGTCTCGGAGCGTTCCGCGTCCCGGATGGCCTGTGAATCGGCAAAAAAGGCCATGGGCACAACTCCCAGGCCCTCGATTAAAAAGGCCCGATCCTTCTCATCCCGGATCAGATTGCCGATAAAATCAATCTTTGGAATTCTCACATCCTCGGCCAGCTTTTTGATCTTGAGGGCGGTCCGGATGGAGGAACGGGAGGGGATGACGACAATCAGGAGCTGATCGACGCCGGCGATGGTGCCGCGCCCGAGGTGCTCAACGCCCGCCTCCATGTCGAGGAGGACAATCTGCTCCGGCGACAGCAGAAGCTTGGTCAGCATCCGGCGCAGGACGTTGTTTTCCGGGCAGGCGCAACCCTTGTCTCCGGTCTGGATGGCGCCCAGCACCATAAGCCTGACCCCCTCATGGCTGATCATGAATTCCTGAAGGATATCATTGACCTGGGGGTTCATATTGTAAAAGGGAGAGCCCTCCACCTTGCCGGAACGTTCCACCAGCAGCTTGCTCATCTCGGCAATGGGCCGGATCGCCGCCACATCGGTGACTCCCAGGGTCTCCGCCATATGCGGGCTGGGATCGGCATCAATAATCAAAACATCCTTACCGGCTTTTTTAAATTCATTGCCAAGCAAGGCCATGATCGTGGTCTTGCCCACCCCGCCCTTTCCGCTGATCGCGATCTTCATTCCGTCTCCATTGCATGCGTTAATATGCACGATCCCCTTGATTCGTTTGACCGTGTTCAGTAGAGTCCTGGGCGGCACAGTTGGTTCACTTCCCGGCTGCCGTCCCATCATAATAATCAGCACCGAGGGGCAATGCCCTTCTTTTTTATCCGATTTTCATATATTCTGTTTCAGGCGGGAATGGCCGCCGCCAGAAACGTCCGCTGCCCACCCCATTGAATGCCACTCTCCGGGTGGATACTGGTACAAAAATACAACCGACTCGTCGCCCCCATGCTTGCACTCTATAACCTTATCCAGATAATCGGGCTGATCATCGCCCTGCCCCTGCTCCTGGTCTTTGTCCTGATGACACCCCGATACCGCCATCGCGTCTGGCGGCGGCTGGGCTTCGGCCTGGACGAGCTGATCCGGAAGAACAGGCCGGACGGGCGGCAGACCATCTGGGTCCATGCCCTGTCGGTGGGCGAGGTGACCTCGGCCCTGCCCCTGATCTGCGGTATTCGCGAGAGGTTCCCGGAGATTTTCATTGTCTTTTCCGCCACCACCACCTCCGGATCCAGGGTCGCGGAACAGCTCATGGCCCCCCGCGCCGACCTGGTGGTTCCCTTCCCCCTCGACATCCTGCCGGTGACATCGGCCTTTATCCGCCGCATCAGACCCGATCTTTTTATCCTGGTGGAGACCGATTTCTGGCCCAACTTCCTGACCTGCCTCCAGCGCCGCCACATTCCTTCGATGCTCGTCAACGGCCGGATTTCCCGCCGATCCATGGCCTCCTACCGCCGCTTCTCCTTTTTCTTCCTGCCCCTGTTCCAAAGCTTCCGCCACCTCTCCATGCAGACCGAGGGCGACCGGCGCAACATGATCGACCTCGGGGTTCCGGCGGAACGGGTGCACACCCTGGGAAACCTCAAATTCGACACCCCCGGCATCAGCGGCAATACTGCCTCGCAATCCCTTCCCATGACCCTGCCGGATCACAGCCTGCTGCTCGTCGCCGGTTCCACCCACAAGGGGGAAGAGGAGATCATCCTCCAGGTCTTTGCCCGGCTGCGGACGAGCTTTCCCCAGCTCTATCTGATCATCGCCCCCCGTGACATCGGCAGAGCCAGAGAGATTCAAGGGCTGGCTGCGGCCCGGGGGATCAGCTCCGCCCGTCGTTCCGAGAAGATCAGCGAGGCTTGTGGGCTCCTCGTTCTGGACACCATCGGCGAACTTGCGGGCTGCTATCGTTTTGCCGACATCGCCTTTGTCGGCGGCAGCCTGGTGGACCTGGGCGGCCATAATCCCATTGAACCGGCGGTGATGGAGACCCCGGTGCTCTTTGGCCCGCACATGGAGGATTTTGCCGAGATCAGCGCCGAGCTTCTGGCCGACGGCGGCGCGCTCCGGGTCGAGGATGGAGAGGCCCTCTTTCAGGCGACCCACACCTGGCTCGCCGACTCCCGGCTCCGTGAACAGGCAGGACATGCCGCCCTGGCCTGTGTGAAAATGCAGCAGGGGGTCATTGACCGCCATCTCCAGCTTATCCAGACGCTCCTCTCCGCGCCCTGAAGTGGCTGAAGTGAGATTCCCGTGATCACCAGACTCGCCCGGCTTCTCTCCAATCATCTTCTGCTTGCGGCCACCTTCTCCCTTGCCATGGGTATTTTCGGCGCCCTCGCCTGCCAGCCCCTGGGCTGCACCCCCGGCCCCTTTCTTTTGCTGTCCCTGCTCTTCGCCACCTCCGCCCTCTACGCGCACCGACGCCGACACGCACAGGCCGCCATCCTCCTTCTGCTTTCCTTTCTCTTCAGCACAGGACTTGCCCATGGCCTGCTGGCAATGCGGGCGCCGACGGATTCCAGCCATGTTTTCCATCTGATCAGGGAAGAACAGGAGGCGGTGCTGATCTGCACCCTGGAGCAGCTCCCCGGATATAACGGCAAATACAGCACCCTGCTGGTGGATGTCCATTCCCTGCGGATGAAAGAGGATGCCGGATTTATTGCCGCCCGCGGGCTGGTTCAGCTGAAACTCAAGGACCCCTGGCCCAGGTACTTGATGCCCGGTGACCAGCTTGCCGTCCGGGCCCGCCTGAGCCCGCCCTCCACCTTTCAGAATCCGGGCGGATTTGATTATCCGACCTATCTCGCCCGCCAGGATATCTGGATTACCGGCTGGATCGGCTCGCCCCTTTTTATCCAGCAGATCGAAAATGAGCCCACTCTCCTGCACCGACTGCGCTTCCTGCCCGAGGGTCTTCGCACCCGGATCAGCACCTTTATTGACCAGAAGGTTGACCCTGAAATCGCCAGTGTCTATAAGGCGTTGCTCATCGGCGAGGCCTCGGGCATCAGCGAGGAAATCCTGGAGGCCTTCAAGGGCTCGGGCACCATGCATATCCTCTCCATCTCCGGGGCCCATCTCTCCATCCTCGCCGCCTTTCTCTTCTTCTGCCTCTACTGGCTGCTGCGCCGGTCGGAAAAAATGATCCTTCGTTATCCGGTGAAGAAAATCGCCGCCGCCCTCTGCCTGCCGCCCCTGGCCATCTACTCCCTGCTGGCAGGGGCCGGCACCCCGGTGATCCGCTCCCTGATCATGATCTTTGTCTTTATGATCGCCCTCTGCGCCGACAAGCAGAAGTCGCTTTTCATCCCCCTGGCCCTGGCCGCGCTTCTCATCCTTGTCTGGGAACCCGCCAGTCTTTTCACTGCCTCCTTTCAACTCTCCTTTATGGCGGTGGCCTCCATGGCCATGGCGGCCCCGCTTCTTGCCGCCATCACCGGGGCAGAGACCACCACGGAAGGGAGAACCGCCAGAATCGGACGGCTGCTGTTTCGCTATCTCCTGGCCGGCTTCACCGTTTCCATGGCCGTCACCGTTGGCACCGCCCCCCTGCTCCTCTTTTATTTCAACCGCCTCTCGCTGATCGGGCCCGCGGCCAACCTGCTCATTGAAGGCCTGATCTGTTTCTGGAGCCTGCCCCTGGGATTTCTCGCCTGCCCCCTCATCTTTATTGCCCCGCCCGCCGCCGACCTGCTCCTGCAACTCGGCGGCTATGGGCTGACCCTGTCACTGAGGCTGGCCGCCTTTTTCAATGGGCTCCCCTTTTCCACCCTCTGGCTGCCGACGCCGCCGCCAGTGCTGATGGTTCTCTATTACGCGGCCATCCTGCTCTTTCTCTGGTCCCTGTCTGCCCTTCGCGGCGCGGATGCCAGGCCTCTTATAGCCAAGACCGCCATGGCCGGGGGCGGTGGCCTCTGGCTGCTGAGTCTTTTCTTCATCTTCATGCCCCCGGCGGAGCTTTTCAAAGACTCCATCCCGGCCAGCGAGATCACCTTCCTCGATGTGGGCCAGGGCAGCTCCACCTTTCTCCAACTGCCCACCGGCAAACGACTGCTTATCGATGGCGGCGGCTCCGAGTCGCCAAGATTTAATGTGGGAGAAGACATCATCGCCCGCTTTCTCTGGCAGCGGGGGATCAAGCGCCTGGACATGATTATGGTCACCCACAGCGACGCCGATCATTACAACGGCATCCCTTTCCTGCTCCACCGCTTCCGCCCCCAAACCCTGTGGGTCAATGACTTCAGCGGCCATGACCCGAACTGGGACGCGATGCTGCAACTGGCCCACCGGCTCCATATCAGCGTCAGGATTCCGCAGTCCGGGGAAACCCTGATCAGGGCCGGCAATGCCGGGATTGTCTCCCTCGGCAACCCCTCGGAGCCATACGGAAATGCGATCAACGACAGCAGCCTGATTCTGCGCTTTGGCGAGGACGGAGGCCATGACTTCTCCTGCCTTTTTGCCGGCGATATCAGCCACAAGGCCGAGGCGCAACTGGTGAACGAGAAAATTCCGCTGCCATCCACCTTCCTCCTCTCGCCCCACCACGGCTCATCCACCTCAAACTCCGAGGCCTTCCTCCAGGCAGTGAACCCGCGCGCCATGATCGTCTCGGCCGGACGCCACCGCTCCGATAAATTCCCCACCCCCGAGGTTCGGCAACGCTGCGCCGCCCTCGGGATCACCATGCTCATCACCGCCGAGCACGGAGCCATCACCATCACCGACAAGGAAATCACATGGCAGGACAGAGATAGGGACTGGTGAAATGACATTCAATATCTTAGCCATTGCTTTCTTCCTTGAAAGGGTTAAGTTACGCCCTTGCAATCATCCAATACTTCCCATTCCTTGCAGTCGAAGCAATCGCATCTTCATCCCCGCAAACTGGTCCCCTGTTCCACGGAATCATCAAAAGAGGGTTCTTCCGGATTAAGCGTACTGGGATCAAAAAATTGAGTGGAAAATAGAATGGGACACGAACCCGTCGGGCAGCTTTGAGCCAATATTCTCTCACGTTTCCATCTTCAAGCTAAAATGGCATTATGGACAAATCAATCCCTGGCCTCTGACCACCATAAAAAGTTTGGCCGGAACGTCTCCACCCCCCATCAACCAGGAGGAACATCCCTTGATCATCAATTACGTGCATAGATTTGAAAAATTTATCAACTATATCCTGCTGTTTTTACTGGCCATCGTCACCCTCCTTGCCACCGTCCACGTTATCTGGGTCATGGGCAAGGCCGTGATCACTCCACCCTTCTTTCTCCTGGAGACGTACGAGTTGATGGAGATTCTCGGGATGATTCTGCTGGTGATGATCGGCATCGAGCTGCTGCACTCCGTCACCACCTATCTTACCCAGCGGGCTTTTCATCTGGAGATCGTTATCTCGGTGGCCATGATCGCCATAACCCGCAAAATTATCACCCTGGACCCCAAGGAATTATCGGCAGGAACCCTATTAGGCATCGCCGCCATGGTTTTTGCCCTGGCCGGCAGCTACTTCCTGATCCGGTTCAGCCATCGGAAAAAAGTAAATACGAATATAATTGAAACGTCAACGCTGGATAAATAATCACACCCCCGCAAAGATGGTGCTGACGCCGATGCTGGGCGCGAAAGGAATCACTTATTCGGCTTTGCGCTCAATGGGGCAGGACGCTGGAGAGTTCCGAACAGGTGCAGTGATATGATCCGCTTCCTCCTGGTTTACCTGACCGTCTATTCCCTCGCCCATGGCTATGTCTTCCACAAGCTCGTGAAGGCCTTTGCCCCCGGGAAAATAGCCCTCATCGGCAGCGTCCTGTTTATGGCAGTCATGCTGGCGGCACCCATTCTTGTTCGAATCGCCGAGCAGAAGGGGTTTGAAACCGGGGCCAGGATCCTGTCCTATGCCGGATTTAGCTGGATGGGCCTGCTCTTTCTTGTGGTGATCCTGATGGGCGCGGTGGATATCATCGGCTGGACACTGGGACAGGCTGAAGCAGTGGCCCTGTTCCAGCCTGCCCGGGACTGGATAACACCCCGGCAGGGGATAGTCATTCAGATGCTTCTGGTTCTGGCCATCTACGGCTACGGACTGTTTGAAGCAAACGATATTCGCCTGGAACGGGTGGAAATCGTCAGCCCCAAAATTCCTGCCTCCCCCGGCAGAATCCGCATTGTCCAGATATCGGATGTGCATCTCGGACTCATTGTCCGGGAGGGCCGCCTCAAGCGCATTCTTGCCAAAGTTGAAGAAGCTCATCCTGATATCCTGGTGTCCACCGGCGATCTGGTGGACGGCCAGCTCAACCATATCACCAGAGAGGCCACCCTGCTGGCCGGGATCACCCCGCCTCTGGGCAAGTTTGCCGTCACCGGTAACCATGAGTTTTATGCCGGCCTGCAGAATTCCCTGGATTTAACCAGCCAATCGGGGTTCACCATGCTCCGCCAGCAGGGGATAGGTGTGGGCGGGGTCACCCTTGTCGGAGTGGATGACCACGCCCTCAGTGGCCGGGGCACTCAGACTGGTCAATCCAGGGAACGTGACATTCTTCTTGCCCAGCCCGCCGACAGCTTCACGGTCCTGCTCAAGCATCGCCCTGATATTGACCCGGGAAGTCTCGGCCATTTTGATCTCCAGCTTTCCGGCCATACCCACAAGGGCCAGATCTTCCCCTTCAACCTGCTCACCTGGCTCTCTTTTCCCTATAAAGCCGGCCATCTCACCAGGCTGGATGGCGGCCTTCTCTATGTCAGCTGCGGCTCCGGAACCTGGGGACCGCCCATCCGCATTCTCGCCCCGCCGGAAGTCACCATCATCGACCTGATCCATGGTGATTCAAAATGATTTCAGATCGGCTGCAACCCTGGCAAGAAAAGGACATGGTTTTATCTGATTGCCTCAATTCACCTTGAGGAGATCAACCCTTCCTGATACATAGGCCTATAGAATGGATACTGCCGTTACGACGCCCAAACCACCCACCCTTCCCCCCCCATATTTTA
>JACDZJ010000299.1_pt1 | contig 17036 bp, 17 predicted proteins | sample 7365721 | NCBI WGS metagenome assembly JACDZJ01 (sample SAMN15143480, study PRJNA637477) | pond metagenome | biome: freshwater wetland ecosystem [ENVO:00000243]; feature: pond [ENVO:00000033]; material: pond water [ENVO:00002228]; isolation source: pond water containing pink berries ... | reverse complement strand
GCGCAAAATCATATCAGCCAAGCGAAAATCGGGAAACAGTTGATGGACAGTTTCTAAGCCGCGAACAAACGATTGCATTTTGCAAGAACCGCAGGGGCTGTAGGGGCGGCCTAGGCGATTTCCGACTATTTGGATACCGGTGAGTGTAGGTGCGACTTCAGTCGCACCTACATCCGAGCCGACGGTGGGTGGTATCCGGTTTTTCGGAAATCACCTTAAGTCGCGCCATCGGTCGGTAGTTCCTTTCCTGGAAAAATCGCCTGGTGATTTCCGGGAAAGATTCTACCAACAGGTAGGGGTGACATGTAGGTGCGACTTCAGTCGCACCGATTCGTACTCAGGTGCGACTAAAGTCGCACCTACACAGACCGGTATCCAAATTGTCGGAAACCACCTAAGTCTTGACTTTTGCCTCCGGTCAGGCGAAAAGTGAGGAAAGACCTGATCCCATCGCCCACGTAGGGTACTGATGGCGGTGCCGTCCATCCTTCTTGCGCTTGCTGAGGTCCCGATGCGGGACTACACTGCATCTGCCATGCGCATCATTTCCCTATCCACTCTCAAGGCATTCTGGGACGGGACACCCGCCTACCGGGATGCGCGAGAACCCGGTCTTGCCTGGTACCGAGCCGCGTGCGGTGCCAATTGGTCGACTCCTGCCGATGTCAAGGCGGCCTTCCGCAATGCCAGCATCCTCAAGGACGGACGGGTAGTGTTCAATCTGGCCGGCAACAAGTACCGTCTGGTTGTCTGGATCAACTACCCGTATCGCGTGGCATACGTCCGATTCATCGGCACCCATGCACAGTACGACGCCATCGACGCGCAAACTATCTGATCGGTAACGCCATGGATATTAAGCTTATCAAGACCGATGCCGACTATCGGGCGGCCCTGGCCGAAATCGAAACGCTGATGGTGGCGACCCTCGACAGCCCCGAAGGCGAGCGGTTGGACCTGCTTGTTACGCTGGTGGAAGCCTACGAGCGGGACCACTACCCCATGGACCTGCCGGACCCGGTAGAGGCGATCCGCTTCGAGATGGAACAGAACGGGCTCACCCCGAAAGACCTGGAGCCCATGATTGGACGCTCCAATCGGGTCTACGAAATCTTGAGCCGCAAACGCCCCCTGACGCTGAAGATGATCTGGCGCTTACATCGCGATCTTGGCATCCCTGCGGAAAGCTTGATCAAACCGTCAGTGGAGGAAATGGGGCCAAGCTCAATTATGAATTCAAGAAATGCCTAACGACCGCCCAAAGAGCGAGCGCGCGCCATCAGGGTTCGAGTTGCTTTGCAGGCTCAGTGGGTGGCGCACGCCGCCTGGGGCGACACGTTATCGCGCCGAGCAAGGCTCGGCGTTTCTTGCGGGGTGAAAGTCCCCGTCGGGTTCCTTTCCCGGAAAAATCGCCTGAGGCGCGCGTCTCACCTCAAAACGGACTCCCCGTCAGCCATTTCAGCGGCGGCACCAGCAACATCTGTAGCAGCACCAGGCTGATGATGACCAGCATGGGTGAGAGGTCGATGCCGCTGATCGGCGGCAGGGCGCGTTGGGCCGGGCGCATGAGGGGGTCGGTCAGCCGCGACAGGAGCGCGACGCCAGGATTGTAGGTGCCGGGGTTCACCCAACTCAGAATGACGCGGATGAACACCGCGAACAGGAAGATGTTGATGATGAGTTCGACCAGCGCCGGCACCGACCAGAGCAGCGCCCCGATGGGGAAGGCGCTGAAGCCCAGCAGCGCGGCCAGCAGGGCCAGTTCCGCCGTCTTGAGCAGCCAGGCGAGGACGATGGAGGCGGTGTCCATTCCGGCCAGGCTCGGGATCACCTGGCGCAGCGGCCGCAAGACCGGCGAGGTGACCTTGACGATGAACTGCGACAGCGGGTTGTAGAAGTCTGCCCGCGCCCATTGCAGCAGGAAGCGGATCATGACCACCGCGATATAGAGCCCGAACAGGGTCTGGATCAGAAAGACCAGTGGATTGGTGAGATAGGAACCGCTCATGACTGCTCCATCAGCGTCTTGGAGATCTCGACCGCGCGTTCACGGGCGGCCCGCGCGGCGCGGCCCACCAGTTCGCTCAGTCCCGCCTCGGTGAATACCGCCAGGGCGCGTTCAGTGGTCCCGCCGGGGGAGGTGACCTGAGCGCGCAGTTGCGCCGGCGGGGCGTCACTCTCCACCGCCATACGGGCGGCCCCCAGCGCGGTCTGGATGGTCAGCAGGCGGGCGGTCTCGGCGTCGAGTCCGAGGTCGATTCCGGCCTGTTCCAGCGCCTCCATCAGTAAGAAAAAATAGGCCGGGCCGCTGCCGGAGATGGCGGTGACCGCGTCGATCTGGGCCTCGTCATCGACCCAGCGGGTGAGTCCGGCGGCGCGCAGGATGGTCTCGGCGCGATTGCGTCCGTCGTCGCCGACCTCGGGGCTGGCGTGCAGTCCGATGGCCCCGGTCTGGACCATCGCGGGGGTGTTGGGCATCGAGCGGACCACCGGCACCGGCGAGCCCAGCCATCGTTGGATCGCCGCCTCCGGCACCCCGGCCATGATCGAAATCACCAGGGGTCCGAGCTGGCACACCAGATTGCCGATTTCCCGACAGACGGCCGGTGCCAGTTGCGGCTTGACGCACAGGACCAGGGTGGCGGCCCCGGCGAGGGCCTCGCGATTGTCCGCGACGATGCGCACGCCAAAGCGCGCGCGCAGGTCCTCGCGTCGCGTCGCGTCCGGCTCGGCGACGCAGATGGCAGCGGGGGGATAACCGTCGGCGATCAGGCCCGCGATCAGGCTGCTCGCCATATTGCCGCCGCCGATGAAGGCGATGCTGGGTTTGCTCGTTGGCATAGCTGGATAATAAAACCGACTTGGGACAAGTTCAGAATCAAGGGCTGTTCACGGCGCGTTGCATGACGTCCGACGCAACGGCCGTTCAGCGACCTCAGGTGCTGCTGCTATTATAGGGGCGCGCCCCGAAGACCGCCGTGCCGATCCGCACCAGGGTGGCCCCTTCCAGGATCGCCGCCTCCAGATCGTCCGACATCCCCATCGACAGGCAGTGCAGCGGCTGATCAGGCGTGGCGAGCCGATCACGCAGCAGCCGCAGTGCGCGCAGTGGTTCACGCTGTCCGCTCGGGTCGGCGCAGGGGGCCGGCAGCGTCATGAGCCCCATCACGCGCAGCCCCGGCAGTCCGACGCAAGCCCCGAGCAGAGCGGCGGCGGCGTCCGGGGCCACGCCGCCCTTGCTCGCTTCGCCGCTCAGGTTCACCTGGATGCAAACCTTGAGCGGTGGGCGGTCGGCTGGGCGGTGTTCACTCAGGCGCCGCGCATGTTCGCGATCCGCCAATCCATGCACCCAGTCGAACCGGGCAGCGAGCTGGCGGGTCTTGTTGGCCTGGACCCGACCGATAAAGTGCCATTCAATCGGCAGGTCAGTGAGTAGGGCCTGCTTGTCGAGTGCCTCCTGCAGATAGCTTTCTCCGAAGGCGTGCTGACCCTGGACAAAGGCCGCGCGGATGGCATCGGCGCCTTGCCGTTTGCTCACCGCGATCAGCGTCACCGACCCCGGCGCACGGCCGACGGCCAGGGTCGCCGCCTGGATCCGGGCCTGAACCGCCGCCAGCCGGGAGGCGATGGTGTCGGCGGTCATCGTGGCGCCGCGCTCATCGCTCCGGCTCCGCGACCGCCGCCGTGCCGTCCAGTAAGTGCTGCAACTGGCGCAAGGCCTGGCCACGGTGGCTGAGCCGATTCTTCACCTCCGGTGCCAACTCGGCGGCGGTGCAGTCGTGGCTGGGGACGATGAAGATCGGGTCATAGCCGAAACCGGCGGCGCCGCGGGGCGCGCGCCCGATGAGTCCCTCCCAGGTGCCCTGGCAGATCAGGGGCGTGGGATCATCGGCATGGCGCAGGTAGACCAGGACGCATTGATAGCGCGCGGTGCGCTGCGCGTCGGGAACCTGCTCCAGGTCCTGCAGCAGCTTGACCAGGTTGTCGGTGTCCGAGGCGCCCGGTCCGGCGAAGCGCGCGGAGTAGATCCCCGGTGCGCCGTGCAGGGCGTCGACCTCGATCCCCGAGTCGTCGGCCAGCGCCGCCAGGCCGCTGTAGCGAGCGGCGTTGCGCGCCTTGAGGATGGCGTTCTCGACGAAGGTGAGGCCGGTTTCCGCGACCTCCGGCACGCCGCGCTCACCCTGGGGGATGACGTGGATGCGGGCGGCGGCCAGCAACTGGCCGAACTCGCGCACCTTACCGGGGTTGTTGCTGGCCAGCACGATGGACTCGCCGCGGTGGGATTGCGTCATGTCAGAGGCCCAGGGCTTCACGCTGCAGCGTATGCAGCCGGCGAATTCCCGCGGCCCCCAGTTCGAGCAGGGTGTCCAATTGCGCGCGGGTGAATGGCTCGGCCTCGGCGGTTCCCTGGACTTCGATGAACCGTCCGTCACCATCCATCACCAGGTTCAAGTCGGTATCGGCGTTGGAATCCTCGGCGTAGTCCAGATCCAGCACCGGTTGCCCCGCGTAGATACCGACCGAGACCGCGGCCACCTGGGTGCGCAGCGGATCGACGGATAGCGCGCCGCTGGCCCGCAGTCCGCCGAGTGCATCGTAGAGCGCGACCCAGGCGCCGGTGATGGCCGCGGTGCGGGTGCCGCCATCGGCCTGGAGGACATCGCAGTCCAGGGTCACAGTGCGCTCGCCGAGTTGCGTCAGGTCCACCGCGGCGCGCAGCGAGCGGCCGATCAGACGCTGGATTTCGAGGGTGCGTCCGCCCTGCTTGCCGCGTGCCGCCTCGCGGGGGCTGCGTTCGTGCGTCGCCCGCGGCAACATGCCGTATTCGGCGGTGATCCAGCCCTTACCCTGGCCCTTCAGAAAGGGCGGGACCCGGTCCTCGACGCTGGCGGTGCAGAGCACCCGGGTGGCGCCGAACTCCACCAGCACCGAACCCTCGGCGTGACTGGTGTAGCCGCGGGTGAAGCGGATCGGACGCAAGGCGTCCGGTTGACGTGCTGATGGTCGCATGGGGCGGCAGTCTCTTGTGCGGTGGTGGTCATTGCGGCTGGTCTGCCGCACCCTGGGCGGCATCCTTGAGCCGGTTGTCCTGATCCGGTTGCAAGAACTCGGAGTGCGGCAGGTCGCCGACATGGCGCGTCAGGTACGCCAGGAGCTGGGCCGCGTCCTGCGGGCGTTTGGTCGGGTCCATCGCCATCGACCAATCGGCCGCCTCCAACAAAAAAGCGGGATAGCGGTTCTTGAGCTCCACCGTGGCGGGGATCAGCTTGTCCTCCTGGTGACGGTCGATGGCCGGGGGCGGCGTACGACCTTCCATACAGGTGCGGATGCTGGCGCCAACCGCGTAGACATCGGTCCAGGGGCCGACCCGACCGCCGCGATAGTACTGCTCGACCGGCGAATACCCGGCGGTGATCACTTGACCGCCGCCGGCACGACCGCGGCTGAGGGGGTGCACGGCACCCAGGTCGAGCAGTAAGGGTTGGTTGCCATGGCGCAGGTGAATATTCCCCGGCTTCACGTCCAGGTGCAGCATCGAACGCGCGTGCAGCAAGGCCAGGGCGTCCAGGATCGGCATGAACACGTCCAATAGGAAGGTGGTGCTCAAGCCGCCCCGGCGTTCCTGGATATAGCTTCCGAGGTTGCGTCCGCGTTCGTTCGGCATCACCAGGTAACCGGTTTGGTTGGCCAGGAAGAAGTCCAGGACGCGTACGATGTTGGGGTGACGCAGCGAGGCCAGCGCCTTCACTTCCTGGAAAAAGAGCTTGCGCCCGCGTTGCAGGTTTTCGGTGTACTGCGGCTCGATGGGCACCACCTGCCGACGCTGATCCCGGGCGGCGATCTTTTTCGGCATGAACTCCTTGATGACCACCTCGTCCCCGGTCTCCTCGGTCCGCGCCAGATAAATCAAGCTGAACCCGCCCTTGCCGATCGTCTCGAGGATACGATAGCTGCCGAGCAGGGTGTCGTGTGGGAGGCTTTCGCGCGCGGCGGTCATGACGTTGAATGCCGATGCTGTCGATAGTCGGGGCGTGATCTCTGGTGTTTGACGGTGCGGACGTTCACTTGACGGCGTTGACGGGTGTGCTCACCTGGATCGGACGAACGGGTATGATAGCGTTATCCGCGTCCGCATTCTGCGCTGTTGCGTCGAGTCGCCGCGGGCGTCTTCCCCCCGCAACCTGAGGCATCCGGGATGATCAAGAGTATGACCGCTTTCGCGCGGGAGACCCAAGGTGCGCCATTCGGCGAGCTGGCGTGGGAACTGCGAAGTGTCAACCACCGGTTTCTCGAACCCCATATCCGCCTGCCCGAGGAACTGCGCGCCCTGGAAACAGCGGTACGTGACCGCCTGGCGAAGCGCCTGCAACGTGGTAAGGTGGATTGTACCCTGCGTTACGACCCCGCGGTCGGGGTGGTCGGCAGCCTGCGCGTCAACCGCGCTTACGTGGAGCAACTGTTGGCGGCCGGGGATGAGATTTCGTCCCTGATCGGCCGCTCGGCGGAACCCTCGGCGTTCGATCTGCTACGCTGGCCCGGGGTGATCCAGGAGCAGGAGCGGGATCTGGATCAGGTTACGGATGCCGCTCTGCGGTTGCTGGATCAAGCGCTCACCACGCTGCTGCAGACCCGTGTCCGCGAGGGTGAGCGCCTGGCCGCGCTCCTGCGCGAGCGCTGCGACCGGCTGCAGGAGTCCGTGGTGCGCGTGCGCGCGCGCCTGCCCCAGGTCATGGCCGGGGTGCGCAAACGGCTGGCCGACCGCTTCGTGGAGTTGCGCGCTGAACTGGACGCGGGGCGTCTCGAACAGGAGCTGGCGCTGGTCGCCGCCCGACTGGATGTCGACGAAGAATTGGATCGCCTGGAGGCGCATGTCGCCGAGGTCCGGGCGGTCCTGACCCGTGATGAGCCGGTCGGCCGACGGCTGGATTTCCTGATGCAGGAATTGAATCGGGAGGCGAACACGCTTGGTTCCAAGTCCGCCGATGTGGACGTCACGCGCGAGGCGGTTGAGATGAAGGTACTGATCGAGCAACTGCGCGAACAGATTCAGAACCTCGAGTAGCAGATCGAGTAGCAGGTCGAGTAGCAGATGAACGATGATCGGTTGACGGGGGCTCGCTGATGCACGAAGGTATCTTGTTCATCGTCTCGGCTCCGTCCGGTGCCGGTAAGACCAGTCTGGTCAAGGCCCTCCTGGAGCGTGATCCGCATCTTGCCCTGTCGGTCTCGGCGACGACCCGGCCGCCGCGCCCCGGCGAGCGGGACGGGGTGCATTATCACTTTCGCGACCTGCCGACACTGCGTGCCGAGATTGCCGCGGGGGCCTTCCTGGAATACGCGGAAGTCTACGGTAATCTGTACGGGACGCGAGAGGCGGATGTTCGCCGGGGGCTGCGTCCCGGACGCGGTTTGATCCTGGAGATCGATTGGCAAGGCGCCCGTCAGGTCAGGGCGCGTTTCCCGCAGGCGGTGAGCGTCTTCATACTCCCGCCGTCCTGGGCCGAACTTGAGCGCCGTCTCTGCGGCCGGGGCACCGACAGCGAGGCCGTGATCGCCCGTCGGCTGGCCGAGGCGCGTGCCGACATGGCCCACTGGAGCGAATATGACTATGTGGTCATCAACGATCGCTTCAACGCGGCGCTCGCCGACCTGGCCGCCATTGTTGCCGCCGAGCGGCTGCGGGCCGCGCGGCGACGGGGGCAGGTGGAGCAGCTGTTTACCGATCTGCCGACGGTCTGAGCGCGAGTCCGAAACCGGCCGGGATCCGTGCTCCCCGTCGTTGTTGGTTTTTCGTTTCGCGTTTTTCGTAACCCGATGCTTGATAAGCATTAAATAAGGCGAAAAACCGAAAACTAAAGACTGTTCCGTCTATGTTAAGCTAACCGAAAAAGTCGGCTACTGGTCAAGTTTGCCTGCTGCCGAACACCTTCTTGGAGTAAGAGATACATGGCCCGAATTACCGTTGAGGATTGCCTCAAACACGTGGATAACCGTTTCTCCCTGGTCCTGCTTGCCACCAAGCGGGCGCGCCAGTTGGCCAACGGGGTCGAGCCCACCCTGCCGTGGCAGAAGGACAAGCCCACCGTCATGGCACTGCGCGAGATCGCCGAGGGCCATATCACCAACGAGTTCGTGCAGGCCGCGCAGAAGCACATTGATGAGAGCGCGGCGGCCTTGGAGCAACGGCTGGCGCTGGAACTCGCCGCCGAACTGCGCGAACTGGATACCGATAAGGACTAACTCCGCGAGTCCGACTTGAGTGGTCCACCGCGCTATCTGATCAGCGACCTGTGCGCTTACCTGGAGTCGTATCTCCCGTCCGAGCAGGTGAGCGAAGTCTATCGCGCCTATCTGTTCGGAGCCGAAGCCCACGAGGGGCAAAAACGTAAATCAGGGGAGCCCTACATCTACCACCCGCTGGCGGTGGCGCGCACCCTGGGCGAGATGCGCATGGACTACAAGTGCCTGATCGCCGCCCTGTTGCACGACGTCATCGAGGATACCCCGGTCTCCAAGGAGGATCTTTCCGCGGTCTTCGACGACGAGATCGCGGAACTGGTCGACGGGGTCAGCAAGCTGTCTCAGATCGATTTCGCGTCCCGTGCCGAGGCGCAGGCCGCCAGCCTGCAGAAGATGCTGCTGGCCATGACCCGCGATATTCGCGTGATCCTGATCAAGCTCGCCGACCGCCTGCACAACATGCGCACCATGGGGGTGATGCGGTCCGAGGCGCGGCGGCGGATTTCCCGTGAGACGCTCGAGATATTCGCCCCCATCGCCAACCGCCTCGGCATCAACAGCATCCGGGTCGAGTTGGAGGAACTGGGCTTCAGTCACTATTGGCCGTGGCGTCACCTGGTGCTGGAACGGGCGGTGCAGAAGGCTGCCGGCGAGCGCTCCGAACTGCTGGCCACGGTCGAGACGGCACTCAAGCGGCGGCTTGCGCAGGAAGAAATCCCGGGCGAAGTGACCGGGCGCTGTAAGAACCTTTACAGCATTTACAGCAAGATGCGCGACAAGCGGCGGTCCTTCTCCGACCTGGTGGATGTCTTCGGGCTGCGGGTGACCGTGGATCGGGTCGATACCTGTTACCGGGTGCTGGGCCAGGTCCACAACCTCTACAAGCCGGTGCCCGGGCGCTTCAAGGACTATATCGCGATCCCCAAGGCCAACGGCTACCAATCGCTGCACACGGTGCTGTTTGGTCCCCAGGGCGTTCCCATCGAGATCCAGATCCGCACCGCGGCCATGCAGCGCAGCGCCGAATCGGGGATTGCGGCGCACTGGATGTACAAGAGCGGGAGTCAGAGTTCAGCGCCGGCTCTGGCGTTGGCCAACGAGTGGCTCCAGAACCTGCTGGACATGCAGCGCAGTGCCGGCAACTCGGTCGAGTTCCTGGAGCATGTCAAGGTCGACCTGTTCCCGGACGAGGTCTACGTCTTCACGCCCAAGGGACGTATCCTCACGCTCAAGCGCGGGGCCACGGTCGTGGATTTCGCCTATGCCATCCACTCGGATATCGGCAACACCTGCGTGGCGGCGCGCATCGACCGGCGGATGGCGGCGCTCAACACTCCCCTGCGCAGCGGCCAGACCGTGGAGATCATTACCGCGCCCGGGGCCAAGCCCAACCCGTCCTGGCTCAATTTCGTCGTCTCCGGGAAGGCGCGGGCGAGCATCCGCGGCTTCCTCAAGAACCTCAAGCAACTCGAGGCCGAGGCCCTGGGACGGCGTCTGCTGAACGCGGAGCTGGCCGGTCTGGGAACCGAGGTCGACCGGGTCGACCCGGTCCGCCTGAGTGTCTATCTGGAGGACGCCGGGCTCCCGGAGGTCACGGCCCTGCTCGCGGAGATCGGACTGGGCAACCGTTCGCCGCTGTTGGTCGCGCGGCGGCTGGCCGGCGGTGACGGGGAGTTGCCCGCGCCCGCGCGCGACCCCGGTGCCGATCTCCACCCCCATCGGCTCGCGATCCGCGGTACCGAGGGCATGGTGGTCACCTTCGCACGCTGTTGCCGCCCGATTCCGGGAGACCCGATCGGCGCTCTGTTCAGTCCGGGGCGCGGCATCGTGGTCCACCGTCAGGAGTGCCGCAACCTCGGCAGTCTGGAGACCAAGCGGGACAAACGGCTGCAGGTCGAGTGGGCGCCGGAGCCGGACGGCGACTTTCCGGTCGAAATCCGGGTCGAGATCAACAATCGCCGCGGCGCCCTGGCGATGGTCGCCGCCGCCATCGCCGAACAGGGCTCGAACATCGAGAATGTCCAGTCGAAGGATCGGGACGGCATGACCACCGCCCTGGAATTCCTGGTCGCCGTGCGCAGCCGCCGCCATCTGGCGCGCATCATGCGGCGGCTGCGCCAAATCCCGCTGGTGATCCGCATCGTCCGCGTCAGCCGCTGACCGCTTTGGAGAGCAGGCGCCGCGCGTCCTTGAGCAGGAGCAGCCATTGCTGTCCGTGCAGGGGTGACTGCATGAAACCGAACCGCGCGTAGAAGTGCGCCGCCGCGTCGTCGATCGGGTGCGTCAGTAGGGCACGGATACCGGCCTGCTCGGCGATGGTCAGGGTGCGCCGGATGGCATCGCGCAGCATTGCAAGGCCGATGCCCCGCCCTTGGTCCTCGCGCGACACCGCCAGCCGGGCCAGGATGACGACGGGGATCGGGTGCTGACTCATTCCCTGACGGACCCGCTCCGGGGCGTCGAGGCTGTCGATTTGGCCGACGGTCAGGCTGTAGTAGCCAATGATGCGATCCGTATCGGCAACGATGAAGGTCTTGGCCGAGCCGCTGGTCTGGGCCTGGCGGGCGTGACGCGCGAGCCAGGTGTCGAGCGCCGGTTTGCCGCAGTCGAAGGTGTCGGTCCGATGGCGCACATCCAAGGGCTGCGGCGCATCCAGGCTCATGGGGTATCCCAGGGGTCGGCGCGGGAGAACAGGTCTCGCAGGCCCGGGTTGTCCTGGGCAGGGCGGTCCAGGAGGTCCAGCAGTGCCTGATATTCACCGCCGGAGACCAGGAACAGGCGCTGGTCGAGCAGGGTCTGTTCCGCCGCCTGGCAGGCGCTATCCAGGATGAAATCGGTTAGGGACTTGTGGGCCACCTCGGCAGCGCGGCGCAGCACCCGCTCCTGCTCGGGGGTGGCGCGCAGGCCCAGGCGCCCGGAGCGAGCCGTACGGGGTGGGCGTTTGGGAGGGAGGGAACCGCTGTGGTTGAGGGTGGAAGACATGCATTATCTGCTAAGGTAGGGGTTGGTAGTTTCGTATGTTAGTACGCGGGACGCACGCAGTCCAAGTCATGCTAAAGCCGGGGCGGGACGCCCCCGCTCCAAGGCGCGGCCGGCAATGGCGAGCATCTCGGCGATCCTGATGTCGTCGACCTTGTCCGGGTATTGCGCCCGCAACGCCTGAGCGACGGCCGCGGCGCTTCCATGGGGGTAACAGGCCAGGTAGGCTTCGTGGAGTGCCCGCGATGTATCAATACGCCCCAGTTCGGCCAAGAACTCCTTGCCGGCAGAAGTCACCCGGCCGCGTAGATCTTCCAGTGCGGGCGGTGGGATCGCCAAGGGGCCGGGGTTCATCAATGCAGTCATCGGTGTCCGTTATCGCGTTCGACTCCGCTCCCCGCCGCATCGCCATGCCGCAGCGCGCGGGCCCGCGCGTGGGCCTCGCTGACCGCCTCACGGACCTGACGGGCGCTCAGCGGTCGGTCCAGCACTTTGAAGGCCCCGCCCTGGTTGACGGCCGCCAGCAGCAGGGCCGCGTTCGGGCAATCGGCGATCAGGATGCGGACGACCTTGGGATAGAGTCGCCGCGCCCGCTCCAGGAACGGGACAGCGGTGATGAAGGGTGGACGGTGATCGATCAGGAGTACATGGGCGTCTTCCCGCGCCAGGTATTCCCAGGCGGCAGCCAGGTCGCCGACCGTGTGTGGGCGGCAGCTCTGGGTGGCAAGTTCCTGCCGCAGCCAATGGCGCAGGCTTTCATCCGTTTCCACGATCAGCACCTTGCAGGTGCGGGCATCGCGCACGCGCGGCGGCAGTGCCAGCGGACACCCGTCGGTCAGGTGCGCGGCGATGACGTCCGGGGCGGCCGGGCAGCACAGCAGGAAGCCTTGGGCCAGGTCGCACCCGATGCCGGCCAGGAAGTTCAGTTGGCCCTCGGTTTCCACCCCCTCGGCGATGACCTGGATTCCGAGGTTATGGGCCATGGCGATGGTGGCGCGGACAATGGCCGCGTCCCCCGGTTCGCTCACCAGGTGGCGAATGAACGTCTGGTCGATCTTGAGGTAGTCGACCGGCAGACGCTTCAGATAGCTCAAACTGGAGTAGCCGGTGCCGAAGTCGTCCAGCGCGATGGCGACACCCAGCTCGCGCACGCGGTTGAGTTCCTCCAATGCCTGATCCGGATCGCGCAGCAGGATCCGCTCCAGCACCTCGATCTCCAGCAGTTCCGGGTCCAGCCCGCCGGCCTCGAGGACCATCTTGAGATCGCGCGCCAGGGTGCCGGCGGCGATCTGTGGACCGGAGATATTCACCGAGATGCGGACCCGGCGCAGCCGCAGCCACTCCCGCGCCTGCGTGACCACCTGCTCCAAGACCCAGCGTCCGACCGGATGGACCAGATCGCTGTGCTCGACCGCCTCGATGAAGGCGCCGGGCAGCAGCAGTCCGTCGCGCGGGTGCTGCCAGCGGATCAGGGCTTCCACGGCGGTGATGGCTCCGGTCTTGATGGCGACGATCGGTTGGTAGTGCAGGCGAAATTCGCCGGCGGCCAGCGCGCGGCGCAAGTCCCATTCCACCTCGACGCGTCGCCGCGCGGCCTGGGTCATCTCCGGGCGATAGAAGGCGATGCCGTTGCGTCCGGCCGCCTTGGCGCCATGCAAGGCGGACTCGGCATTGCGCAGCAAGCTGGTGACGCTGTTGCCGTCGTCGGGGAACACCGCCACCCCGAGGCTGGCGGTAATCGCCAGGCCGGGTAAACCGCTCAGGTCCAGCGGCCGGCTGAACAGGGCCTGGGTCGTGCGGGCGGCGCGGGCGGCCGCGTCCAGGCCGGCGTCGATCGGGCGGGCGATCACGAAGGTGTCGCCGGCCAGGCGGGCGACGATGTCCGCGGGCTGCGCCTCGGCCGTGAGCCGCAGGCCGATAGCGCGCAAGACCGCGTCCCCGGCCAAGTGCCCATGGCTGGCCACCACGTCCGCGAAGCGGTCCAGGTCCATGACCAGCAAGGCCAGCCGCCGTTGTTCGGCGCGCGCCAGTTCCAGGGCATCGGTGAGCTGGATGCGCAGCAGGGTGAGGTTGGCCAGCCCGGTGAGCGGGTCATGATGGCTCAGGAACTCGATCTCCGCGGCGGAACGGCGCGCGACACTCTGGTCGCTGAGGAGCGCCACGTGTTGCAGCACGCGGCCGTCCGCGCCGCGCACCTGATTGATATTGAGCCACCCCGGGTAAATCTCGCCGTTCTTGCGCCGATTCCAGATCTCGCCGCTCCAGGCCTCGGTCAGTGACAGTTGATCCCACAGGGCACGGAAGAAGGCGGCATCATGACGCCCGGAGCCCAAAAACCGCGGATCCTCGCCGATGGCCTCCCGCGGGCTGAAGCCGGTGATGACGGTGAAGGCGGGGTTGACGGCGACGATGCGATTGTCCGCATCGGTAAACAATATCCCTTCACTGGTGCTGTCAAACAGCGTGTTGATGAGGCGTTGCTGCTGTTGCGCGGCCCGTTCCTCGGAGAGGTCGCGGGTGAAGGAGATCAGTGCCTGGCGACCGCGATAGGGGACGCGGGTGATGGTGACCTCGGTCGGGAAGCAAGACCCATCCGCCCGCTGGTGTTCCCAGGGGCCACGGAAACTGCCGTGCGCCTCCAGCGCCGCCATGATGTCCTGCCGACGCTGCGCGGTGGGTACGCCGTCGGGCTGTACGGCGGGGGAGAACTCCGCGGGGTGGCGGTGGCGCAGGGCCTCCGGGCCGGTCAGGCCCAACATCCGCGCGGCCGCCTGATTGGCCAGGGCCTTGCCGGTCTCGAGATCGATCAGCCAGATGCCGTCGCGGCTGGATTCGAAGATCCAGCGATATTTTTCCTCGCTCTCGCGCAGCGCGCGCTCCGCGTCGGTCCGCCGCAGGAAACGACCGACTTCGATGGCGACGGCCTCCAGCAATCGATCCTCTTCCGCCGCGAACGGGCGATCCGGACCCGTGGTTCCCTGTTGCGGCGGGGCCGTCAGGTAGGCCAGACTCAGTGCCCCGCGCGGCGCGGTGCCGACCCGAATCACGGCGTGCTGCATCCAGGGCGTCACCCGGAATCCCGCGGTCTCGATCCGGTAGTCGTCGACCTCGATCCGCACCCGTACCAGCGTCGGATGTTGCCAGGCCGGCGGCAGCAGTTCAGTCACCGCGGTCAGGGCCGGCGGCAGGTCGAGGTCCGATGCGGCCAGGGTGCGCATGATGCCGTAAAGCGCCTTGAGCTCCTTGACGCGCTGACCGAGCTGGTAGGTGCGTTCTTCGATGATCGCGCGTGCTGCACGGTCATCGGTTATATCATGGACGGTACCCAGGGTCCGGATAGCGCGTCCGGCGTCATCGGCGCGGTGGACGCCGCGCTCGCGTACCCAGCGTTCACCGCCGTCGGGCCGGCACACGCGGTGCTCGATGTCGTACGGCTCCAGACGCTCCACCGAGTGCCGATAGGCCCCTACCACCCGCTCCCGGTCGTCCGGATGGACCAGAGCAAGAAAGTCATCGAGGGTTAGCGGGGTGGCGGGCGGCAGCCCGAAGATATGGTAGGCTTCGGTTGACCAGGTGAGCCGGTCGTGCACCAGATCGAGCTCCCAACTCCCCAGATGGGTCAGGGCCTGGGCTTCCAGCAGTCCCTCCTGAGCGCGGCGCAAGTCGCTGATGTCCTTGCCCTGATGGGCGAGGAGTCGCTGCAGCAGGCGCTGATAAACGCCCTGGATATCCTTGACCAGGTCATGGCGGGTGAGGATACCGACCAGGCGTCCGCACGCCTCTTCGACCACGAGACGCCGCACCCCCAGCGCCTGCATCTGCAGACTGGCCGCATGGGCTGCTTGATCCGGTCCTACGCGGTGCAGCGGCCGCGACATTGCCGTGGCGAGCGGGATCGCTGCCAAGTCCCGACCCGAGCCGATGAGGCCGATGGCGTCGCGCTCGGTCAGGATGCCGACCGCCCGCTCCTGGTCGGCGACGATAATGGAACTGATGCTGCGTTCGGCCATGCACGCGAGCGCCTGCGCCACCGACGTCTCCGGCGACAGGACCAAGGGATTACGGGTCATCAGGTCCGCGACGGTGCGTGGCCCCAGGAACTCGTCAACCCCCAAGGCGCGGCTGAAATCGGTTTCGGTGACGACGCCGCACAGGGCGCCTTGCGCATCCACCAGCACCAGATGCCGATAACCGCGCTGGGACATGAGCACATAGCCGTCCACGAAGGACAACTGGGCCGAGGCGGTGAGGAGATCGGGAGACCGGAAGGTCTCCAGCGGGGTGTCCAGGTCGTAATCGCCGCCGGCGATCAGCGTCAACGCATCGCGCTCGGTGAAGATGCCGACCGGCCGACCCGCGCGTACCAGCACCACGGAACTCAGATGCCGCTCGGTCATCGTGGCGATGGCCAGCGCGAGCGGGTCGTCCGGCGACAGGGTGACAGGTGTCGCGGATTGGCACAGATCGGCCAGGGTCAGGTTCTCGATCATCTTGATTCTGGTTTTGTCGCGGCTGGCGGTGCGTCCGGCCCTATCCTACACGCTCCAATCTTTGAAGCGAGCACGCGCGTTGCGTCGTCGGTGTCCGGCGGTCGGTTGCGGTCATGCGCGCCCGCCGCGCTGCCGCCCCGACCGGGGTACCGGGGGTGCGATCAGCGTGGTCCGTACGGTGGCGGCAGACCGGCGATCCGATGAATAATCCCGCGACCCTTCAAGGGACTTAGACTTTCCCTACATCCTGCTAGGATGCGCACCTGCGCATCCCGGAGGTTTCCCCATATGCCGACCCCCCTCAAGAAGCTGCGTCTGCACGGCTTCAACAACCTGACCAAGACCCTGAGCTTCAACATCTACGACGTCTGCTACGCGGAGTCTGAAGCCCAGCGTGACGCCTACATCGCGTACATCGACGATGCCTACAACGCGGCCCGCCTGACCGCCATCCTGACCGATGTGACCGAGATCATCGGCGCCAACATTCTCAATATCGCCCGCCAGGACTATGAACCGCAGGGCGCCTCGGTCACCATGCTGATCTCCGAGGAGCCCGTGGCGGCCGAGCAGCTCACCAACTACGCCAAGCCCGGCCCCCTGGCCAAGCCGGTTCTGGTCCCGAACGCGGTGGTTGCCCACCTGGACAAGAGCCACATCACGGTTCACACCTACCCCGAGACCAACCCCGCCACCGGCATCAGCACCTTCCGGGCGGATATCGACGTGTCCACCTGCGGGCGCATCTCGCCCTTGCGTGCGCTGAACTATCTGATCCACTCCTTCGAGTCGGATGTCGTGATCATGGACTATCGGGTGCGCGGCTTCACGCGCGATGTGAAGGGCCGCAAACACTTCATCGACCACAATATCGCCTCGATCCAGAACTACCTGTCGCAGGACACCCAGGACCGCTATCAAATGGTCGACGTCAACGTCTACCAGGAAAACCTCTTCCACACCAAGATGGTGCTCAAGCATTTCCAGATGGACGACTACCTTTTTTGCATTGAGGAGAAAGACCTGCACGAACCGGACAAACTGCACATCGAGCGGTTGCTGCGGCGCGAACTCTCCGAGATCTTCTATGGCTGCAATCTGGGGCGCGATCTGGAGTTTGGCGGTTGATGGGTGGGTCGGGAGGGCCATGATCGTCGTTCCGGCCAGCGATCACCCGGATTTGTCCACAGATGTCACAGATGTTCACAGATGAAGAAGAACATCTGTGTTCATCTGTGACATCTGTGGATGAAATTTCCCCCTAGCAGCCCGTCGGACTTTAGGCGATTTCCGAATAAGACGCTATCAAGAATCAAGCTCCGTAGG
>JACDZJ010000298.1_pt1 | contig 17088 bp, 15 predicted proteins | sample 7365721 | NCBI WGS metagenome assembly JACDZJ01 (sample SAMN15143480, study PRJNA637477) | pond metagenome | biome: freshwater wetland ecosystem [ENVO:00000243]; feature: pond [ENVO:00000033]; material: pond water [ENVO:00002228]; isolation source: pond water containing pink berries ... | reverse complement strand
ATTGGCTCCTCTTTTTTCAATCTAATCAAAATTCTTTTACCGGACAACAGTGAAATTTTATGCATTATTGCAAATAATTATCAGAATTTCGATAAAGCAGAATGAGTTTTTTTGTTAAATTTGTTACTTTTTAAGTTGAATAAAAACCATCTTAATTAAATATCTTCGTTTTTTTATAATTTTTAAAACATAGTGGTATTTATTATTTAGATTGTCATAAAATTGGAATATGATAAGTAAAAGGAGGAAATAGAAATATAAAGAATTTTATAAACATGATATATCTTATTTCGGGAATGCTCAGTTTTGATTTCCCTCCTTATTCGTTAAAGAGCCAGTAAAATCAATATTTTTTTTTACCTTTGTCGTCACTAAATAAGAAATAATAATTTATTATTTACAAGCATGTTAGATACGATAAAGGCTTTACGAGATGGAAATCATTTAGCATTTGAGGAATTATTTAATAATTGCTATGAATCTTTGTGTAGGTATGCATATTCAATTTTAAAAGATATGGATGAAGCAGAAGATGTTGTACAAAAATCCTTTTTTATATTGTGGGATCAGCATAAAAATCTCAACATTCAGAGTACAATAAATTCGTATCTATATCGAATTGTTCATAATGAAAGTTTAAATGCAATTCATCAAACAAAAAATCACCAAGAACATAATCTAAAATATTTGTTGCTCACAAATAAAGATATGAATAATACAATTGAAAATATTGAAAGTTCTGATTTACAAAAATCAATTGACAAAGCATTCACATTGTTACCGCCACAGTGCAGACGAGTTTTTGAAATGAGCCGAGTTGAACAATTAACTTATTCTGAAATTGCAAAAGAACTAAATATTTCAACCAATACTGTTGAGAATCATATTTCCAAAGCACTTAAACTTTTTCGCTCAGAACTTAGGGAATTTTTGTCTGTTTGTTTTCTTTTTCAATTATTAAAATAGAAAGTCTATGAATAATAAAATGGAGAATGTATTGTCACGCTATTTTGGAGGAAGCGCATCAAACCACGATATGCAGCTTTTGGAAATATGGATTTCCTCTTCAGCCGAGAACCAGTTACACTTTGATGAACTTACTAAACTTTATGTTAAGCTTGGTGGCTCTGAGTTGATCATTTCAAAACCAAATACTGAAATAGCAAAAAAATCATTTATGGCTTATATTTCAAAGTCCGAAGTGATTCAGTCTGACACTGAATTAAAATCTAAACATATCGTATTTTATAAAAAATGGATGTATCAGGCAGCCGGTATCTTATTATTAATTATTTTCTCACTATCAGTTTGGAAGTTAATTTTCACAGAACCAAAAATTGTTATATATACTAAAACAAATCAAAGACAGGAGATATTGCCGGATAAAACCCAGGTAAGATTATCTAAAAACTCTAAAATAATCTATAGATCAAATTTTGCAAATAATCGTAAAATTATTCAATTAGAAGGTGAAGCCAACTTTATTGTTGGTCAAAAGGGTGAAGGCAAACTTCAAGTCGAAGCCGGTGGAACCTTTATAGAAGATATTGGAACTGTTTTTACAGTCGAGGCATATCCAAATAATAACCTGATAAGTGTAATTGTAAAAGATGGTGAAGTACATTTTTTTACGAAGGAAAATCAAGGCATGAGAATTAAGGCTAACGAAACTGGAGTTTACAATAAAAAAACCAGAAAATTTATATTGTTAGCACAACAAACTAATAAATCAAAAGTAGAGTTACAACATTTCGAGTTTATTGAAATGGAACTAAAAGATGTAATATCCACTTTATGTAATGCTTATAATATTGACATTAGGTTAAGTAATAAATCTATTGCTAAAAAACATATTACTGCAAATTTTGATAGCGAAAATGTAGATGTAATTCTTAAAATAATTGCAGAAACTTTGGATTTAAAACTTGAGAAAAATACCAATTACTACCTATTGAGTAAAATAGATGTTAAAACATCTGAATGACCAAATTAAAACGACACCATATAATTTGTATATTTTTTTTGTCCACACTTCAGTTGTATGGTCAGAGTGCTTTATTCTCAAAAAATGTAATTATTTCAAAAGGAAAACATACCTTAAAAAGTGTTTTAAGTTCGTTGAGTAGTCAAACAGGTTATGAGTTTTCTTACGATCCTTCAATAATTAATGATAGACAATGGATAATAATAAACACTAAACAATTGATTTGCATCAATTTGGCATTAGACCTAATTCTACCAAAAAACATTGAATTTAATATTTATGGAAAATATATCGTATTGCATAAAATAAAATATAAAGCAGATCCAAGCACACGTTTACCACTTAAAGTTCAACCACAAGAAAATGAATTATCTAATAAATCATCTATTGATATTTTAAGTCATAATAATCAAGATGTAGGGAAAATTGTACAATATCCGGATTTAGAGAAAAATGATAGTAAATATTTTTCTTTAGAAAATAAATTTAATACTAAACAAATTAAAGATTCAATAGTAACAAACCAAGACCAACTAAAAAAATTGCCAAATGATATAATTCCTGTTTTTGTTGACCAAAACAAATATGATTCTGCAAGACAGGTTTTTGTCAATAAAATTCATTTACCTGAATTGCAAAAAAACATGGAATTACCAGACAACATTCCAATTGAAAAAGGTAATTTTAAAACTTTAATAAAAAAAAATGGATTACTTGAAATCGGATTGAGTTCAGATAATAGATTAGGATTACTGACTTTTAACGTTGGAATTGACAATATTTATTCAATACTATCAGTTGGTATCGATTATAACAATTCAAGTTTTTGGGGGATTGGATTAGGATCTAAAGTAAAAATAAATAGTCAATTTGGTCTTAATTTCAATCTTTCACAAAATACACTATTTTCAGGAAAATCATATGTATTAAAAATTAGGACTTCTAATACCCAATTTACTCCTCAATTATATTATTCATTTGGACGCAGTTTTAAATTATTGGTAGGTCCTATTGCATATTTAATTAATTCAAGTTATGTAAATTCTAATTCAACCACCGATTTAGGAAGTTATTTTGGAATTGGTTTGGTAATTGGTTTAAAAGTTGATCTAAAAAGTATCTTAAAACTCACAAAATCTGGCAATTAATTATTGATACCATTCCGCATTTTATGCAAGTTTTAAAGACTCGATTGCCATTATAATAAATTGTTAATCCTTAAATTATTTTTTAATTGTAGTTTGAAAAGAAAAAATCAACAATTTTATTCATTCATTTCTAGTAAAACATTATCACTTGTAAATTAAAATCCATTAAATTATGAAAAAGAAATTACTTATCACATTTTCGCTATTTACTGTTTTATTTTCAACCTTATTTGCACAAGCAGAGGATGCAACAATTACCAAATTGTTTCAAGATGGCTATTTTACGCTAAAATCTATGCGTCAATCAAATGGAATTTATCTGGATGCTCTTGCAATCAATATAGGCGATAAACCGGCTGCAATTGCTGCAAATGGTGTCGGTCTGGTGTCTTTGTGTATTGCCGACAGTATGTACAAAAAAACAAATGATGCCATAAACTGGGAAAGTAAAGGTGACTCGTTGGTGCTCAAAACCCTGCAAACATTCATAGGATTTAAAAAAAGTGGGAAAACCAATTCAAAGGGTTTATTTCCACGTTACTTTATTCCAACTGATGGGTCATCAACCTGGGGATTAGAATACAGCACAATTGATAATGCAATTTTCGCTATGGGAATGAACTTTTGTAAAAATTATTTTTCAAACGATACAGCAATAGTCAACAATGCTAATAGATTGTTAAACACAATGGATTTTACTGCTGCTGTATCTTCTGACGGTCAACAATTATATATGGTATTGGATCAATATGGAAATGTAAGTGCTCCTGTCGGGGCGTTTAATGAATATATGATTTTAGCCTGGTTAGCAAAAAATGTAGGTGCATCAAATCCGGGATATACTAAGTCACAGACATATTGGAATAAATACTACGAAAATCCAACAACTTCATCTGTATATCATCCTACCTATGCCGGAATTCAAGTACTCTCCGATGGAAACGGCTTTATGTCAGACTTTATACCCGAATTTTGTTATTATTTATGCAATCATTTTAAAAATAATACAAATTACATGACCTACTTTCGCAATTCACGTACTACTGATTCATTGTTTTTTAAAAATAGTTATTCAGGAATAAATAGTTACGAATGGGGATTAGGAGCTGGTGAGGATCCGGGTGGTGGATATACGGCAAATTCAATTTACAATAATAATCTTGCGGTTGTGTCTCCTCATGTAATTGCAGGGTTTTTGCCAATACATCCACAGAGTAAAAATGATTTAAAGAGTCTTTATAATAATGGAAATGGTCCAGCAGTGTACAGTCTCCCGAATAATCAAACAAGAAAAGTATTATGGAGATACAGCCGTCAAAATACTGCCACAAGATGTTCGTATATTCAAGCAATCGATTTCTCTACATTTGTTTACGGTCTTGCAACCCTACCTGAATATATTGGTGATAATTTCTTTGATAAATACAATAAACTAGATAAAAATATTGCAACAATAACAGGAATTAAAGAGGGTACATTTTGTACAAGTGGAAGTGTTAAATTAGGTGCCTCAGCAAGTGCAGGGATTATTAACTGGTATTCATCACCTACTGGTGGTGTATCACTTGCTACTGGTACAAGTTTTACCACACCACTGCTTACGGCAACAACTGTTTATTATGTTGATGCAACATATAATAGTTGTACAACTGAAAAAAGAACTGCGGTAACGGCAAAAGAAATTTGTACTTCCGAAATTAATACAATTAACTTTGCCAACCTATTCAAAGTATATCCAAACCCAACTACAGGTAAGTTTAAAGTTGCATTTAATGAACAAATTGAAACAAATAATCAGATTGAAATATACAACAATTTAGGTGTCTTAATACAAGAAATATCAATTAGTAAACATGGAAGTGTCACCCAAATTGATTTAACAACATATCCTAAAGGCATATATCTGGTTAAAATTTCAACAAGCAATAGAATATTCGTAAACAAAGTATTTAAAAAATAATTCCAAAAAAAGGTTAGTATAAACTGGTGGTACTTTTCTTTTTATTTGTCATATTACTATAAGGCAAAAGAAATGTTTTCCAATGTAATTTATTCCAATGTAATTTACTACTGATTAGGGTTTCAAATAAAGCTGGATTATCTACATATTAACATCAAAATTTTTATTATTAATTAAAAAAACGAATAAAATGAAAAAAAAATTATTTCTAACAGTCATGTCATTGTGTGTTATTATTTTACCAGAACTCTATGCTCAAAAACAAGCAATTGACTCAATTAATGTAATATCTGGTTGCACTAGACCAAATGCAAGTAACTTCAATCCACAGGCAACCATAGATGATGGAAGCTGCATTTTTATTGAAGATTCTACTGCCATTGATTCAACTAAAATTGTCTTAGGTTGTACCAATAGGAATGCTAAAAACTACAATCCATTGGCAAACAGAAATGATGGAAGTTGTGTATTTGACTCAACGAATGTAGTAATTTACGGTTGTATGAATCCTATAGCAAGGAATTACAATCCACTTGCAACAGAAGACAATGGATTATGTATTTTTGTTTCTAATGATTCTACTACGATTAATGGTTGTATGAATCCGTATGCAAAAAACTATAATAGATTTGCCAACATAGATGATGGAAGTTGTATTTTTAAATATGTAAATGACACAATTTTGGGCTGTACTGACTCTCTTGCATTGAATTTCAATCCAATAGCTACAATTTCTAATGGCAATTGTGTTTACATTACTGATACTATTCAAGGTTGTAAAGCACCAAATGCTCTAAACTTTAATTCAAAAGCAACAAAAGATGATGGCAGCTGTATTTTTGCAAACCCGAGTAATGTTATATTACCACATATACCTTCAGGTTTAAATTCAGTAGTTGATACTTTGGGCAAAGTTCTTCAAAGAGCTTGTAATTTTGATTATTCATTGCCTATTGATACCGCCTATATCGGAAGTTCAAAACACACAAATCAAAATGAAGTTGAGATAAACTGGGTGATTAAACAAGGAGCTTTAATTACTAATTTGAAAATTACCTATGAAATTCAAAAAACTGGTTTTACCTTGATTTATCTGTCGCTAGTTTGTAACAATGGATCTCAATCGGTATCAGCAGCTAGAGTATCTTATGTAACAAGACAAATGACTTCCGGACTAAGTTTAGTTAATGGGGTAACATTGGCAGCTTATTATGAAAACAAAATTAAAACAGGGCTCGCTAACACTCCATCGACTATTTCAGGTATTACAATTTATCCGAATCCTGTTAATAATCAGTTGAATATTAACTATGTATCTTCTAATAATGAAAATCTTCAGTTAAATATATATTCAGTAGGAGGGCAAAAAGTAATGAGTAGCAAAGTAACATCTATCATCGGTTCTAATCAATTCGAAATCAATACTAGTACTTTAGAATCAGGTATTCACTTTATTACAATCAGTAAGAATGGAATTATAATTGATAAAATGAAGTTTGCCAAATTTTAACAATTAGATTATTCTGTATCTAAAATCCCGACTGCTTGCAGTCGGGATTTGTTTGTAAATAAATTTCAAAAAGCAATGAGTATAATTAAAGTTGGTTTTACATTAAGTCTTATAACATTACTTTTTTTTAATTTCACAAATGTTTTTGCCCAGCATGATAGCTTAGTATTGTATACAAAACTGGGATGCTCAAATTGTAGTGCAACGAAACAGGATTTTGCACAAAGTGGTGTTAATTATATTGAAAAAACACTTGAAAATAAAGAATATGCATCTGAAATGCTTAGAAAACTTTCGAACTATGGTTATCATAAACCGATTTTTTTGCCGGTAATATTTTTAAATAATAAACTTTATTTTCCTGCTTATGCGAGCGATACAGGTTTGGTTTCTTTAGTTCTTTCTGATGTTGTGGATAGTATTCGGTACAAGTTTCGTAAAGGAGAATTAAACTTATACAAAGATAATTTGGATACCAAATTAAATTTGGTTAATTCATTATCAACAAATTCGGAATGTGAACTGAAAATAAAACCACAATACCTGATTTGTTCAACTTATAATACTGAAAAAGAGGCAAAAGTTGAAATGAATAAATTGATTTTTAATGGTTATAATTTTGCCGGAATTTTATACAATCAAAAGCAATTTCGTGTGTTCAGTAAAATTTATTACGATATTGCTACTGCCAACTCAGATTTGAATGAGATAAGAAAATTGTATTACAAAGCATATTTATATGAACTACAATAATTCAAACCAAGTTTATGATAATACACAAAGTTACATAGACCTAATGTATGTAAATCGCTAAATATGCATAGAAAATGAAGAGATTATGTTTGATGTCATTTTTAGTCACAATTTTTGGACTTGTATTAATTAATTCTTGTTCAAATGAATTTTCAACTTCAACTGAAGTTGATTTATCGGTCACATCATTTAATGAATCGAAAAGTATTATAATAACAGAAGAAATTGTGAGTATTATTGAATACTGTTCTTTGTTAGAAGTAAACGAATTGGATTCAACAAAATTTATTGTTAATATTGAGGAGGGAGATTCGTTGGACTCTTCGGTATATACCATTATTTTTGGAAAAAATGGTTTTAAAAATTACAGAGGAAATATTCTTAAAGGTAAACTCATTGCAAGTTATAGCAACTCAAAGTTAGTTCAAGAAACAACAAATAATGTGACTTTAGATCATTTTTCAATAAATGATGATTCAATAAAAAAAAATATTACAGTGTTATTTTCTAGTATTACACCAAATTCATTGATAATTACAACCAAAGATACAATAATTTTGAAAGATGGTAAAACTATCATCTCCAAATCAAAATTAACTCGTAAAAGAATTATTAACAACAACTCCTTTGCTATTTATTGGAATGATCAATTTTCTATTACCGGTACATCGGGTGGAATAAATACCGAAGGAAAAGCTTATACTAATACTATAGATCAATCAAATCCATTAATAATTAATGGAAATTTTCCTTTTTTTGTAAAAGGAACTCAAATCATCTCATCGGAAGATTTGTCCTCTATCATTGATTATGGTGATGGAACTAAAGATAGTATTGCTACAGTTACTATTAATGGAGTAACAAAGGAAATCACTGTGAAAAGGTGATGTTTCATTTTATTGTAATTGTTGTGAGATTCTGAATTAACAGCAATCTTAGAATGAATGAAACTCAGACTTACTGTATCATTCTCTGTTCTTGTCTTTTCTTAACTACTATTGACAACAATATAGAGGCTGTTAGGAAAGCTACAATTACGCCTAAAGAAGTAAAATTCGAAATTTTTGATGCTTCGTATCCATGCTCTAAAACAAACTCGTTGTAGCACATTTTAATCCCGATAAATGTCAAAATACCGGCTAATGCATATTTCAAATAATGAAAATACTCGAGAATACCGCTTAATGCAAAATAAAGCGACCGTAATCCCAGTATAGCAAATATGTTGGATGTAAACACAATAAATGGATCTTTGGAAACAGATAAAACAGCAGGAATCGAATCTATAGCAAAAATAACATCGGAGGCTTCAATAAGTAATAACGCTATAAAAAAAGGAGTTGCATGTAAAACCTTGTTTTTTCTAACAAAAAAGTGAGGTACCGTCAAATCATGTGTTACGGGCATTAGTTTCCGAAACAATTTAATGACAATGTTCTTGTTTGGATCAAAATCTTCACCATCTTTTTTCTCGAAAAGCATGTGAATACCCGTATAAATTAAAAATGCACCAAAAACATACATAATCCATGCAAATCGTTCGATGAGGGCCACTCCCGCAAAAATAAAGATGGCACGCATGATTAATGCGCCAATGATTCCCCAGAACAATACTTTATGTTGGTATTTTGGTTCAATTTTAAAAAATCCGAATATTAGAATAAACACGAATAAGTTATCCACACTTAACGATTTCTCGAGAAGATAACCCGTGAAAAACTCAACAGCTTTTGTATGGTCGATAAAATAGTAAACAAATGCATTAAAAATCATAGCAAGTGTAATCCAAAATATACTCCATGCAAGTGCTACTTTCACTTTCATGACAGTATCTTTTTTGTGGAATACTCCCAAGTCAAGAAGTAACATTATCAATACAAATACAATAAAACCAACCCAATACCAAATACTTTCTTCCATTACTAAAATTTTTACCTAATAATTATTAATACTAAAACGCCAAAAATGCTTACAAAATTAAGCATTAAAACGCACATATACAAAAAAGGTTTTTGGCTATGACGAATCGAAAAACATTTCTCGAACGAACAAGTTTCTAAAACTTAAAAAAACACTATCTTTGCGGCGATATTTGGTTATAAAATCGTAATATTTAAAATGCTTGTTTTCAGTCAATTTACATTTTCGTTTTTATAAAAAAACAGAAATAAACTTTCGGGCAAGCGGTTAAAAGATATAATCTAATGAAAAACACACATTTCAAGACTTGGTTTTTTTATGGTTTGATGTTGATTTTGTTTTGTATATTCACATACATTTTATTTCAAAAGGCAGATTCGCTAACTACATTAGGTCTAGTTGGTAAAAAAATTGTGCAAACGACACAACATCTTACTGTTGGTAGTTTTAAATTGTTTGAACAGTCATTATTAAGTAACATTAGCGAACCAGCCGCAATGTTTTTGCTACAAATCATCTCTATACTAATCGTTTCGCGTATTTTTGGATTTTTGTTTGCTAAAATTGGCCAACCCACAGTGATTGGTGAAATCCTTGCCGGTATTGTACTTGGCCCATCACTATTGGGCTATTTTTACCCCGAAGCATTCCATTTTTTATTTGCAGCCAAATCACTTGGTAACCTTTATATTTTAAGTCAGGTAGGACTTATTTTGTTTATGTTTACCATTGGAATGGACTTGAATTTGGGCGAATTGAAAGAAAAAATGGGGAAGATTTATGTCATTAGTCATGCCAGTATAGTTATTCCATATTTTTTTGGTATGTTATTGGCTTATTTTGTATACAGCGAGTTCGCTGCAGCTCAAACCGGTTTTTTGTCATTTGCCTTATTTATTGGAATTTCAATGAGCATTACCGCTTTTCCGGTATTAGCGCGCATTGTTCAGGAAAAAGGCTTATCTCGAACACATCTGGGAACAGTTGCGATAGCCAGTGCTGCCATCAACGATGTAACTGCATGGTGTGTTTTGGCAGCAGTTATTGCCATTGCCAAAACCGGAAGTTTTATTAGTTCACTCTATACTATTGGGTTCTCAATTTTGTATGTAGTTGTAATGTTGTTTGTAGTTCGTCCATTTCTAAAACGAGTGGGTGAAATTTATCATAACAGCGAAGTGTTAAATAAAAGTATCGTTGCATTTCTACTATTAACTTTGATTCTTTCTGCCTTTACAACTCAGGTAATTGGTATTCATGCACTTTTTGGAGCATTTCTGGCAGGTGTTGTAATGCCACCGCTTCCAAATTTCCGAAAAATGATTATCGAGAAAATTGAGGATGTTTCAGTTACCTTGCTTTTGCCCTTATTTTTCGTTTTTACAGGACTTCGAACCGAAATTGGATTGCTGAATACGCCCTATTTGTGGACAATTTGTGGCATTTTTATATTAGTAGCAGTAACCGGAAAATTTGTTGGAGGAGCATTTACTGCCAAAATACTCGGTGAATCGTGGCGCGACAGTCTATCTATTGGCGTACTTATGAATACCCGCGGACTGATGGAACTTATTGTACTGAATATCGGTTACGAAATGGGCATACTTCCACCTTCAATTTTCGTTATGTTGGTGATAATGGCATTGGTAACCACATTTATGACTACACCGGCATTATCAATAATCAATAGACTTTTCCCCGAAAAAGACATTGAAAAAGAATATATCATCCAACAAGCTCAAGGAATTTTCAAAGCGTTGATTGCTTCAGGAAATCCTGAAAATGGAAAAGCCTTACTCAACGTTGCAAAAACAGTGCTCGACGGAACGAAAAATAGCTTAGCGGTTACAGTTCTGCATATTACGCAGGGTACAGATACCAACCCTATTTATGGCGAACAGTATTCTGTCGAAAGTTTCAAAGGAGTTAAAGATGAAGCCAGCTCACTAAATATACCAATTGAAACGGAATATAAAGTGACAGATAATATTGAATTAGGTATTGTAAAATCGGTGAATTACAATAATTTCGACTTTCTTTTGGTTGGGGCTGGAGTTTCATTGTCAGGCATACCGTTTTTCAAAGAAAGTACCATTTTTGGTAATGTTAAGTGGCTCAATAAAATAATAAACAGAGTTTCGAAAGAGCAGGCTTTTTTCTATCCGGGAACTTTGATAAAAGACAAAACCCGCTATTTTGTGGAGCATAGTAATTGTAGTGTTGGTATTTTCGTAAATCGTGGGTTTACTGCAATTAATACTACTTTGGTTATGTTACATGGCGAAACAGATGAATTTTTATTGCGTTATGCCCGTCGTTTGTTGAAAAATAATTCAGAAGTTACAATTCAGATTTTGGATATGAGTAAAGTTGCAGACACTTACAAGAAAATTAAAAAGTCAATAGATGATTTAAAAGAAAAGTTTCCGAACTCAATTAAATACATCAAACAATCACGATTTAATTCTGGTTTACTGTCGAAATACAGCTTTATGCTAATCAGTTATCAAGCATGGAATATTTTATCGATTTCTGAAAAAAGAGAATTAAGCAATATACCTTCTACCTTGATTATCAATAAAAAAGAAAGCAGGTTTCATACCGGAGCACGCAATAAAATTGTTGAGAATATCGTGGTTGATGTTGATGCGGAAAATTTTTGATGTTTTTTTCAGCAAAAACCAACTTTTTATTATAGTTATCAAAATATTAATATTACATTTGTACGCAAATGTGTACACAAATAATAACTAATATGAGAATAATAACATCAAGAGAATTTAGAGAAAATCAAAAAAGCTATTTTGATTTAGCTGAAAAAGAGAGGGTAATAATTCATCGGGGAAAAAACAGAAAGCCTATATTGCTAAGTACAATAAATGAAAGCGAGGAAACAGATATTTATTTTTCCGATCCAAGTGTTATTGCCTCTATAAAACAAGGAATTGAAGATGTAAAACAAGGAAAAGTTACAACCATTAAAAACTTAAAAGAAATATGGGCAAATATATTGTAACAGTCTCTGATACAGCTAAAGCCCAATTAGCAAAACATTTTAAGTCTGGTGAAAAAGGATTAATCAAGAAAGTTGAAAGAATTTTTGAGGAACTTGGTGAACATCCTTATGTTGGAGTTGGAAAACCAGAACCATTAAAACATAGCCTTTCCGGATTATGGTCACGTCGTTTGGACGAAAAAAACTGATTAATTTATGAGGTAAAAGAACAAATAGTAACCGTATTTGTGTTATCAGCTAAGGGTCATTATGACGAAAAATAGAAATTCGAAAGCACAAAACAATCAAAAGAAGTCATTACTCCTCCAGCGAATTCCAGCCTTGTGCTCTCAATTCAATTTCATCTCCCTCGCGTCCAACTAATTGTAAACCATATTCTGGTTTGGTAATATGCCCTACTACAGCCACACCTTCCATAGTCAGAATTTTGTCGTAATCTTCGAGCGATGCAGTGAAAAGCAATTCGTAATCTTCGCCACCATTTAAAGCAGCAGTTACAATGCTCATATTCAATTCTTCGGCCATAATTACCGCTTGAATATTGATGGGTATTTTATCCTCATACACCCTGCAACCCACATTGCTTTGGGAGCAAATATGCAATAATTCAGATGAAAGTCCGTCCGAAATATCCATCATCGAAGTTGGTAAAACGCCTTTTTCTGCCAACAACTCAATAATATCTTTTCGGGCTTCGGGTTTCAATTGACGTTGCAGAATGTAATCTCTGTTTTCGAAATCGGGTTGAGCCTCGCTGTTTGAAGCAAAAACAATTTTTTCGCGCTCCAACAATTGTAATCCCATATAGGCCGAACCTAAATTTCCGGTCACACAAATCAAATCGTTATCTTTTGCTCCGTTGCGATACACAATTTTGTCTGCATCTGCTTCGCCAATGCATGTAATGCTAATTGCCAAGCCGGTAAGTGAAGCAGAAGTATCGCCGCCAATTAAATCGACACCGTATTTTTTGCAAGCCATTTCAATTCCGGTATAAAACTGATCTAAATCCTCCACCGAAAATCGTTTTGATACGCCGATAGATACAGTGATTTGTTTTGGATAGCCATTCATAGCGTAAATATCCGAAAAATTCACGATGGCAGCTTTATAACCAAGATGCATGAGCGGAACATATACCAAATCAAAATGAATTCCTTCAAGCAATAAATCGGTGGTAACCAGCACTTTTTTGTTTTCGTAACTAAGCACAGCTGCATCATCACCAACACCTTTGAGTGTTGAAGGATTTTCAATTTTAAATTTTTCGGTCAAATGTTTGATTAAACCAAATTCGCCGTAAGTTGATATTTCTGTTCGTTGCATGATGTTTTAAAAGGTCTTTAAATCTTCAAGAATAAAGTAAAAGCAGGTTAGTTATTTTATAAACTTACAAGGTTTAAACTTGGTTCATTTTATCTATTCGTCTTTGATGTCTTCCACCTTCAAATTTCGACATAAAAAACACTTCAATAATATTCAAAGCTTCTTCTTCGGTAATAAAGCGGGCGGGAAGTGATAACACATTTGCATCATTATGTTCACGCGCTAATGCTGCAATTTCGGGTTTCCAGCAAAGTGCTGCTCGTATACCCAAGTGTTTGTTTAGTACCATACTGATGCCGTTTCCTGAGCCACAAATTGAAATACCGAAATCGTATTCGCCACGCTTTATTGCCGAAGCCATAGGGTGTGCAAAATCAGGATAATCGCAACTTTCGGACGAATGTGAGCCAAAATCTTTTACAGCAATGGCTCCTTCGCCCTCAAGATATTCAACAATTTTTAGCTTGAGTTCATAACCGGCATGGTCGTTACAAATGGCAAATCGAAGGTTTTTGTACGGATTCATAAATGCTTAAGTTTTTTATTTGAGTTACAAAAGTAGAATTTTATTTCTAAAAACTGTTTTATTTCTTTTTTTATTTAGGGTTTTCGTGGCGGTTTCAAATTCTAAATATTCTTTTCCAATAAATTCATGGAATATTGATTTAAATTGTTTATCAGATGTTTATCTACTCTAAAGCAACTTTATAGTTTCGAAATTTTTTAGTTATGGTTTTAAGCGACAAATGGCGTTATTTCAACTTTGAGAGATCTTTATTTTTTCTGCCATATACTTATTTCAGATAATCGTAGTTCGCTGATTCTCGCTGATTTACGGAAATAGATTGGCAAATCGTAGGGTAGTTCTATAAGTATAAATTCTTGTTTTAGAATTGAATGGATGCCGTCAAAAGACGAAACAGGCTCGCCATCTTTCTTAAATCCTCCCGGCCAATGTTCACGTTTTACCTGATGATGTTCCCAATCGTAACTTGATGCAATAATTAAGATTCCATTTTCATTCATTCGCAGGTGAATTTCTTTCAAAAACAAGATGGGACAAATTAATTCTTCCAGCAAATTAGGCACAATAATCAAATCGTAATTACTATAAATAGGTTTCAGATTATTGGCATCGGCTTGCATAAAGAGGATATTGTCTTTTCCATTGTTTAATCCAATATCTGTTAACACTAAATCACGGTAAAATACCAATTCGTTTTCATCTTTTACAATGTATCGTATAAATCCTTTTTCTTGCAATTGTATGGGTAATCGAATAAATCTCGCAGAGGAATCGAGAGCTGTCACCTTATTAAAATGTTGTGCTAGTTCAAAAGCCAAACGTCCGGTTTTGGCATTCAAATCCAAGACCTTAACATTTTTTTTCACTTTCATAGTTTTAATAGCCACATTTGCTAGTAACTTTGAAAAATTAGGATTTGAAGTAAAGGCATCGCCCCAGTTGGTTTCACATGAATTGGCAATTTCTACATCCGTTTCATATTCATCGTAATGAATAACCAGCGGTATTTCTGACGCTACCATTCGAAATCCGGCATGTTGGTAAAAATGTCGGCGGAATGCATAACGGGCATCGCGGATGGCTTCATTACCAGTCGAAATCCACGAACCACCTTTGATTAAATTGTGCTTTCCATCAAAAGTTGGAGTCGAAAAATCATCGTACATTGGGTGAACTTTAAATCCAGCATAACCTGTAATCGGCGTTTCTGTCCATTGCCAGACATTTCCGATTACATCAAAGAAATCTCCGTTTCGAAATTTATCAACAGGACAAGGTGATGCAAAATGTTCCAAATTAATATTCGCCGGAGCAATTTCCCATTCCAAAACATCAGGCACGTTGCAAACTTTGGTCAATTGCATCCATTCGGCTTCTGTTGGAAGTCGGAAGGTTTTACTTTCTTTAGCGGTTTTCCAATTACAAAATGCTTTAGCTTCGAGATAATTCACTTCTACAGGCCAATTCCAAGGCATCGAAATTTCTTCGGCAACTAATCGTAATTTGTAATTTTCACCATTTTTCAGCCAAAAAAGAGGCATTATGGCTTGCTTGTAAGTACACCAATTCCAACCTTCTTCGGTCCAGTAAAGCTTGTTTTTATATCCTTTATCATTTACAAAATCAAGAAATTCACCGTTAGAAACTAGGAATTTTGACATTTTAAAATCCTCAACAGTCTCAGTATAGTTCCCATATTCATTGTCCCAACCATAAAGGGGATTGTCTATAGATTTACCTAAATGCAAACTCGCACTACTTACAGGTAAAAATTCATTTTGTGGAGCTAATCCAACTTCGGTACAAACATTACCAAATTTCCCCGAAACAACTTCATTTAATGGTAATTGGCGAATTAAAACTGATGAAGTTTCGAGATGAATCCGTTCGTGTTCTATGCCCATCAAAATAATCCAAAATGGATCGTTCCAGGATATAGGTAAATTCATTGGTGTATGAAGTATTACATTTTCAATGATTTGTTTGGCTTTTAGACGGTAATCATATACTGCATCTACACATGGCCATCTATAATTTTGTTCGTTTAAATCGTCCCAACTCATTTCGTCAACACCAATTGCAAAAATGGATTCAAATTCAGGATTTATGCGGGTTTCAATAATTTTAGACAAAAATAATTTATTGATAAAAAAGACAGCTGTATGCCCGAAATAAAACAACAACACATGTCGCAATGGGTCACCACGGTGATAAAAAACGGCATCAGTTTTTAATTGAGTATAAAGTTTTTCGTCAATTGCCCATGTTTTTTGAAAATATTCAAGAATTTCCAAAGGTTTGTTTTCCTGATTTCCGCTTTTTAAATCCATTGTCTTTGTCAATAAATCGTGCATTTTCAGTTTAATTTTTGGTGTAAATATATTTTCTTCATTACGAAAGTGACTTTTCCGTCCTCTTTTGTTTTTGTGTGTTCCATTGTGGCAACTGGCTCAAAACCCACATTTTTATACAAATTAATAGCGGTAGTGTTTTTATCCCAAACACGAATAAAAACATCAGAATAGCAGTTTTTATCTACTGTTTTGAAAAATTCAGTCATCAATTGCTTACCAATTCCTTTTCCTCTAGAAAGTTCTGTAACCATCATTTCGGTAATATAAACACATTTTTCTATTGTGAAATTTTGACGAATTACGTTTGGTAATAATACATCCAAACTTAGTGGACAAGTCAGTATTGCAGCTACAATACGATTGTTTTCAATCGCTATGATTGCATTTCCAGTTTCGAAAATAAGATCGATATATTCCTTCAATTCAATATGATCAATATATTGTTTTGATATCCCGCTCGAAAACGATTCAATATATAATTCTACAATTTCCTTTTTGTAAATGGGAAGATAGGTATTGATTATCACCATTGCTTGTATTTAATTAGAGTGTGTTTTTTTAGTCACAAAAGTGTTTAAAAATTTGTGTATA
>JACDZJ010000297.1_pt1 | contig 17319 bp, 10 predicted proteins | sample 7365721 | NCBI WGS metagenome assembly JACDZJ01 (sample SAMN15143480, study PRJNA637477) | pond metagenome | biome: freshwater wetland ecosystem [ENVO:00000243]; feature: pond [ENVO:00000033]; material: pond water [ENVO:00002228]; isolation source: pond water containing pink berries ... | reverse complement strand
ATCACCCCGGATGAAGATGCACCCACACCACAGACCGTCGAGGATTGCGCCGGACCTGCCGGCGCGGATCCTCTATGGCTGGGCCGATCGCTACAGCGCGCAGTTGCAGAGCGGTGAGGACTATGGCGATCTGCGGCCGTGCTGGTCGATCTGGCTCTTGGGCGAGACCCTGCGCGCGGCGGTGGATGGCTACGCGCACCGATTGCGGATGCAGGACGACCAGGGCCGGGCGCTGCTCGACCATGGCGGTATCTGGCTGCTGGAACTCGGCAAGTTCGCTGCCGTCCATGGTGGGAGCGACGCCATCGACAGCGAATTGACGCGCTGGCTCAAGTTCTTCACCGAGGGCGAGCGACTCGACCCCGCTGCCCTGCTCGACTGGATGCAGACCCCCGAGATGCAACACGCCATGAGCACGTTGACGGCCTTCTCCGACAAAGAGCGCGAATACCATACCTACCAGGCGCGGATGAACTATCTGCGTCAACAGCGCAGCATTCAGCGGCGGATCGAGGAACTCGAAGCGGGGGAGCAAGCCGCAGCGGTCACGCTTGCCGAGGCCCGTGCCGTCGCTGAACGCGAGCGCTTGGACAAGGAAGCCGCGTTGGTAGCCGAGGAGCAGGCTCGCGCCGCCGCCGAACGTGAGCGCTTGGACAAGGAAGCGGCCTTGGCCGAAGTCGAGCGGCTGCGCCGGCTGCTGGAATCCGGACAGGGATCCTGATGCGACGCCCGCAACCACGGCAGGTCGGGCGTCACGACCGGGGCTGCTGCGGACTGGATCGCCGCTTCGCATCGACTTCGGAGATCTTTGCTATCCGCCGGGTCTTCGCTGTTGGCGGGGTCGGCGGCATGGGGCGGCTACGGGCGGCAAGCAATGTACGGCGCAAGGCGCGATGGCGGCTGTAGGGCAGGCGTCGAGCAACGCCAGTCAACAGGTCCCGCGCCTGACTTGCAAAGGTGCGGGAACAGCGGATGGCGGACTCCAGCAAGCGGGCAAACTCGGCGTCGGGGTCAACCGGGTCGCGTATCGCAAGTCCATGCAGCCAATCCACCAAACGCTCCACCAAGGCCGCCTCGCCGAACTGCTCACTGAACCCTGGCCGCGGCTGAATGCCCGTATCCAGTTCCACGGCCCACCGCAGGATGTGCGCGGCAATGGCAGCCGGTTGCGCGGTATGGCGCACGGCGAGATCCAGCAACGGAATCTGCAACATCGGGTCGGCATCGATCAACCGTTCAAAGTCGAGCCCGTCCAGGACGGCCGCCAGGCGATCAGCGTCCGCGCCGGACAATTGTCCGTGGCGGATAGTCAACCACAGGTTTCGCCAATGCGGGGTTTGCAGAGGGTCCGCCGTCAGCCGCGTCAGTAGCTCATCGATCCTGGCGGCAAAGGCGACCGGTGAAAACTGGGCCGCAGTATCCGGGCCGAGCAACAGGGCGAGATGGTCCGACCGATCACCACCCCACAAGCAGCCCAGCACGTCAGTGAGCAATGCGGGATCGGCGAGCAGGTGATACTCGTCCGCCTGGAACCGCCACAAACGGTCGAGAAGAGGCGACAGGTCCAGTGCTGCGGCAGTCTCGGGATGTTGCGCAAGCACGCGTCCGAGGCCCATATACCGAAGGTCGGTCGCGTCGACATGCCAGGGCCAGGCCAGGTCCTGTATCGGCTCTTGCGCAGACGCATACAGGCTACGGTGCGGAAACGGGTTCCATGCCCGCATGTGTTTCGCCGCCGACGCCGGGTCTACGGGACCCGCAAGCAGCACCCCCGCGATCCGGCCGGCATGGCACCAAGCGGCGGCCAACCGTGCTCTTGGTTCGGCCTCGGCGTCCGCGCCCTCGTTGCCGAATGCCCCGTAGGCGAGGTCCACCAGCGCCTTGACCAACTCGACTTCGGCATCGAAACGCGCCGATGCGACGTGCGCGATCTGCGCCTGCGCCAGTTCCAGGGCCGCGGGCCAGCGCCGGGCCGCTCCGAGCAACAGGTCGATCAGGTGCAGCCGACCGACCGGATCGATCAGCAGGGTCGCCAGCGTGCCGCACAGGTCGGCGGTCTGCTGCGCATCCAACTCGCCGAGCCGCGCATGAACCGCATCGGGCAGCGGACAGGGCAACAGCGCGATGCGCCGCAACGGCTCCGCGAGCCCCCGCTCGGGCGGGATCGACTCGACGAGTCTCCGCCACAGCACGGCTGTATCGAACGCGGTTGAATCGGCCTCGCCCCGGCAGCGCAGATAGGTGAGCACGGCGGCGAGTGGCGGGGGGAAGCAGCGGTCGAAGCTCATACCATCAGGGTGGCACTGCCATTGAGTTGCGACAGCTAGATAGTGTGCATCGGCGGACCGCGCGGCCGTCTCGATGATTTCTGCGATACGCCGCTCGGCCGGTACGAGCGCCGTCAGGCGGCGCTCCAACGCCTCATAGCCCTCCGGATCGCCGTCCCACCAGTGCGGATGGGCACGCAACGCCTGCAAGCGTCGCTCGCGGGAATCGAGCAGTAGCTCGCAATATTCGAGATACCCCTCGCGAATCGTCTTTCCGGTCTCATCGGCCAGGTTGAAAATGGGTCGCGGGTTGGTTGGCTCGGAGACCCGTTGGACGGAGAACGCCTGTCTCGTATCCGCCTCGTGCAGGATTGGCCTGAGCCCGCGCAAGCTTGCCTCGACGGCGGACCAGAACTCGGTCACCGGGAAGCGCAGACCATCGAGGTCCTGGATCACTACTTCGGCGAGCCCGAGTCGCTGCATCAGGTCTTGGTCCTTGTTCAAGGCACTGCGCAAGGTCGGCGGCAGCACGGGCAGGAACCGCAGCAGGCAGCGGCCGATCAGCGACAGTCTGTCTTCATCGCGACCGAAACTCCCTAGGATAAGGCCACGCAGAGCCGCCGCGGCCGGCGCGACTGCTTCCGGATCGGCCCGTAGCCGGGGCGCGACAATGTGCATGCAAATCCAGCGCAGATAGGCCTCGGCGGCGTCCAACGCCTGGTCGGCGCCGCCCTTGGCTCGGCCGTCCGGCAACTGCGCTTTCTCCTGCCCCTTGCCGCCGCCCTTATTCTGGCCGATGCGCCTTAACAGCACCGCGAAGGCGCCGAAGCAGAGCACCGCCAGATCCATTCCGATCAGGCTCAGGTCGCGTTGCGGGGTCGGGGCGGGTCCGAGATGGTCGACATCGGCGATCCCGACATAGAGGTTGTCCAGCAACCAGTCCGCTCGCTGCTGCCGGAGGCCCTCCTTCAGCCTATCATCGCTCCAGATAGCGGTGAGCACCTTTCCGATGGCAGATTGCGAGGCGACGAAAAACGGCAACTCGCCTTGGGGGTGCCGATCATTTCCGGCCCATTGCAACGCATCACCCTGGTACAGGCAGACCGCCCAATAGCGGGCGATCACCTCCAGTTCGGCGGGCACGGCCAAACGGTTGCCCTGTGGATGCGCTTGTCGCAGCCAATGCAGGATTTCATCGGCATCCAGGGGGATGAACCGGTAGTCCGATACGCGCAGGCGGTTCAGCCAGCGGAATCGCTGCTTCCGATTGAGGGCACCATGCGCACATAACAGCTCCAGCACCTCGACGATGCCAATGATTGGCGTCGTTCCGGTGCTCGGATAGCCGTTGATGAACCGGTCGTCCACCCAGAGCAGGTCGCCAGGTTCGCCGGGGTGGGACAAGAGTTCGCCGAGTCCACTGAGTTCCGGCTCGCCCTCGGTCCGGCCCGGCCCGGCGGCCGGCAATACGCGGTAGCGTCCACCCGCCCGCACCCGCTCGATCAGGCCCTCGGTCCAGTCGACCAGGGCGATTCGGCGACTGTCGTTCTCCGCCGCGTCCTGATCGCGCTGCCAATCCTGCATGGTGAGGTGCAGACGCAAGCGATGCGACAGGGCCGTCAACATGCCCAGTTCAGCGAATTGGCCAAACAGCGTCGTATTGCTCAAGAGGGCGGCGCCCCTCGGCGGCAATGGGATGAGCCCGTCCACCTCCGGCTCGGGCGGAAAGGCCGTCAGTGCGGCCTCATGGCGTTGGGGATCGATCAGCCCCTCACCCAAAAGCCCATCGAGCAGGGCGCGCGGCCCGAGCAGCAGGTCACCCCAGGGCGGTGGCAGCACGGCCGCCTGCCAGTGTTCGAGATCGGGACCATGCAGCGGCAGATAGGTCAGCAGTCGCGCCGCGTTCGACCGAGCCCATTCCAGGTTGCGTGCATCGGTCTCGCCGACCAGTGTCGGCAGCATTGCGTCCCCTAGCGGAAGCACGGTCAGGTCGATGAGGGCGATACCGCCGGCCCTGACGAGTTGCCCGATCTCTGCATGGATCACCGAACGCCGCGGTTGCACCGGATTGATCTGCTCGATCTGGTGGCGCAGCAACAGATGCCAGTGCCGATGCAGCCACAGTGGGCCGAACGCACGCTCGACCTGATCGAGTAGCCCCAGGCTGTGGGTCGTCACGAGGGCCGTCAGGTCCAGGATGAGACGCGGGCGGTGCTCGCGCCGACGCAGCCACTCCCCGAGCGGGCGTGCCCCGTGACGGATCAGCACCGGGGGTTGCAGCAGTGGATCGGCGCCGGCCCGATTGTGCTCAGGGTCGGCATGCAGGATCGCAGGCAGCGGTCCCAATAAACCCTGCGGAAGCATCGCGAGCCCGGCCTCGCCGTGTCGGAACTGGTCGAGCAGCATGCTATGGCGCTCCTGTTGCTCCCGCAGTAAACCCTCGGACAGGTGCAGCAACCGGACGACACTGTTATCCGTCGCCGCCAGCGCCTCCATGCGTTGAAACCAGGGCTTGAGCTCCTCGCCAGGAAGCCCAAGCCGATCGCCGAGCATCGCCGCCTGAACCACGAACTCCGGCTGATCGGTCGGATGCGCCACAGCGCGCCGCCACAGCCGGGCGCCGAGATCCCGGTCGTACTGCGCGGCAATGCGCGCACCCTGCAACAACCAAGGCCCCTCCGCGGGCTCCAGCAACGCCAGATGCTGTAGCGCTTCAAGGATGCCCTCGGTATTCGCCGACTCCAGTTGGACAGTCAAGAACTCGCCCAGGCGCTCCGCCGTCCGCTCCTGCTCCCATAATCGGCGCGCCTCCCGCGCCGCGTCCGACACTTCGCCCAGCATCCGCTGGCAACGCACCCGCAGCAGGGCCAGGTCACCCGGCAGGCGGCCGTCTGGATAGACCTCGCGATGCGCGTCCAGCGCGTCCTGGCAGCGCTGGTACTGGCCCTGATTGAAGCGCGCGGTGACCAACAGCCGCAGCGAGCCCGGCGTCGGCACGGCCGCCAGCAGCGCGTCGGCATGCTCCGCAACGAAGCCCCAGTCAGCGGCCCGGGCGTGGGCCTCGCAGGCTTCGGCCAGGATGTCTGGCCCCGGATCGACGGCGAGCATGGCCGCGGCGGCCGTCTTGTGGCTGCCGGGCTGGGCGCGCTCGCGTTCGCGGGCGATGTGCAGCCGCAGGCGCAGGCGCAACCGTTCGTCGTCGACCTCGGCGGCGGCGCGCTCGGCCTCGTCGAGCCGCCCGGCGGCGGTCAGGGCGGCGACCGTCCACTGCCGCGGGACCTGGGCCAGGCCCCGCTCGCAGGCTTGGCGCGCGAGATCCGGCAGCTCGGCCAACACCTGTTCGGCCTCGCCGTCTTCGAGCCGAAGCTCAAGATAGAGGCCGCGCAACGGCACGGCGTTGGGGTCATCCGGGGATACCTCGGCCAGACGGCGCTTGAGCGACGCGCGGTCCAGGTCCAAGCCGTGGAACTGCGCCCACAGCAGCGGCCAGAAGTGGATACCGGGCGCGTCGCCGACCAGTCGTCGGGCCAGCGCGGTCGCCTCGTCGCGCGGGGCGCTGCCCGCGATCAGCGCGATCAGGTGCCAGGTGAGCCAGTGGCCCTGCTCGTCCGAGCCGTCCGGCAGGCTGGCCGCGATGTCGGCAAAGGTCTGTCCGGACTCGGCGAGCCCCGTGCGGGACTGGGTATCGGCGCGCACCAGGGCGCGGGCGAAGGGCATGGGCCACAGGGGTTGCGCGGTCAGGTCCAGCGCGGCCGGCGCGCAGGCGCGCCAGAAGTCGATAACAGCCACAGCGCCGCGTACCGCAATCCAATCCGGTGCCAATGCGCGGGCTTCGTCGATGGCCGCCACCGCGTCCGGGAGTCTCTTTAGTACGAGCAGGGCCAGCGCGCGCAGGCGCCAGGTCTCGGCGGTCGTGCTGGTCTGGTTGGCGGCAGTGTCCCCGCCGGCGTGATCCGGTGCCTCGTCGGCAGCCCCGCTGTCGTCTGAAAGCGCCAATATATCGAGGGCGGCCGCGGCGTCATCCGCTTGGATGAGCATCGCCGCCTTTAAATGACGCGCCTGCGGCGAATTGGGTGGTTCGAGCAGCGCCGCGGCAGCCGCTCTGTCCCCGCGATGTAGCGCCAAGTGCGCGGCCAAGACCTGGCCATCACCGTCCGGGTCCTCAGCCGCCGCGCGCTCGGCCAAGGTCTCGGCCCCTACTTGGTCTTGGCCGAAATCCAGTCGGTACAGTGCAGCAGTGCGCAGCAGGCGCCCGCGCAGGCTGGCCGCGAGGTGCCGCCAGGCCGGCAGGGCGAGCAGCCCGTCGAGATCGGCAATTACGGCGGTCCGCGCGCCGCTCAGGTAGCGCGCGCGAATGCCGCTGAGGTCTTTGGCAATTTGGTGCGATAGCGCATCGGTCAAGTCCAGTCGGCTCGTGTCGTCGCTCGGTGAGCCTGGGCCAGCCAAACCGGGCGTCGAGCCGGCCACGGCGGCTGGCGCCATCTGCTGCATCAGCCGAACCGAAGAGAAGAGGTCCGGGTCGTCAGCCAGATACTCCGCGATCAACCGCGCAAGATCCGCGTAGATCTTCTCAAGGTTATGTTCCCGCATGGCTGCCAGGGGCCGGGCGCGTTCGTTGGCAAAGGTCACCGCCTGCAGCCAGGCCGGCGGATTGCAATCGGTGACTCAGAGGGCGAATAGCCGAACCCCGTCGCGACGCGCCGCGTCCAACAGCGCGGGGACTTCCACCTCGGTCACGAAGCGGGAGGCCAAGAACCTGCTGTTGACGAAGAATACGGCGTAGGCGGCGGTATCGAGAGCGGCGCGGATGTTCTTCGGCCATTGGTCCCCGGCGGGGATGTCCCGATCACACCAAGGTTGGTGCTCCAGGTCGCGAACCGTCTGCGTCAGATGAACCTGGAGCCCTTCCACAAAGTGCCGGGAAGGCGATTTCCCGTCGGCATGGGCATAGCAGAGGAAGCCGTTCCTTCTCTTTCGTGTTGTGGACATCTGACGATCCTCAGGCCCGGACGACTCCGCAATGCCCGGCGCGCCAGAGGCGCCAAGCTGATTTGGAAAACAACGCTGGTTGCCCGCGATTACCCGCCCAATTGAAGGGCGGCGGCGATGGCCTCGATCCGCTCGCGGCGCTCGGCGACCTTGCGCTGGCGCCAGTCGCATTGCAGCCAGCCGTCGAGCTTGCGGGCATAGGCCATGGCCCAGTCGGCGGCGGCGCGGGCCTTGTGCAGGCGGGTCGGGAGGGCGGACGTGGCTGGCGATGGGTCGGCTTGGGTGCGGGGCGGATGGGTTTCGCTGCGCTCTACCCATCCTACGGGGCGACAGCCTTGGGTGAGGTCGTCGGGCTGGCGATGGTACTTGTCGTCGACGGCCGGGAGACCGGCGGCATGGCGCAGGCAGGCGAGGCGGTAGTCCAGGAACAGCAGCCGGGCATCGAAGCGGCGGTGTATGTCCCAGTGGACCGGGAGTCGGCGGCGCAGTTCGCCCCAGGCTGGGTGCAGACGGCGGGCCGGGTCGCCCTTCTCGGGGTCCAGCAATTGGACGCGCACCGCGTAGTCGCGTAGATCGGCGGCGAGGTCGTCGGCTTGAGTGGTCAGGGTGCGGTCGGTCAGGGTGCGCAGCAGCGCGGTGAGGTTCGCCGGACAGGCGCACTCGGCCAGCGCGAGGTCCAGACGGCGCTGGGTCCGCTCGATGGCGACCGCTGCGTACTCGTCGTTGCCAGCGCGGCCCATGGCATCGATCCAGTCGCGGCAGGCGGCCGGGCGATCGAGTTCTAGGCACAGACGGGCGGCGTCGAAGGCGGACCAGGACTTCCGGTAACCGCTGCCGTCATTGACCTGCCAGGCGGTCTCCCGTCGGGCCAGGGCCGCCTTACGATCGCCGACGGCGCAGAGAAGCCTGGCCTCCAGCGCCGACAGGTCCGCGGCCGGGACCGGCCGTCCGGCGGCATAGTCGCGCAGGTCGGCGAGCAGCGACTCCAGCCGGTCGTGCTCCGGGCGAGTGGCCAGCACGATATTGAATATGTTCACGCGGGCGAGCCATGCCTCGAAGACCGGTGCATCGGCCGGTTCCGAGCGCCGGACGTCGAGCAGCAGCGCGAGCGCGGTCCGCGGGTCCCCGGCCTCCAAGGTCGCCGCCGCCGCGCGGACGGTCGCCTCGAACCAGCCGGCCCGGTCGCCGATTTCCAGCGCCGCCGCAGCCGCCTGCCGCCAGAGCAGTGCCGCATCGGCGCTACGCCCGGCGCGGTAGGCGTCCTCGGCATCGTCATGAAGGTCGCGATAATGGGCCATCAGCCGTTTCCCGGATCGTCCAGTCGGCCCAGCACCCGCTTGAGCAGTACCGGGACCAGGTCCGCCTCCTTTCCGAGCAGCGCCGCCAGGTCCGCATCGGTCACGGCACGCCAGGCGGACTCGCTGGGCAGGCGCTCGCTGAGTCGCTCGTAGACCGCTGCGGTGCGCAGCACGGCCGGGGACAGATAGCGCTCCCGCCCCGGCCGGACCAGCAGGGCCTTCAGCGACTCGTGCCTGTCGAACGCAGCGGCGAGCGCGTCGGCGATGGCCCCCGACGGGGCGCCGCGCACATAGCAGGCGGTGATATGCCCGGCCAGGTCGGCGGTCAGGTCCGGCTTGGCGTCGGGCTGGTCAATGGCCGCGACCAGCAGCCGCGGTCGCTCGCCGCCGGTGCGCGGGTAATAGACGGCCGCGCCCAGCTCCATCATCACGTTGGGATTGGCCCCGGTGACATCGGCGATGAAGAGGTCCGCGTCGCGCAGGTGTTGGTTGACGTTGCCGTGGATGAAGTTGTCGAAGGTCTGCTGGTCCGCGGTGCGCAACTGGCAGCCGAGCCGGTCCTCGACCACCTGGCGGATGGCTGCCCGCGGGGCGTCGAAGTCGGGCTTGGCGAAGGGCGTCATCAGGAAGGCGACCAAGTGGCGGCGGGCGGGGCCAGCCGTCGGGCGGCTGGCGCGGCGCTCGCGCTCCAACTCGGCCTGCTGCCGGGCGATCTCGGACTTTTGGCGGACGAATTCCAGCGAGCGGCCCATCAGTCGCTGGAACTGCTCGTGGAAGAGCCGGGCGTTGGTCGGGGTCATCAACTCCTGGTTGTAGAGGATGGCGTCGTTGTAGACGCCGATCGCGAGATCCGTGAGATCCGGGTCCTCCGGGGCCTGTGCGATCAGGTCCGCCAGGGTGCGCACCAGCGGGTTGGCGGCATTGATGGACATGCGCATATCGGCGTTGCGCGACATGCGCAGCAGGTCCTCGGCCATGGTGCGCAGGTCCGAGGGGACATTGGGGTCGCTCAGCAGGTCGCGGGCCTTCTGGGAGCCGCGGCTCGCCTCCGAGTGCTTCAGCACCGCGGGCAGGGTGACGGGGTCGAAACGCCTGGCCTCCACCCGCAGCCGGCCGGTGCCGCCGGGGCGGATGCCGAGCGACATCTGTTGGGCCAGGGCGCGCACGGCACGGTCCTGCTCGGGGTCGGCATCGCGGAAGACCGCCGGGTCGTCCTCCCGGTCGACATAGACCAGGGAGACCTCGGACTGGTGGGCATCGGCCCATTTCTTGAGTAGCTCCGACTCGAAGTGCGAGCTGGCGTCCAGCACCGTGGTCCCGGCCGCGTCCGCCATCTCGAAGAACTGGTTGGCGGAACTGTGGGTGGTGAAGCAGGCCAGCCGCTTGGGGCCGCCGCCGGGGGGCTCCGGCAGCACGGCCTTGATTTGGTCGAGCCGCGCCCAGGCGTGAGCGGCGCCCTCGTCCATCAGGACCATGCGTCCGGCCAGGCGGCTGCTGTCCTGGGCGGCGGGCGAGCGGGCGTTGATGCGCCACTCCAGCAGGTGGCCAAACTTCTCGAAGAACCGGTCGTAGTAGTGACAGGCGGCCTTGATGCCGAAGTCGTGGTAGGCCAGGATCTCGGAGAGCCGCTGGGGTTCGGCGTCGCGCAGGTGCTCAAAGTGGGCGACGATGATGTCGCCCAAGCGGTCGCGCAGCCGCCGGTAGCCCTCGTCCTCGCGGGCGAAATTGTCGCGGGCGGCGTTGGGCTTCAGGTCCCGGGTGTTGAGGATGCCGTTGACGAAGGTCGCCCAGGGCGGCAGCAGTTCCTTGGCGTCCTCGCACAGAAACATGCGTTTCAGAAAGACCCGGACGGTACGCGGGGCGTCGCGCCCGACGACGCGGGTGCGGGTGATATAGAGCAAACCCTCGGCATCGACCCCGTGCGCGCCGTGCTCACGCACCGGGATCACCTCCAGCACGCTGTCCGGAACCGTCTTCTCCAGATAGATCAGGCAGTCGAGCCGCATCTCGGAGTCCGAGATCCCGGTGCGCTCCCAGGGCATGGTGCGGGTGTTGACCGGGCTGCCCTGCTGGTTGGGGTCGTTGAGATAGATCGGGACCTTGAGCATGTCCGCGTAGTCGCGGATCACCTTCTTGACCGCCTCGTCCTGGAGCAGTCCGCGGTCTTCGGCGCTCGCGAGATGGACGATGACCTCGGTGCCGGGCTGCTCCACCACGCAGGGGCGGATGCTGTAGTCCTTGGTGCCGTCGTTCTCCCAGAGGCAGCCGGCGTCGAGCGGGTCGCGCCAGTGGCGGGTGCGCACCGTGACCCGGGCGCCGACCACGAAGCCGGAGAGAAAGCCGATGCCGAATTGGCCGATGACATCCGGAGCGTCGCCTGCGGCGGCGCGGGTGCCGGAGCGTCCGACGGTGGAGAGGAAGGTCTCCAGGTCCTGGCGGGACATGCCGATGCCATTGTCGCGAAAGACGATGCGCCCCGGCTCGGCGGTGAGGTCCGTGAGGATGTGGATACGCCCGTTGGCCCGCTCGAAAACCGGGTCATCATGGGCGCGGCGCACGATGGCGTCGTGGCCGTTCTGGATCAGCTCGCGGATGAAGACCTTCTTCTCGCTGTAGAGGTGTCCGGCGAGAAGCTGGATGAGACCGTCGAAGTCGAAGGTCATCTCCGCGTGGTGGATCGGCTCGGCGGTGCCGGGCTCGGTGTGCGTGTTAGACATGCCGTGCTGCTCTCCTTGGCTGTCGCGGGCGGTTCAACTGGTTCAGTCGGTGGATCGGCGCTATGGGCCTCGGCCTCAATCGTAATACCGCCGAACCCGCCGACGCCAGCCGCAACTGCTGTGGGTCAAGCAGCAGCACCCGGAAATCTTGGCGCAAACCAGCCGTATGCTGCTCCCGAAGGACGATGTCCGTCATCGACTCGCACCCGGCTATCTCGCCAGCGTTGCGGCTGGACGCTCCGTGGTCGAATCGCACGTTCAGATCCTAGCGTTGACTATCCCGCAACCCGAATCTCAGGGCAAGGAGCGCCGGAGTGGCGTAGAAGCGGTGAGCCACCATTGCCGTTCGATTCCCGCCTGGTGAGAACGAAAGGGCGATGACCGGCTTGGAAGCCGGGGGCGGAGAGAGTCCGCTCAACTCCTCAATCAGCGTCCAAAGGCTGCGGTAATCTTCCAAGCGAGCTTGGTTCCCGCGGGCCGAGTTGGAATGCGAGAGGCCGCACTTGACCAAGAGCGTGGTCTTGGCAAGCAGCTCCGGTGTTCGCGCGATATAGCCAAGCTCCCAGCGCAGTCCTGCAGAGCGCGCCTCGTCCCGAAGACTCTCGCCGATCGCCAGCACGATGCGTTGGGCACGCTGGGCCCGAAGTTTGACTTCTCGCACCCATTCTCGCTCATCGAGAGGCAGATGTCCGTCATCGACCGCCGTGTGTCGCAGAGCCCCGAACGGCGCTTCCCCTTCCTTGCCCAAGGCAACCGGAATGCCATAAACCATGCCTTCGGCGGCGAGCAGATAATCCAGATCCGCGGTGAGCCGGGTACTTGGTGAAAGGGCGTAACGCATCGGTGTCCACGAAGCCGCCGGCAATGCCACGCTGTCATCGCCTGCGGGACGAAGGAAAAGGATTTCGTCGCCATCGTCGGGGTCCCGACCGGCATTCAATCGCTGCCGTGCCGAGCGTGCGAGACGCGTGCGGAAACGCCGGGACAGCCAAGCACCGATTGCCGGCAGCAAGAACAGCGAGGTCACCGCAAGTGTCGCCATGCCGAGTGCGTGCACGCCCGCTGCCCGCTCAATACAGGGCGGGACATCCCACTGCGCATCGACACAATCGATGATGGCATACAAAGCCAACTGATTATCGAGAAAGCTCGCTCCGCCGATGTTCGTCAAAGCAAAGAAGAAGGGAAGCATACCGAGCAGCAGCAAAATCATGCCGATCTGTGCCCTTTGACTATACCGAATCATACCCGGCGGGAAATCCAGCAAGAAGCTCAAAAGTAGACTCGAAACATTCGGTGCACGTTCGACGAGCAAGTGCCGCTCGGCCGACCTAACCCGAATCAAGCGCACCCCGGCCGCAAACAATTCCGCACTGAGCAGAACTGCCAACAGCGCGGCGATGCTGCGGGCTAGCATCCAGGGCGAGTCCCGGAAGTGCACATTGGCAGTCGCGATGGCTTCACGCAGCGGCGCGTCCACCGGAAAGGGCGATACGATACCCGCCGCTACAGTGATACCCAGGATAGCATTCAACAGCAACAATCCCGCATAAATGATCGCAAGCAGGCCGCCCGCGTAGGCGATCCACGCACGTCGAGGTTGCCAGAACGGCAAAGAGAGGCAGATGTGGATCAGCATCACGCCAACGCCAAAGACGACGAACGAGATGGATAAGGGCGGCCAAACGCCTGCTACGAAAAAAGCAAGACCGGCAATCGTCATAGCGCGACTAACGGCCAGCGGAACAGCGCGTTGATCGTAGGCGCGCGAGGCGGGGTCAAGGTCCAGGACCGGTATGACTGTGTTATGCATGATCCGCATCGTCGATATACGCGAACGATCAACGTCCGCGAGGACTGGAAAGGCCATCTCCGGCAGGAGTGTTTTCACCCCAGCGCAACCTGCATCGCGGCAGCGGATCGGGTGACTACCGTGACCCCAACGACGCGGCCCGTCAGTAATGGTAGCGACAAGAAACGATGGTCAGATGGTCGTCATCGACAGCGTAGACGAGTCGGTTGCCATCATCGATCCGGCGCGACCAGAAGCCGCTGAGATTCTCGCGCAGGGCCTCGGGTTTCCCCAGGCCCGCGAAGGGCGAGCGCCGCGCATCGGCGACCAGGGCGTTGATCCGTTTGAGGGTCTTGCGGTCCTGGGTTTGCCAGTAGAGATAATCGGCCCAGGCCTCGTCGGTCCAGGCCAGGCGCCTAGGCATCGCTCGGCTCGCGCTCGGTCGCCTCGCCGCGGCGGTACTGCGCGATGGAACGCTCCAGATGCGCGGCGTTGGCCGGCGAGCGCAGCAGATGGACGGTCTCCATCAGGCTGTTGAAGCTCTCCAGGGACATGACGACCGCGTCCGCGGCGTCACGTCGGGTGATGACGGTGTAGTCGGCGTCGTCGGCGACGCGGTCGAGCACCTCCTTGAGCTTGCCGCGGGCATCGGAGAAGGTGATGGTCTGCATGGGGTCTGACTCGTACATGTGACTGTACCAGTGTGCGTGCGAGGGCCGGGGATGTAAAGGGCCTGGAAAGGCGGATTAGCCCGTTGGCCTCCGCCCTGCTGCGCCGACGGACGCGATTGAGGGCGGTCGGTCGGGGTGATGAAAGAACCCCAACGCAGCCTGAGCGGCAGCACCGTGTTGGGGTTCGTACCTTGCACCACCCGGTCCTCTATGCGCTGCCCGGGGGGTTGACTGCCGCGCCTCCGGGTGCTATCGAGGACGAAATCCCAGCCGAAGCGAGCGCGGATGAGCAATCGACAACCGAACCCTGAACAGGGCCCCTTCCGCGCCGATCAACTGCGCGACGGCGACCGTTACGAACTCACGAACGGCCACCCGATCTATTGCGCCCCGTCCGGGCGCGACCACGCGGGTCCGAACGCGACTGGTGCCGCCCTGCTCGACAGCGACCCCGACGTGCAGTGGACCGGGGTCGATGCCGGCTATTCTCCGGACCCCGGGACGCTGCGCGCACCCGATGTCTCGGTCGCCGGCCTCACGGGGGTGCCGGGCGGGGACGGCGGCTGGATCCCCGAGGCCCCGCCGCTCGCCCTGGAATACGCCGCCCGCGGACAGGACGAGGCGGACCTGCGGACCAAGATCGCCGATCTGCTCGCCCACGGCACCCGCCTGGTGTGGGTGGTGCGCCTGATCGGCCCGCGCCGGGTCGAGGTCCATGCCCCGGGGCAGCCGATGCAGACCCTCGGCGTCGGCGAACTGCTGCTGGCCCCGGGCATCCTGCGCAATCCCGTTCCGGTCGCCGCCCTGTTCGACCGCGCTGCCGCACAGGAGATGATCCTGCGCAACCTTTTGCAGCGCCGCGGCTATGCGGACCTGGATGCCATCCATGCGGCAGGGCGGAAGGAGGGACTGGAAGAAGGACGAGACGAAGGCCTGGCCGACGCGATCCTGACCCTGCTCAGCGCCCGCGGCCTGGCGGTCGACGACGACGCCCGCGAGCGCCTGCGCAGCACCCGCGACCCCGAGCGCCTGCGTGCCTGGCTGCTCGCCGCGGCCCAGGCCGATACGCTGGCCGGGCTGTTCGCTTGATCAGGACACCCGCCGTCAACAGCGGCAACTCGGCCGCAGCGCAAGTGATAGCGGACGTGATAACCGGACGTAGGGGCGGGTTTCAAACCCGCCCCTACACGTAAGGTCAGGTGCGAACGCGATACCATCGGACGCTCCAGTCAACGCTGAAGAGCCCTTCAAAACATCATGGCCTCGAATTGGGATCTGCTGGTTCACCTGACGCTGATCCATCCGCCCCGCGCCGGAACTCGGTGATGAAAGACTCCAGGGTGCCGGCCGCGATGGCCTCGCGCAGGCCCCGCATCAGGGTCTGATAGTAGAACAGGTTATGGATGGTATTGAGGCGGGAGCCCAGGATCTCGCGGCACTTGTCGAGATGGTGTAGATACGCACGGCTGTAGTGACGGCAGGTGGCGCAGCCGCACAGCGGGTCCAGGGGGCCGTCATCGGTGCGGTGGACCGCGTTGCGGATGCGGATCGTCCCCTGGTGAGTGAAGAGCCAGCCGTTTCTGGCGTGGCGCGTGGGCATCACACAGTCGAACATGTCGATGCCGCGGCAGACGGCGGCGACGATGTCCTTCGGGGTGCCGACGCCCATCAGGTAGCGGGGCCGATCGGCCGGCAGCCGGTCCGCCAGGAAGTCCAAAATGCGCAAGCGGTCCGGTTCGGGCTCGCCCACCGCGAGGCCGCCGACCGCATAACCGTCGAAGCCGATACGCGTCAGCCCGGCCAGTGATGCCTCGCGCAGTGACTCATGCATGCCGCCCTGGACGATGCCGAACAGGGCCGACGGGTTGTCGCCATGCGCCTGCCGGGAGCGCGCCGCCCAGCGCAGTGAAAGTTCCATGGACACCCGGGCGGTTTCCAGATCCGCCGGATACGGCGTGCACTCGTCGAAAATCATCACGATATCGGAGCCGAGCGCGCGCTGCACCGCCATCGACTCTTCCGGCCCCAGAAAGACCGGGCTGCCGTCCACCGGCGATTGGAAGCGCACCCCGGCTTCCGTGATCTTGCGCAGCTCGCCCAGGCTGAAGACCTGGAACCCGCCCGAGTCGGTGAGGATCGGCCCTTCCCAGTGCATGAAGCGATGCAGGTCGCCGCAGCGGCGGATCACCTCCACCCCGGGGCGCAGCATCAGGTGAAAGGTGTTCCCCAGCACGATCTCGGCGCCGAGGTCGGTCAGTTCCTCCGGGGTCATGGCCTTGACCGTGCCGTAGGTGCCGACCGGCATGAAGGCCGGAGTCTCCACCGTGCCGCGGGTGAAGCGCAGGCGTCCGCGACGGGCCAGTCCCTGGGTGGCAAGCAGATCAAACTCCATCGGGGTCTCCGGACGGCTCGGCAGGGGTGGTTGAAGCCGGCGGCCGGCCGTCGAGCCAGTCGGCGAGCTGATGCAGGTCGGTGATGGTCAGGGTCGGCGGCTCCAGGTCGGTCGGCCAGATCCGACCGGAGCGGTTTACCCAGATCGCCTCGATCCCCAGCCGCCGCGCGCCGTCCACGTCCAGATAGGGCTCGTCACCCAGATGCAGACACTCGTTCGGCGCGCACCCGGCCAACGCCAGAGCCAGGCTGAACACCGTCGGGTCCGGCTTGGCCGCCCCCGCGCGCGCGGCGGTGACATGGTGATGGAAGACGCCGGACAGCGGTGTCAGCTCCGGGTCGGCATTGCCGTTGGTGATGGAGACCAGCAGGTAGTCGGCGGCCAGGCGGCGCAGCACCGGCTCCGCATCGGCGAAAGGCGCGATGCGGTTACGCTGCGCCATGAAGACCGCCAGCGCCTCCGCGGCCAGGCGGTCGGCCAGTTCCGCCGGGTACTCCAGCTCGGTCAGCAGGGTCGCGATGGACAGCCGGCGGATCAGCCCCAGGTCGTGGGCGAGGTCCGGCCGCTCGGCCATGAGCCGGCCGCGATGTTCCCGCAGGCTGAGCCGGTCATGGCGGTCGGTCAGGCGCGGGGCGCGCGCCCCGAGCCAGTCCAGCACCGCCTCCTCGGCGGCACGGATCACCGGCTCGCACGGCCAGACGGTGTCGTCCAAGTCGAAGGTAATGAGACGAAAGCGGGGATGTGGCATCAGATCAGCGCGGCGCGGGTTGGTCAGTCATTGTGCCTGCAAGCGCGCACCGGTACCAACTCCGGACGGTTGAATTCGCCGAATCCGGCCGGCAACTGACGGTCACTGCAAGCGCAAGAGGACATAATGATGGCAAGCGAAACCGCAACCCTGGGCGGCGGGTGTTTCTGGTGTCTGGAGGCGGCCTTCCAGGACGTGCGGGGCGTCACGTCGGTCATCTCCGGCTATGCCGGCGGCAGCGTGCCCAACCCGAACTACCGGCAGGTCTGCACCGGCACCACCGGGCACGCCGAGGTGGTCCAGATCACCTTCGACAACGCCCTGATCGACTATCGGACCATCCTGGAGGTCTTCTTCACCATCCATGACCCGACCACCCTGAACGCCCAAGGGGCCGACGTGGGCACCCAGTACCGCTCGGTGATCTATTGTCACGACGACGCGC
>JACDZJ010000296.1_pt1 | contig 17377 bp, 12 predicted proteins | sample 7365721 | NCBI WGS metagenome assembly JACDZJ01 (sample SAMN15143480, study PRJNA637477) | pond metagenome | biome: freshwater wetland ecosystem [ENVO:00000243]; feature: pond [ENVO:00000033]; material: pond water [ENVO:00002228]; isolation source: pond water containing pink berries ... | reverse complement strand
ACCTTGGCAAACCCCCACAAACGCTTGAGGATCAGGAAAGGATGCTCGACCTTGGGCTGACGCCGCAGAAGGCGTTGCAGCGCGCCTATCAGCGCGATCCTGACGCCATTGAGAAGTGGCAACGCGAAACCTTCCCGTCTATTGCCAAGCAAGCCAAGGCGGATGGAGCGGAAATATTCTTCTGGGATGAATCTGGATTTCGTGCCGACACGGTACATGGCAAGACCTGGGGTATTCGCGGACAGACGCCAGTCGTATCGCGTCCCGGCCAGCGGCAATCCATCAGTGCAGCTTCGGCGGTGAATGCCAATGGGGCGTTCTGGTTCTGCACCTACGAAGGCGGACTCAACGCCGAATTGTTCGTTGAACTGTTGGGGAGGATGATGAAGTACCGCAGAAAGCCCCTTCATCTGGTCCTCGATGGTTTGCCTGCGCATAAAACGGCACTCGTGAAAAAGTATGTCGCCTCGACCGAAGGGCGCCTGACCCTGCACTTTCTCCCTGGATATGCACCCGACTTGAACCCTGACGAATTGGTATGGAGTCATGTCAAGCGTACCGGCACAGCACCACGCCCGCTGCAAAAAGGCGAAAAACTCCGCGACAAGATTGAAGAGCAACTGGGCAAGCTCCAGCAATTGCCGCATCTCGTGCGCTCATTCTTCAAAGCCCCTTCTGTCGCCTATATTGGCGACTGCTGAGTAAGCGTCAATCCCTCAAGGAAAATCGAGCCTGGACCCTTTTAAGAAAAGTCGGCGCTGGCGGGACGTCAGTTATTCTGGCAAAAAGAACCGCTCGCGTAGCTCCTCGATCCCCAGTCTTTGAAGGATTTCCTTTAACCGCTCGCCACGATGGCGGGCCGGCTGGCCGGTACGGCGAGCGACGATCAGTTCGTTCTTCAGGGAATGTTCCCAGCCCACCAGTTCAGTGACGCTGAGTTGGTAACCGTGTGCTTCGAGTTGCAGGCAACGCAGCACGTTGGTAACCTGGCTCCCGAATTCGCGGGTGTGAAGCGGGTGTCGCCACAGTTCGGAGAGCGGGTTGGCCAGCGCCTTGTCCTTATTTTTACGCAGGAAATCTGCAACCTCGGCCTGGCAGCACGGTGCCAAGACGATGAAGCGGGCCTGGCGGGTCAGAGCAAGGCGGATGGCGTCGTCGGTTGCTGTGTCGCAGGCATGCAGGGCCGTGACGATATCGATGCGCGCCGGCAGTTCCGGTGCATCGAGCGCCGTGGCGGCTTCCAGGTTGAGAAAGCGCATGCCCGCGAATCCGAGCTTTTCGGCGAGGGTGCGGGATTGGGCCACCAGTGCGTCACGGGTTTCGATGCCATGGACGCAGGACGCGCCACTGAGTGACTTGAAGAAGAGGTCATAGATGATGAAGCCGAGGTAAGACTTTCCTGCCCCCACATCCACCAACTGTATATCTACATGATTTAGATGAATTTCATTCAGTAATGGCTCGATAAACCGATACAGGTGGTAGACCTGCTTCAGCTTGCGGCGACTGTCCTGGTTGAGCTTGCCATCACGCGTCAGGATGTGCAATGCTTTCAACAATTCGACCGATTGTCCGGGCTTGATTTCGTGTTTATCGACCATGGTTGATGGTATTCTGCTGCATCGCAACATTGACGGAGATTTGCCGCAGCAAGTCTAGCGCTCATGAACTACGAAAAACACTACCTGACCCCCCTTTTCGAACCAAAATCGATCGCCATCATCGGCGCTTCGGAAACGCCGGGGTCGATCGGTGAAACGCTTCTGCGCAACGTCATCGACGGTGGCTTCAGGGGCAAACTGTTTCTCGTCAATCCGCGCCATACGACCGTATTCGGCCAGAAAGCCTACGAATCGGTCGAAAACATCCCCCAGCGCCTTGACCTCGTGGTGATCTGCACCAAGGCCGAGACGGTGCCGGCTATCGTCGAAGCTTGCGGCCGCGCCGGTGCACGCAACGCCATCGTGATCTCCGGAGGTTTTGCGGAAATGGGGCCACGCGGCGCCAACCTGCTGCGATCCACGCTGGATTCTGCCCGCCGCCACGGCCTGCGCCTGCTGGGCCCCAACTGCTTGGGGCTGATGCGCCCAGGTAGCGGCATCAACGTCACCTTCGCCCACGGCAGCGCCAACCCCGGCACCATAGGCCTGATCTCGCAATCGGGCGCCCTGTGCACCGCCATCCTTGATTGGGCGCTGCCCAACAATGTCGGTTTTTCCAACGTCGTCTCCCTCGGCTCCGAAAGCGATGTCGATTTCGGCGAAGTACTCGAATACATGGTCGCCGACCCGCGCACCGAAAATATCTTCCTCTACATCGAGGGCATCAAGAACGCCCGCCGCTTCATGAGTGCGCTGCGCGCTGCGGCCCGCTGCAAACCGGTGCTGCTGATCAAGGTCGGCCGCCATCAGGCTGGCAAGAATGCCGCCCTGTCGCATACCGGTGCCATGGTGGGCGCCGATGACGTCTTTGACGCCGCCCTGCGCCGCGCCGGGGTGGTGCGCCTCGGCAACGTCGGCCAGATGTACGCCGCAGCCCAGGCCCTGTTCTCGCACTTCCACCCGCGCGGCAACCGCCTGATGATCGTTACCAACGGCGGCGGCCCGGGCGTGATGGCCGCCGACCACGCAGACGACATCGGCATCCCGCTAGCGCAGATGTCGAAGGAAACGATAGAAAAGCTCAATGCCGTCCTGCCGTCTACGTGGTCGAAAGCCAATCCGGCCGACCTGCTCGGCGATGCCGATCCCGCCCGCTATGCCACCGCAATCACTGCCTGTCTGGAAGACAACAATGTCGATGGCGTGCTGGCAATCCTGACCCCGCAGGCGATGACCGATCCGACCCAAGCTGCCCGCGAAATCATCGAAATCGCCAACAAGTTCGACAAGCCACTCGTTACCTGCTGGATGGGTGAAGAGCAGGTGCGCGAGGCGCGCCGCCTGTTCAGGGGCGCCGGCATTCCGACTTTCCGTACCCCGGAACCGGCCGTCGAACTGTTCTCGCACATCTCCAACTACTACCGCAACCAGCAGTTGCTGATGCAAGCGCCGGCCTCGATTTCCAACCAGGTGGCGCCGCGGCTCGAATCGGCCAAGCTGGTGATCGAAACCGCTCTTTCCGAAGGCCGCAAGCAACTCAACGAGATGGAATCGAAAGCGCTGCTCGCCGCATTCCGCATTCCGATCGCGCAAACCGTGGTGGCACGGTCACCCTCCGAGGCGATGGTACTGTCCGAAGAAATCGGCCTTCCAGTGGTGATGAAAGTCGATTCGCCGCAGATCGCTCACAAGTCGGAGGCCGGTGGGGTACGCCTCAACCTCCAAACCTTGGCACAAGTGCGCGACGCCTACAACGAGATCATCGTCGAGGTGAAGAAGCATTGCCCGGAGGCCATCATTCATGGCATCGCCATCGAACCGATGATCCAGAAAGCCAATGGCCGGGAACTGGTGGTCGGCATGGCCCGCGACCAGATTTTTGGCCCGACCATCATTTTCGGACCCGGCGGCACCCATGTGGAAGCCACCGGTACCGAACGCGCCGTCGCATTGCCGCCGCTCAACCGCTTTCTCGTTGCCGACATGCTGGCCTCGACGCACACCGCTGCGCGGCTGGGTGAATTCCGCAACATGCCGCCGGTCAACATGGAAGCGGTCGAAGCCGTCCTGCTGCGCGTTTCGGAAATGGTCTGCGAACTGCCCTGGATCAGCGAGATGGACATCAACCCGCTGATCGTCGACGAAAACGGCGCGGTGGCGGTCGATTGCCGTATCAGCATCGAGAACCTGTCGCTCACCGCCGGACGCTATGACCATATGGCGATCCATCCCTATCCCTCGCACCTGGTCACCAAATTCCAGACCAAGGATGGCCAGACGGTGACCATTCGTCCGGTCAGCCCGGAAGATGCCGACATGGAACAGGAGTTCGTCAAGAACCTGTCGTCGGAGTCGAAGTACTTCCGCTTCATGAATACGCTGCGCGAACTGTCGCATACCCAGTTGATCCGACTGACCCAGATCGACTATGACCGCGAAATGGCTTTCGTTGCCTGTATCGACCACGCCCGCGTCAATGGTCTGGAAGTGCAGGTCGGCGTGGCCCGATACGCCATGAATCCGGACGGCGAATCCTGCGAATTCGCCATCGTCGTTGCGGACGATTGGCAGGGGAAGGGACTGGCACGCCGGCTGATGGGCGTGCTGATCGAAACCGCGCGGGCACGCGGTGCCAAGTACATGAACGGGGACTTCCTTTCCGAAAACCGGCGCATGATACAGTTCGTCGGCAGCCTCGGCTTCGTCCTATCACCGCACCCGGAAGATCCCGGCCTCAAGCGCGGCGTGTTGATCCTCAATTGACCCTCAAGCCCAATACTGTTCAGATACCACTACTGTCCGGGTCGATTTCATAACAGAATCAATTGGTTGCCGGTGGGCTGATTTTCTTCGTTCAGCACGGCATTTGCAACCAGTTGATCCAACGTGATTTTCTCGAAAATACTGGTTTCTGCGAGATGCAGAAAAATCTGTGGCGAGACTGGCACCTTCACGCTCGGTCATGCCGACTATCAGCGACAGTTTGAGCCGATCCTGTACGGCTGGCCGGCAGATGGAACCCGGCACTGGTGCGGTGCGCGTGACCAGGGCGACGTCTGGAACATCAAGAAGCCGCACAAGAACGATCTGCACCCCCGAGTTCGACAGTTTCGTCATAAAAGCGGTGATTTTCGAGTGGGAGGAAACGCAGCCATGCGGGTTTGCGGGCGATTATTCGTAAAAGCATTGTAGTGGCACGTTGTGAAAGATTCGTGCCATGCTTGACATGGCGTATGGTGGTGATAGCGTCGAGTCATGTTCCTCAAGATCACCCGCTCCGGACCGCGCCAGTACCTGCAACTGGTGGAAGCGTTTCGTGACGATGCCGGCAAGGCCAAGCATCGCACGCTTGTAACGCTCGGCCGGCTCGACCAGGTTGCCGACGGCCTGGATGCTGTCATTTCCGGTTTGCTCAAAGTCACCGGTCGCCCCGACTTCCTCAATGCCGAGTTGCCACCTGTCGAGTTCGAATCTGCCCGCGCGCTCGGCAATGTCTGGGCGCTGAACGAACTGTGGCAGTCGCTGGACTTTGGCGAAGATTCGCGCCGTGCTGCACGGCCTGTTCATCGTCGAAACCGAGGAAACCCTGCGTCCGCTCCCCGGATTCCGGCTCGTGCTGCACTAAAGTTTGATTACCCGATGCTGAAGGCACTTTCGTAGGCTGAAAGCGCTTTCGCTACGGCTTCCTCCGGTTGGGCCGCGTCGCCGGTGCCAAATTCCTGTTGCAGGCTTTCCCGATTGCTGGCGACGTAATCAAGAGCCCTGCTGCGGCTGTCCAAGGCATTCTGGATGAAGTTGCCATCCGCATTGAGCAGGTCGGCCGACTTGGCAAAATTGGCGCTGAACTCATCGATGGCATTCACCACGCCGCTCTTGTTGCTGGCGAGCACCGCATTCAGTTTGGCGACATCGAATGTCGCCTGCTTGCTGACCGGATTGATCTCGATGCCCAGATCACTCAAGCCACGCACGCCATCGGCGGCACCATTGAAGATGTTCTGGACGCTCTGTTCCAGTTCGTAGAGCGAGACATCCGCCGCCTGGACGTTGTCGAGCACGCCGCCATCGGCCACAGTGTCGTCGAAGCGGTCTTCCCAGCGGTTGTATTGGTCGATGAAGGCCTGCAACCGGGCAGCGATGTCGGCATTGGCGGTGGTCGGGGCGATGTCGCTCAGCGAGCGCCCGACCTCTTCCATCTGCTCTACCGAATTACCCATCTCGCTCAATTCAGAGAACTGTGCCTTGAAGCTGACTTCAAGGCCATTGATATGCGTCATCATGCCATAGGCCGACTCGGGGTCCTTTAGCGTCATATTGCGTCCCGTTAGAGTGGCGGCAGACGATTTCGCTTCAAGGATATCGGCGAAGCTGTCGGAACTATCATCCTTGCTTCCCAGCAAGGTGCTAACCAGATCATTATTGATGTTGGAGATCTGCAACAGGGCGGATGCGGAAGAAAGGCTCATTTTTTTCTCTCCAGTACGAGGGCCAGTGCCCAATGCCGGAATAAAAGCAATTTACAGGCCTAATTCTGCCCGGCAGGAATTGCCGGCTTGGCATGCGCGCCGCAAGGCAATAGTCGTTTTTGCCAGCGCGAGGCCGGCAACTCCACCCAACGATGGAAAAAATGGGCAACCAGATTGCTGACTCCCCAGATAACGACAAGACCGACTGCATTCATCGCCGGATCGCCCGGCCAGAGGTGATGAACGATGGCGCTGCCGAGCAGGAAGACCGGAAAATGCACCAGGAACAGTGCGTAGGAGGTTCCGCCGAGGTAATGGACGAGGCGAACTTCCCACCGGGTCATATGGATAATGCCGCTGCCGAGCATCAGTGCCGTCACTAGCGCGATGGCTACACGTGGTCGGAAGTCAATCAGTAGCGCGAGCACCCCGGCGATGGCGACGATCCACAGGAAGCGGCTGCGCTGCGGGGAACGGATCGCCCAACCGCTGCCTACCCCGAGGCAGTAGATGCCGAAGAAATACAGCGCCGTGCTGTCCCAACGCACATCGCGGTTGAAATGGAACAGCGAGACCAACGCCACCAGTAGCACCGGCATGGAACCCCAAAAGTCGGCGCTGGCAGGACGGCGCAACACGCTGCGCGCCGCCCACAGCAGCAACACCAGCAGGGCATAGAGTTGGAAATCGATGGCGACATACCAGACCCCGGCCGACAGTGATTCCACGCCAAGTACGCCGTGCAGCAGAAATATGTGGGCGAGAAACTGCAGGAGTTGCGGCGGGGGGCCGACCACGCTGTCGTCCGGCAGCCAGGGCCGCGCCAGACTGCCGCAGGCGACGGCTAGCAGCAGCGCGGCCACGAAAGGCACGACCAGCCGGACATAGCGCTCGACGATCAGACAGCCGGGCCTGATCGTCGGCAGCAGGCTATGCTGTTTCAACAACTGGGCCGCGAGGAAACCTGCGGTGACGATGAAGACGGCGACGGCGTAGCGCCCGTAATTTGCCAGCCCGGCATCGATGCCATGCCAGAGTGGACCAAGCAGCACCGCCTGGTCGCTCAGCGGACCATACCAGGCCAGATGGTGCAGGACGATGATTTGTGCGGCAAGCGCCTTGATGAAATCGATGAGCAGGACGCGCGTGCGCAGCGACGGGGTGGTAGTCATCGGCTAACTGCGGCTTACCGTGACGACACCCGAAACCTCTCCCAGCACGCCGAGGATGCGCTGCAACTGTACTGCGCTGTTCAGTTCGACGGTGAAGCCCATGCGGGCCACGCCGGCTTTCGATTGCGTTTTCACGGCGGTGACATTGACGCGTTCCTTGGAAAGGACATCCGATATGTCGCGTAGCAGGCCCTGCCGGTCGCTGGCTTCGACATGCAGGTCACAGGCGTAGATGCTTTGGTGCTTGGCTCCCCAGTCGGCCTCGATCACTCGTTCGGGATTGCGCGCCGCCATGTTGCGGAAATTGGCGCATTCGACGCGATGGACCGACACGCCGCGCCCGCGCGTAACGAAGCCGGCGATGGCATCGGGCGGCACCGGCTTGCAGCAGCGGCCAAGTTGCGTCATCAGCTTATCCATACCGACAATGAGGATCTGGCCGGTACCGGTTGCCGCCTTGGCCTGATGGGTAAGAATTTCCGCCGCGACCTCGGTTTCCGGTTCGCCATGGAGCGCCGTCTGGATCACCCGCGGCCCGACATCGCCCCGCGCGGCGGCGAGGTACATGGCATCGGTATTCTTGAAGCCGAGCTTGTGGGCCAGTTCTTCGAGATTGGCCTGGGTCGCGCCGATGCGCTGCAATTCCTTGGTAATGAAGGCCCTGCCCTCGGCCAGCATCGCGGCCTCCTGCTGAGCCGCAAACCAGGCCTTGACCTTCTGGCGGGCGCGGGAGGAAACCAGATAGTCGGGCGACAGCCAGTCGCGTGAAGGACCGCCGCTCTTGGCCGCCGTGATATCGACCTGCTGGCCGCTCTGCAACGGCGTGTTGAGCGGGACCAACTGACCGCCGATCTTCGCACCGCGACAGCGATGGCCCAGGTCGGTATGCAGCCGGTAGGCGAAGTCAATCGGGGTTGCACCTTTTGGCAGGTCGATGACGCGTCCCTGCGGGGTCATCACATAAATCGTGTCGTCGAGCGCGGCGCGCTTGAACTGTTCCACCCAGACGGCCGAGTCGGTGATCTCGTCGCGCCAGGTCAATAGTTGCCGCAGCCAGGCAATCTTGTCGTCGTAGGCCGAGTCGGCTCTGGTTGGAGTATTGCCGGCTTCCTTGTAGCGCCAATGCGCCGCCACGCCGAGTTCGGCATGGGCATGCATCTCGGGGGTACGGATCTGAACTTCCAGCGAGCGGCCGTCCTCGGCGATCACCGCCGTATGAAGTGAGCGGTAGTAATTGCCTTTCGGGTGCGAGATGTAGTCGTCGAATTCGCCGTGGATCGGCTGCCACTGGGCATGCACGATGCCCAGCGCCGTGTAGCAATCCTTAACTTCATCGACGATGATGCGCATCGCCCGCACGTCGTAGACCTCTGAAAAATCGAGGTCTTTTTGCTGCATCTTGCTCCAGATGCTGTAGATGTGCTTCGGCCGGCCATACACTTCGGCGTGGGCAACGCCCGATTTCGCCAGGTCTTCCTTGAGCCGCGCCACTGCGGTGGTAATGAAGCTCTCCCGCTCCAGCCGCTTTTCGTCGAGTTGTTTGGCGATCTTCTTGTAGGTCGCCGGTTCGAGGAAACGGAAGGACAGATCCTCGATCTCCCACTTGATCTGCCAGACGCCGAGGCGATTGGCCAGGGGCGCATAGATTTGCAGGCTTTCCTGAGCCATGTCGGCCCGTTCCGGGGTGTCATGGTCGGTGTACCAGCGCAGGGTCTGGGTCCGTGAGGCCAGCCGCACCATCACGACACGGATATCGGCCGCCAGCGCCAGCAGCATCTTGCGCAGGATTTCGGCCTGCGCCTGTACCCCTTGGGTGTTTTGTGCAGACGCCAGAGTCAGCGGTCGCAGGTTTTTGAGACGGTAAAGGCCTTCCACGAGGTCGGCCACGGAGTTGCCCCATTGCGTTGCCATCTTCTCGCGGGCATCTGCCAGGTAATCGGGCACGGCGAACAGCAGGGCCGCCAGCCGGCTATCGTGATCAAGGTTGAGCGAGGCGAGAATCAGCGCGGCGCCCAGGCCATGCTCGAATGCCGTCTCGCCAGTGCCGACTTTTCCGTCGCCATACAAGGCATGTGCGTAAGCGATGGCCTGCCCCAGGCGTTCCGTGTTCTCCGCCGTCAGGCCGGCACTCAGCTGGGCCAGGACAGTTTCATCGATGCCCGTATCGGGCAGGGAATGGACGACTGAAACCATCGCATTTACCCCTGATCGACCCATCTCCGCGCGTTGCGGAACATCGTCAGCCACGGCGAATCCTCGCCCCAGCCATCCGGATGCCAACTCATCTGCACGCTGCGAAACACCCGTTCGGGGTGCGGCATCATGATGGTAAAGCGGCCGTCGGGGGTCGTTACGCCGGTGATGCCCTCGGGCGAACCGTTCGGGTTGGCCGGATAGGTGCTCGCCGGTGCGCCGCGATTATCGATGTACCGTACCACCGGCGTCGACTTTTGCCCATTGTCACCCTTGGTGAATACCGCCCTGCCCTCGCCATGACTGACCACCACGGGGAGTTTCGCACCCGTCATGCTGGCGAAGAAGATCGAGGGCGAGTCGAGGATTTCGACCATCGCGAAGCGCGCTTCGAATTGTTCGCTGCGGTTGCGGTGGAACGTCGGCCAGTCCTGCGCGCCGGGAATAATCGAAGCAAGATTGCTCATCATCTGGCAGCCGTTGCAGACGCCCAGCGCGAAGGTATCGGTCCGTTGGAAAAAGGCGGCAAACGCCTCCTTGAGTTCCGGATGAAACAGCACCGATTTCGCCCAGCCCTGCCCCGAGCCCAGCACGTCGCCGTAGGAAAAACCACCGCAGGCGGCCAGGCCCTTGAAGTCGGCCAGATGCACCCGGCTGGCCATCAGGTCCGACATATGCACATCCACGGCCGTGAAACCGGCCCGGTCGAAGGCGGCCGCCATCTCGACCTCGCCATTGACGCCCTGCTCCCTGAGAATGGCAATTTTCGGTTTCGCGCCACTCACCACAAAGGGGGCCGCCGCATCAAAAGTCAGCTGGGCGCTCAGCCCCGGATCGCCGGCATCGAGCAGCGCATCGAATTCCTCCTGCGCACAGGTCGGGTCGTCGCGCAGGCGGGCGATCTGAAAGCTCGTTTCGCTCCAGGCGCGCTGCAGTTCGACGCGCGTCGTGCCGAACACCAGCTTCGAGTTGCGCCAGATGCGCACTTCATCCTTACCATTGAGCGTGCCGATCATGTGGGCGCAGGCACCGAGGCCCGCGTCGCGCAGGGCCTGCATCACCGTTGGCCGGTCGTCGCGCAGCACCTGGATCACCGCACCGAGTTCCTCGGCAAACAGTGCCGCGATCATGCGGTCGCGCATGCGGCCGTCGATGATTTCGGGGTGGCGCTCAATGCCATCGACGTCGTTCATCAGCGGGTCGTAGCACAACGTATCGAGGTTCAGGGAGACGCCGACATGGCCGGCGAATGCCATCTCGCAGACGGTGGCCCACAGGCCACCGTCGGAGCGGTCATGGTAGGCGAGGATCATTCCCGCGCGGTTGAGGTGCTGGATCAGGGCGAAGAAAGCTTTCAGCCTGTCGGCATCCGCATCCGGCGGAATGTCGCCGGAGACGCCATGTACCTGCGCCAGCGCGGAACCGCCGAGGCGATTTTTTCCTTCGCCTAAGTCGATCAGGATCAGTTCCGTTTCGCCCCTGACGTCGTCGCGGATCAATTGCGGCGTCATGGTCCTGCGGATGTCGGCGCAGGGGGCGAAGGCGGTGACGATCAGTGACAAGGGCGCGGTGATCGTCTTGGCCTGTCCGCCGTCCTCCCATTTCGTGCGCATCGACAGGGAATCCTTGCCGACCGGGATCGACACCCCCAGCGCCGGGCAGAATTCGAGGCCGACCGTCTTGACGGTATCGAACAGCGCCGCATCCTCGTGGCCGTGGCCGGCCGCCGCCATCCAGTTGGCGGAAAGCTTGATTCGGTTGATGTCGCCCACATCGGCCGCTGCCAAGTTGGTGATCGCCTCGCCGACCGCCATGCGGCCCGAAGCTGGCGCATTCAGCAGTGCGATGGGGGTACGCTCGCCCATGGCGAAACACTCACCCAAATTCGTGTCGTAACCCATCGCCGTGACGGCGACATCGGCCACCGGCACCTGCCACGGGCCGACGAACTGGTCGCGGGCGGTCAGTCCGCCGACGGTGCGGTCGCCGATGGTAATCAAGAAACTCTTCGAAGCCACTGCCGGCAGGCGTAACACGTTAAACGCGGCGGTTTTCAGATCGATGCAACTCAAATCCAGCGCCGGCATCGCCACCGTCCTGCGAACGGTGGTGCGATGCATACGCGGCGGCTTGCCGAGCAGCACGTCCATCGGCATGTCGACCGGCTGGTTGCCAAAATGGCCGTCCTTGACCACCAGTTGCCGTTCCTCGGTGGCCTCGCCGATCACGGCATAGGGACAGCGCTCACGCTCGCACAGGGCCTCGAACTCGGCGAGACGATCCGGAGCGATGGCGAGCACGTAACGTTCCTGAGCCTCGTTGCTCCAGATTTCGCGCGGTGCCATGCCCGGCTCTTCGTTCGGTACGGCACGCAGATCGAAGCATGCCCCCCGGCCGGCGTCATTGGCCAACTCGGGCATCGCATTGGAAATACCGCCCGCGCCGACGTCGTGGATGGCGAGGATCGGGTTGCCACCTTGTTCTGGTCCCATCTGCCAGCAACGATCAATCGCCTCCTGCGCACGCCGCTGCATTTCAGGATTTCCCCTTTGGACCGAGGCGAAATCAAGGTCGGCGGTGTTGGTGCCAGTGATCATCGACGAGGCCGCACCGCCGCCAAGGCCGATCAGCATGCCAGGCCCGCCCAGCTGGATCAATTGCGTGCCGGCCGGGAATTTTTCCTTGAAACAATGGCGACCGGCGATGTTGCCGACGCCGCCGGCGATCATGATCGGCTTGTGGTAGCCACGCATTTCGCCGGCAAATTCCTGCTCGAAGGTACGGAAGTAGCCGGTCAGGTTCGGTCGGCCGAATTCGTTGTTGAAGGCCGCCGCACCGAGCGGCCCGTCAATCATGATGTCGAGGGCGGAGGCGATGCGGTCCGGCTTGCCGTAGTTCGACTCCCACGGCTGGGCGTAGCCCGGAATCTTCAGGTCAGAGACCGTGAAGCCGCACAGGCTGGCCTTGGGCTTGGAACCGCGTCCCGTCGCGCCTTCATCCCGTATTTCGCCTCCGGAACCGGTGGCCGCACCGGAGAAGGGTGAAATGGCGGTCGGGTGGTTGTGCGTCTCGACCTTGGCGAGGATGTGGGTCGTATCCTCGACATAGCTGTAAGTACCATCGGCATCAGGGTAAAAGCGCTTGATCAGCGCGCCCTCGATCACAGCGGCGTTGTCGGAATAGGCAACGATCGTGCCTTGTGGATGGGCGTTGTGCGATGCGCGGATCATGCCAAACAGCGACAGTGGCTGATCGGTGCCATCCACCGTCCAGCTCGCGTTGAAAATCTTGTGGCGGCAATGCTCGGAGTTCGCCTGGGCGAACATCATCAGTTCGACATCGGTCGGGTTACGCCCGACTTTGGTGAAGTTCTCCACGAGGTAATCGGTCTCGTCCTCGGACAAGGCCAAGCCGAGTTCACCATTGGCGGCAACCAGGGCGGCACGGCCACCAGCGAGAATATCGACGGTGGTCAGCGGTTGCGGGGCAACATGGTGGAACAAGGCTTCGGCAGCCTCGATGGAATCGAGCACCGATTCGGTCATGGGGTCGTGAAGCCGTCCCGCCAGCGCCGACTTTTCACTATTCTCGAAATAGTAGGCAATGCCGCGCTCGATGCGCTTGATCGCGGCAAAACCGCAGTTGCGGGCAATGTCGGTCGCCTTGGACGCCCACGGCGAGATGGTGCCAAGGCGGGGGGTCATCAGCAGTAGAGTTCCCCTTGGCTCGGCCGGCAAGTTGGCCGGGATACCCAGCAGGTCTTTTAGCCGTATCAGTTCTTCGGTGTTGAGGTTGCCAGCGGTTTCGATGAAGTACCAATGTTCGGCACTCAGGGCCGTACCGATTGACTCCTGCAGGCGCGCGAGACGGGAAGCGGAAAAAGCGGCAGTGCCGCGCAGCTTGAGTATCTGGGACATGGCGAAAACCCGGAAAACAGAGTCGAGAAACGGGAACAGGTTCGAATTATAGGTAAGGATCGAAACTTGACACAGCATACCTTTCAGGTGTCACGGGTTTTTAGAACTGTCCGGTTTCGTAGCACATGAGTTGTCCGCTTTTTCGTAAGCGTCCAACCGGCTGTAAATCCTTTCCTAACTGAACTGAGCATGCCCCAATAACTACGCTTTCCCCCTTCAGTTCGCCGCTTGAAACAGGGGCCCGGCGGGGCAATCTTCCCCCCTATGAAAGCGCTCTACGACGAATCCTCCTTCCGCGTCCTCAAGGGACTGGAACCCGTGCGCGAGCGGCCGGGTATGTACACCCGTACCGACTCGCCCGCCCACATCATCCAGGAAGTCATCGACAATGCCGCCGACGAAGCGCTGGGCGGCTTTGCGAAACACATCCAGGTGCTCGTCGCCCGCGATGGCAGCATCACGGTGACGGACGACGGCCGCGGCATTCCCGTCGGCCTGCATCCGGAAGAACGGATTCCGGTGGTCGTGCTGGCCTTCTCGCGTCTCCACGCCGGCGGCAAGTTCGACAAGAAGGCCGGCAACAGCGCCTACGCCTTTTCCGGCGGCCTGCACGGCGTCGGCGTCGCGGTGACGAATGCGCTGTCACTCTCGGTCGACGTCGAGGTGAGGCGCGAAGGCCAGATCCACGCGGTGAGTTTCAGCGAAGGCGGCGAGAAAATCTCGGCGCTGGCGGTACGGGGCGAATGCGGCCGGCAAACCGGCACCAAGGTGCGCGTGGTGCCCGATCCAAAATTTTTCGATGTCCCCAAGGTGCCGCAGGCCGAACTGGAACGCCTGCTGCGCTCCAAGGCCGTGCTGCTACCGGGCGTCAAAGTCACGCTGGCGGTCGAGCAGGCCGACGGCAAGCCGCTGGAAAAGACCTGGCGCTATCCGGAAGGACTCGCCGGCTACCTCAGGGAAATCACCGGCGAACATGAAGGAGAAATGAGGGCCGTCGCCCCCCTGTTTGCCGGCGAGAACTACGCCGGCGCAGACCATGACAGCTTCGCCGCGGGCGAAGGCGCCGCCTGGGCCTTCGGCTGGTGGCCGGAGGCTGCTCCAACAGAGTCCTACGTCAATCTGATCCCGACGGTCGCCGGTGGTACCCACGAATCCGGCCTGCGCACCGGCGTCTTTGAGGCGGTGAAGGTCTTCATCGAGCATCATGCGCTCCTGCCGCGCGGCGTCAAGCTCCAGCAGGAGGACATCTGCGGCAAGATGGGCTTCGTGCTCTCGGCGCGCATCCTCGACCCGCAGTTCCAGGGCCAGGTGAAGGAAAAGCTCAACTCGCGCGAGGCTGTGAAGCTGGTCGCCGGCATGGTGCGCGATCCCTTCGAGATCTGGCTCAGCCAGCACGTCGAGGCCGGCAAGGCCATCGCCGAACTCGCGATCAGGCAGGCGCTGGCGCGCCAGAAGAACGCGCAAAAGGTCGAGAAAAGGAAACAGTCCGGCGTGGCCGTGCTGCCCGGCAAACTTTCGGATTGCGAGTCGACGGACATCGCCGAGAACGAACTGTTCCTCGTCGAAGGCGACTCGGCCGGCGGTTCGGCCAAGATGGCGCGCAACCGCGAAACGCAAGCCATCCTGCCGCTGCGCGGCAAGGTGCAGAACTCCTGGGAGATCGAGCCGAACCGCCTGTTCGCCAATAACGAGATCCACGACATCGCCGTGGCCATGGGAATAGACCCCCATCTACCAACAGACCAGCCAGATTTATCCAACCTGCGCTACGGCAAGGTGGTCATCATGTCCGACGCCGATGTCGATGGCGCGCACATCCAGACCCTGCTATTGACCCTGTTCTACCGCCACTTCCCGGCGCTGCTGGCGCAGGGCCATGTCTATATCGCCCAGCCGCCACTCTACCGTGTTGACGTCCCGGCCAGCGGCAAGAAGCGTCCGGCCAAGCGGTTCTATGCCCTCGACGACGGCGAACTTTCCGCCATCAAGGACCGCCTCGCCAAGGAAGGCTTCGCGCCCGACAAGATCGAGGTCGGCCGCTTCAAGGGCCTCGGCGAGATGAACCCCGAGCAGCTGCGCGAAACCGCGATGGACCCCGCCACGCGCCGCGTGCTGCCGGTGTTCGAACGCAGCGAAGCGCACGACGACACCCTGAAACTCTTCAACCTGTTGATGGGCAAGGGTGAGGCTTCCGGCCGCCGCGCCTGGATGGAAGCCAGCGGCCATCTGGCAGAGGCAGATATCTAAACTTCAAAGCAATACAGGAATCTGCTATTGTACGGGCACCCATATATCAATTAGTTTCAAGCCATATGAAGACAACCATTGAAATTTCAGATGCCCTGCTGATACAGGCCAGAGAACTCGCCGCCCAGCGAGGTGCAACACTGCGCAGCCTGATCGAACAAGGCCTGCGCCAGGTTGTTGCCGACAAACCGCAGACCACGGACTTCTGCTTGCGCCGCGCGACGTTCAAGGGTGATGGTGTGCAAACGGAAATGCGCGGAGCCAGTTGGGATCGCATCCGAGAAATGGCTTACGAGGGCCATGGCGGATGATCGCCATCGATACTAATCTGCTGGTCTATGCCCATCGTGAAGACTCGCCATTCCATGAACGCGCTCTCGAATGCATCGAGTCGCTCGCCAACCGGCGCATGCCGTGGGCGATTCCCTGGCCCTGCCTGCACGAGTTCTATTCCATCGTCACCCACCCGCGCATCTATTCACCGCCAACACCGATCAGTCTTGCGCTTGAGCAAATCGATGCCTGGCTGGAATCACCCACGCTGGTTCTACTTGGCGAGTCGGAGATGCATTGGCAGGAACTGCGCAAGCTGATCACCCAGGGCCAGTTGGCCGGCCCGCAAGTTCACGATGCTCGGATTGCCGCCTTGTGCCTGCAACATGGCGTGAAAAAACTGTGGAGTGCCGACCGCGACTTCAGCCGCTTTCCCCGTCTCAATTGCATCAATCCTCTGGTCGTCGATGAGAAACTACAGTAGCGCACTAAAAGTCGACGCTGGCGGGACGGCAGTTATATGATTACGCAGTACTTTTCATGAAGAGGCGATCATGGGAAACATGAGCGAGTTGATGGAACAGGTGCGCCACCGCGTTACGGTCAGCGACTATCACCGGATGGCCGAGGTAGGCATCTTCGGGGAAGACGATCACTTGGAACTGCTGAATGGGGAGATCGTGGATATGGCGCCGATAGGCAGCAGGCATGGCAGTGTGGTTAAACTTTTGACCCGTTTTTTTTCCTCAAGCATAGGCAAGCAAGCGATTCTTAGTGTCCAAGACCCCTTGAATCTTGACGCCCGCTCCGAACCCGAACCCGACCTGATGCTGCTCAAGCCCCGCGACGACTTTTATGCCGCCGCGCACCCGCAAGCAGCGGATGTCCTGCTCCTCGTCGAGGTGGGCGACACCACCGTCCGTTTCGACCGCGAAGTGAAACTACCCCTCTACGCCAGCCATGGCGTTGCCGAAGTCTGGCTGATCGACCTCGAAACGCGCCAAGTCGAAGTCTGCCGCTCCCCGCTGCCCGACAGCGGCGATTACGCCGAACGCACCACCGTCTCCGCCGGCCTCATCGCCCCACGGTTGTTGCCAGATTGTGAGGTCGATGCGGGAACATTGTTTCCGTGGTCAGCCGCGCGAGCTTACTGAACTGCTAGCGTCCTTCATCAACAAATAACGCCGTCCCGCCAGCGCCGACTTTTACTGGCGATCACTTTCTTATCGACTTAAGACGATGAACCGCTCAACCGCTCTTACCCTTCTGGCCGAATGCAAGCCTGCACTCGCGGAGCGTTTTGCCGTGCGCGAGTTGGCATTGTTCGGCTCGACCATCCGCTACGAAGCTAAGTCGGATAGCGATATCGATGTGCTGGTCTCTTTCGATGGCCCAGCCACGTCGGCTCGCTACTTTGGCGTTCAGTTCTTCCTTGAAGACTTGCTGGGTCGCCCCGTCGACTTGGTAACCGACAAGGCGCTACGCCCGGAACTGCGTCCCCACATCGA
>JACDZJ010000295.1_pt1 | contig 17397 bp, 19 predicted proteins | sample 7365721 | NCBI WGS metagenome assembly JACDZJ01 (sample SAMN15143480, study PRJNA637477) | pond metagenome | biome: freshwater wetland ecosystem [ENVO:00000243]; feature: pond [ENVO:00000033]; material: pond water [ENVO:00002228]; isolation source: pond water containing pink berries ... | reverse complement strand
TATACACAAATTTTTAAACACTTTTGTGACTAAAAAAACACACTCTAATTAATGGTTCTAATGGACAATTTGGGTTAAAATAAGTATACCCAAAATATAAGTGAAAATTTTGTTGTTTAAAAAATAATGTATTCCTTTGCAAATCAATAATAATATTAAAAAATATTTTCTTATGAAACAATTTTTAAAATACACGCTTGCTACCATCGTAGGGATTTTTATCACATCTTTGTTATTTGTTTTTATTTCATTTGGCGTAATTGCTGCAATTGCCGGTGCCAGTGATAAAGTTACTGAATTAAAACCACATTCAATTTACGAATTGGAATTGAAAGGAACGCTCATAGACCGTTCGGAAGTTGACCCATTTTCATCTGCTTTTGCCGAGGCTTTTGGAAATACTTCTGATAAAACAATAGGACTTGATGATATCCTAGCAAATATCAAAAAAGCAAAAGACGATAATAATATTGAAGGTATTTATCTCAAAGGTGGTTCTCTTTCAGGTGGAATTGCCTCTATAAAAGAAATTCGTAATGCATTGATTGATTTTAAAAAGTCTGGTAAGTTTGTTGTGGCATATTCCGATAACTACTCACAAAGGATGTATTATTTAGTGTCGGTTGCTGATAAAGTATTGCTTAATCCGCAAGGTATGTTGGAGTTGAAAGGACTTTCGGCTGAAAGTATGTTCTTTAAAAATACATTAGATAAATTGGGAATCGAAATGCAAATTGTGAAAGTTGGAACTTTTAAGTCGGCAGTTGAACCATTGGTCAATACGAAAATGAGTGATGCCAATCGCCTTCAGGTTTCAGTTTATATGAACTCTATTTGGAAAAATATTTTATCGGAAATTTCTGTTTCACGCAAAATATCTGTCGATAAACTGAATGTTTATGCTGATGAAATGATGATGTTTCAACCAACCGAAAATACAATACAATATGCATTGGTCGATTCATTGGTTTATATTGATCAGGTAGACAGTATTTTGAATTCATATTTAAAAAACAAGAAGGAAAAAGAAGATCTCTTGTTGGTGAAACATTCAAAAATGAATAAAGTGCCCGATACCAGTAAATTTGATAAAAATAAAATAGCAGTTTTATATGCAGTTGGCGAAATAACCGATTTTGAGGGTGATGGTATAGTATCGAAGGATTTAATAGAAACCATAAATAAAGTTACTAAGGATTCTGCAATAAAGGCTGTGGTATTTCGTGTAAGTTCTCCGGGTGGAAGTGCTTATGCCTCAGAACAAATCTGGCATGCATTAGCACTACTCAAAGCCAAAAAACCATTGATTGTTTCGATGGGCGATTACGCTGCTTCAGGTGGATATTACATTTCTTGTTTGGCCGATGTGATTGTTGCTCAGCCGACCACAATTACTGGTTCGATTGGTATTTTTGGAGTCATTCCTAATATTAAAGGATTAAATGAAAAAATCGGACTTACTTATGATGGCGTTAAAACAAACAAAATGAGTGATGCCATTTCAGTGAATCGACCTTTTACACCCGATGAACGTAACTTGATGCAAAACTATGTAAACCGCGGTTACGAATTGTTTGTAAAACGATGTTCTGAAGGACGTAAAATGACCACCGAAAAGATAAAAGCCATTGCCGAAGGTAGAGTTTGGACAGGCGAAGATGCGTTGAAAATTGGGTTGGTTGATAAAATTGGTGGTTTAAATGATGCTATTAAACTCGCTGTGAACAAAGCCAAGCTGAAAAATTATGAACTAAGAGAATATCCCGAAAAGGAAAATTTTGAAACAAAGTTTATGAAAAACTTCACCGAGGACATGGAAACTCGTTTCGTGAAAGCACAATTAGGAGAACAATATAATCTGTTTAAACAAATAAGAAATCTGGGTAAAATCAATGGCATACAAGCTCGTTTGCCTTATGACTTGATAATTAAATAATTGTTGGATAAGATTTGTGATTTGAAATTCAATAAAATTTTTTAAACAAGAGAAGCAAAACGTTTGGTTTTGTTTCTCTTGTTTTTTGACAAAAATCATTTACCTTTGCAGCCAATTTTGTGGACAATCTGCAAAAACGTGTGCTTGAATACCACGAAAAAAAAACAAGAAAAATGAAAAAACAAGTTTCCGTCGCCTTAATGGTGTGTGGGCTGCTGTTTACGGTATGCCTCATTGTCGCTAACATCGTTGAGCAAAAGTTGATTTCCATTGGAAGTATCCAAGCCACAGCTGGCTTACTCATATTCCCCGTTTCGTACATTATAAATGACCTAATAGCCGAAGTGTGGGGCTATAGAAAAGTACGCTTGATTATTTGGAATGGTTTCCTGATGAATTTCCTTGCTGTACTAATTTTCCGCTTAAGTATTTGGGCGCCGGGGTCGGCTAATTTCACCAATCAAGCTGCATTTGAGCTTGTACTTGGTAATACCGAACGTATTACTGCTGCGAGTTTTGTTGCATTTCTATTTGGGGCTTTTCTGAATGCCTACGTAATGAGTAAAATGAAAATCATGCAGCATGGACGAGGTTTTTCAATTCGTGCTGTGGTTTCAACTTTGGTGGGCGAAGGTGCTGATTCGTTAGTGTTTTTTACGCTCGCTTTTATAGGTGTTATTCCAACACAGGCTTTATGGATGCTTATTCTCACTCAAACTGCCATGAAAACGGGTTACGAAATTGTTGCATTGCCACTTACCAATTACTTGGTAAAATGGGTTAAAAAACATGAAAAAACTGATGTGTACGACAATGGAATTTCATATAATCCATTGAAAATTAAGGATGTTTGAGAATTTTCATTTAATGGCTTTTGGGCGGTTTACCATTAAAATTTTATCGAAACTGTGGATCTAAACGATCGTCCCGGCATAGGAAAGTATCTTACAATAGCATAATTCTCATCCAACAAATTTAAAACTTCTATATTGGCGGAAAATAAATATTGCATAATTTTAAAATTACGATTTACCGAAACACTATGATCGGCATATCCGGGTAACCGATTTTCGACATAATTTTGATTTACCGCATATCGATGCCCTGACCACAGAACCGAATACGATAAATTTATCCAAGGAGTTTCAACTGCAAATTTTCCCGAACCCGAAACTCTTGGGGTATATGGAAGCTGTTGATTGTAAGCACCATCTGTTGGGTTTGAAACATTCAATGCCCGCTGATAAGTGTACGAAGTCCCAAGCACAATTCCAATTTTTTCCCAGGGTAAAAATGTTGTCTCGGCAGTAAAATCAAGTCCTTCAATCGCCACTTTGCCAAAATTAAGAATAGTCCAAAAAGCACCTTTATTTGGATAAGCTACAATTTTATCAGTAACTTCGTTGTGGTAGCAATCGATTGTAATCGAAAGCATTGAAAGCCATTTCCCAATTGATGTTGCGTAAGTAAGTCCCAAATTAAACTGATTCGTTATTTCGGGGTGTAGATTTCTATTTCCCACTTGCGAATAATATAAATCGTTGAACGAAGGCATTCTAAAAATATTTTTATAAAACGCCCTTAAACGAAAATCTTCAAATTTAATTGGCTTGATTGAAAAACTAATGTTGGGTGATAATTGTTGAAAGTTAGTGCCAGCAATACCTGTTTTAACCGTTTCTTCTACATTTGTAACCAAAACGCTGGCTGTAGCCAATAATTGATTTGTCACAAATTTTGCAGCCAACGATGATAATAAAGAGAATCGGCTGGGATCGTAAACATCTGTATGTAAGGTATTTATTGCAGCGTCGGTCGAAGCAGAAAATGAAATATTTTCAAAAGCTTTAAAGAGTAACGAAACTGATCCATAATACTCTTTTTGTAAATAGAAATTCTCTTGTTTACTTTCTGAATTCAAGTATGTTGGATCTAAATAATGCAAAAATCCCCGATTAAATTTGGCATTCGAGTGTAATGTCCATACTCTTGAAAACTGTTTTTCGTAGTGCGCTTGTGTAAAAAATGTATTGTCCCAAATCCGTTGTTTCGATGAATTTTCGGCGTTGTAAAAAATTGTTGCCCCCGGTAATCCACGCTCCGATTGATATAAATATGTTTTTAAATATCCATTTTCCTTTTCCGAAAAATTTACATAAACAGCTCCTTCTATACGTAAGTTTTGCACATCAGTGTTTTGGCGAATTTCATTTGTTGATATACCATTGGAGTTCGTAGTATATTTTATAGTATAAGGATATTTTCCATCAGCTGAAAGCCATTCGGTGCTTAAAGTCCCCGAAATTTTTGAACTGATTTTTCCTTCCAACCAAAGTGACGGATTCAACAAACCAAATGACCCAATTTTCATTGTTATTTTTCCATTAATATTTTTATTTGTGTTAAAGTGCGGACTAATGGTTTGAATATTCAACACCGAAGCCGATGCAAAAAGCCTTGCAGGTTGAAAAATATTGTCACTTTGTCCTGTGCTAAGTGAAAGTAAATCAATGTTTTCGAGCGAAAATCGTCCAATGTCGATTTGCCCGGTTTGGCAGTCGGTAAGTGTGATACCATCGTAGTTTACAGCTGTATGATTGGCACCCAGACTACGAACGGAAATAGTTTTCAGTCCACCTATTCCTCCATAATCTTTTACTGTTACTCCCGAAAAGTATTTTACAACATCAGAAACCTGAAGTACATTCAGTTTCTCAATTTTCTTGGATGAAAGTATTTGAAGCGGAGTTGTGGAGCGAACTTCTGCATTTTGATATTCTTCAGTAACAATTACTTCAGGGATTGTATAATTTTTTGTGCTGTCAGGTTTTATTTTTTTTTGTGCTGAAGCTATATTACACAGCCATATCCAACCTAATAAAAAAATGCAGGTACGTAAATTTGAGCTGAAAATGGAAACGGTTGACATACAATCTATTTGTATAAAATATTATTCAAATAGCTTGCAAGAAAAGAAAAAATCAACAAAGCAACTCGGTGTGCAGAATTGGTTTATAGCTCTATCCTCGAAAGCTTTAAAACTGTTAGTGCATGGCAGGTCTTCTGACTTACTCCCGTTTTTGAATGCCTTCCCGAAATTAGTTGATAATTGACAGTTAATAGTTTACAGTTTAAAATTTCTGTTCACTTTCGCGGTTTATATCCTCATATTTTCAGTGGCTGAAGTTATGTTCAAAACGATTTACCAAATATCCGTTAAAAAAAATGTTGGGAAAACATTCAGTAAAGAGCTTACAGCAGCGGGACTGTTCAGGATTTTCACCCAATTCCCTTTTAATCACTTTCCGAGAATTAAGAATAAGTGAACCAATGCGATTACAAAGATAGAAGAATTTGTCGTAATCTGAAAATTTTAAGTTACATAATTTATAGAATGATATTTGTATAAAAAAATTTCCTTTTAATTTCAATAGTTGGAATTATGGCTGATATTCAACCGAATAACATTCATTATATTTTATTATTTCAAATTTTCATTATTTCAATTTTCCAATTTTAAAAATTGCTACATTTTCAAATTGATTTTTCGTACCTTTGTCATCCAAATTTATTATTTAATCAATATGGGAAATTTTGCAAAATGGATAGGTGGAGGCTTAGGTTGGGCATTTGGTGGTCCGGTTGGTGCTTTAATTGGATTTGCACTGGGTTCTATGCTTGGAGGATCGGAAATTGCCGATTCTACTCGAACATTAGGACCAAGTCGAACTACAGAGGGCGATTTCAAAATGAGTTTATTAGTGCTTATGGCTTGTATTATGAAAGCCGATGGACGAATAGATAAATCTGAATTGGCGGTTGTAAAAAAGTTTTTAGTTGCCAATTTTGGAGAAAAAGGAGCATTGGAGGCTATGCCAATTTTGAAAAACTTATTGGAACAGAATATCAATGAAACTGAAGTAGCTGCTCAGATTGGACAAAATTTAAATTATTCCTCTAAACTGGAATTGCTTAATTCATTGTTTAATATCGCTTATGCCGATGGCGAAGTAGTTGCCTCCGAATTAGCTACTATTCAGCGTATTGCCAATATATTCCGCATCGATAGGCTCGATTTTGAATCGATAAAAGCACCTTATTTGAAATTGGTTGACCGTGATTGGGCTTATAAATCACTGGAAATTGAAACCACTGCCACCAACGACGAAATTAAAAAAGCATATCGCCGTATGGCAATGAAATATCATCCCGATAAAGTGAACGATTTGGGTGAGGAAGTAAAAAAGTCAGCAACAGAGAAATTCCGTTCGATTAACGAAGCTTACGAGAATTTAAAAAAACAAAGGGGATTTGTATAAGATTTAATAATGAAAAGAAAGCAACAACTAACAAACTCCTCCTTGTAGGGTCAGGTGTCTATGGAGAATAATCTATATATTTTCAATACATTAAGCCGTAAAAAGGAACAGTTCGTTCCAATACACGAAAACAAAGTGGGTATGTACGTTTGTGGACCAACTGTTTATAGCGATGTACATTTGGGAAATTGTCGTACATTTATTTCTTTTGACATAATTTATCGTTACTTAATATATTTAGGTTATAAAGTAAGATATGTAAGAAATATTACCGATGCCGGACATTTAGAAGGCGATAGAGATGAAGGTGAAGATAAATTTGCTAAAAAGGCAAAGTTAGAACAGCTTGAACCAATGGAGATAGTCCAAAAATACACAATTGGTTTTCATGAAATTTTATCTATATTCAACACAATTCCTCCAAGCATCGAACCAACAGCAACTGGTCATATTTCAGAGCAGATTGAGATGGTTAAGTCTATATTGGAAAGTGGCTTTGCATACGAAATTGATGGTACGGTTTACTTTAATGTTGAAAAATACAGTAAAAATTTGCCTTATGGAATTTTGACTAATCGAAAATTGGAAGATCTGCTAGAAGGCACACGTGAATTAGATGGACAAGATGAGAAAAAGGGAAGATTAGATTTTGCTTTGTGGATAAAGGCTAAACCAGAAACACTCATGCAATGGCCATCGCCTTGGGGTTGGGGTTTCCCTGGATGGCATATTGAATGTTCTGTTATGAGTACAAAATACCTTGGTAAAACATTCGATATTCACGGAGGTGGAATGGACTTACAGGCAACACATCATACCAATGAAATTGCACAGTCGCAAGCTTGTAATCATACAACTCCGGTTAAATACTGGATGCACACCAATATGCTGACTGTAAATGGAGTAAGAATGTCAAAGTCAGCCGGAAATGGATTTTTACCAAAGGAGTTATTCTCTGGTTCGCATCCTTTGTTGGAAAGAGGATATTCACCAATGACCGTTCGTTTTTTTATGGCTCAATCGCATTACCGTAGTACACTTGATTTTTCGAATGAAGCACTACAAGCTTCTGAAAAAGGTTTTAGCCGATTGATGGAAGGTTACAAACGTTTACAAAAACTGACCGCATCGGCTGTTTCAACGATTCAAACCGCTGGATTGCGTCTTAAATGTGAGGAAGCTATGAACGATGATTTCAATACACCCATTGCAATCTCACATTTATTTGATGCACTGAAAGCCATAAATTTAGTTTACGATGGAAAGGAAACCATTTCGGTTGCTGATTTGGATGAATTAAAAATTGTTTTCAAGACATTTATTGAAGATATTCTTGGTTTGAAATCTGAAAATACTACTTCAACAGGCAACGAATCATATAAAAAAGCCATTGATTTATTGCTAAATATGCGTTTAGAAGCCAAACAAAACAAAGACTGGGCAACCAGCGACAAAATCCGCAATGAACTCACTGCTCTTGGCTTTGAAATAAAAGATACAAAAGATGGGTTTGAGTGGAAGTTGTAACCTGCTGAATATCACAAATTATTTTCTAAGAAGAGCCACAAAGCAATAGGTTAAAATGCTTAAATGAAACATATTCAGTAAATAAAATATGAATTCCCAAGGTGAAATAATTTTATATCAAGCCGAAGATTCTCCGCGATTAGATGTTAGGATTGAAAATGAAACTGTTTGGCTTACCCTCAATCAGATGAGTGATTTGTTTGAGCGTGATAATTCTGTAATATCCAGGCATATTAGAAATATTTTTGATGAAGGTGAATTGATAAAGTTTTCAGTTGTTGCAAAAAATGCAACAACTGCTCAAGATGGGAAAATATATCAAGTGGAGTATTTTAATCTCGATGTTATTATCTCAGTTGGTTATAGGGTGAAATCAAAGCGGGGTACGCAATTTCGAATATGGGCAAACAGCATTTTGAAGGAATACCTTATGAAAGGCTACGTGCTGAATCACAGGATTGATAAGATTGAAAAACAGTTATTAGAGCATGACCAAAAATTTGACTTGCTTATTAAAACTAGTTTACCTCCTCATGAAGGGATTTTTTACGATGGACAAATTTTTGATGCTTACAAATTTGTGGTTGATTTACTGAAAATGGCTAAAATAAGCATTATATTGATTGATAATTATGTTGATGAAAGTGTTTTGCATCTTCTTTCAAAACGAAATAAGGGAGTAAATGCCTCAATTTATACTGCAAAAATATCGAGTCAGTTCCGATTAGATTTGGATAAATTTAATGCTCAATATGAACCGATTGAAGTAAAATATTCACAAAATTACACGACCGTTTCTTGATACTTGACCAACAAATTGTTTATCATATTGGTGCTTCACTTAAGGATTTAAGAAACAAATGGTTTGCTTTTTCAAAAATCGAAATGGATGCAAGTGAAATGATTGAAAAAATTATAAATTAAAACAAAAATAATGGAAACAACAAGACAAGAAAAGATATCGAGGATGTTACAAAAGGAGTTGGGAGAAATCTTTTTATTGTATGCCCGCGAAATTCAGGGAACATTAATTACTGTTACTTCTGTACGCATAAGCCCCGATTTGGGAATTGCACATACACACTTAAGTATTTTCCCAGGAGATAAAGTAAAAGATGTGTTGGAAAAAGTAAATAATGATACCAAGTCAATTCGATACGAACTAGGGAAACGTGTTCGTAATCAATTACGCATTGTACCGGCATTGTATTTTCATGTCGATGATTCACTCGATTATTTGGAGAATATAGACAATTTACTTAAAAGTGACCCACCTTCGTTATTAAAGGAAGGCGAAGTTATAGAACTTGATTAAATAGCATCCTAAATCCCACGTTGGGGGACTTGAAGAAATAAATGATATTAACAATAACATCGTTCAAAGATAAATTAAGCGGACTGTCTTTTTCTTTTAGGATAGCTTATCGCTACCTTTTTTCCAAAAAGTCGCACAATGCCATCAATGTGATTTCCGGTATTTCGGCTGCCGGAGTTGGTGTTGGTGCAATGGCATTGGTCTGTGTTTTATCGGTGTTCAATGGTTTCGAATCGCTTATTTCTGATATGTTTTCGTCGTTCGATCCCGATTTGAAAATCAGCTTGACGCACGGAAAAACTTTTGATGTGAACTCGACCAAATTGAGAGAAATTCGGAAAATGAAAACTGTAGCAATATTCACCGAGGTTGTTGAAGAAAATGCACTTCTGCGCTTCAAAGAAAAGCAAATGCCTGCTACCATTAAAGGTGTGAGCAACGATTTTAGAAAAATGACACACATCGACAGTATTATGTACGATGGAAATTTCGTGCTTTATGATGGTGCTTTTCAACGAGCAGTTGTCGGTGTTGGCGTGGCAAGTACATTAGGATTGGGGGCACATTTTATCGATCCGCTTTATATTTACGCACCCAAACGAAACGGGAAAATCAATCTTTTACGCCCCGAAAACAGTTTCAATCAAATTGGCACTTTTGTTTCAGGTATATTTGCCGTAAAGCAATTGCAATACGATGATCATTACGTTCTGGTTTCAATAGATTTGGCAAGAGATTTATTTGAATATGAAAAGTCAAAAGTGACTTCGATGGAATTAAAATTAGCGAATAATGTTAATCGGGAACATGTCCAAAAGCAAATTCAAACGATACTAGGAGATGGGTTTCAGGTTAAAAACCGTTATCAACAACAGGAAAATTTTTTCAAAATAATGCAAATCGAAAAGTGGATTACATATCTTATTCTATGTTTTATTTTGCTGATTGCCAGTTTTAATATTATAGGTTCACTCTCCATGCTGATTATTGATAAAAAAGCTGATATTGAAACTCTTCGTAATCTAGGTGCTAATAATCAGCTTGTTCGACGAATTTTCTTGTTCGAAGGTTGGCTGATTTCAGCTGTGGGTGCTGTGATAGGTATTGCAATCGGAATTTCATTGTCATTGTTGCAGGAAAACTTTGGATTATTGAAACTTGGAAGTGGATACGTGGTGAATGCTTATCCTGTAGTTACGAATATTGGCGATAGTTTGTTAGTGCTTGTTACAGTGTTGGTAATGGGTTTTTTAGCAGCATATTATCCGGTTCGTTATATTCAAAATAAGGTTTAAAGTGCTGTATTACTTTTTATTATAAATTTTATTTAGATTTAAGTCAATCTATATAAACAATAAATTTTGAGTTTGTAAGTTAATGCTAATAAAAAGATACCTTGATACGAGATGGATTTTTATTTGAATTTTCTCTAAATAATTGAAGAATTCAAACTTTATATGTTTGATATTGTGGTTATTATCATTTTTACGAATTTTAATATTATTTTTTCAAATGAAAAATTTTAATTTTCTGATAATACTTTTCGCTTATTTATTGGCTTCGTGTAAAGGTGGTGAAACGATATTACCTTATACTTACGAATCAAATCCTCATTATGCATTGGGTTATGCCGAATTTTATGGTGCATATTATACCGAGTATGGTATTAAAAATAATACACTGACCATGTCATTTTTTAGCGATTCGTTAAAAATTAATGATAATGCAGAATTATTAGGTTATGGTCAATATCTATTTTTGGAAGATGTATTTGTTTCTCCGAACGATACCATGCTACCGTTGGGTACATACAGAATTACCAAAACCGAAAAAGGCGAACAGTTTACTTTTTATGCAGGTAAGAAAGATACTATTGACAGTGAAGTTTATACAACCGGCGCTTATATCACTTATTACGAACAAGATTCATACAAATCTATAGTCAAACTTATTACAGGTGGTTCATTTATAGTTAGTTGGTACGATAATAAATATAGAATTGTTTGTAATTTTACAACTGACGATAACCTCCTGTTGAAAGGAAGTTATACCGGTGTATTTCCTCATTACGATCAATCGTTGAAATCTAAAAAATTAGCTACTCGAAATAAATTTATGTTTAAATAATTGTAGTTCAATTTGTAGTTAGTATAATTTGGGATGAATTTATGACTTAATATTTTCACAAAAAATTATTTCAGATGATTCTAAATGCTTTATTTTGTGCTAAATACAATCCTGCACTACCAACAAAAGGAAAACAAATGATTCCTAGCATTAAGTAATAAATTGAAATATGTTGTATATAAATCAATATGGTTTCGAATGAACCTGAATAAAATCCCAACAATAAACTGAACAGAATTCCTAAACAAGCAAAAACCCAGACTATCCAACTTCGATCTGTTTTTTCGGGTAGTTTTCGCATCACACGGTTGGTAAATCCATTATCTGTAATTTCTTGTTTGTTTTCACCGAAAAAATTTTTCAGCATTTTGTCTGTTTCTTTAGTTTCCATATCCGGCATTTGTAAGGTAAATACTTAACTTTTCTTTCCCTTTCAGAATATAAGTTTTCACTGTTCCCAGCGGGCAATTCATAATTTTAGCAATTTCGGGATGTGTTTTATCTTCCATGTAAAATAGCAAAACTGCAGTTTGTTCTTCTTTTCGTAACTGCCTCATGGCTTTATAGATATCCATCTTTTCTGCCGAAAACTCATTTTGTGTTTGATGTTGACTATCAATTTCCAGTTCGTTAATATCTGCATAATGTTTCTGTGTGCGCACCGAATCGTAAAACACATTGTATGCAATTCGGTAAAGCCAGGTCGAAAAGCCCGAAATTCCTCGAAAAGCATTAATATTCAAATATGCTTTGATAAATGTTTCTTGTGCCAAATCATCGCTCAACGGGGCATCGCCCTTAGTCAGATTTAGAAAAAACCGACGTATGGGCGATTGATACTTACAGGTTAGTTTGTCGAAGGCACTTTTATCGCCCATCAAAGTAAGCTGTGTAACCCATCGGATATCATCCGTGTTGCTCATCTTTATTTACTGTTGTATCAGTTTTTGGCTTGTCGAGATAATGAACGAGCAAATAACCTACACCTACAAATGCAGGAATCATTCCAGCTATTAGCGCAAAATTGTTGTGTACAATCACAAAATAAATTAACAATGCTAACCCAACTGCTAAACACAAAACACCACGTTTTAGGTTTGAAGACTGATTTACTTTTTTGGGTTCGTCAAAGAAATGATCCGGAATGGTTTGTCCCATTTCCAGTGATTTAGTGTACAAATCGTACTTGCGTTTTGATTCAATATTTTTTGCTCTCGATACTATATATACAAATGATGTCACAAAAAGGAATGGCAACAAGCAAATGAGAACAATTCCAATACCATTAAGAGGCATATCTTCTTTACTGTTGGCTTCAATTTGTAGTCTTTCAACTTCTTGCTCCCCCTTTTTTAATTCCACTAATTGATTGGGTGACAATTTTGAGAGCATAATTGAGTCTTGTTGCAACTCGTGGAGTTCTTGTGCGTTTTTGACAATTTCTTTTTTCAAACTATCAACATTGAAAGCAGTTACAGTAGCATTTACACCTAATAAGAGCATTGTGAGTAATAAAAATCCAATTCGTTTCATAATTTTAATTTTTTTAGCTTGTAAAAATTATATTTGTTTTCTAATTAGACGAAATGAAGGTTGCATTTGGATTTAAAAAGAAAAAAAACAGATAAGATTTAACAAAATTAAAATTATAACTCATTATTAATTTCGAATAGCGTCGATGTGAAACGGGCTTTGTTTTTTTTCAGTATTTTCGTGTTACCGAAAAGGATATTTTTGGGAAAAATAAAATGGGCAAAGAAACACCTACTACCAGTGCAATAAGAATAAACATGGTAGTCAACCCATTGTGAAAGAAATCCATCATAAAAGTTTGATTATTAATAGCATCGGTACTTTGCATAAATTTTATCAAACTCAAAATGGTTCGGTAAGCAAACATTCAGGGAATCATGGGCAATAGAGATGGAAATGAAAACACTTCGGCAGGACAATGAATAATCCGTGCAAATAAAACGCTCAACAAACCTATGAACGAAGCTGCAACAAAAGTGGCAAGCGAAATTTCCAATCCCCATCTGATAAGAGTAAACTGGAGGGAGTGGCCAATTGCAGCCAAAAACGCTGACACAAAAATAGCTTTACGCGATGGATTTGAAATTAAGGCAAAGCCAATAGCTGCAATAGCTGCCAATAAACCATCAATAAAAATCAAACGAATTATTTCAAGTTTCATAATCTTTCTATACCTAAAATTAACATAGTCGAAAACAATCCAATAGCAATACATACAATTAAACTGGTGGCATTTACCAACCGTGCAATACCTGTAAGTATGTGTCCCTCAATGATATCTAAAATTGAATTAATAATTGGTACGCCGGGTATAAGATAAAGTACACTCGAAGCTAGTGCTATTTCGGGCGTGCTTCCAAAGTGAAACAGATAACCCAATCCTGCTAGTAAAGAAGCTACAAACGCACTTGTTGTAAATATTACCAAATCATTAATTTGTAAAAGGATCATCTCTTGCCGTATAATAAATCCGATCAGTGTGGACAAAAACACAAGTGCTATGGCATATAAATCACCTCCAAACAATCCACAGAATTAAGCATTTGCCGAAGCAACCAAAAACAGAACCAACCATCTCGACATTCTTTTTTGGGAGATAATTTGTTGAAAATTTTCCTTAACTTCATCAAAAGGCAATTTTTTGTCATAAGTGTCCCAACTCAATGCACTCAAATCGGACACGATTGTATAATTTAAAAGTAATGGTTTGATTTTCTTTATTTGTGTCAGCAGTTTACTCGGGTCATTTTTACAGGAAATGGTCATCATTATACTCATTTGGAATACCGATAAATCCATGTCATAACCAAAAGTTTCTGCCATACGCGATACATTTTGAATGATTCGCATGGAATGTGCACCCGTATTATCAATGATGATGCAATATCTATGAGCAAAGCTGCAGTTTGCTCAATCGTGGGAACGTTGTTTTCCAATGTCGTATTCATATTTAATTCAGAAAATAGACTTAAGCTAAAATATAGTAGTTTGTTGATAATTGCACATTATTGGCTTTTATTCATATTTTCGCAAAGGTAATCCAAAAACATATATTTTACATTTATTTTTCAAAATTAGTCCATTATTATTGAACTTAAAAAGAACCAAACTGTTTTGTAAAATGTAAGATATTGGTACTAAGATAATTTGAAAATGAGTCAAATTGAAAATGAAAAGAATATAAAAAATTTGCTTATCTCCATTCGTAAAAAAGTTTTAGGAGCAATTAAAAGTTGTATTTCTCAATTATAAAATAATTTTAATGCAAAGGTGATAAGCTGCAATGACGTAACGAAAATTTAATTTTGGCGGCTTTCTGACTAAGCGTTCTAACCGTTCAGAATAACGACATTATATTTTTCATTTTACTTATCAGCTTAACACCACATTATTTTTGAATGAAAAAAGAAAAATTTGATATAACAGGTATGACTTGTAGTGCCTGTGTGGCGCATGTCGAAAAAACTGTATGTAAACTGGAAGGAGTGAAAACTGTCAATGTCAATTTGTTTACCAATAGCATGACTGTGGATTTTGACGATGCTCATCTGGATATAAATACTATCAAAAATTCAGTTGAAAATGCCGGTTACAAAGCACAATTGCACGAAGTTGTTACAAATTCAAAATCAAAAGCTACTTTGAAAATTGATTTTGTTCAACAGGAACAGGATGAAATTAAAATGAGTTGGTGGGTCTCACTTACTTTTTTAATTCCTTTACTTTACATTTCTATGGGTCACCTAGTTGGTTTGCCCTTACCTCATTTTTTACATGGCAATGAAAATGCTTTGGTGTCGGCTTTTACACAATTTCTACTCACACTTCCTATTGCTATTTTCAATAAAAAATACTTTGTAAATGGTTTTAAAGCACTGTTTAAAGCATCTCCAAATATGGATTCGTTGATTGCCATTGGCTCTTCGGCAGCAATTCTCTATGGTGTTTTTGCCATTTTTCGTATAGGTTATGCATTGGGACATACTGACATGGAAACGGTGCAGGAATTCTCAAACGATTTGTACTTCGAATCGGGTGCTACCATTCTTACTTTAATTACTCTTGGCAAATACCTCGAAGCGAAATCGAAAAGTCGCACTTCCGAAGCCATTACACGATTGATGGATTTAGCCCCTAAAACTGCCATTGTTATTCGCAACAATCAGGAAATTGAACTTCCAATCGAAGAAGTGGTGGTGGGTGATATTATAATTATAAAACCCGGTGTGCGTGTTCCGTTAGATGGAGTTGTTGAAAATGGCAATTCATCGGTTGACGAATCGGCAATGACCGGCGAAAGTATGCCCGTTTTCAAACAAAAAGGCGATTTGGTGATGTCGGCAAGTATCAATAAATCAGGTTATTTTACTTTAAAAGCAACAAAAGTGGGGAATGATACTACTTTGTCTCATATTATTCAATTAGTAGAGGAAGCTTCATCATCCAAAGCACCAATTTCAAAATTGGCAGATAAAATTAGTAGCGTTTTTGTTCCGGTTGTAATTAGCATTGCCTTTTTGGCAACTATTATTTGGCTGCTTTTGGGTTATCCGTTTGATTTTGCGCTGTCTATCGGCATTGCCGTATTGGTTATTTCCTGTCCTTGTGCTTTGGGACTGGCAACTCCGGTGGCAATTATGGTTGGAACAGGTAAAGGTGCAGAATACGGTATTTTGATTAAATCGGCAGAATCGTTGGAAATGGCAAACGATATTGATACTGTGGTGATTGATAAAACAGGTACTTTGACCGAAGGAAAATCACATGTTACAAATATTGTGTGTAACGATTTAATGACCGTAAACGAACTGTTACAATTAGCAGCTTCGATGGAAAAACCTTCAGAACATCCTTTGTCGGAAGCTATTTTATTGGAAGCTGAAAATAGAAAGTTGAAGATTCAACCGGTAAATAATTTTTTGTCAATTCAAGGACAAGGTATTGAAGGAGAGGTAGATGGAATAAAATATTTAGCTGGAAATTTGAAATTAATGACCGAACATAAAGTAAAATTGTCTGACTTTGCTACTCTCCTTGATAAATTTGCCGATGAAGGTAAAACGCCCTTATTTATTGCCAACAAAAATGAAGTGATAGGAATTATTGCAGTTGCCGATATATTAAAACTTACCAGCCACGAAGCCATTGAACAATTTAAATTGTTGGGAATGGAGGTGATAATGCTCACCGGCGACCATGCCAAAACGGCTTCTGCCATTCAATCGCAGCTCGGAATTTTTTCAGTAATTGCCGATGTTTTACCGCATGATAAAGACAAAGAAATTGCCCGACTACAAGCTTTGGGAAAAACAGTGGCGATGGTGGGCGATGGTATCAACGATGCACCTGCTTTGAAGCGTTCCAACCTTGGAATTGCCATTGGAGCAGGAACCGATGTGGCTATCGAATCGGCAGATGTGGTATTGATGCGTAGCGATTTATTGGATGCTGTCACCACTTTACGACTCAGTAAAGCGGTAATGATCAATATAAAACAAAACCTTTTCTGGGCATTTTCTTATAACTTTATTGGAATTCCACTGGCTGCCGGAGTTTTTTACAATCTGTTGGGTTGGAAATTAAATCCCATGTTTGCCGCTGCAGCCATGAGTTTCAGTTCAGTTACAGTAGTGCTGAATTCACTACGATTATTGCGGTTTAAACCTACTTATTTACAGGCAGTTAGACCAAATGCTAATTAACAAATTCCCAAAGGGAAGAAAGTGACGTTACATTTTCAGCATTACACAATCAAAAAAAACAAATATTATGTCAGAAAGAACATTGAAAATCAAAGGAATGAGTTGTGCACATTGCTCAGCTCGAGTAGAAAAAGTATTGAATGCCATTGATGGTGTAGTAGCCAGAGTAGATTTAGAAAACAATTCAGCTACACTTAAACTTTCGAAAAATATTAGTGATGAAGCATTAAAAACCGCAGTAGACAATATTGGGTACGAAGTGGTAGAAGTGAAATAAACAAACCCAAATAGAGTCTGCTGAAAAACTGATATAAATAGTTACAAGTATTTTGTTACGAGTTACTTGATTGGTTATCTGAATAATAATTAAAAAAAATATAATTAATTATTAACCTGAGTTCGGGATAAGAATTTTAAAATTCAATTGATAATTGAGGT
>JACDZJ010000294.1_pt1 | contig 17453 bp, 21 predicted proteins | sample 7365721 | NCBI WGS metagenome assembly JACDZJ01 (sample SAMN15143480, study PRJNA637477) | pond metagenome | biome: freshwater wetland ecosystem [ENVO:00000243]; feature: pond [ENVO:00000033]; material: pond water [ENVO:00002228]; isolation source: pond water containing pink berries ... | reverse complement strand
GTCAGAGAAAATTTAAATCTTTCTTTGACATACGACAACGCATAGTCCTGCGTTGGATTTTTTTGTAGTTTACTTTTTTTCTGGCCTCTTTTATTATGGTTCTTTCCAGTTTTTCAATAAAGCCTCGCAGCGTCCGGTGAAATCAGCGATCAGGAGTCTTGCCCATATGCGCTATTGGATTGGTGTCGCCTCAAAAGAGCATGTAAACCTTGGGGTTGCCGGCGGGTTCAGCCAGCTTTGCCACGGTAAGGCACAGCCCCTCAAACGTATGTCCGTGGGTGACTGGCTCATTTACTATTCACCAAAAGAGCAATTTGAAGGGGCAGCTCCTTGCCAGAAATTTACCGCTATTGGTGAGGTTATTGGCTCGGAAGTCTACCCCTTTGAGATGTTCCCTGGATTTGTGCCGCACAGGCGAGATATTCGGTTTCTCGAAGCTCGGGATACGCCCATTCGCCCCTTGCTCGATGGCCTCTCCTTTATCAAGGACAAAAGCAAATGGGGCTATGCCTTCAGGTTTGGGCACATCGAAATTCCTCGACAGGACTTTGAACTTATCGCAACCAAGATGCTGGGCTACGTCCCCGCGCAATAACCGGGAAGGAGAATAATCATGTGGCAAGGGCACTATGAAACAACCACCGATGTTTCAACGGAGAAGCTGTTCCGGGCCATTACCGACATCAATAACTGGAGCAGGTGGGACGACGGGCTGGAATTTACAAAACTGGAAGGGGGCGCAACCCCGGGCGCATGCTTTACCCTTAAGCCAAAAGGTGGCCCCAAGGTCAAGATGACGATTGATGAAATTCAGCCGTATCGCCTGGTTGACACCGCGCATCTATTCCTGGCAAAAATGCGCACCTCCCATGAATATGTCCAGTCCGGCAATCAAACCACCATCCGCTTCACCGTTGAGGTCTGGGGGCTGCTTGGCTTTTTCTGGCGCAAGGTCGTTGGTGAAAATCAGATCAAGGAAGCTGCAACCCAAACAGCAGCATTGGTCAGCTACGCACGCACAAACTTCTAGTATCACGGTCAAAAAGCGGGACACGGCAAACGCTGGTCGCCCCTTACCTCTCCGTCAGATCTCATTTAGGAAATCACCATGCTGATCACTTCATTATCGCCTTGCATTATCACAACCAAAGTCATGGAATCTCGCGATTTCTATGTCAAGCACTTTACCGCGAAGGTCACATTCGACTGTGGCTGGTATGTCAATCTCGAATTTGGAAAGGGCGCCTCCTTGCAGTTTATGGCGCCTCAGCCAGATCAACCGGCGTGCAATCCTGCCGGGCTGACCTACAACTTCCAAGTCTCCGACATTGACGCTGAGTACGCAGTACTTGTCTCGTCAGGGCTGATTGCCATCATGCCCCTCGAAGACCATCCCTGGGGAGATCGCGGCTTTGCCGTTCAAGACCCCAATGGCGTTGTCCTCTACATCTACGCTGATCGGGAACCCAGCCCCGAATTCAAACAGTACTTCAAGGCCTGAACCATCATGACCTCTGACCGCGTCTTAAGATTTCTCGAAGAGGTCCGTTTCGTTGGAGAAGATCGTTTCAACCTTGTGCAATCATTGCGAGAAGATGTGCTCGGCCTGAACAACTCGATTTCCGAAAAGCTTCAATACGGAGGGATCTTGTTCGCTGTCGGCAACAAAGCCTTCTGCGGTATTTTTTCTTACTCGAGGCATGTTTCCCTTGAGTTCGGAGAAGGCGCTTTGCTCCCCGACAAGTACAAGGTTCTTGAGGGTGAAGGAAAGTTCCGCCGTCACATCAAGCTCTTGTCACAAGAAGACATCGCTGCCAAGCATGTCCGGGAATATCTTACGCTGGCATTCAACGCAGCCGTTCAACCATGAGCCCCAATAAAAAACGCCGGAATAAAAGTGAAACCTTATTCCGGCGCGTTCACGACTGGCATTGCTTCGCAGGGCGAAGATTCTGTCCATCGCCTATGCTCTCCCACGGTTCCTGGCGACCTGCTGTGGCGATCAAGGGGAAAATTTGATGCGCCCACACCAGACACAAAGAATATTCTTTATCAGAGAAGAACCCTACGGCAAGCTGACGCCACCAACACAATGACGGGGAAAAGCTGATACAGCCCTCAGATCAAGTTTCTCATGGAAGAGAAAAATAAATCAGAAAGTGTTAATTTTATCCCGAAGAATTCCTGATGGCTTAAAGGTAATGACCCTGCGGGCGTCTAAAGTCAGTTCGTCACCAGTTTGAGGATTACGGCCTCGTCGTGAGTTTTTGTCCTTTACATTAAACTTCCCAAACCCACTGAGCAAGAGATCTGAGCCCTCAATCAGGGTCTTTTTAGAGATGCGGAGGAAGGCCTCCACCGATTCCGTAGCCTGGGTTTTACTGAGTGTCGTATGAGTTTTGTAAACGTGTTGCACTAATTCTGCCTTTGTAAGTGTCATGGTGCTCTCCATAAGAATAATTGGAACAGAGTGTCTGCCTGAAAAAATCTACGAATAAATGAAAAGTTTTTCTACCTTGCAAGCTTTTAATGTTAATTTCCTCCCACAACAGATGCCATGGAAAAAATCGGCAGATACATGGCGACAACGATACCGCCTATCATGCCCCCCAGGAAAACCATCATGAATGGTTCAATCATTGAGGTCAGGTTACTCACCGCTTGATCAACCTCTTCGTCATAAAAATCAGCAATTTTTGCCAACATTGAATCCAGGGCGCCAACAGATTCTCCCACATTAATCATCTGAACCACCATGTTTGGAAAAACTCCACTTTCCTCAAGGGGCTCAGCAATGGGTCGTCCTTCGCTGATACTTTCTGCAACTCTAATAACAGCCGCCTCAATGACTTTATTCCCGGAAGTTTTGGCGACAACCTGGAGCGCGTCAAGGATTGGAACACCACTCTGGAGCATGGTGCTGAGGGTTCTGGTAAACTTGGCCACGGCCACTTTTCTGATGAGGGGGCCAATAACTGGGGCACGTAACAGCATTGCATCAATTCTGTAGCGTCCTTTGTCGGTGTTATAGATTTTTTTAATACCATAAACCATGGCAAATATTCCCATGACAAGGTAGATAAAATAAGACTTTATAAATTTACTCAACTGTACGACCGCCTGAGTGGGAATTGGAAGCGCAGTTCCCATGCTTGAAAACATTTCCTCAAATACAGGAATAACAAAAATTAGTATGACTCCCAGAATCAGGAAAGAGATGGCAAGACAAATGGCAGGATAGGTCATTGCCCCTTTAATCTTTTTGGCCAGAGCCATTGATTTTTCCTTGAAACTTGCCAAACGTCCAAGAATGGTGTCCAGAATACCGCCTGTTTCACCAGCCTCAATCATATTTGCAAAGAGGTTGTCGAAAACCGTTGGGTGCTTACGCATGGCATCGGCAATGGTCGTTCCTGTCTCCACATCTCTCTTGATAGCGGTAAGAACGGTTCTAAAGGTTTTGTTTTCTTGCTGTTTCGCCAGAATTTCCAGGCTCTGAATAAGAGGTAAGCCAGCATCGATCATAGTGGAAAGTTGTCTGGTAAAGATTACAAGATCCTTACCTGTTACTTTAGGTTTGAAAAAAGCAATATTTTCGAAAAGATCCTTCGGTTTTTTTTTAATGACAATGTTTTGAATTCGCAGACGCTTGACATGCGCTAAGGCAGCAGCCTGATCAGGAGATTCCACCTCACCTTTGCGCTTGACTCCTTGTGCATTTACCCCTTTCCACACATAAACCGGCATGACTTGTCCCCCCCCAATTCGTTTTGGGTAAATCTATGTTTTTTAGATGAATATATCGGCTGTGTTGAATAAACCAGCCTGAGGCAGGATACAATTGTTATTTTGACAGAACAGAATTTTAGAATCTGCTGCTGAGTATACTGTTGTTTATTCTATCTTAAGAACTTACTGAACACAAGGATGGAGCGTTCCCGAAATGTTATTTTCAATTTTTTCAGATGGGAAATAATGTTTGCTGAAGCGGGGTGTCTTTTTTTACTGGCTCCGCAACCGTTACCACAAGGGATTTTTGGCCATATCAAATTGTGAGTGATGGCGAGGCACTGGAAGGGCTTATTGGCCTTGATGAAAGGTCAACGTCGTCATCCTCCCCTGCCTACGGAGCTGTGACGCAGGATAAATCTCTGGAGGATGGGCCTGCTGGATACTCACTCAGCCTGGAAAGATCATACACGATAACTCAGGGCGTATTGCTTGCTTCCAATAAATGACTTTTTTGCTTGAGAAAAACCAAACATTTTGTTATTAGTGTTCGGTTGATTTATGGAACAATGTTTCAACATGAGTGAAACTTAAATGATTTTTTTCTAAGAAATATAAAACGATATAAAGTTGTTGAAATGAGGAGAGTATAATGGGGAAACAGATTGTAAAAAGTTATAATGAAAGAAATTTCAAAAATGTCATTGAAAAATGTTCAGGATGCGAACGGATTGTTGAAGAAAATGGCGCTCAATTCTGTAAGACTTTTATGCAGCCGGAGGCCAAATGGCATCTGGGGATTTGTAATTTTGCAACGCATGCCAAGCCTGAAATTACTGTCGTCACCATCCGTGTTAATCCTTTGAAGGCTGCCAAGCGCGCCTCGGCCAAAGGAAAGAAATAATATTCCCTTTATTTCTTTAAAAAAAAGCTCTTGTTCATGAATGAACAAGAGCTTTTTTTTTTGTCATTTTTTTACAATGGCCAGGATTACTTGATAGCTTGAACAACCAATGATGCAAAATCAATAAATCTTTGAGGCACTACACCCATAATTACAATAATAAAGACTAATAAAAGGGATGTGGCATTTGTGAAAACACCGTTGGTAATGGAAGCAGTATTCTCTGGATCGCTGCAAAAAGTTATCCGAACCACTGAGAGATAATAGAAAATAGCGATTGCCGTATTGATGGCAGCGAGAATAACCAGAAGGAGATAACCTTGCTTAAGGGCTCCTGCAAGCAGCATGAATTTACCCATAAAGCCAACAAAAGGTGGAATCCCGGCAAGGGCAAAAAGCGCTATCGCCATCGTTACCGCTAATAAGGGAGCACGTTTGTGCAATCCGCTTAAATCACTAATCTGTACGTTTTCTCCATTTTTAGAGATAGAACAGATAACCAGAAAACAGGCTAAATTCATCACGACATAGCCTATGATATAGTATATGGAGTTGGCATACCCGCTGAGCTGGAACGTCAAGAGACCCAGGAGAACAAAACCAGCATGGGCAATGCCTGAGAACCCAAGCATACGTTTAAGGTCAGTCTGAACAAGAGCCGACAGGTTGCCATAAAACATGGAGAGGACGGCGCAGACCATGAATATCGTTACTATGTTCTGTCCTTCACCAGTCACCATGCTGACAAGTCTGATGAGTAATGCCACGGCTGCAAGTTTAGGAACAGAGGCAATAAAGGCGGTGGTTTCATTGGAGGCACCTTCGTAAACATCGGGCACCCAAAAATGAAATGGAAAAAGAGCCAGCTTGTAGAAAAAGCCTGCAAGGACCATCATGATGGCAATAATTGCAGCCGGTTGAGTGTACATCTGGGAGAGTTTCACCATGACCACATCAAGGTGGGTGGATCCCGTTAAGCCAAACATATAACTCATACCAAAGAGCATAAAGCCCGTTGCTGTTACACCAAAAAGCAAATATTTGATGCCAGCTTCCATTTGGAAACGGTATCTTCCACTTTCGCCACGCATGGGGACCATGATATAGACCGCAAACGACGAGAGTTCCAGGGCTATAAAGATGGCAAGAAGTTCAACGCTGGAAACCAGCATCATGAGTCCAAGAACGCTCACGAACATGAAAAGGTAGTATTCGGAGTGAACTGTATTTTTTATACTCTTCAGCTTTTGCCCAAGGATAAGCACGACAAGAAAGGATGCCGCTATCAAGGTCTTAAAAACCTGCGAGTATAAGTCAACCTTGTAAGAATTAAAAAAAAGAATCCCTTTCTCATTCAAGCTTACGAGAGTTGCTGCAAGGACTGCTGATCCAAGACAGATGGCAATGGTTTGTATTTTATTGGAGTCAGGCTTACCAAGACTGACCAGAAAAATGATCAAACTTGCTCCAAGCAGTATTAACTCAGGTAGAAATTGCATATCTGATACCTTTAGTTATTGATAAAGATTCGATTAATGAAAAAATAATTCTGCCGCAGCAACGGCTTGACCTTGATGTGCATGGAACTGATCAAGAAGATTGACGACACTGGCATGCATCAGCTTGATAAATGGCTGGGGGCCAAGCCCAATCCAGAAAACAAAAAAGAGAAACGGGGTCAATGTTGCTATTTCACGTGCATTTATATCACTTAACCAGGACTGGTCTGGATTGTCCGTCCCTCCCCAGACAATTTTCTGCAGCATTCGCAACATATAGGCTGCCGCCAGTACTGCTCCGGGGATGGCAGCCAACGCGAGGATAGTATTGTATTTAAAGGCCCCGGCAAGGATGAGAAACTCGCCGACAAAACTGTTCGTTCCAGGAAAGCCAAAGGATGAAAGGGAGAAAAAGGTAAGAAAGGTCACATAGATCGGCATGTATTTGCCAACCCCAGTGGCTGAACGAAGTTCCCGACTGTGCGTTCTTTCGTAAATCATTCCCACGCAGAGAAACAGGGCGCCCGTGGTAACTCCGTGATTAATCATCTGCAGAATAGCACCTTCAACGCCCTCAATGTTCATAACAAATATTCCAAGGGTGACAAAGCCCATATGGCCGACTGAGGAGTAAGCAATCAGCTTTTTCATATCATTTTGAGCAAGGGCGGTAAATCCTCCGTAAATAATACCGGCAATGGATAACCAGAGCACATAGGGCATGAATATGGTCGTGGCCTCAGGAGTAATGGGCAAGGCGAAACGAAGGAAGCCGTAGGTCCCCATTTTCAATAACACGGATGCCAGAATCACAGAACCGGCCGTGGGGGCTTCGACGTGAGCTGCAGGAAGCCATGTGTGAAACGGAAACATTGGAACTTTGATGGCAAACGCCAGGAAAAAAGCGAGGAAGATATATATCTGGGCAGTCAGCGAGTACCCCTTCCACATCATCTCCGGGATAAAAAAGGAGTAATTATTTGTCTTGTAAAGCCAAATAATTCCAACAAGGAGCATGATGGAGCCAGCCAGGGTGTAGAGAAAAAACTTGATGGAAGCATAAATTTTTCTTGGGCCACCCCAGATACCGATGAGCAGGTACATGGGAATGAGCATGGCCTCCCAAAGGATATAAAACAGCACAAAATCAAGGGCTACAAAGACACCCAGCATCGATGTTTCCATGATCAGCAGGCAGATCATGAATGTTTGCACCCGTGTTTTAATGTAACTCCACGATGCCAGCACACAGAGAGGCATAATAAGGGTGGTGAGCATCACGAGCAGGATGGAAATTCCATCAACTCCTATTACATATTGAATGTTCAGGGATTTGACCCAGCTGCACTGTTGGACGAATTGGAACTTAGAAGAGTTCGTGTCAAAGTTTGTGAGGAGGGGAATGGAGAGTATTGCCGTAAGTGTCGTGACCCCAAGTGCCCAGTACCGCGCAAAAATTTCATTCTGGACAAAGAGGAGGAGGAGCGCTCCTGCCAGGGGCAAAAAAATGAGAGTACTCAGAATGTAAGGATAATCTGAATTAAAAAGTAGTTGATCCATTCCTGGTGGTCCTCAAAATCAGGGGTTTATAGCCAGACGAAAGCTACAAGAATAACAGCTACAAAGGTAACCGTATAATATATTGTCTGCTGAATCTGACCGCGCTGGAGAACCAGGCTGACACGTCGACCGATGGAACGTACACAATGGGCCGATCCATCAACAAGACCGTCAATTCCATTCCAGTCAAACCATGACAAGAAGCGAGCTAGAATCATAAGCAGCACAAGGCCGACGGAACGATAAAGGTGACCGATTGCGGTGTCGATGGGTGCGATAATTTTTTTGACAATCAGGAAAAAGAACTGGCTTCCGCGCCGCCATACAATGTCACAATCAACATTGATTCCGCGCATTTCGGGAGGATAAATGCCGGTAATCATGAGTATCGTAAATGCCAGTGCCGAAAAGAAGAGCAACTGTAACATCAAGACAACATGACTTGCTGAATACGGAACATAGGCCGCTGCTGCTTCAGGATAGGGCAATATTGAATAGAGCGTCTGGGGAAAGACACCAAGAAAAATACATAAGAAGGCCGCCAGCCCCATTGCTATAAGCATGTTAAGAGGGGCTTCCTTCGTTCGGATCCCGGAGTCATGGGCAAAAAAAGCAAAATATGGGATCTTGATACCGGAGTGATGAAATACGCCAGCTGAAGCAAAGATTAAAACCAGCCAGATTATGGCAAGATGTTGCGCCCCACAGGCTGAAATAATCATCGCCTTACTGATAAAGCCGCTTGTCAGAGGAAATCCCGATATTGACGCGGCCCCAATGATACAAAAAATAGTGGTAAGGGGCATGGACTTATGCAGCCCGCCAAGATCCGTGCCGTTTATCTTGCCGGTCCGATACAACACCGCACCCATACTCATGAACAAAAGAGCCTTATAGAGAATGTGGGCAAAGGCATGGGCCGCCGTGCCGTTAATGGAAAGTTCAGTCCCTATGCCCACCCCCACCATCATAAAGCCTACTTGATTGATGAGGCTGTATGAAAGAACTTTGCGAAGATCATTTTCAATGACTGCGTAAAAAATTGGAAAGGCAGCCATTATACCTCCTAAAACAATCAATTCAGGAGTGCCGGGGAATGATCTCGCAAGGACGTAGACTGCTGTCTTCGTGGTAAAGGCGCTGAGTACCACAGTGCCTGTAACAGATGCCTCCGGGTAGGCATCAGGGAGCCACGCATGGAAAAAGGGCCACGCGCAATTGACACCGAATCCAAGAAAGATGAGGGTATGAGCCATTCCATGCAAGCCGAGAAAACCAAATTCAATGGAGCCCGTTTGGTGATATTTCAGGACAATGCCTGCAAGAAGCAACAGGCCACCGGCAATATGAATTAAAGCGTATCGAAAGGCAGCTTTTCTGGCAGACTCAGTATTTCTCGCAAGAATAAGGCAGGTAGAACCGATGGTCATGACTTCCCAGAATATAAAAAGGGTCACGAGATCACCGGCAAAAACAACGCCAAGGGCTGCGCCGGCGTAAATAAAGGCCGCCCAGTACTCCATCGCCCGCCGTATATGCAGGGCATATATAACGGCAAGAAAGGTGATGATATGAAAAATATAGCCCCAAACTTTACTCAGTCGATCTATATGTCCAAAAATCAAATCAAACTGGAGAAAGGGAACAACCCAGAAGGTCCCCTCTGGCATGGTCATGACATTGAAAAAACCCAGCACCGGCAGGAGCAGCATAAAGGCCGCTCTGAGTCGAGTTGGAAGCAGAGGGATGCAGAATGCTCCACCAATAAAGAGTAGAGCCGGTGGGAAATTACTCATAATAATTCTCCTCTCTTTTGAGCAAGGGCCGCAAAATATATTTAGCTCCGAGGACTAATCCAACACACCCGACAAATCCAAAAATGGAAAAGAAGCCAAACCAGTTCTCCCAGGGAAAATCAGCGTGATGATGAATCTTCCCGTCAGCCAGAAAAAGAAGGAAGCATATTGAATATAAAGTAATACGAATGCACTTTATGTTTCGTGGTTTCTCAAAGAATGATTTTTCCATTAATTACACCTGCTCTTTCTGTATTCTTTATGGCAGCATTGCCTGTGCCAAGCTGATAAATAAGGAAGGGTTGAAGAACAAATACATCGTAAGGCTTGCAGTGACCATAATCGGAACGACCATTGCCCATGGCGCTTCCGCCCTTTCGCTTGTTTCCCCGGCGGGCAATTTCTTGAAGAAGGCGGCATAAATCGGGGGAATAAAGTATCCGGCGTTCAGGATAGTGCTAAAGAGTAAAAAACCTACAATGAGCATTTGGTTGGCGTCCAGGGCCCCCTGCAGGAGGTACCACTTGGAAATAAATCCGGCAAAAAGAGGCATGCCGATCATGCTGAAAGCTCCAATGGTAAAAGCACCCATGGTGAAGGGCATTTTTTTTCCGAGCCCATCCAGTTGACTGATATCCGTTTTGTGACTGGCAATAAAAATAGCCCCTGCGCACCAGAATAGTGTGATTTTAGCGAAGGCGTGATTCGCAATGTGAATGACGCCACCCGTTACGCCATTATTACTCAACAGAAAAACACCTACCAAAATATAGGAGAGCTGACTTATTGTTGAGTAGGCTAATCGTTCCTTAAGATTATCCTTGGTTAAGGCAATGATGGAGGCAAGTGTTATCGTCGTTATGACGATGCATACCCCGACAACATCAAGATGGAATTTATGCAGCATATCGGTGCCGAACACATAGAGCATCACCCGGCTTGTGCAAAATACACCAACCTTCACAACTGCCACCGCATGAAGCAGGGCCGATACAGGCGTTGGAGCAACCATGGCACCTGGAAGCCAATGGTGAAATGGCATTACGCCATTTTTTGCCAAGCCGAAGAGACAAAAGAGGAAAAGGAGCAGAACAAGATTCTTGTCAATATTCTCCGGCAGGATTCCACTGCTGGTGTTGTGGGCGAAATCGAGATTTCCTACCAGTACAAAGATGAGAATCATGGCCGGTAAAAAAAGTAATTTGGCCGTTGTGGTCAAATAAATAATATATTTTCGACCACCATTGTATCCCTTCTCGTCCTGATTGTGGGCAACAAGGGGATAGGTACAGATTGAAACAATTTCGTAGAAGAGATACATGGTAAAAACGTTGTCAGAGAATGCCACACCTATGGCCCCAAAGATGGCCAGGGCAAAGCATGCATTAAAGCGGGTCTGGGCGTGCTCATTGTGGGCTCTCATGTAGCCCATGGAGTAGAAGACAGCGATGGTCCAGAGGGAGGATGCCACCAGAGCAAAGATCATTGACATCGCATCAGCCCGGAGGGTGACAGACAAACCGGGCAGGATATCGAACATATGAAAAACCAGGGTGTTCCCCGAAAGTACTGTCGGGATCATCGACGCGACCAGTAAAAACAGGACGATGGAGGTCACGGATGAGACCCCTTCCCGGAAATTTTCATCTTTGCCGTAAAGCAAGACACCGATAGTGCCCATAAGGGGGACAAGAAGGGTGATAAGGAGTTTAGCGGAACTGATCGTTGTTGTATCCATAACAGATATTCCTTCTCCTATCCTTGAAGTTCGACCAGATCTTCCGTGTCGATTGATTTGTAGTTGCGATACACGGCAAGAACAATGCTCAGTCCTATGGCTGCCTCAGCAGCAGCTATGGCCATGATGAAAAGGGTAAATATTTGACCAACGGTGGGGTCCGGGGCGGTAAAGCGGTTAAAGGCCATAAAATTAATGGAGGCAGCTGCCAGTATTAACTCTGCGGAAATCAGCATCCCGATGAGTGTCCTGCGGGTTACGAGGCCATAGACACCCATGCCGAAGAGCAACGCGGCCAGATAGAGAAAGGTATTGAGATTGTTATATAATGAAAGTGTGGACATTATTTGCTTCTCCCGGCGCGGGCCAGTACCAGCGCTCCAATGATGGCAATCAGAAGGACTATTGAAATGAGTTCAAAGACCATTGAATATTGAGTCAGAAGCTGGATACCAATTTCCTTGGCTGTCCCCTGATTGACCTTGGCAAGGATGGGAAATTTGGTGTTTAAGGCCATAACGATCAAACCGAAGGTGACGATGCCGGCAGTTATAAACCCCAAGGGGCCGGAGAGAGGCCCGGCTGGTCCATTTTTTTTACTTTCTTCCGGGGCAGCAAGCATGATCGCAAAGGCGATGGTAATGCACACGGCGCCGACGTAGATCAACATCTGCATCATTGCGACAAAGGGAGAATTGAGGAAGTAATAGAGGGAAGCGACCCCGACAAAACATACCATGAGTCCGGCAACGGCCCGCACCAGGCGTTCTGCGCAACAGGCAATGAGTCCACCAATGAGTGTTACGGCCATCATGACGAGAAATATGAGACCGGTCAGACCATCGGCGGTGAACAGTCCGGGAGCTTCTGTTATGGGCATGGAAGGGTTCATACGTTTCTCTCCTCCAATCGCTTCAGAAGATTAAAGTGAAAATCCTCCTTGTTTCTTGATGCGAGATTATACTCCTTAGAAAATTCGATGGCGCCAAAATTGCAATTTTCAACACACTGGCCACACAGGGAACATTTCGTGAAATCGAGATCGTACTTGCTTAACACCTTTTTCTTCTTCACCTTGCCGTCAACTTCGGTTTCCACTGAAATTGAGCCCAGGGAAATACAACCGGAAGGACAAGCCCGTTCACACATCCCGCAGACAACACATTTCGGCTTTCCCTCCTCATCCGCGATAAGCTCGATGTGCCCCCGAAATCGAGCCGACATCTTGATGGTCTGATAGGGATATTGGACGGTCACGACTGGTTTGAAAAATTCTCGAAAGGTGATGCCCATCCCAATCAGCAGACTTTTACTGCCATTCAATATATCGCTGAAATAACCACCCATTTTAGAATACCTTCAGTAATCCGGCTGTTAACAGCAGGTTGAACAGAGAAAGGGGAATAAGAATTTTCCACGAAAGATTCAGCAGTCCGTAAATGGTCGTTCGAGGAAAAGTCCATCGAATCCAGATGAATGTCGCGATCAGGAGGTAAATTTTCAGGAGGAACCACCAGACACCGGGAAACAGGCCGAAGGGGCAATCCCAGCCACCAAGGAAGAGAATGGTCGTCAGACTGGCGCCAATGACGATATTGGCGTATTCTCCCATAAAAAAAAGACCAAACCCCATACTTCCGTACTCAGTATGAAATCCGGCCACAAGCTCACTCTCGGCCTCGCCAAGATCAAAGGGGGCTCGATTGGTCTCCGCCAGTGAGCAGATAAAAAACAGGATAAAGGAGAGGGGCATGAGCGGACTGTGAAGGGAGGGAAAGATGTTCCAGTTCCAGAATCCCCCGGTCTGGGCGGCGGTTATTGTCTTGAGATCCATGGAGCCCGTGATCATGACCACGGTGATGGCGGTGATCAGCATCGGGATTTCATAGGAGACATTCTGGGAAACCGCCCTGACCGAGGCCATGACTGAGTATTTGTTGCGGGAACCCCAACCGGCAAAAAGGACGGCCAAGGCGCCCATGGAGGCAAAGGCGAAGATCATCAGGAGGCCGATATCCATGTTATGGGCAACGATGGTATCACTGAAAGGGATGGTAACGAAACTTAAGATCGCAGGCGCCATGGCCAGAACCGGAGCAACCATAAAGAGGATTTTATCAGCGCCCCCTGGAATCATGATCTGTTTTGTCATCAGTTTGATGCCATCGAGGGGGGGCTGCAGGAGTCCAAAAGGTCCATTGATATTTGGCCCCGGACGTCGCTGTATGCGGGCAGCTCCTCTCCGCTCGGCCCAGACCAGATAAGCGGCATTGAGTGCGGCAAAGCCAATGGCGATCACCACAGCAACCAGGACATTTAAGACTGTTAAACTCATTCCACTTCTCCCCTTACTTCATTTTTCCATGCAAACGGAACTCTTGCCGGTTGCATTTTTGTAAAAAATGAAATTACCTGTCAATTTCTGGAATAACGAGATCAAGGCTTCCCATGAACGCAAGGGCATCCATGATCATCATTCCTTCACACGCCTCATCAAAGAGATGCATATTGGAATATGTTGGCGAGCGCAGCTTCAACCGATAGGCGTTTTTATCACCATCACTGACAATCCTGATTCCAAAGCTGCCACGTGCCGTTTCAACGGCCTGGTAAAAATCTCCCACCGGGAGCTTGATATTTTTTGGCTTCTTTTCAGCCATGATCGGCCCGCCGGGCAATTTTGCCAGTCCCTGCTCGATGATTCGGAGAGACTGTTCCATCTCATCCATTCTGACTTTGTAACGAGCCATGGAGTCGCCTTCGTGATAGACCGGAATATCAAAGTCAAATTCTGGATACACGGAATAGGGCTCGTTTTTACGGACATCAAAGTTGATGCCCGATCCTCGCGCAACCGCACCGGTCGCCCCGTATTTACGACACATTTCCGCAGAAATGGGGCCCATTCCTTCCAATCGTTTTTGAAAGATGATATTTCCGGTCACTAATGCGGCATATTTTTTCAGTGATTTGCGCATGCGGGGAATAAAACGTTTCGCCGCCTCAATAAAGTCGTCATCAACATCGTTGTAGAGGCCGCCAAAGCGGTAGTAGCAATAGGTCAGCCTTGCTCCGGTTACGGCCTCCAGCATATCGAGAATATACTCACGATCCTCAAGTGCATACATGAGAGGGCTGAACCCCCCAAGATCCATGACATAGCACCCGAACCAGAAGAGATGTGAAGCCAGGCGATTGAGTTCAACGGTGATGGCCCGAATATACTCAGCCCGTTCCGGCACTTCGATCCCGGCCGCCCGCTCAATGACCAGGACATGACCATGGGTGTACCCGAGAGCGCCAAGATAATCCAGGCGGCTGAGGTTGGGAAGATACTGGGCATAGGTTCTGTTTTCGCCCATCTTCTCGTGCATGCGGTGAACATAGCCCAGGACGGTTTCGGCCTTGACGATATACTCACCATCCATTTCCATTTTGACCCGGAGGACACCATGGGTGGCTGGATGCTGGGGGCCTACATTGAGGATGAATGTTTCACCCGGTTGGAGTTGAATTGGAGCGCTCATGCCTTAAAATCCTTTAAGAGTGGATGAAAATCTGCATCTTCAGGAAGGAGCAGGGGGATGAGATGGGGATGTCCCGCGAATTTGATGCCGAAAAAATCGTGGGTTTCCCGTTCATGCCAGTTTGCTCCGGCGTATATCGATGTAATTGTGGGAACGACAGGCAGATCACGAGGAACTCGGATACGGATGACCACGCGGCAAACGTCAAAATCATAACGGGAAAAGTCATAAATGACCTCCAGTTGATTTTCCTTGATCCAGTCAACACCGGTGATGCTTTCAATAAAAAAACCAGCCTGATCAATGATTTGAACGGCAGCCAGGAGTTGCTCTGCATCGACCAGGGCATCAAGATGGTATCCATGCGCGTTGTAGTCACGGGTGATAACGCCGTTGCCTCTGGGGGCTCCCGCTTCAACTTCAACTGCCGGGGCAGATTCGGCAAACAGGGATTGCAGCGCCTCTCTGGTTGTTTCTAGTATCATGTCCTGTGGCTCCAAAGGAGTAAAAACTAACTTTCGAAATAAAATATCTGATCCGTTCTAGTCAGGATAAATAAAATTATACCGTCTCGGGATTTTTCCATCGCTTCCAGCCCGAGACCTTGTGCTCAAGCTCAATAATTCCCTGAAGCAGGGCCTCTGGTCGGGGAGGACATCCAGGAACATAAATATCAACCGGCAAAAACTGATCTGCACCCAGAACAATGCCATATTGGCCTTCGAAGGCAAAGGGGCCACCAGAGATGGCACAATTCCCAAGGGCCATAACCCATTTTGGTTCAGACATCTGATCGTAGAGGGTTTTGATGCCAGGCTGCATTTTTTTAGAGATGGTTCCGGCAACAATCATCAGGTCGGCCTGTCGCGCTGAAGGACGAAAAACTTCCGCTCCAAAGCGTGACATGTCAAATCTCGCGCATCCCGTCGCCATCATTTCAATGGCGCAGCACGCCAATCCAAAGGTAAGGGGCCATAAGGAGTTGGATCTGCCGATATTAATCAGTTTGTCGGCAATGGCAAAGTGAACTAAGGGTGAAGATACCGGTTCTACCGGTGAAGGTATGTTCTGCGTTCCCACTTGAATACTCCCTTGATCCATGCATAGACGATTGCGAGTGATAAAATTCCAACAAAGATAACAATTTCAACAAAATCTCTATAGACAAACATCTCATTGTTGTAGGCAAGGGCGACGGGAAACAGAAAAAGGACATCGACGTCAAAGGCGAGGAAAATAAGGGTGTACAGAAAAAAGACGACCCCATAACGGACCCAGCTGTCTCCGATGGGGACCATGCCGCATTCAATGAATTGCGTGTTTCTGTTTTCAAACTGACGGGTGCCGCGTGGCATCAGGATATAGACGATGGCGAGGGGGCCAAAGGCGAAGGCGAGGCCGCCTAAGGTAAAGACCGTGATCCAAAGGACATTGTCACGATAAAGAAAGTCTGTGAATTGGAGTTCCATAGATAAACTTCCTCAGCAGATTGATTGAAAACTATCAAAATTATTGTATAGAAAAATTCTTATAATGAAGCGTGATATGTTTGTCAATTGAATAATTATTCATTTTGTGCCTACTCGCTCTTAAGGGTGGGGCCAGTGAGTAGGAACTTCTGGAGCATCTGGGCCGGGCATTTTTCTCCTTCGGGGAAACTCCCTGAGATTTTCAGGGCCGCGGGAGGCAATGGGAGTGTGGCCCCCATCCATTTTCGACTGCTTCCTGTGCAGTGACAAAAAGATAAATGATTTCAATCTCTTCTATGCTTCTTTTTTTCGTTTATGGGTTGACACCATCGTGTTCCGATCTCGGCCATTCCTTATGTTCATAACTCCAGGGGGGCCTGCCCGCCAGGCTGGAGAAACCAGGCATAACCCACCATAGAGACAGGGCGCCTCGGGAATCACGGGTGGGGTCAGTGGAAGATGCGGAATGGGCCGGATTTGATAAAAAATCCGGCCCATTCGTTGATCTGATCCGAGTGGACCATGAGGGCGTCCCTGGGTTGCAGTCAATCCAAGGCGTTCGTTGGGGAGAAGGTGCTAGATTTCAATATCTTTTTGAATTGATTCCAGGACTTTTGGCCCAATTCCTTTTACCTCGAGCAACCCTTCCTTGGTTTTAAAATTGCCGTGTTTGGTGCGATATTCAATGATGGCAGCTGCCTTTGAGGCCCCGATTCCGGGCAATGCCTCCAGTGCAGCCTGGTCAGCCTTGTTGATATTCACGGCAGCCCAGGCGGCATTGACGAAAAAAAACAGGGCAAACACAAATAGTACTGTTTTTTTAAACATGACAATCTCCTTGTGGTGGGTTTTCTCATTACGAGAAGTGTGCTCCCTGTTTCATCCGCCATGAACCATGGCCCTTGAACAAGGAACGTTGATACAAAGGCCTGCCGGCAAGCTCTGCCGGTGGGATCACAACATTTGCCAATTATCGGAATAGGAGGGAAATTTAGAATCCTGAGCCGCTCACGGTGCAAGGACAGGAGACCACCGAGGGACCACGAACAGAGTTCACACCACCCCCCACCAGGTGGGAATGCAAGGATCTGGCGCTTGAAAGGGGATTCAACGGCTTTGCCGCTGGTGCATCACTCAGGAAATCATATCAGATGAAAATTTCAAAGTAAAATTTTTTGTTGAATACCCTCAATTTTTCAGTGTCTGTGGAAAAACATCTCTTCCAGGCAAT
>JACDZJ010000293.1_pt1 | contig 17512 bp, 13 predicted proteins | sample 7365721 | NCBI WGS metagenome assembly JACDZJ01 (sample SAMN15143480, study PRJNA637477) | pond metagenome | biome: freshwater wetland ecosystem [ENVO:00000243]; feature: pond [ENVO:00000033]; material: pond water [ENVO:00002228]; isolation source: pond water containing pink berries ... | reverse complement strand
CGCTATCTTATTGATAATGTTAATGTAAAGCTCCACGGGAAATCCCGGAGAGCCATCATTGCCTGTGCTGGCTCTGGAAAGACTCAGGTTATCTCTCAGCGGATTGTGCAGATCCTGGCGGAAAAGGCGGGTGAAGACATCACACCAGCCAACATCCTTGCATTCACATTCACCGAGAAGGCCGCCGCAGAACTTAAGGACCGCATCCACCGGCTGTGCCGGGAGCAGTTGGGCCGCGATACCGGCCTCGCTGACATGTACGTCGGGACCATCCACGGCTTTTGCCTGGACCTACTGCAAACCTACGAGCACAAGTTTCTGAAATACAGCGTGCTTTCGGATGTGCAGCAGCGCCTACTCATCGACCGACACTGCAACGAAAGCGGCCTCACAGACCTGACCACCCATGACGGCAAACCGCTCAAGCGGTGGGTCGACTCCAAGCTGTATCAAAAACTCTTAGGCATGGTGCGGGAGGCCAAGATCGACGGGGCGGCGCTGGCGAGGCACCCGATTCTCGATGCGCTGGCAAAGTACACTGCGTTACTGCACAAGAAGCGATTCCTGGACTACTCAATGTTGCTGACCGAGGCGTTACCCAAATCGAGATGGGCGACAACTTCCGTTCCAGTCAGGGCGTGGTGGACAGTGCCCGGAGGGTGGCCGAGGTCAATCTGGAGCGGCTCCCCAAGACCATGCAGAGCAGGGACAGACAAATCCATGAGCACGGCGACTTGCTCGCCCTCCGGTTCCCGACGCCAGCGCAGGAGGCGGCTTGGATCATCGCTAGCATTCAGACCTTGCGCGGACGCCCCTTTACGGAGAACGACGAGGCCCGCGGCCTCACTTGGTCCGACTGCGCCATCCTGCTGCGCAGCGTGAAAAACAGCGCACAGCCCATCGTCGAAGCCCTGCGAGACGCGGGAATTCCCCACCTCATCAAAGGCATGAACCGGCTCTTCGAGACGCCCGAAGTACAGGCCGCGCGGGCGATTTACTACTATCTGAACGACGAGATCGGTCGGGCCGATCTTCGCGCCGCCTGGGCTGCCGCGGACCTTGGCATCGCCCTCACGGATCTGGAGACCGCCATCGACTGGCTGGACGCCGAGCGGGCGGCTTGGGCGCAGCGCTGGTTGGCCAGCGAGCGCTCGCCCCAGCACACCTTTCTGGGGTTTCTGAGAGAGATCAAATTGCGAGAGGAAGGCGTGGCCGGTGGGACACTTTTTGGGCGCGCCCGTGGTGAGATCGTCTACTACAACCTTGGCAAGTTCAGCCAACTCATCACCGACTACGAACTCATCCATTTCCACTCCGGCGCGACTTCCCTGTATGGCGGGTTTGCCGGGTTCCTGCGCCATCAGGCCGAGGACTACTACCCCGAAGGCTGGGAAGACTCCGGTTATGCTCGCCCGGACGCCGTGCAGATTATGACCGTGCATCAGGCAAAAGGGATGGAGTATCCAGTCGTCTTTGTGCCGAACCTGGTCAGAAACCGATTTCCGACCAAGCGGCAAGGTGGTCGGCAGTGGTACCACGTGATCCCGCGCACCGCGGTCACCGGGGCTGATCGCTACCTCGGCACGGAAGAGGACGAGCGGCGGTTGTTCTACGTGGCCATCACGCGCAGCAAGAAGCATCTGTTCTGCTCGTGGGCGCCGGAAGGCAGCAACCTGTATTCGAAAGAGTCACCCTTCCTGCGCGAGTTCATCGCCGCCGGATATGCGCTCACCCGCGAGCCGGCGGCGCAGCCGCCTGCCGCTATCGAGCCGCGGCCGGCCGTGGAACGGGCAGAGATCGCGCTTACCTTTAGCGAGCTAAAATATTTGTTCGAGTGCCCATATCAATTCAAGATTCGCTTCCTATACGGTTTCAACCCCGGTTTCAGCGAGCGATTGGGTTACGGCAATGCGCGAAAAGGCCGACCAGGTGCTCCGGCGCTACTTCCGCGAGAACGCCGAGGTGCTGGACAAGATCGAGCACGCGGAGAAGACCATCGAGCTGAAACTCGCGGACGGAGTGGTCGCGCATGGACGCATCGACCTCATTCGGCACCGAAACCGACGCGCATCTCAGGCCGACGGCCTGCTGCGCTCCAGCGGCCGTCTCAACCCAATTCGCCCCGCAGGCCCACTGTGCCAAAACGGCACAATCGCACCCACCGGACTGTTCCCGATCAGTACAGCCGCTCGCCCCTGTGATGCGCGCCAGGTGTCTCCAGGCGGCCGTTGCCCCCGCCCTCCCCGCCCCTGGGCCTGGAGTTGCACCCGGTGTGGTACCCAGCCGGGGCGTTGGCACGACCCATGCTGTCACCTCCGCACTGGCCGTTCGCCCGCGCTCGTCCGCCCGCGTACGGTCTGTTCATAATCAGATTTTTCAGGAGTGACTGTCATGATTTACGCGAACCCCGGTCAGGCCGGCTCCAAGGTCACCTTCAAGAAGCGCTACGACAACTTCATCGGCGGACGCTGGGCGCCGCCGGCCAAGGGCGCCTATTTTGAAAACCTGTCGCCGGTCAACGGTCAGCCTTTCTGCGAGGTCGCGCGCTCCAGCGCGGAGGACGTCGAGGCCGCCCTGGACGCCGCCCACGCCGCCCGCGACGCCTGGGGCAAGACGCCGGCCGCGGAGCGCGCCAATATCCTGGTCAAGATCGCCCAGCGGATGGAGGACAACCTGGAACTGCTGGCGGTCGCCGAGACCTGGGATAACGGCAAGCCGGTGCGCGAGACACTCGCCGCGGACCTGCCGCTGGCAATCGACCATTTTCGGTATTTCGCCGGCTGTATCCGTGCTCAGGAGGGGTCGCTGTCGGAGATCGACGAGAGCACCGTCGCGTATCATTTCCACGAGCCGCTGGGTGTGGTCGGCCAGATCATCCCCTGGAACTTCCCGCTCCTGATGGCCACCTGGAAGCTGGCCCCGGCCCTGGCCGCCGGCAACTGCGTGGTCCTCAAGCCCGCGGAGCAGACGCCGGTGGGCATCCTGGTTTGGGCGGAGTTGATTGGCGACCTCCTGCCGCCCGGCGTGCTCAACATCGTCAACGGTTTCGGACTGGAAGCGGGCAAGCCGCTCGCCTCCAGCCCGCGGATCGCCAAGATCGCCTTCACCGGAGAGACCACCACCGGCCGGCTGATCATGCAGTACGCCAGCCAGAACCTGATCCCGGTCACCCTGGAACTGGGCGGCAAGTCGCCGAACATCTTCTTCGATGATGTCTGCGCGGCCGATGACGACTTCTTCGACAAGGCGGTCGAGGGGTTCGTGATGTTTGCCTTGAACCAGGGCGAGATCTGCACCTGCCCCAGCCGCGCCCTGATCCAGGAGTCGATCTATGACCGCTTCATGACGAAGGCACTCGCCCGGGTCAAGCAGATCAAGCAGGGCAATCCGCTCGACACCGAGACCATGCTCGGTGCCCAGGCGTCGAGCGAACAGCGCGAGAAGATCCTGAGCTACTTCGAGATCGGCCGTCAGGAAGGGGCCGAGGTCCTGACCGGCGGCGCCGCGGCCCACCTGGGCGGCGATCTGGAAGGCGGCTACTACATCCAGCCCACCGTCTTTCTGGGCCACAACCGCATGCGCATCTTCCAGGAGGAGATCTTCGGCCCCGTGGTCTCGGTGACCACCTTCAAAGACGAGGCCGCGGCCCTGCACCTGGCCAACGACACCCTCTACGGTCTGGGCTCCGGGGTGTGGAGCCGCGACGCCGGCCGCTGCTTCCGCATGGGCCGCGGCATTCACGCCGGCCGCGTCTGGACCAACTGCTACCACGCCTATCCCGCTCACGCCGCCTTTGGCGGCTACAAGCAGTCCGGCATCGGGCGCGAGACTCACCGGATGATGCTCGACCACTATCAGCAGACCAAGAACCTGCTGGTAAGCTACAGCCCCAAGGCGCTGGGCTTCTTCTGAGAACGCGGCGCCCCGACGCCGCACCGCCCGGCCCCGCCCGGTCTGTCGCTCACGACTCGCGACAGTCGGGCCGGGGCCTGCGCCCCAGCCCGACCGTTTCAGCGTTCCGCGGCCTGGTTGATCCGGCCGTCTTGGATTGCTGATCCGCGACCCGCCCCGCCCCCGCCTTACGAGCACCAGAGAGACGAACCATGAGCGAGCTCACCGCCGTTGCCCGGGTCATCGCCACCGCGTCCGCCGAGCGCCTGATTGAAGAACTGCGCGCCGCGCACGGCCCGCTGCTCTTTCACCAATCCGGCGGCTGCTGCGACGGCTCCTCCCCCATGTGCTTCGCCCAAGGCGACTTTCTGATCGGCGACCAGGACATCCTGCTCGGCGAGATCGCCGGCGCCCCCTTCTATATCAGCGGACCCCAGTTCGAGGTCTGGCGCCATACCCAGTTGATCATCGACGTCGTCCCCGGCCGCGGCGGCATGTTCTCGCTCGAAAACGGCCGCGAGGTCCGCTTCCACACCCGCTCGCGGCTCTTCACCGACGCCGAGGCCGCGACGCTCACGCCGATCGGTGGGCAGGGGTCGGGTTGGACCTTCGGCCAGCCGGGGGGTTGACCGCGATGCGGCCGATCCAACGCTGGCGACTGCTGGCGGCGCTGACCCTCGGCTCCGCCTGGGCGCAGACCGCGACCGCCGATCCGCCCGCCACTGCGATTGGCGGTGCCTCCGAGGACAGTGCGGTCTCCACCTTGGACCCGGTGGTGGTGACCGCCACCCGCCTGTGGGAGAACAACCGGGACCTGCCGGTGGCCATCGACACGCTGAGCAAGCCCGTCATCCAGGACCAGACGCGCCGGGTCCTGGTGTCGGAGGTTCTGCCGCGGGTGCCGGGCACCGCGGTGTCGAACCGCGGAACCTTTGCCCAGGAGGAGCAGATCCAACTGCGCGGGTTCGGCGCCCAGTCCCAGTTCGGCACCCGCGGTGTCAAGCTGGTGGTGGACGGCATCCCCGCCGGCACCCCGGACGGACAGGGCGGGCCGGGACTCTTCGACCTGGGGTCGGCGCAGTCGATCGAGGTCATGCGCGGGGGCTTCTCCGCACTCTACGGCAACCACTCCGGTGGGGTCGTTCAACTCTTCACCGAGGACGGGCCGCCAACCCCGACCCTGACCGCACGCCTGATGGCCGGAAGCTACGACGCCTGGGTGGCCGGACTGAAGTTCGGCGGCCAGTTCGGGACGCTCAACACGGTGCTCGACACCTACCGTATGGAGACCGACGGCTACCGCGAGTGGAGCCATGCGCAGAAAGACCAGGCCAATGCGAAATTCCGCCTCGACCTGACGCACGGCGGCACCCTGACCCTGGTGGCCAATGCGCTGAATCTGCCGGACAGCGAGGACCCCCTGGGCCTCACCGCCGCCCAGGTGCAAGCCGATCGGCGCCAGGCCCAGCCCGCCGCGCTCCAATTCCAGACGCGCCGCACCCTGGAGAACATGCAAGGGGGCTTGCAACTCGAACAGCCCCTCACCGACCAGGATCAGTTGCACGCCACCGCCTATCTGGGCACCCGCAGCAACCAGCAGTTCCTCGCCGTGCCGCTGACCAACCAGAACGCCATCACCGCCTCCGGCGGTGTCAGCACTTTCGACCGCCGGTTCTTCGGGGGCAACCTCTGGTGGAGCCATGAGACGGCACTGGCCGGGGGGCCTTTCACCTTCACCCTGGGCGGGGAATACGAGAGCTCCGCGGACGACCGCAAGGGGTATCTCAACCTGCTGGGCGAGCAGGCGGCGCTCAAGCGTGACGAGGTGGATGGTGTCACCAGTTGGGGAGGCTTTGTCCAGGCCGAGTGGCGGCCGACCGACCGCTGGACCCTGAACCTGGGGCTGCGCTACACGGACGTCCATTTCGACTCCGACGACCGCTTCATCTGCACCCTCAGCCAAGTGACCGCCCCGGGCGCCCGGCCGGGCACCTGCAGCGGATCGACCACCGGCATCACGGCCGCCAACTTCAACCCGGACGACAGTGGCAATCAGACCTACGCGGCCTGGACCCCGGCCCTGGGGCTGGTCTTCGCCTTGACTCCCGAGGCCAATCTCTATGCCAACGTCGGCAAGACCTTCGAGACGCCCACCTTCCCCGAGTTGGCCTATCGGCCCGACGGCGGCTCCGGACTCAACTTTGCCCTGGAGGCGGCGACCAGTTGGCACTACGAGATCGGCGCCAAACTCCTGATCGGTACCGCGGCCCGGCTCAATCTGGCCCTGTTCCAGATCGACAGCGAGAACGAACTGACCGTGGCCACCAGCCAGGGCGGGCGCACGACGTACCAGAACACGCCGTCGTCGCGGCGGCGCGGGGTCGAGTTACTGCTCGAGGGCGACTTAGGCCATGGTTTCGCCGGCACCCTGGCGGCCACCTATCTGGACGCGCAAATCACGGGGAGCTACCTCGGTTGTGTCGGGGTCCCCTGCCGGACCCTGGACCCCTTGCTGAATGTGGCGCGCGTGCCGTCCGGCAATCAACTGCCCGGAGTCGCTCCCTTCAACCTCTTCGGCGAGCTGTCCTATGCCTATGACCCCTGGGGCTTCACCGCGGCGGTAGACGTCTACGGACAGGGCCGGGTTTATGTCAACGACTTCAATACGCAAACTTCCGGCGCCTATTGGACCTTCGGCGTCCGCGGGGGCTTCAAGCAGACCCGCGGCCGCTTCGAACTGACCGAGTTCGCGCGGATCAATAACCTGTTCGACGAGGACTACAACGGCGCGGTCAATGTCAATGATGCCAATGAGCGCTATTACTATCCGGCGGCCGGAGTCAATTATCTGGTCGGGATCACACTGGCCTACCTCTGGTAGGGTCCGCTGCGCGGACCGCCCGCTGCGCGGACCACCCGCTGCGTGGACCACCCGCTGCGCGGACCGCCCGCTGCGCGGACCACCGCCCCCGCAGCTCCCACGCCGCTTTGATGATGCGGGTTGATGCTGTAGGGTGCGGTGAGGCACGCACCGCACCAAGCGCGGGCGGGGCGCGGTGCGTGCCTCACCGCACCCTACGGGTTATCCGTCTGGAGCCGATTGAACACGAACACGCAACCATGCTAGGGTCCGTCCGCACCGGCTCAACTCTCCCCCGCAGAAGGAAATACCGATGATTTTCGGGCTGCTTCGACGCCATCCGAAGCCACGCGGCCAACGCGCGGCGCTTTTTGCCTTGAGTTTGATACTGACACTGAGTCTGGCCCTGGACCAGGCCGCGGCCGGGTCGACGGCGCCCGGCACCGCGGTGGTGGGCACTGCCGACGCCCTGCGCGCGCAGGTGGCCGCCGCGGGTTGGGTGACCGTGCGGGTGGAACTGCGCGCGCCGGCGGCGGTCGCGGCGGCGGACGACCTGGAACAGACGATGCAGGACCTGCTGTTCACCTTGCCGGCCGGCTCCTATGACGGGGTCGCGCGCGCCGCCGGTTCAGCCAGCCTGACCCTGCGGGTCGATACCACCGGGCTGGATGTGCTGCTGGGCTCGCCCTGGGCGGCGAGCGTTGCCGTAGCCGACGATGCGGAGATGCAGCGACTGGCCGCCGGCGGTTTTCACAGCCTGGCCATCAAGACCGACGGCAGCCTCTGGGCCTGGGGAGCTAACGGGGCCGGCCAACTCGGCGACGGCACCACCACCGGTCGCTTGACGCCGATCCAAATCCTGACCGGGGTCGCGGCCGTAGCAGCCCGAGCAGATCATACCCTGGCTCTCAAGACCGACGGCAGCCTCTGGGCCTGGGGAGCTAACGGGTTCGGCCAACTCGGCGACGGCACCACCACCGGTCGCTCGACGCCGATCCAAATCCTGACCGGGGTCGCGGCCGTGTCAGCCGGGTCCGGTCACACCCTGGCTCTCAAGACCGACGGCAGCCTCTGGGCCTGGGGAGGGAACGGCTTCGGCGTACTCGGCGACGGCACCACCACCAATCGTTACACGCCGGTTCAGGTCTTGACCGGGGTCGCGGCCGTAGCAGCCGGAGGAAGTCATACCCTGGCTCTCAAGACCGACGGCAGCCTCTGGGCCTGGGGTGTCAACTGGAGCGGCCAAGTCGGCGACGGCACCACCACCGATCGGTCGAGGCCAGTCCAGGTCCTGACCGGGGTCGCGGCCATGTCAGGCGACGGCGCTCACACCCTGGCCATCAAGACCGACGGCAGCCTCTGGGCCTGGGGATACAACGAATACGGCCAACTCGGCGACGGCACCACCACCACTCGGTTGACACCGATCCAGGTTCTGACCGGGGTCGCGGCAGTGTCAGCCGGCCGTTATATGACCCTGGCCATCAAGACCGACGGCAGTCTCTGGGCCTGGGGGCAGAACACGGTCGGCCAGCTCGGCGACGGCACCACCAACGGGCACCTTACGCCAGTCCTGGTCCTGGCCGGGGTCGCGGCCGTGTCAACCAGCGGGTTTCACACCCTCGCCCGCAAGACCGACGGCAGCCTCTGGGCTTGGGGATTTTCCGCGCACGGCCAGCTCGGCGACGGCACCACATCGAGACACCTGAGTCCAGTGCCGGTGGTCGGGTTCGCGGGGCCACCCACGACCTCCGACGCCGACTTCATCGTCACCAACGTCGCCCTGAACCCAAGCGCCCCGCTCGTCGGCGGCACCTTCTATGCCGCGATCACCGTCAAGAATCGGGGCACAGAGGCCGGCAGTCCTGGGCTGCTGCGCGTCTGGACCAACCAGCCCGCGACCCAAGACTGCGACGCCCCAGGGGACGCTGAGATCAGCCTGGCGAGCCTGGCGGCCGGCGCCAACCAGACGGTGGGGATCCGCCTGCCGGCCGGCACCGCCGGGCGCAAGACCCTGCGGGCCTTTATCGACAGCCAGTGCCTGACCACGGAACCCAATGAGACCAACAACCAGTCCAGCCAGGGCTACCGGGTCTTCGCCCAGCCGATCGCGGACTTCATGGTCACCACCATCGCCCTGGCACCAAACCGCCCCACCGCCGGCGGCACCTTCAGCGCCGCCGTGACGGTGAAGAACCGCGGCACCGCCGCGGGTGAGGCCGGCACGCTCGCGCTCTGGGTCGATCAGCCGGGCGTCCCCGCCTGCGACGCCGCGGTCGCCGTCGGCCCCCTCGCCGCCGGGGCCAGCCGCACCCTGACGCTGGACGGCCTTCCCGCCGGGGCCGCCGCCGTCAAGTCACTGCGCGCTTTCATCGATCACACCTGCGTGCGCGCGGAGGCCTATGACGGCAACAACCAACGGGTGAAGCCCTACACCGTCGTGCCGTAAACCGCCCTCCGGCGGTCGCTCGCGCAAGCATAGATGCGTCAGTCCCGTAGGATGCGGTCCGTTCCTCATCGCATCCTGCGGGCTATTCACTCGATGATCCCGCCGACCCACATCAGTTTCGACCGCGCTCCCGGCGGCACCTGCGGGCGCCGATCCCGGCCGCTTCGTGCTAGGCTTGATCTCTGCGATTCCTAAACCGGACGCCTGCCGCCCATGTCCTCCAGCGCTGCCACCCAATCCGCACCCGCGCCCCAGGCCCCGCCGCCCCGGCCGCTGCCCGCGGCGCGCTCCGCGGACGGTCTCCTGGTCGCGGAGGCGGTCTACTGGACCACCTATTACCTGGAGTCGGAACACCACTACGAGTGGAATAACGGCCGCCTGGAGGAGAAACCGGTGTCCGATTACGAGACCTTTCTGGTCTATGCCTGGTTCGGCGAACTGGTGCGGCACTTCCTGCGCACCCACCCCTGCGCGCAGTTGGTCGGCCTGGAGATGGGTTTCCGGCTGCCGCTGCCGGGCGGCACCGTCATCCGCAAGCCTGATTTCGGCGTGGTCCGCAACGACAATCCCCAGCCGCTGCTGCCCCTGGATTGCTCCTACCGCGGGGTCTTCGACCTCTGTATCGAGGCCCTGTCCGACCAGGAGCGTAGCGGCATCGAGCGTGATACCGTCATCAAGAAGGCCGAATACGCCGCCGGGGGCGTACCCGAGTATTACATCCTGCACCAGAACCCCGCTCACCAGGCGTTCTACACCCGCACCCCGGCTGGGTTCTATACGCCCATCGCACCGCAGGCCGGGGTGATCTGTTCGCGGGTGCTGCCGGGGCTGCAATTCCGCCCGACCGACTTGGCGCGCCGACCGGAGCTGGAGGCGTTGCGTGACGATCCGGTTTATGCCGGCTTCGTCCTGCCCGGCTGGCGCGCGGATCGGGAGCAGGCGGCGATCGAAGCGCGGCGGGCCGATGCCGAGGCGCAGCGGGCCGATGCCGAGGCCCAGGCCAGACGCGAAGCCGTGAACCGGGCCGATGCCGAAGCCCAGGCCCGGCAGCGCCTGGAGCACGAACTGGCGGCACTGCGGGCAGGCCTCGCGCAGGGTCAGTCCGACGGCTGAGCCGCGCCAAGCCGCCAAGTCGTGCCATGCTGTTCCCGATGTCCAGCCGGTTATATTTCAGTCGAGACTCAGTCCTCATGTACCGTCTCAAGCCAGGCACGGATCGACCACATCGCTTCCTGCGGCAGGATGCCTTCGAAGGGCGGCATGAAGACCCGGCCATCGCGGGTGGAGCCGTGGCGGATCCGCTGCAGGAAGATCTCGTCGCCTTCGTCTGCCACCGGCAAGTAGCGCAGGTCGGGCGCGATGCCGCCCGAAACCGCGCCAAGGCCATGGCAGCGCGCGCAGTTCTGGTTGAAGGCGGAATCACCGATCCGGATCGCCTGATCGTGATTGCGATAGGGATTCGTGGGGTGCCACTCCTCGCCAAGTGGCGGCAGCTTCGTCACGTCGACGGCCTGCGGTACGACATCGCCATGGGCAGCGACGCCGCGGGCGGTGCCGGCGAGTACGGCGGCCAGCGCCGCCGTACTCAGGATGCGGGGAATGGCCCGGAGGTGATGGGAGTGAGCCACGATCTGATGTCCTCATGCCTTGGTGGTTGATGCACTTCAATTCAGGTGCAATGGGTCTTCTTGATACGACAACGATGGTATTCGTTGTACAGCGAGATTCCGACTCGTTGCTTCATCTTGAATAGAGCAAGTGCTATGCCATCGCGCGGCCGGCCGGAATCGGTCAAAGCGCGTATCCAATAGCGATCGCAGGGGCGGATAGGAGCCTGATCGCTGCTGCGTTTCGTCACAGGTGCGCTGTCTTGAAACAGCCGCGGATCAAGCCTTGATCATCGTTGCGGCCGGCCGCGGACGGTCCGCGCAGCGGACCCTACGGTACCACCGTGACCTGTAGGGTCCGCTGTGCGGACCGACGACCGTGCCGATCGCGCGGTGGCCGGGTTTACTACCGAGGCCAACATCTGTGACATCGGTGGATCAATCCGCGTGGTCGCTTTGGCCGCAACGGCAATCATGGCCCGTGCGCCAGAGCCGCCTGCTCAGCCTTGGGATAGAGATGAAACACCGAACGCCGATACTCCGCGGCGGCGACCGCCAGGTTGGCGAACGCGGCCGGCAGCGCTTGCCCGAGCAGTTCGGTCATGTCCATTCCCTGCTCGGCGCTGTCATGCAGCGTGCGGTCCAGCCATTGCAGGTAGCGGCGGGTCTGGCGGATCGGTGCCGCGGCCGTCGACACCGGTCCATGCCCAGGGACAAGCTGTTTGAACGGCCGCTGCTCCAACTGATCGAGGCTCGCCAGCCAGCGTGCGAGATCCGCATCGGGCGTGGTCGGTGTCCGCCCGTTGAAAACCAGATCGGCGGCGAACAGGGTGCCGGTCGCCTGGTCGAGCACCATCAGGTCGGAGGCGGTATGCCCGTCGCGCACGATCAGTTCGAGCGCGCGTCCGCCGACCTCGAGGCGGCCGGCCGCGAGCGCCCGGCGCGGCACCGCGATCTCGGTGTCACGCATCCAGTCCCCGTTGAGTCGGTACATGTTGTCGAGAAAGCCCGGACCCGCGGTCTGGATGCCGCGGATCGTCGCGGGTATGGCGGCGAGGGTGTCCGCGGGGAAGGCCTGGTTGCCCAGGATGTGATCCGGATGGTGGTGGGTGTTGATCACCAGCACCACCGGCAGCGGCGTGACCCCGGCGATGGCGGCGCGCAACTGCTCGCCGTAGCGCCGGGAGGGACCGCTATCGATCACCACCACGCCCTCGCTGCCGACGAGAAAGCCGGTGTTGACGATGTTGCCGCCATTCTCGACTGAGAAGTCCTCGGTCCGGCCGATCAGCACGTAAACCCCGTCGGCAATCCGGTGCGGTTCGAGATGATAGTCGAACGCGTCCGCCCGGGCCGCGGACCGCAGCGTCAACAGCACCAGCAGGGCAAAGAGCAGCGGCGCGTGCCGACGCAGTGGTGCCGGTATCATGGCGCCACCTCGGCCTGGAGGGAATTGCCGTTGTTGTCGCGGCCGGCAATGCGCAGCGGACGCTGGTCGAGGACCCCGACCGCGGCCTCAATGGTGAACAGCGGGTTTTCCGCCACCGGTTCGAACGGCTCGATCACCATCAGGCGCTGACCATCACGATCGGCGAGTTCCAGTGTCTCGAGATGGAACACCGGGATCCCGTCGGCCAATCCGGTGTCCATCGGATGAATGACCTGCACCCGGATCCGCTCGCCGCCATCCGCCCGCGGCCAGCGCCGGGCACTGACCTCGTTCAAGCGTTGCTGCCACCGCGGGGAGCCGGTACCGGCGGAGGGCCGGGTACAGCCGCCGCCGGTCGTCGTCACCCGGGTGCCGCCCAGGTGCCAGACGCCGTCGGCGGTGCGGGCCGCGGCGCGGATCGGTGAGGATTGCTGCAACTTGAGCCGGAAGGCCAGGCTGGCCCGCGCCCGGCCGGGCACGAAGCGCAGCACCTTGACGATCGGATTGAAGTCGGCGAGCACCAGGACCTCCTCGACACCCGTCAGCGCACCGGCATCCACCGCGACCGGAACACTCTGCGGGTTCTCGGCAACGGCCGGCGCGGCGACCTTCACCCGGTCATCGAAAACCACGGGTACCGCGCTGAAAAAGGCGCGCTGCAGGTCGCCCCAGCGGGGGGAGCCCAGCGGGTCGACCGCGGCCGGGTGCGGCGCCTCGGCTGCCGCACCGACGCAGAAGCTGAGCGCGCCGGCCAGGGCGGCACCGGCCATCAGGGAGATGAAGTGCATGGGCTCCTCGGCGGGTTCACTGCGGGCGCACGGCCGACGTCTCGATAAAGGTCCGGATCGCCCAGACCACCTCGGGCGGCAAGACCGGTTCCCAGGCCGGCATGTGCCGGACGCCGACCTTGACCTTGCCTCGCAGGACCGAGGTGCGGAAATGATGGTCGACATCCTCAATGCAGCGCTGCTTGAGCGCGAGGTTCTGCACCCGTTGGCAGCTTCGACCCAAGCGACGCAGATCGGGTGCCGGAGCGCGCGCGCCGTCGGCGTCCTGACCATGGCATCCGGCGCAGGATTGGTTGAAGGCGCTGCGGCCGACCGCGGCGGCCAGCGGGTTACCGCGATAGGGATTTTCCGCGGGCCAGGCCGCGGCAAGCGGCGGCAAGGCGGCGGTATCAACCACCGGCGGCACCGGCACGGTGGATGCGTCCTGCGCCGCGGCGATGGCGAAGCCGGCAAACAGGAGGCACCCGCTGGTCAGACCGGCACGCAGGACGGTGGGCAAGGCGTCGGCGGGTGATGCGATCGGCATGATGGGTTCCTCGCGTCTTGGGTTACCAGTCCGTCGGGCAGCCCCGGCAGTTGTCGAAGGTCGCGTCCGGAAAGATGGTGAAGCGCTTCACGCACCCTTCCATGACCGCGTCACTGAAGTTCACGGCGACGAATTTGGCCTCCTGGAGATTGCTGCTGATCAGTTGCGCGCCGACGAACCAGGCGTAGTTCAGGCGTGCGAACTCCAGGCTGGCGGCGGTCAGGTCGGCGCCGGAAAAATCGGTGCGCATCAGGCGTGCCGCCTCGAAGTCGGCGGCCACCAAGCGGGCCTTGCGGAAGGTGGCTCCCGGTGCGCTGGCCTTGTTCAGCCGGGCGCCGGTCAGATTGGCCCCATCCAGGTTGGCGTTGGCGAGGTTGGCGCCGCGCAGATCGGCACGGGTGAGGTCGGCCCCGGACAAATCGGCTCCGGAGAGATTCTTACCAACCAGGTCGGCGTGGCGCAGATCGGCCCCGGGGCAGCGGGTATGGGGCCAGATCGGACAGCCGTTGATGACGAGCGTGTCGTCTTCCGGCAGGTCATCCGGCGGGTCATCCGCGGCGCCGACCGGCAGGGCGGGCAGCAGACCGAGCACGAGCGACAGGGACAGCAGGGTTTGATTCGGCATAGCGGGTCCGCGTGTGCGCCGGGGCCAGGCGCGGCCCCGGTCGGTCAGTGACTGCGTCAGTTGGCGGCGACCTGCCGGGGCAGCTTGAACACCCACATCGAGCCGCCCTGCGTCACCTGCTTGGTCAGCTCGGCCATGTCGCCGCCCCACAGGGGTACGGCGCCGCCATATCCGGACTGGATACCGACATACTGTTCGCCATCCATCTCCCAGGTGACGGGCACGGAGACGACGCCCGAGCCGGTCTGGAACTTCCACAGCTCATGGCCGTTCTTCGCGTCGAAGGCTTTGACGAAGCCGTCGGAAGTGCCGGTGAAGAGCAGGCCGCCGGCGGTGGTCAGGGTGCCGGCCCACAGCGGGAACTGCTCCTTGTGCTCCCAGGCGATCGTGCCGGTCAGCGGATCGATCGCCCGCAGAATGCCGACGTGATCGTCAAACAACCGCTTGATGCGGAACCCCTGGCCCAAATAGGCGGAGCCGGCCTTGTAGGTCAGATGCTCGGACCAGTAGTCCATGGCCCAGTGATTCCCCGGAATGTAGAACAGACCGGTCTGCGGACTGTAGGACATCGGCTGCCAGTTGGTGCCCCCCAGGAAGGGCGGCGAGACGAAGACCGTGTCGCCCTTGTCGACACCGTCCTTTGGGGCCGGCGGACGGTTGCCTTGCTCGATCGGCCGGCCGGTCGCCAGGTCGAAGCCCGAGGCCCAGGTGATGCCGTCGACGAAGGGCCAGGCACCGATCAGGGCGGTCGGTTTGTTCGGATAGCCGGCGCCGGCGGCGAGTTGATCGCGGTCGGTGACGAAGAAAAAGCCGTTGCGGTCCGCATGGGCGGTGGCGTTGATCTGTTTGCCGCTCTTCGGGTCCTGGTACTCGAACAGCACCAGGGAATTGTTGCCGGAGAAGTCCCAGGCGTCATTGGGGGTGTGCTGGAAGAATCCCTTCAACTCGCCGGTGGCGGCATCCACATAGGCCTGGCCGGACGTGAACAGGCTGTCCCAGTTGCGCGGATCGTCACCCGGGGCGGTGCGCTTCCAGGTGTTCCAGGGGGCCGGGTTGCCGGCGCCGATGATGATGGTATTGGTCGCGACATCGAAGCTGGCGGTCTGCCAGGGGGCACCGCCGCCGTGGCTCCAGGCCTCGACCTTGCCGGTGGGCGCGGTGGGATCATTCGGCCAACTCGGCGCCTTGGCGTCGCCGGTGGTGGTGCTGTCCCGGCCGTTGAGGCGTCCCATGTGCCCTTCCACCAATGGACGCGCCCAGACCTCCTCGCCGGTGTCGGGGTCGCGCGCGAACAGCCAGCCGACCACGCCGAACTCGTCACCCGAGGAGCCGTGAACCAACAGGACCTTGCCGCTCGTGCTGTCCTTCACGATGAAGGGCGCGCCGGTCATGGTATAGCCCACCTTGTGATCGCCGAATTTCTTCTTCCAGACGACCTTGCCGGTGGCCCGGTCGAGCGCGACCATCGCCGCATCGAGCGTGCCGAAGAACACCTTGTCGCCATAGATCGCCGGGCCGCGGTTGACCACGTCGCAACAGGGACGGATATCGTCGGGCAGGCGGTGGTTGTACTCCCAGAGACGCTTGCCGGTGCGCGCATCAATGGCAAACATCCGCGAATAGGACGCGGTGATGTAGATCACGCCGTCCTTGATCAGCGCCTGGCCTTCCTGACCACGCTGCTTCTCGCCGCCGAAGGAGAAACTCCAGGCCGGCACCAGGTTGGCGACATTGCCGGTCGAGATCGTCGCCAGCGGACTGTGGCGCTGCGCCTTCAGACCCAAGCCGTAGGACAACACGTCAGCGGTGGTCTGGTCATCGTTGGCGATGTCGTCCCAGCCTACATTGGTGACGGCGGCCGCGGGCAGCGACAGGACGGCCGTCAGCGCAATGGCGACCGCACGCGGCTTGAACGGCAGGATTTCGGGGAATCTCATTACTTGCTCCTCGCCTCCGGGGATTGGAATTCATGGCCGGTGCCGCGCGGTTGCGATGTCAGTGGCGCATGCGGTGCCCGGCCCGAACGACGTACGCAGATTCCGTGCCGGGCGGCGGTGCCGGGAGCGGGATGCATGGAAGTGTTGGGAAATGACCGCTCGGCGGGCGCGGGACCGCGGGGGGCGTCATGACACGGGGGCGTACGAGTGTGCCGATACGGAACAGTCGTTCCCTTCCGGGACAGGTGGAGCGCTGACCACCCCCGTGAATCGGCCCCCATTCACTGGCGCGCTACTTGCGTTGCGGAAGACCTTCCTCAACCACACTGATGGAGCACACCCTCATGAGCAGGCACCACCTCATCCGTCCCCGACTGTTGTTGCTGGCCTTGTGCACCGCCTGCCTCGCGCACGGCGCCCTGGCCGCGGAACGCAGCCGCGCCACCCCGCGTGAGGCGCACGCGATGTTCGAACAAGCGGTCGCGTACCTGGAGGCGAACGGACCCGAGCGCGCCTTCGCCGCGTTCAACAATCAGGAAGGCGAATTCGTCCACAAGGACCTCTATGTCTTCGTGATCGACACCAAGGGCAACTACCACGCCAGCGGCGCGGCGCCCACGGCGCTGGTCGGGCTCAATGTCATCGATACCACGGACGCCGCCGGCAATCCGTTGTTTCGCGAAATGATCGAGGGGGTGCAGACGGCACCGGAGGCGACCGTGCGCTACATGTGGCTCAATCGCGTCACCAACAAAGTCGAGCCCAAGGTGAGCTATGTGCACCGGGTCGGCGACTATATCCTCGGGGTCGGCTACTCGGCGCCCCGGGCCACGGCCGCGGCCGCGCAAGGCATGCTCGAGGAAGCAGTGGCCTCAGTCCGCGAACAGGGCATGGAGCAAGCCGCGGCGGCGTTCAACGCGCGCCGCGGCGGCTTCGTGCGCGACGATCTGTATGTGTTTGCCGTCGGACTCGACAGCGGCAAATTCGAGGCGATGGGCATGCAACCGGCACTGGTCGGCACCGATGCCCTTGGTCTGCACGATGCCGCGGGCAATGCGGTCATCGCCGAGATGATCGAGAAGACCAAGGACGCGCCCGCTGCCACCGTGGATTATGTCTGGCTGAACCCGGTCACCAACGCGGTCGAGCACAAGCGCTCCTATGTCCGCCGGGTGGGCGGCTCACTGGTCGGTGTCGGACACTACCTGGAGGAGTGAGGCCGGTGCTATAGCGTTCGGACGTGATAACCGGACGTAGGGGCGGGTTTCAAACCCGCCCCGACACGAAGGTCTGTCTGGATATCAGGTGCGAACGCTATAGATGTCAGCTTGGTGCGAGCCCGTAGCGGTCGATCTTCCGGTAAAGGGTATTGCGGCTCATGTTCAGCGTCTCGGCGGTGC